>Ga0105238_10001698_pt1 | contig 22166 bp, 21 predicted proteins | sample KBSC34metaG_FD_81526 | JGI IMG/M metagenome (GOLD analysis project Ga0105238, IMG submission 81526) | Corn rhizosphere microbial communities from Kellogg Biological Station, Michigan, USA - KBS C3-4 metaG | ecosystem: Host-associated > Plants > Roots > Rhizosphere > Soil | place: Michigan, USA...
GAAGGGCCGAAGGGCGGCCCCGGGATGCAGGAGATGCTGTACCCGACCTCGTTCCTCAAAGGCAAGGGGCTGGGGAAGGCGTGCGCGCTGATCACCGACGGACGGTTCTCGGGCGGGACGTCCGGCCTCAGCATCGGTCACGTGTCGCCGGAGGCCGGCGAGGGCGGGGCCATCGCGCTCGTCGAGGAAGGCGATCGGATCCGCATCGACATCCCCGGGCGGCGCATCGACGTGGTCGTCGACGACGCCACGCTGGCGCGGCGCCGCGCCGCCATGGAGGCCCGAGGCGCTGACGCCTGGCGACCGAACCGCGATCGCGTCGTCAGCCAGGCGCTGAAGGCCTACGCGCTCATGACCACCAGCGCGGCGCGCGGGGCGGTGAGGGATCTCGCGCAGCTCGAGCCGCCGCGCGACGCCAGCGGGGCCCGACCGACCCGCCGCTGACGACGCCAGCGACGAGCGCTCCGCTCAGGCCGGCGGCGGGCTCTTCCGCGCCGGCGTGTCCAGCACCTCCCGGACGCGGCGGGCCAGCAGCTCCGGGACGATGGGCTTCTGCAGGTAGCTGATCCCGGAGTCGAGGATCCCGTGGTGCAAGACCGTGTTCTCGGTGTAGCCCGACATGTACAGCACCTTCAGCTCGGGCCGGACCTGGACCAGGCGCGCGGCGAGCTCGCGCCCGCTCATCTGCGGCATCACCACGTCGGTGACCAGCAGGTGGATGGTGCGCGGATGGCGCTCGCAAGTCAGCCAGGCCTCGCCGGCGTTGCTGGCCTCGATCACGTGGTATCCGTAGCGCCGCAAGATCTCGCGCGCCACCTGCCTCACCTCGTCCTGGTCCTCGACCAGCAAGATGGTCTCCGTGCCCATCAACGTGACCGGCTCGACCACCTGGACCGGCTCGACCTCGCCGGCCTGGGCCACGGGAAAGTAGATCTTGAACGTCGTCCCGCCGCCCGGCTCGCTGTAGACCCAGATGTTGCCCCCGCTCTGCTGGACGATCCCGAACACCGTCGACAATCCGAGGCCGGTCCCCTTGCCGAGCTCCTTGGTCGTGAAGAAGGGCTCGAAGATGCGGGCCTGTGTCTCCTTGTCCATGCCGACGCCCGTATCGCTGACCGCCAGCATGACGTGCGGACCGCGCGCCACGCCGAAGTGCTCGTTCACATAGGAAGAATCGAGCACGACGTCCTTCGTCTCGAACGTCAGCTTACCGCCCTCCGGCATGGCGTCCCGCGCGTTGATGGCCAGGTTGAACACCACCTGATCGATCTGACTCGGATCGACCTTGACCTTGGGCAGGTTGCGCCCGTAGTGGGTCAACAGCTGGATGTCCTCGCCGATCAGGCGCCTCAGCATGGTCTCGGAGGGCTGGATGACGGTGTTGAGGTCGAGCACGCGGGGCATCAGCACCTGCTGGCGGCTGAACGCCAGAAGCTGCCGCGTGAGATCGGCGGCCTTTTCCCCGGCCTTCTTGATGAACTCGATGTCGTTGCGCATGGGATCGACCGGCTTCAGATCCTCCAGCACGAGCGTGCTGTAGCTCAGGATCACCGAGAGCAGGTTGTTGAAGTCGTGCGCCACGCTGCCGGCCAGGCGCCCGACCGCCTCCATCTTCTGGGCGTGACGGAGCTGCTCCTCGGTCTTGCGCAGGCTGGCCTCGGCGCGCCGCCGCTGCTCGACCTCGTCGGTCGCCGAGCGCAGCAACCGGGCGTTCGAGATGGCGAGCGCGGCGTGGTCGGCCAGCGCCTGGACGATCTCGACGTCCGCCTCGCCAAACGGCGGCGACGTCGGCTCGAAGCGCACCAGCGCCAGCAAGCCCAGCGATTCCCCCCGCACCCGCAGGGCGACCAAGAGGTAGCTGTGGATCCCGAGCGCCTCGAAGGCCTCCGCGACCTCAGGCGTGGCGCTCGCGCGCATGGCCGCGGCGTCGACGCGGGGGATGACGACCGGCTGCCCCGTCTCGATCACCCGCCGGCCCGTGTCGTGCTCCGACAGGTTCCGCGGCGCGGAGACGTGCGCCTGGACGCGCGCTCGCAGGTCGGGGTCCCCGATGCGCGCGTCGATGGGCAAGTGAGTGGCGACCGCGCGCAACCATCCGCCCTCGGACAGCAAGCGCACGACACACCCGTCACGGACCACCGCCGCCAGCTGGCGGGCGATGACCTCGAGCAACCGCTCGTAATCCGTCGTGGCTTCGGCGAAAGCACGCACGGTCCCCGACAAAATCGCCAGCCGACCCTCGAGCTGCCGAATCCGCCCGGCCGGGTCGGATTCACCGTTCACCGCGGCGAGCGTATCACGTCCCCTCGGGGATCACCCTCACCGTCGAAGGAGGGGGGACCGCCGGCCATCCGCCATCGCAGCACGCGGCGCGTCGACCACCGACCGGCCGCGCGGTTGGCGATTGCCAGAATTGCCGTTGTCGCGCTATCACCAGAGTCGCACGTGGGCCCGGGCGATCCGAGCGCCGGCACCGGCATGAAGAAGGAGCCCCAGCGGCCCGAGCCCGGTCACAACCTCCTGGAGTCACCATGCGGAAATTCGTCGCGCCGTCCATCTTCGGTCTCTCGTTGAGCCTGCTCGGAACGCTGGCGCCCGCGCCCGCCCGGGCTCACTTCAAGCTCAACGCCCTCGACGACAAGATGGACGTCTCGTGGATGTCGCAGAACGCGCAGGGGGCGCCCCAAAAGACGGGCCCCTGCGCCGCGGTCGGAATGGGCGCGAGCGATCCGGCCGGCACGCCGACGGGAAAGGTCACCGACGTCAAGGCCGGCCAGATGGTCTCGATCGCCGTCGACGGAACCGTCGGCCACCCGGGCTGGTACCGCGTCTCGTTGATCGAAGGGGCGAGCTCCTCCCAGACCCTCACCACCCTGCCCGATCCGAAGCTCCAAACCAAGTGCACGGCCACCATGATCAGCGATCCGGTCTGGTCCTCCACCCAGCCGGTGATCGGTGATGCGTTGCCGGCGGGATCGACGGCGACCACCAATCAGAGCGGCGCCGCGACGCTGAAGGTCATGATCCCTCAGAACGCCAACTGCACAACCGCCAAGCCGTGCACGCTCCAGGTCGTCATGATCATGACCGACCACAGCCCGCCCGATTGCTTCTACCACCACTGCGCCGACATCACGGTCAGCGGCGGATCGAGCAGCGGTGGCGGAGGAGCGGGTGGCGGTGCGTCCGCGTCCGGCGGAGCGGGCGGTCGCGCGGCCGCCGGCGGTGCCACGGGCGCGGCCGGAGCGGGCGGCGGCACCACGGGCACCGCCTCGGGCGGGACCAGCGGGTCGGGAGGCGCCACGGCGTCGGGCGGCGCCAGCGCTTCGGGCGGCGCCAGCGCCTCGGGCGGCGCTTCGGCTTCCGGAGGCGCGACCTCGTCGGGTGGGTCCAGCGCGTCGGGCGGCGCGACCTCGTCGGGCGGCACGCTGGCGAGCGGCGGCACCACGGGCTCCGGCGGGAAGAGCACCGCCTCGGGCGGCTCGACCGGCTCGGGCGGTAGCCAGAGCTCGTCGGGGTCGGGCGGAGCCAGCCCGGGGGCGGACAACTCCTCGGGCGGCTGTGCGGTCGCCGCGGGCGGAGGCGAAGCAGGACTCTTGCCGATCTTACTGCTCTTGCCGACTTTGGCCGGACTGGTCCTGGTCGCGCGGGCGAGACGGCGACGCGCCCGCCAATAGGCGGTCGGGGCCAAATCGACAGGCAGAAGCTCACGTAAAGATTTCTTGCCGATCTGTCGTTCCTCTTTGGGATGGCGAGTCAGGCATCCCTCTCCCCCGGCCCGGCCGCGAGCACACCCGCGCCGCTGGATCAGGAGCAAGAGGCAACCTTGCGGGCGGTGGTCACCGAATCTTTCGGTGACCTGTTCACCGCCTACGGCTTCACCGTCCGCCTCCTCGACCTCACCCATCCATTGGCTTCGCGCTCTCACGACGTGGTCGGCTTCATCGGCTTCGCGGGAGACGTCCGCGGATCGCTGGTGTTGAGCGGCCCCAAGCAGCTCTTCCGCCGGACCTCGCCGCTCGCCGGCGAGGCGGGTGAGCTTCCCGAGCCCGCGCTCTTCGATTGGACCGCCGAGCTGGCCAACCAGCTCCTCGGCCGGATCAAGCGCCGCTTCTGCACCTTGGGCCGCGACTTTCACGCGAGCACGCCCACCGCCATCGCGGGGCGCGAGCTGTCGCGGCGTTTCTCGCCGCGCGCCGGGGTGGTGGATCTCGTGTTCGGCGTGGGTGGCGACCTGCTGTGCCTTTGCTTCGAGATCACGCCTCCTCCCGACGGTAAGATCTTCCGGCCCGGTGCCGAGCCCATCCAGGTCTCGAACGAAGGCGATACCCTGCTGTTTTGATGGAGCCCCAAGTGAACGCTTCTATGACCCCGTCAGATTCTCGTCTCGCCCAGGGAGGCCTCGGATGTCCGCGAAGATCCTGATCGTCGACGACTCCGACACCATCCGACAGCAGGTCGGAATCACGCTCGCGCAGGCGGGTTACCAGGTGCTGGAGGCCCAGGACGGCGTCGAAGGCCTCAACACCATCGGATCGGCGCGCGACATCGCCCTGGTCATCTGCGACATCAACATGCCCAACATGGGGGGTATCGAGATGCTCACCGCCGTCAAGGCGGACGCGAAGAACGCCAACCTTCCGGTCTTGATGCTGACGACCGAAGCGAAAGCCGAGCTGATTCAGCAGGCGAAGCGCATCGGCGCCAAAGGCTGGGTCGTGAAGCCCTTCAAGCCCGATCAGCTGGCCGCCGCCGTTCGCAAGATCGTCGGACACTGAATCGCGGAATTCGAGCGCATCCGGGTAGGCGGCTCGCGTACCCGAGTCCGTGCTCGCGTTCGTGTCCGGCTGGCGGGGCGGACACGAGAGCCCCCTCCTCCTCACGAACGCCCGCGAGGCCTGAAGCCTGCTAGCGCGCCTCAGGCTGCTGCCAATGCAGGGCCACGTAGGTGAAATCGTCGTCGGGCGGGACCGAGCCCGAGAAGGCCTCCAGGCAGCGGCGTAGCTCGGCCGCCGCCGAGCGTCCCTCACGCGCGGCGGTGTCGAGGGCGGCGACGAGCCGGTCGTAGCCGAACTGCTCGTGCGCGGCGTTGGTCTGCTCGATCGCGCCGTCCGAGAAGAGGTGTAGGGCGTCGCCCCGCGCGAACGGCGACGTCACGTCGGCGAACGTCACGCCCGGCATCCAACCCAGGAACGCCCCCGCGCCTTCCATCTCGCGCCACTGGGCGCTCGCGCCGGACCCGCTGCGGACCAGCGGCGGCGGATGCCCGCCCACCGCGCACGTGAGGATCCCCTTGGAAAGGTCGACGGTGGCGGAGACCGCCGTGAACAGCATCTTGCAATCTCGATAGCGAGCCGCGACCCGATCGTTGAGCCCCGCCAGCACCTCGGCGTCCGATTGCGCGCGCTTGGCGCTCTCGTATTCGCTCTTGATCACCATGGTCGCCAGGGCGGCTTGCACGCCATGACCGGTCGCGTCCGCAAGAAACAGGCGCAGGCGGCCGTCCTCCATCACGTGGAAGTCATAGAGATCCCCCCCCACCAACCCGAGCGGCCGATAGATGACCTCCATCTCGACGCCCGGCACCGCCAGGTTCGTCGGCAAAATGCGCTGCTGAAACGACTGCGCCTCGGTCAGGTCCGCCGTGAGGAGGGCGTCCTTCTCCTCGAGCTTTCGCCAGGTCGCCGCCAGCTCGGCCTCCATCCGCTTCAGCTGGGTCACGTCGCGGAACGTGAGCATGCTGGTCCCGTCCTGGGTGTCCGGCATCGCCACGTGGTACACCTCGGCGTCGAGCACCATCCCGTCGCGGCGGCGCAGCTTGAGCTCACCCATGAACAGCTGGTCGTCGTCGGGCGCCAGCTTCCGCAGGCTGGGTCCCAGGATGGCGTAGCTGTCGGCGTGAAGGAAGGTGGCCAGATCCTGGTCGACGACCTCATCGAGCGACCGCCAGCCGAGACAGTCCAGGGTCGCGCGGTTCGCATATTGGATGCGCTCCTCGCACTGGATGACGATCCCGCTCGCGCACTGCTCCACCATCGAGCGAAACAGCCCCGAATCTGCCTCGCCCATGGCGAGGCGCTGGCCGGCGAGACCTCCCGAACGGTTCACGCCCACAACATCGGGACGTCGGCCTGGGTCCTGTAGGGCGCCATCACCAAGATCCAGGATCAGGCGGCGATTAGCTTCTTGACGGCGGCGACCAGCAGATCGGCCTTGAACGGCTTCACGATCCAGCCCTTCGCCCCCGCCTTCTTGGCCCGCTCGATCAGGGACGGCTGGCCTTCGCTGGTCAGCATCAGGATGGGCAGGGCCGAGCACCGGGCATCGGCCTTCACCTTTTCGACCATCTCGAGGCCGTTCATGCGCGGCATGTTGACGTCGCAGATGACCAGCGAGACCTCGGGGTTCGCCGCCTGAACCAGCCCGTCCATTCCATCGACCGCCTCGACGGTGGCGAAGCCGGCCTGGTTCAGCGCCATGCAGACCTGCTGCCGCACGCTCGGCGAATCATCGACGATCAGGACCTTCTTCATGGGCTCGAATCCTCCTCGAACTCGACGGACGACCTTCGGTGTCCCGCTGCCGCGGACGGCAGAGACCACCGAGACGATGGGGACGACGTGAATGGCAAAGGCAACGAGGAGGGATCGGTTTCCCCTTGCAAAACTTGACGCCTTTACGCGCCCGAGAGGCCCCGCTCAAGGTCGGCCCCCGTTCTATCGATGACGCCTCGGGAGAGAGAAGGGCGTGGGAATGATCGACCATCGCGACCGCATCCAGAAGTTGAGCATCGGCGCTTGCGTGGCGCTCTTCGAGAGCTACGGCCTCGACATGCGTCATGTGGCGCAGATCGTGCCCTCCGCCTGCGACATGCTCTACTGCGGCATCGTCGGGTTCAGCGGCCAGAACATCCGGGGAGGCCTGGTCCTGGCCGGGAGCCGAGAGGCGCTCGGCGCGTCCAACCCCGTCGAGACCGCAGGCATTCGCGACTGGGTGGCCGAGCTGGCCAACCAGCTGGCCGGGCGGATCAAGTCCCGACTCCTCGCCCACGACGTCGAGCTCCACATCGCGACGCCGGTCGTCCTGCGCGGCGAGCACCTGTCCCTCGAAGCCCGCGGACCGGTGACGCCCCAGTGGTTCCAGTCATCACGGTCGAGCGAGCGCGTCTGCCTCTGGATGGACGTGGAGCTCGGGCCCGCCTTCACGATGTCCGAGACCCCGGACGCCTCCAAGGCCGGCCTCGACGAGGGCACATCTCTGATGTTCTGAGGTTTTCCAGGATCAGGACGGGCCCAGCTCGGGCGCCGGCTTCCAGTCGAGCGCTCGCCTCACCGCGAACAGCAGCTGATCGGGGTCGTACGGCTTGCGCAGAAGCTCGATCTGCACTTCGCTCAGCCAGTCGAAGAGCGAGGTCCCCGCGGCGTAGCCGCTGGCCAGCAAGATGCGCGCGTCCGGGCGCGTGAGGCGCAGCTTCTCGACCACCTGGCGGCACGGCGTGCCCGGCATGACGACGTCGAGGATCACCAGGTCGAAGCTCTCTCGGTTCGCGGCGTCCAGGGCCGCGTCCCCGTTCTCGACGGCCGTCACCGCGTAGCCCGCGCGCTCGAGGATCCGGACCGCCACCGCCCGCACGCCCGCGTCGTCCTCCGCGACCAGGAGCTTCTCGTGGCCGGCCCCGCGCGGAACGACGCCCGACAGCTTCGTCCCGACGCTGGTGGCCAGCCGCTCCAGCGCCGGAAGGTACACCTTGAACGAAGAGCCCATGCCGGGCTCGCTGTAGCAATGGAGCATCCCGTTGTGCTGGCGCACGATGCCGTAAGCGATCGACAAGCCGAGCCCCGACCCCGCCTCGGCCTTCGTCGTGAAGAACGGATCGAAGATGCGGTCGACGATGTCGCCGCCGATCCCGATGCCGGTGTCGGTGACCGTGGTCAGGACGTAGCGCCCGGGCTTGGCCCAGGGGTGGGTCCTCGCGTACGAACCGTTCACCAGGACCTGCTCGGTCTCGATGGTGAGCCGTCCTCCGCCCGGCATGGCGTCCCGCGCGTTGATGCACAGGTTCATGAAGACCTGATCGATCTGGGAGGGGTCCCCCTCGCAGAGGGGCAGGCTCGTTCCGCGGATGAAGTCCAGCGAGATCGTCTCGGGGAGGACCCGCTGCAGCAGCCCCACCAGCTCGGACAGCCGGAAGTTGATGTCGAGGGCGCGCAAGTCCAGCTCCTGCTGGCGGCTCAACACCAGCAGCTTGCGGGTCAAATCACGAGCGCGCCCGGCGGCCTCGGTGATGGTCTGCAGCTCTTCAATGATGCGCGGGTCCTTGGTGGCGGACTGGGCGAACGAGGCGCTCGACAGCATCACGGTCAGCAGGTTGTTGAAGTCGTGCGCGACCCCACCGGCCAGCATGCCCAGGCTCTCGAGCTTCTGGACCTGCAACAGGCGCCGCTCCAGCGCCAGGCGCTCCTTCTGCGAGCTTTCGCGGGCCTCGAGGAATCGGATCCGGCCGGCCGCCACCACCAGGTGACTCGCCACCATCACGATGTGATCGAGCTCGTCCGCGGTGGGCGCGCGACACCCTTCCTCGCCGAAGGTGCCCAGGCCGAACACGCCGAACGGCTTGTCGAGGAGGCGCAGGGGCACGTTGATCAACGTGCGATTCTGCATGAGCTGCACGATCTGCTTGTTGGTGCGCGGGTCGGTGCGCGCGTCCTCGACCACCACCGGTCCATCGCTGGCCATGATGTCCTCGAGGAATCGGTCACCGCGCACCTTCAGCACGGGCGCGACCTCCCAGGCGGCCGCGCGCTTGTCACCCGAGAACTCGATGAGGCGCACCTCTTCGGCGTCCTCGTGATCAGCCACCATGAACCAGACGTGGCGGTAGCCGACCGAGGCGCAGATCTCCGCGTGGGCGATGGTCAGCAGATCGCCGAAGTCATTGGCGCGCAGGAGATCTCGGCCGAACGACAGCAACCGCTCCGCGGACGAGGGCGTCACCGGACCGACCACCCGCGTTTCCGGCGGCCAACCCTGCCTCTCGCCTCGAATTTCGGCCCGCTCGAGGAGGACATGGGGCGCGCCGAAGACATTCGTGGTCCGACTTTTCGCCCAGACGTAGCCAAAAAGCAATCCATATATTGCGAATTCGCGACAACGCGCGTTGTCAGATCGACCTCGAGTCCGAGCTCGAGTGCGCGTCCGGCTGGCGGCGTGGCGGCAGGCGGTTTCTCGTGAGGCGCTAGTAGGCGTCTCGCGCCTATCGCTCTCCGCCTCATGCCCCCCGCGAGCCGAGCACGGACTCGAACACGAGCACGGGCTCGGACACGCGCACCAACACGCAAGCCCTCCGCCTTCCACCGCGGGCCGGCTCGGCTCCCCGCACGCCACTACTTTGCGCCCGCGAGGGGGGCGTTTACAATGCCTGCGGTGAACATGACTTATGCTCGTAAGCTTCGCGGCGCAGGTATCGCGCCGCTGGTGCTCCTCGTTGCGTTGCTCGGCGTCCGTCCGGCGGTTGCGGCATCCGGGACGAACGACTCCGAGGAGCCGAAACCGATGTCCGGCAGCGAGGGGACCGAGAAGAACGCCCCGCCGCCACCCGGCGTGCCCCAGGTCCAGGTCGACGACGAGGGCCCGTCCGCCCGCGTGGCCAGGAAAGTTCGCGGCGGCGTGGTTCAGCAGCCCGTCCCCGAGGACACCGACGAGAAGCCGTTCTGGAGGAGCTGGATCTTCTGGAGCGTCACCGGCGCCATCGTCGCCGGCGCCGTCGGAGCCGTCATCTATTCCACCTCGGGAACGCGCGGTTCGGTCGGCCCCTGTCCGGCCGACGTGGCGCTTTCCCTCGGCTGCTACGGAGCGGGGCGGAAATGACCAGCGTCTCGCGAATGGTCCACCGCCTCACCCGCGCCCTGGCTGGGGCGATCCTTCTGGTGACGTGCGCCGCCCCAGGCTGCGGAAAGACCAACACCTTCAGCTACGTCGACGTGCACGTCACCATCGATCCCAGTATCATGGACAAGGATCTCATGACCATGGTCGTGAGCTGCGAGGCGCAGGTCACCGGAGCGGACGAGGCGCTGGGGGTCTCGTTGCCCAGGTGCGCGGGCATCAACACGCACGATCTGGGCACGTTCGAGTGGAGCAGCACGGCGTCGGGCGCGGTGCAGTTCACCGTCGAGCTCTACGCGCTCAACCGTGTGGTCTTCGCGACGGGGACCAGCGAACCGATCACCCTGGTGGCGAACAAACGCACGAGCGCCTCGGTCGTCGTCCATGCGGTGGCGACGGACGGCGGCGTTCCCGATTCGGGCGCGAACGGCGGCAGCGCCGGGACCGCGGGCGCGCCGGGCACCGCAGGCACCCCCGGGACGGCCGGGATGACCGGCACCGCGGGCACGAGCGGTACCGCCGGAATGGCCGGCACCGCAGGCACCGCCGGGGTGGCCGGCACCGCCGGCGCGAGCGGCACCGCCGGCGCCGCTGGGACGGCAGGCAACCCGGGCACCGCTGGCCGTTCGGGGACCGCAGGCACGACTGGCACCGCCGGAACGAGCGGAGCCGCGGGGCGCGCCGGCACCGCCGGCGCCGGTGGCTCTGCCGGCTCGTCAGGCGGCGCCGGCGGAGCTGGCGGCGCCTAACGGCGGGAACCCGATGCCCTACTCCGGTTGACGCGGATCCGGCAGGGCGGCCAGCGCCGCTTCGATCTCGCCTCGGCTGTGAGCGTCGCCCCGCCGCGAAGCGACCTCGACCCCGGCCTCGAACACCGATCGGGCCTCGTCCCGACGTCCCATCTTCGCGAGCAGATCACCGGCGTGCAGGTACGTCGCCGTGTAATCGGGCGCGACCGACAGCAGCTCCGTGAAGACGGCGCGCGCCTCTTCCAGGCGGCCGGCGTTCTTGTACTCGAGCGCCAGCGCGTAGCGCGGGAAGGGATCACTCGGCTTCTGAGCGATGAAGCCGAGCAGCATGTCAATCCGCGAGGGAGGGGCCAAGGTCGTCGACTCGGGTGGGGCGACTCGCCCGATCAAACCGTCTTCAACCGCAGGCGCTGCGGCCCGGGGATCTCGTCGGGAGGGCCGGCGACGATCCGGTTGCGCTCGTCGACACGGACCACCGTCGGCTTCCAGCCGCGGGCCTCTGCCTCCTCGACCTCCGCGAAGGTCGCGATGATGACCCGGTCACCCGGATGCGCCAGGCGCGCCGCCGCGCCGTTGACGCAGATCGTGCCCGAATCGGCCGGACCCGGGAGCACGTAGGTCTCCAGACGGCTGCCGTTCGTGACGTTCCAGATGTGGACGTGCTCGTAGGGCACCATGTCGGCAGCCTGCATCAGACGCTCGTCCACCGTGACCGAGCCTTCGTATTCGAGATCCGCGTCGGTCACGGTGGCGCGGTGAATCTTCGATTTGAACAACGATCTTCGCATGTCGACCTTTCGTCCCAGCCGGAAATCCGGTCCAAGCGTTGGGCAGCGCAATGGAGTATAGGACCGCCGGCGACAGGGTCAAAGGCTGCGGGGCACGCGACCAATCGAGCCCGCGTGCGCCGCCACGTCGCTTCCAGGAGACAGGGCGACCACCCGGCGTCACGACGGAGCTCCGGAGCCTGTCTTCGCGCCCGTCGTGGTTGACGCTTGCCAGTCTTTCCCTCACGCTGTGAAGCGAACCATCGTGAAGAAGCGCAGTTTCCTCCACGTGCTCGGCGTCGACCTGGGGGGTGGCAAGAGCAAGAAGACCGCTGCCGCCACCCTGCGTGTCGACGCGCGCGCAGAGGCCACGATCGTCGACATCGCCCCTCGGGCGGGGGGCGCGCCTCTGTACGACGACGGCCTGCTGTCGCTGCTGCGAGGTTATGGCGACGGCACCTTGATCGCGATGAACGCGCCCTTGACGCTGCCGCCCTGCCTGCGTTGTCAGGTGCCCCTTTGCCCCGGTCAGACGGAGTGCATCGATCCGGCGGTGGTCGAGATGCGAGCGCTCGCGGCCGCCGGTTCCACCAACGCGCGCGATCATCGCCGTGGCAAGCCTCCGATCACCCCCTACACCCAGCGCGCGACCGAGCTGAGGCTGCTGGTCGAGCGCGGGCTGTCCCCGCGCGAGGCGCTCGGGCAGGGAACCGGGCCGCTGGCGGCGAGGGCGGCGCATCTCGAGCGCGCGCTCGGCGATCGCTTCCACCTGAACGAGAACCTCATCGAGGTCTCACCGAAGGCGACCCTGGCCGCCCTCGGGTTCACCCGCCCGACACGGAAGAGCCTCCGCGAGCGCGAGAGCCGCGCCGAAGTCCTCGAGGCGCTGCAGCCCGATCTCCGGTTCGGCCCCGGCGTGTGGCGCGAGCTCTGCGTCCAGAACGATCACCTGTTCGACGCGGTCATCTGCGCGTTCACGGGATATCTGTGGGCGCGCGACGGGTGGTCCGAACAGGAAGGCCTCGCCGCCGCCCAGGCCAGCGCGGGCTGGATCTGGGTGCCGCCGCTCGCGCAGAAGCAGCAGCTACGCGAGCCGGGCGTCGGCTGAGGAGGGGAGAAGGTCAGCGCGCGGCGGCGTGGGCGCCGAGATCGGTCACCGGCGTGAGCCGCTCGCCGGCCTCCGGCGAAGGCGCCGGCTCGGCGGGCGAGCCGGGCGACTCCGGCTCTGCGGCAGCCGCGGGCGCCGGTGCCGCCTTCAGGATCGACACCGCGCTGCGGTCGCGCAGAAACTCGAGGAAGGCGATCGCCGACGGAAGCTCGGCCGCGGCGATGACCTCCAACAGCTCACGCCCCTGGCGGCGGAGGCTCTCGCCCGGTGCTTCCACACCGGCTGGCACGGACCGGGGAGGTTCGATGGGCTCGACGGGCTCTGCGAGGCGTCCCCACGGCGGCGGATTCGCCACTTCGATCTTCATGTGATCGAGCCAGGTCTGGATGTGAAAGTGGAGGATCTCGGAGCGGTACGCGAACCACCTCTCGCGCTCTCCCGGGAACGCGAGCAGGACATCCTTGAATCGGCGAAAGGCACCCTTGCCATCGATCGAGACCAGCAAGCGCTCGCGCAGCGCAGGCTCGGAAACCGACGCGACGAACCGTTCCATCCAACGGTATTGCTCGCGCGAGGAGGCGGGATCCACCCTCAGATAGCGTTCGGGGTGGGCGGCCACCTTGGCGCGGCGGGAGGCGGCGTCCGGTTCGCCCTCGACGATGGACAGCAGGTCGCCGTTCTCCAGATCGAGAAAGCTCTCCTGGTCCGGCGAGTTGCGCTCGAACGCGATTTCAAGATCGCTCCAATTAAGGTGAATCGGCGGCATGATTGGTCTCCGGCCGCCCCCTCCAACGAACGATGCCGCAAGAGCCGACGGGCAACCGAAAATCGAGTCTAGGCTTGCCTTCTGGCCAATGCAACCGTGGATCCCGGGATTCCGGCCATTTTTCGTGGCGATCGCCAGGGCTTGGCCAGCCCTTTGCGCGTGCCCAGCGCCTGGTCCTTTTCGTCACGTTTTCAACGCGCGCGCCGGCCGGCCACCGACGGCGGTCCCGTCGGGCGGCGCCCGCATCTCGGGAATCTCGGAACATCTCGGGGGACAGGTCGCGACCTTTGCGAGGGGGTCCGCTTCCGTGTAAAGTCCGCGTTCCTTTTTCGGGGACCGTCAGCCGGTCCCCCCGCACCCGCATCGGAGGTATCTCGTGGCCCGCGTAACCGTAGAGGACTGCTTGGAGAAGGTCGACAACCGCTTTGCGCTGGTCATCCTGGGCGCCGAGCGTGCCCGCCAGATCGCGGGTGGCGCCAAGCCGCTCGTGAGGTGCAACAACAAGCCGGCGGTCACGGCGCTGCGGGAGATCGCCAAAGGTGACGTGCGCTTCAACGAGCACGTCGAGGGCACGGTCCGCAGCTACCTCGCCGAAGTCAAGAGCCGCGTCAACAGCCCACGCTCGACCAACCGCTGATGCGGCGTCGCCGCCGTGAGGGGGGTCCCCAGGGGTCCCCCCCCTCGCCGGCGAAGGCATCCAAAATTCAGACCTTCACGGCGATCGCAAACTTCAGGTAGTTGCCCTCGGGAAATCCCGGGGCGACGGGGAAGTCAGGGGGAAGACCGATCCGCTCGATGATGCGAAGCTCGGAGCGGCTCTCGGCCGCTCCTTCCCCCATCGCGCGATCCAGCTCGACCGAGGAAACCTTCGTCGAGTTCGTCGCGAAGGCGAGCAAGCCCCCGGGCTCGAGCACGGCGCTCGACACCGCCGCCAGCCGCGCGAGGTCTTTAGCGACGGAGAAGCTGCCGGCCGGTCCTTGCGAGAACGACGGTGGATCGCAGATGACCAGATCGAAGCGCCGGCCGCGCTCGATGAAACGCTCCACCGTCTTGACCGCGTCGGCGGTCGAGGCCTCCATCTTCGCGGGGTCGAGTCCCGACAGCTCGTAGTTCCGGCGAGCGCGGGCGTGGGCCTTGGGGGCCAGGTCGACCGCGACGACCTCGGCGGCCCCCGCCTTGGCGGCATACACCGAGAAGGCGCCGGTGTACGAAAAGAGGTTGAGGACGCGGCGATTGGCCGCTCGGGCGGCGATGGCGGCCCGGCCGAGGCGCAGATCGGGGAAGATCCCGACCCCGAGCGGCGCCGTCACGTCGATCCCGAACCGACAGCCCCCCTCCTCGACGACCAGCTCGATCGGCGCCTCGACCCCGCGCACCCGCTGGGCAGGCTCCGGCGCGGCCTGACCACCGAGGGGACGGAGTCGGCGTTGCTCATAGATCCCGCGCGGCTTGATGGTGGCCTCGATGGCATCGAGAAGCTCGTCCCGCCAGGGCAGCGCGCCCGCCGAAAGCCACTGCACGACCACGAAGTCGGCGTGCCGGTCCACGTTGACCCCGGGCAGGCCCTCGCTGTCGCCCGCGAACAAGCGCATCGATCCGGGGTGAGCGCCCCCCATCAACAACCACCGCAGCTGGGCAGCCCGCGCGAACCGCGTCCCAATCACGCCCGCGCCCGGCGTGAGGGCTTCGTCCGGATCGCGCGTGAGCACGCGAACCGCGACGGGATGATCGCGATCGACGAAGCCACGCCCGATGAAGTCTCGGTTGCCCGAAATGATGTCGACCAGAGCACCCGTGGGCTCGGTCAGCTCGCGGTTGCCGAGCGCATCTCGGAAAATCCAAGGATGCCCGGCGCGGACGCGCGACGCGACGTCGGTACCCAAACGGTACGCGCCGATCCTGCGAGACATGCCGCCGCTCGGACGCGGATCGACGCCCGCCCGGTTTCTCGTTCGCCTGACGGGAAAGGAAGCCATTGAAAGCGGCCGGCACCATGCACCCGAGGTCTCCGGTTGTCAACGGAGGGGGTGTGCCGGCAACCACTCATCTGGTTGAAGGCTCCGTGGCTTTCCAAATATTTGAAATCCTTGAAATACCCAGGAAACATGGGGGTGCCAAAAGGCGAGCGCGCCGGGGTATTTCGGATTAGAATCGCCAAACTTTTGCGAATTTTGTTTCGCGAGGAGCACACGGGACATGACGGCAAGAAAGCCCCTCGAGTCCATGGACGCCCCTTCTGACGAGTCATTGGAGACCACATCTTCCCGTGGAGAAGGATCGTCGAGCGACGACGGCGCGGGAGTCCACTCGGATCTGGAACGTGGCGAAGCTTCCATCTCGAGGACCCTGGAGGCCATCCTCTCGAAGACCGATGACGATGAGGTCCCCCTCACCGGCGACGCGACCGGACGGCCATCGGGAGGCACGGGTAAAGGGCTGGGGAGCCACACCCTGCTCGGCCTGGGAGGATACGGAAGCGCCAAGCTCCCGGGGGTGACTCCGGTCGAGGTCGTAGACGACGCCGCTGGCCCTTCCATCTCGGTGGACACGATGTTCGACGATCCAGAAGACCTCCTTCGAGGGAAAGCCATGGCTCCCCCCGTCGGACCTGCCGACCTAGAAGGGCGAGTCGAGATCGAGCGAGAGGAGGCGGCCGGGGAGAAGGTCGGCGATCTTCTCGACGAGGTCGCCCAGGCTCTCAATGTCCAGGCCGCCGAGACCCGAGACCGCGCGATTGGGCGTATTCCGTCACCGGGCGCGAACGCCCCGGGCGCGCGCGGCTCGATGAAGACACCGCTCGTGCGGACCGCCGAGGAGTTCGAGTTCGAAGATCCGGATGACGGCCCGACCACGCTGAACGCGGGCGATGGGAAGCTGGAGGCCGCCGCTGGCCAAAGGGCCCAGGCCGACGAGGACGGCGAAGAAGACGACGAGGAATCGGTCGTCCTCGGGCCGGGGGTCCGGTCCGAGGGAAAGCGGGAGGCCAGGCTCACCGGATCCCATCCCGGCGCCAGCCTGGCGGGCACCGGCGGTCGCACCACCTTGCCCATTCCCGCCGTGCCCATGCCGGGCTCCGCGGCGGCCGGGAGCAGCCGCCCCACCCGGGCCACACCCTTCGCCGGCCTGCCCGCCGCGACGCTGCCGACGTTTCCGGCACCGGGTTCGGGTCGGACGCGGCTGCCGACGCCGGCCCCGGGCACGGCCGCTCTCGGCGTCGCGGCAGCGACTGGCGCCGGCCGCAGCTCACCTCCTCAGGGCGCTCCCCAGGGCGCAACATTGACGGCACGTGACGAATCCCCTGGCGCGATGCTCGTGGATGCGCCCGTGGGACGGAGATCGGCGGGTCGAATCAGCGCGCCTTCGGGCACGTTGGCGGCCGCGGAAAGCTCGGGGCGCAGCGGAGCGGTCGAGGAGCCGCATCCTTCGGCCCTGTCGAGCGCGCGGGTCATCCTCGAGCAAGCCCTCCTGAGGAAGGAGCTGAAGTTCCGACCCATCAGCATCGGCGCCATCGCCCTCGGTGTTTTCGTGGGGGGCCTGTTCATCGGGCACTCCCTCATCAAAGGGAGCCCGGAGGCGACTTCCTCGGCCTCCTCGGCGGCGCCCGCTTCGGGGACCGCGCCGGCGGTGGCAGCGTCCAGGCCCGCCGATCCGGCAGTCATCGCGCCGGTGGCTCCTGCGGTGCCCCCCAATCCAGCCACCAAGCCGGCGACGGCGGCGGTGGTGAACGAGGTTCCCAAGAACACCGTCGCGGCACCAGCGGCCAACCCGAACGGCGCGGTCATCGACTCCCCGCCGGTCGGAACGGCCCAGATGCAATTCGACGAGCAGCCGACCCGCAAGCGTCGCCCCCACCGCGCCGTCACCGTGTCGACGGACGATCTCGATATCCCGTCCGCGTCGAAGCGGGTCGCGTCCGTGGCACCACCGCCGGTGAGCAAGACCCCCACCGCAGGCAAATCGGGACCGAAGAAGAAGTCGACCTGGCACGATCCGTTCGCCGACTGACGCGCACAGGCGATATCGCCCCGGGGCGCACCTCTGCCGGGAGGGGCAGCAGCGCCACGCCCGCCCCAAAGGGGCGCCGCCTCGTAAAAACCTAAAGATCCGGCTTCGATAGCCCGATTGGCTGGGTGTCATGGCCCGGATTGGCGAGATGCTCGTGCGCGAGCGGCTCATCTCGAGCGAGCAGCTCGAGAAGGCCGAGGTGCAAAGCAAGAAGTCCGGCGAGCGCCTGAGCCTGGTCCTCATCAAGAACGGCGCGCTCTCCGAAGACGAGCTGACACACTTCCTGTCGCGCCAGTACGGCGTGCCGGCCGTGAATCTGTCGGAGTTCGAGATCGATCCCGAGGTGATCGCGCTCGTGCCGCGGGAGATCGCGCGCAAGCACCAGGTCATCCCGATGAGCAAGGCGGACAACACGCTCATCGTGGCCATGAGCGATCCGGCGAACATCGTCGCGCTCGATGACCTGAAGTTCCTGACCAACCACCACATCGACGTGGTGGTCGCCTCCGAAGCGGGCATCGCCGAGGCGATGGCCAAGCACTACGACCTGGGCCACGACCTCGGCAACTACAACCTCGACGAGGTGATGGGCGAGCTCGACGAGGACGTCGAGTTCACGAGCGACACGACCGAGGACGAGAACCTGGTCGACCTGGAGCGGGCCTCGGCCGACGCGCCCGTCGTCAAGCTGTGCAACGTCATCCTGGCCAACGCCGCCAAGAAGGGGGCCAGCGACATCCACATCGAACCCTACGAGAAGAGCTACCGCGTCCGCTACCGCATCGACGGCGTGCTGCAAGAGGAGATGACGCCGCCGCTCAAGCTGAAGGCGGCGCTCACCAGCCGCATCAAGATCATGGCGAAGCTGGACATCGCCGAGCGCCGGCTGCCACAGGACGGGCGCATCAAGATGAAGATGGGGCGCGGCAAGGAGATGGACTTCCGCGTCTCGGTGCTTCCCACGCTGTTCGGCGAGAAGATCGTGCTGCGCTTGCTCGACAAGGGGAACCTGCAGCTCGACATGACCAAGCTGGGCCTCGAGCCCGCGCAGCTGGCCGAGTTCAAGCGGGCCATCGAGGCGCCGTTCGGGATGGTGCTGGTGACGGGGCCGACCGGCTCGGGCAAGACCACCACGCTCTACTCGGCGTTGCAGGAGCTGAACCAGATCTCCGACAACATCAGCACCGCCGAGGATCCCGTCGAGTTCAACCTGGCCGGCATCAACCAGGTGCAGGTGCGCGAGGACATCGGGTTCTCGTTCGCGGCGGCGCTGCGATCGTTCCTGCGCCAGGACCCGGACACGCTGATGATCGGCGAGATCCGGGACCTCGAGACCGCCGAGATCGGCGTCAAGGCCGCCTTGACCGGCCACATGGTCCTGTCGACGCTGCACACCAACGACGCACCGTCGACCATCACCCGGTTGCTGAACATGGGGATCGAGCCGTTCCTGGTGACGGCTGCGCTGAACCTGATCGAGGCCCAACGCCTGGTGCGAAAGGTGTGCGCGGCCTGCAAGCAGCCCATCCCCACACCCAAGGACGAGCTGCGCAAGCTGGGCGCGTCCGACAAGGAGATCGACACGGCCGCCTGTACCCGCGGCGCCGGCTGCAGCACCTGCAACAACACCGGCTACAAGGGGCGCGTCGCGCTCTACGAGGTCATGACCATGACCCCCAACCTGAAGCAGCTGGTGCTGCAAGGGGTGTCGGCGACGGAGATCAAGGCCGAGGCCATCAGAGGTGGCATGCGCACCCTGCGCATGTCGGGCGTCACCAAGATCTGCCAGGGCACGACGTCGGTCGACGAGGTCGCTCGCATCACGTCGGCGGACTGATCGATCGAACGGATCTTCGAGCGAGGAGGAACGTGGAAATGGCCGTCTCTCAAGCACCGCAGGCCGTCACCTTGCAGCAGCTGCTGAAGGTGATGGTCGAAAAGGGGGCCTCCGACCTCCACATCACCACCGGCTCGGCCCCGCAGCTGCGGATCGACGGCGACCTGGTCCCCTTCCGCATGCCGCCGCTCGGGCCGGTCGACACCAAGCAGCTCTGCTACTCGATCCTCACCGACGAGCAGAAGGCGCGCCTGGAAGAGGATCAGGAGCTGGACCTTTCGTTCGGGGTGAAGGGCCTGGCGCGCTTCCGCGGCAACGTATTTCTGCAGAAGGGCGCCACCGCCGGCGTGTTCCGGACCATCCCGTTCAAGATCCGCTCGTTCGAGGATCTGGGGCTGCCCAAGATCGTCGAGGACCTGTGCAACAAGCCGCGCGGCTTGGTGCTGGTCACCGGTCCTACGGGCTCGGGCAAGTCGACCACGCTGGCGGCGATGATCGACAAGATCAACACGGAACGGCACGAGCACATCGTGACCATGGAGGACCCCATCGAGTTCATCCACCAGCACAAGAACTGCGTGGTGAACCAGCGCGAGATCGGCAGTGACACCAAGTCGTTCAAGCGCGCGCTCAAGTCGGTCCTGCGGCAGGACCCCGACGTGGTTTTGGTGGGCGAGATGCGCGACCTCGAGACCATCGAGGCCGCGCTGACCACCGCCGAGACGGGCCACCTGTGCTTCGGCACCCTGCACACCAACTCCGCGGTGCAGACCATCAACCGCGTGATCGACGTGTTCCCGCCGCACCAGCAGTCGCAGATCCGCGCCCAGCTGTCCTTCGTGCTCGAGGGCGTGATCTGCCAGTCGCTGCTGCCGCGCGCCTCCGGCTCGGGTCGGGTGGCGGCGCTGGAGATCATGATCCCGAACTCGGCCATCCGGAACCTGATCCGCGAGGACAAGATGCACCAGATCTACTCGCAGATGCAGATCGGCCAGGGGACGAGCGGCATGCAGACCCTGAACCAGCACCTGGCCCAGCTGTACCACACGCAGCTCATCACGCTGGAGGAGGCCATGGGCAACAGCTCGGACCCGAACGAGCTGAACCAGATCATCGCCTCCGGCGCAGGTGGCCCGGCCGCCAGCAAGGATCGGCGCGCGTGACCGCCTTCGTCTGGGAAGCGCGTGGACGCGCCGGTGAGATGAAGACCGGCGTGATGGAGGCCGACGATCCGGCCGCCGTCGAGTCCAAGCTCAAGATGCAGCTGCTGACGCCCGTGTCGGTGCGCAAGCAACCGCGCCAGTTCGACATCGTGATCGGCTCGGGCGTGAAGGTGACGGACATCGTGGTGTTCACGCGCATGTTCGCCACCATGATCGATTCGGGTCTGCCCATCGTGCAATGCCTCGAGATCCTGTCGGGGCAGTCCGAGAACAAGCGCTTCGGCAAGATCCTGTCGCAGGTCAAGGCCTCGGTGGAGTCGGGGCTCACCTTGTCCGATTCTCTGGCCCGCCATCCCAAGGTGTTCGACGATCTGTTCGTCAACCTGATCGCGGCCGGCGAAGCGGGCGGAATCCTGGACGGCATCTTGCAGCGGCTGTCGCTGTACATGGAGAAGGCCATGAAGCTGCGCCGCAAGGTCAAGGGCGCCATGGTCTACCCGATCGCGATCATCGGCATCGCGGCCCTGGTGGTGACCATCCTGCTGACCAAGGTCATCCCCGTGTTCGAGAAGATGTTCAAGGACTTCGGCGGGGCGAGCCTGCCGGTTCCCACCCAGGTCGTGATCAAGATTTCCCACGGCCTGGCGCACTTCCTGCCCTACATCGTGGGCGTCTTGATCGCGGGCAGCATCGGAATGCGGGCCATTCTGCGCACCAAGCGCGGGCGCGAGACGTTCGACGGCCTCCTGCTGAAGCTGCTGGTGCTCGGGCCCGTCCTGCGAAAGGTGGTGGTGGCGCGGTTCACCCGCACCATGGGCACCTTGCTGGCGGCCGGCGTGCCGATCCTCGACGCGCTGGAGATCTGCGCCAAGACGGCGGGGAACGTCGTCGTGCAGAACGGGATCATGTCGGTGCGCCACCAGATCTCGGAGGGCAAGGACATGGCCACCCCGCTGGCTCAGACGAACCTGATGCCGGCCATGGTGGTGCAGATGATCGGCGTGGGCGAGCAGACCGGCGCGCTCGACGCCATGCTGTCCAAGATCGCGGACTTCTACGAGGAGGAGGTGGACGTGGCGGTGGCCGCCATGACCAGCCTCATCGAACCGATCATGATGGTGTTCCTGGGGACCGTCATCGGCGGCATGGTGGTCGCCATGTACCTGCCGATCTTCGAGATGGCCGGGAACATGAAGACCGGGTGAGCGCGCCCGAGCGGCGGCAGCGCGCGAGCCGACCTTCCGCACCTACATCGACGCCTTGACGGTCGGGGGGGTGATCCGCGATCTTGTGCCAACCTCGGCGACCTCGCCCTTTGCCCAAGACTAGGAGAAACGACATGATCAATTTGCGCGCACTCGCCCTCCCCATCGCTCTTTGCCTGGTCGCCGCGGCCTGTGGCAGCTCCAGCACCGGGGGGGCCGGCGGCGCGGGGGGAGCCGGCGGCGCGGGGGGAGCCAGCGCGACCTCGTGTCTGCCGTCGCCGCCCTCCACGGGATCCTGTACCCAGGCGGAGCTGAGCGCCTACGGGAGCTGCTTCCTTACTCAGTGCGCTGACCTTCAGGCCTGCTACGCGGCGGGAGGCGCCTGCGCAGGGGGCTGCACGCCGGCTTGTTCGACATGCGTGACCACGTCCGCCACCGCCTGCTCGATGACCGTATGTCTGCCTCCCGCTTGCCTCTCGGGCGGCGCGGGCGGCACGGGCGGCGGGGCGTGTGTGACGGAGGTGGCGGCCTGCTGCGCTAAGGCGGCCGGCGCTGCCATGATCGCGGCGTGCGGAATGGAGTACCAGGACATTCTCAGCAACGGCGCCCTCGCGGAGACCACCTGCGGGGTGAAGCTGGCGGGTTTGAAGGCGATGTACTGCCCCTAGCCGCGGCGCCATC
>Ga0105238_10001705_pt1 | contig 22136 bp, 16 predicted proteins | sample KBSC34metaG_FD_81526 | JGI IMG/M metagenome (GOLD analysis project Ga0105238, IMG submission 81526) | Corn rhizosphere microbial communities from Kellogg Biological Station, Michigan, USA - KBS C3-4 metaG | ecosystem: Host-associated > Plants > Roots > Rhizosphere > Soil | place: Michigan, USA...
GGGAGCATGAGAATGAATTCCTCGGCCTGCTCCTCGGGTAGCTTCATGATGGTGTAGAAAGGCTCCATCGCCTGGTTTCCGGCTGCATCGTCCGCCACCAATGCCACTGCCCATTTATCTTCGTTGTTGTAGAAGACCTGCGGCTCATCCATGTGGTACGTGGAATAGACTCCTGTTTGGATCCTGAAGATGTCTTGCGGGTAGCGCAGATGCGGGCGCAGGCCGGCCGGCATTTCCTGAAGGGGACGGAGAATGTCCGGGAACATTCGGGTGTAGGTCTGGATCAGCGGATCCGTCTCATCGGCAACGTACAGTCGAACATAGCCGTTGGAGGCATCCACTACCGCCTTCACCGAGTTGCGAATGTAGTTGATTCCACCGGCCACCGGCTGCGAGTAAGGATAGCGATCACTCGCCGTATAGGCATCGGCGATCCAGAACAGCCGCCCCTCTGAGATCACGATGTAGGGATCGCTGTCAAAGTGCAGGAAGGGCGCTACCCGGCTCAGCCGTTCCGTAATGTTGCGATGAAACAGTACACGGCTTTCGGACGTTAGATCATCGGACAGTAGCAATTTCATATCGGCAAACCGGGTTGCAAACAGCAACTGCCGCCATGTCGATCCAATGGGGACCCCGCCGTCTCCCGCATAGCTTGAGAAAACGTTGGCCTCGCCGGCGGGATGATGGAACTCTTTGACCTTCGTCTTAACGTAGACGTGGTCACTGGACAGTTCACCAAAGTAGATCTCCGGGTGGTCCACGGCAAGCGACGGCACCGAAGTGATGGGCGGAATGTCCTTGACGAACAGGACCGGCAGGCCTTCTGATGTTGCCTTTGCGACGGGACCGACCGTCAGCCCGAAGCCGTGCGTAAACGTCAGTCGTTCGTTGATCCAATTGCGATTCGGAAGGCTCGAAGCGGCCAGCTCTCGCGGCGAGAGCATGACTTGTTGCATCTCGCCATCGATCCGGTAACGGTCATTATCCACGGACTGAAAGTCGTAGTAGGTGCGAATTTCCTGAATCTGACCGAAGGTGTCGAGCAAAGGCTGCTGATCCCATAGACGAATGTTCTGGATGGTCCGCTGGTTGTTCTGAATGTCTACGGCACTGAGCCCCTGTTCGCCCGACAACTCGCGTTCTTCGATGCGGTCGAGCCCGAACGCCTTGCGAGTCGCGGCAATGTTGTGCTGAATGTAGGGCGTCTCCCGGGCCACTTCGTTAGGCGCCACGGAGAAGCGCTGCAGCACCGATGGATAGACCGAGCCGCCAAGCAGTGAAACCACGTAGACGGACGCCCCCACCCACAAAAGGCGGTTGGTGGCGCGAAAAACAGATAGGAAAGCTAGCACCGCAGCCAGGACGGCCGCGAACACTTCCACCCAAAGCATCGGCAACCTTGCGGCAATGTCGGCATAGCCGGCCCCAGCCACAAACCCGTTCGTAGAATAGAGCAGATGCGGCATCGCCAAATAGGCCCGCCATGCCAGGATCAGGAAAACCACTGCGGCGAGGCCCAGCACATGGGCACGAGGGCCGCGTTCACGGAATGCTAGGAATCCATCACCGCCGGACAAGCTCGCGCGGCGCACTGTATAGATTGCTGCCGTTCCAATTAGGCTCACGACTCCCAAACCCAATAACGCACCTGAGGCAAAATCAAGCACCGGAAGAGTGAAGAAGTAGAACCCGATATCACGCCCATAGATCGGGTCGGCTTCCCCGAACGGTTGTTGATACCAGTAGCGCAGGAACAGGTCCCATGATCTCCACGCAAGCATCCCGGTGAAGCCGCCAATGATGAGCGAGGCCGGAGTTATCAAGCGCTCGGCTAGGATAGCGAAATCGGGAAGCAACGACACGCCATCATCGGTAACACCGGAGGTGACTTCGACGAAGCTTGGGCTAGGTCTCCGGCTTGCAGCCCATTTGAAGTTGAGCCACACAACAGCGGCGCCAAGCAGTGCGGCCGCAGCACCTAACATGAATTTGGTTCCGAGAACGGTCGAGTAGACCATGCCGTACCCAAGATTCTGGAACCAGAGCCACTCTGTGTAGAAATTCGCCCAGGCGGGCCAGACTATGAGAAGAGTCGCGGCGACGACTATTGCCAACACGGCTAGAGGGCCCGGCGGCCGAATGCTTTTTCCTCGGCCGGCAACTGTCGTTTTTTGTTGCATTGTGCCTCCGCCTGAGAGCTTAGGCGGCCATCCAAACCCAGACCAGGCCGATGAGGGCCGCTATCGCCACGATTGCCGTGATCCATAGATGTCGCGAGGTTGGTGCTCTCAATTCAGACTCTTCCAGTTTCATAGGATCAGGGACCTTTGACTCTTGTGTCGGGTCTACCGTTTGCTCATTATGGTCCTTGTCCCTACGCATCTTCTCCATGAGTTCCTTCTCCTGCCGTTGAAAGAACTCTTCCTCCCGGCCACGCTTCAGCTCAGAAAGGTAATCTTTGTCGCTCATGACACCGGTCTAGACTGCACTATTCTGGCCAATCTCTCGGAGTTGTCTATCAACTCCTCCATCTGGCTTGCTGTCTGAGGGTTACCTCGAAGAGCTTGAAGATTGAATCAGCAGTAAAGCCAGCCCTGCGACTCACCCGCCGCACAGGGGGCCTAATATGCCCGAAAAGGAACAGGACGCTGTGGCTCGCGAAGACACCTCGCAAGAATCTTTTTTTGATAACTTCCGGTAATACATCCTATGGTCTATATAGATCGTATATATAGACTAATCTCGCTGCCCGAAAAGCACCTTGTCGTTTGCTTCGCTGACTAGGTCGCTACAACTGTGACCGCAAAACGACCATAAAGAGCAAAACTGTGGTCACGGCAATCCACCCACGTCGCCGAGTACACGGTCCGGATCGAGCCCTCCGGATTCAAGGCCTTGCCACCAGCGCGGCTCGGTCCCCAGCATGCGGCAGTCGCGAGCTGATGTAGTCCCACGGCTAAGTACCGCGTCATCACGCCTGTGCGTGCGGTACACCCCAGCCGGCGGTGGCAGTCATGTCACATTCCGAAGCCCTATGCCGTCTCACCGTTGGAGACAGGAGGAACAACATGATCAAATGGGTACTTCAGAGAGCGATTGACAGGTTCGAGCGGGACTGGAAATACGACGGCAGTTATATGCGCGACATAATCGACGCGAGTCCACGCGCCGCGTGGTTGTTTTCCCGCGCTGCCGCGCTCGGACAGTTTCGGCGTGACGTCCCCATCGAGCCATGGTATGCCGCCGGCATTACCGCCGTGCGCCACGAGGACTGCGGCCCATGTACACAGCTGGGCATCACGATGGCGGAACGTGCCGGCGTCAGTCCCGCGGTTCTGCGTGCAGTGCTCGCCGACAATCCCGACGCCATGCCGCCGGACGTCGCGCTGGTGTGGAAATTCACGCGCGCCACGCTCGCGCATGATGCTGCTGCCGATGAGTATCGCGAGGCGATCGTGATGCGCTGGGGACGGCTCGCCCTGGTCAGTTTGGCTTTCGCAATCACCGCGGCGCGAATCTATCCAACCGTCAAGTACGCCCTAGGCCACGGCAAGGCTTGCATGCGCATCGTCGTTGGCGGCACGCCCGTGCTGTTGGATCACGGCCGAGTTCCGGCGCCCGCGGATGTGGCGGTGCATAGGTCTTGAGCTCTGCGGGCGCAATGTCGAATCCGGCCGCAAGCTTTGAGCCGTACCGCCGCCGCCTGCTCGGTCTCGCATACCGCATGCTTGGGTCGATGGCTGACGCCGAGGACGCGGTGCAGGAAACGTATTTGCGCTGGCACGCGGCGGATCGCGACAGAGTGTCGGACCCGAAAGCGTTTCTAATGACCACGACGGCGAGGATTTGTCTCGATATCCTGACGTCGGCGCGCGCGCGGCGCGAGGAGTATGTCGGCCCCTGGCTGCCAGAGCCGGTTGTCGACACGGCAGCGCTCGCGCCCGACAGCCGCACGGAGCTGGCCGAGGACTTGTCGATAGCACTCCTCTTGACGCTGGACCGGCTGTCGCCGCTGGAGCGGGCTGCCTTCCTGCTGCACGACGTGTTCGATTTCGCGTTCAGCGAAGTGGCCACGACGCTGGGGCGGAGCGAGGCTGCGTGCCGGCAGCTTGCCGCCCGCGCACGCGAGCACGTGCGCGCAGTACGACCGCGCGGCACCATCGCGACGCCGGCGCGTTCGGGCGAGATCGATGCGAAGCATGAGCAGCTCATATCCGCATTCGTCGCGGCAACACGCTCGGGCGATCTCTATGCGCTGACGCAACTGCTTGCGAGCGACGTGCGCGTCGTGACGGACGGCGGCGGCAAAGTGGCGGCGGCGCTGAACGTGCTCGACGGCGCTGATCGCGCGGCGCGGTTCCTGGTTGGTGCCACGCGCAAAGGGTGGCGCGAGGATTTCACGCTTCGCTTTGCGACCATCAATGGCCTGCCCGGTGTAATTATGGACGGACCCGAGGGACCGCTGCAGACTGCGGCGTTCGAGATTGAGGGTGACGCCATTAGGACGCTGTACGTGGTGCGCAATCCGGACAAGTTGCGGCATCTGGCGGCGGCATCCGCGCCACACAAGAACAGTCCCGGGTGAGCAAGCGGTCTACGGTCGATCACCCGCACCACGGCCGTGGCCTCGCGTAGCGGCTGCTGGACGCCATCCTCACCGCCGCCCGCGCGTAGTGTACGCACGCTGAGGTTATGCACCGCCGCAAGGCAGAGACATCGTCGTTTTCGATATGATCCTTTGGATCGCCGGCAAACCGGCTACCGTGTGTTCGCACACCAATCGTCGCGCCAGCTCCTCCGCTGTCATCCGCCCTGCTGTCCAAAACGAAAGGCCGACCTCCCTCTTCGCAGAGGAACGCCGGCCTTGATTTCAAACCGTCAAACCTCAGGGCTTGACCGGTCGCTCCCTATCAGAACAGAAGCTTCAGACCGAACTGAATCTGACGCGAATTGGTGGTAGTCGCCGTCACCTTCCCGAACGTCGGGTTGGGCGTCGCGCCACCGTTGGCGGCCTGCGCAAAGACATTGGCATTTGGTAAGGCGAAGTTGGGGTGGTTAAACAGATTAAAGAACTCGGCGCGGAATTGTAGACGCACTTGTTCCGTGATTTGCGTTTCCTTTTTCACAGACCAATCCAGGTTCACAGTGCCGGGACCGGCCAAGGTGTCTCTTTGCATGTTGCCGAGTGTGCCCGGCGCCGGCGGTGTGAATGCTGCCGGGTTGGCCCACTGGTTAATGTTGCCGGTGACGATTTGACCATAGGGCATCACCACATTCGGCCGCTGGTTGGCCACCGCGCTTCCGCTCTGGTCAAAGCCGATGATCGCGTTAAACGGCGAACCGCTCTGCACCACCAGGCCACCGCCCATTTGCCATCCCGAGACCAGACGGTTTTGCTTAAAAGGCAGGTCGTAGCCGCCGCTTGGTCTGAAAACCTGTGGCCGGTCAAACAGGCAACGTCCGCGGTCGTAGGAGCCGTTTAACGGATTGGACCAGGGGATGCCCCCCTCCAGGCCATACGTGCCGGAGGCGTTGTCCAAGCATTTCGACCAAGTGTAGGAAACCTGGAATTGCAGGCCGCGCGAGAAGCGCCGGTTCAGGCCTAGCTGCAGGGATTCGTAGCTGGAATCGCCTACTGGAGCCTCGCTACTCAACGCCGCGCCAGCGGGATTCAGGCGCGCGTTGCCAACGATGCCGGTGAGGCCGCCGCCGCGGGGAACACCAAACAGGCCGGCGGCATTGGGCAAAACAGGATTAATATCGCGCGCGGCGTAGAGGTCCACACCCCGCGAACCTACATAGGCAACGGTCAGAGTAGTGGCATCCATGATCTGGCGCTGAATATTGAAATTCCACTGGATCTGGTGCGGCGTTTTGACGGTGTTATAGTCCACACCCACTAACTGCGCCGGCGGCGGCAGCGCTCCCGGGAACGGATTGGGAAACTGGGGCAAGGGGACGAAGGCGAGTGCGTAAGGGGGGTTGAAGTAATAGCCGGACGCGTAGGAACGCGCATGAATCGGATTGTAGAAGATTCCGAACCCTGCGCGAATCGACGTTTTGTGATCCTTAAATGGATCATAAGCGATTCCAATCCTCGGGTCGAAGTTCTTCAGCGAGGGATTGGATGCGAAAACACTGGGCACCTGCTGGAACTTTCCAAACGGAGGGTTGATCAGGGTCATCAATGGGTGCACGTTGGTGGTTGGATTGGTCACAAACTCGTAGCGGAGGCCGACGTTCACTGTGAACTTGGGACGCACCTTCCATTCATCCTGAATATACGCGTCCACTTCGATTTCGCGGAAATCACGATAGGAGTCCGTTTGGCCAGGCTCCGGCCCCTGGAACAGACTGGGGGATGCCTGTAAAAAAGCGGTTATGCCTGGAAAAGTGTAGAAGCCGCCCCACCATCCTTGTTGCTGGAAGTTGCTCTGAATGCGGTTGAATCCTCCGCCAAACCGGAGGTTGTGGGACCCCTTCGTCCAGATCACGTCGTCAGCCAGAGGGAATTTGTTCTGCGTCTCCTGAAGCGGGGCGAAGATGCTCGTGCCGATCGAAGCCAGGCCCGTGATGTTCACTCCGCCGTTCTGGCCACGCTCCGGGAAGAAGTTCAGCGCCGAGGCCTGATCCGGCTTTTGTTGCACATCCGTTTCGCGGGACCGGGTAAAGCTAAAGCGCAACAGATTCACGATCGTCGGTGAAACGATACGCCGGTACTCTATAGTCGCAAACTGGTTGCGAGTGGCGCCCACCTCCGGCCAGCGGGGCGGTAGAGGCGACCCAAGGAAAGGCAGGATGGTGTCGCCAAAGTCGCGCACATAGCGCACAAACAGCGAATCGCTGTTCGAAATCGCGTAATCGACGCGCGCCAGCAGGTAATTTTCATTACCGGTTTGCGAGTCCACTTGCGGCAGCGTTACGACACCGGTGGGAGAAGTCGCAGTGGTAGCTGGATAGAGGGCCAAAATCGGAGCAACTTTCGGATTCACGCCGACATTGGCCAACTGGGTAGTGGCGTCGCAGGGAACCGTTGGCGCAAGCTTGCAGGGCACGAAACCTTTGTGAGCGTTGGCGTCAGGAACGAACGCAGGCACGGTCTGGCCCAACGACCGCTTCAACTCCTCGTCGTTCGCGAAGAAAAACAGCTTGTCCTTCTTGATCGGTCCGCCCACGCTGCCGCCAAACTGGTTCTGGCGGAAGGCGGGCACGCTGGAGCCGTCGAAAAAATTCCGCGCGTCCAGGGCACTGTTCCGCAAAAACTCGTACGCCGAGCCATGAAAACTGTTGGTGCCGGACTTGCTGGCCGTGTTCACCACCGCGCCATTGCCGCCGAATTGGGCGCTATAAGTGTTGGTAAGAACCGAAAACTCCGCGATCGCCTCGATCCCCAACGTGGTGCCCATGACCCCGGATCCCGACCCGTGGTTCCAGAAGCCTTGAATATCGGTGTTGTCCAGAAGATAAGCTTGGCCTTCCGAACGCGCACCCGAAACGCTAAAGTTATTCTGCACGCCGTAAAGGAGGTTGGCACCGCCCTGTCCGACTTGGGATCCCGATGTGACTCCAGGCACCAGAGCCACCAGATCCGTAAAGTTGCGGCCATTCAAGGGGAGATCGCTGATCTGTTTTTGGCCCACGCTGGAAGCGAGAGTCGATGAAATCGTGTCGACCTGCGAAACTTGCCCTTCCACAGTTACCGTTTGCTGAGCTTGCCCCACCGGCATCGCGAAGTCGACAACGGTCTGGCTGCCGACCGCCAACGTGATGCCCTTGTGGATCACGGTTTGGAAGCCCGGCGCCCCCGCTTGTACTTCATAGTTGCCAACCAAAAGATCCGGCACTGTGTAGCGCCCTTGTCCATCGGTCGTTACTTTCTGAAGCGAACCAGTGGAAATGTTTCGAACCTCAATCGCCGCATTGGCAATGACCGCGCCGGATGAATCCGTGGCAGTACCAAGAATGGTCGCGCTAGTAGCACCTTGCGCATTCAAATAGCTTGGAATTAATCCGGCGACAAGGAGCGCGAAGAGAACAAATCTCGCGCTTTTACCGATGCAATAGCCTAGTCCACATTGCATTAAAGTGATCCTCCCAAAGACGACCTTTAAGACTCAAGGATCATATATTGAAGCCCGGATGCATGTCAACCGGTTGGGGTTCGACAAGAGATCTAACACGGTCACTTTATAAGTAATTCTGCGGATTCTGGCAATGGCAGGCCGCCTAGCACTCATATAGCGGTGTATACTTGCTCCGGTAAGCGCGCTTCATTATTGGGAGGAAGTTTCTATGCACCGTGTAAATTGGAAATCGCCGAGAGTGACGTTCCTTGCAGATTTATTTTCGATCGCTCTCTTCTTGGCGATGGGCTGCCTAGCGCCGGTAGTGGTCGAGGCGCAACAGCCGGCGTCCGTGACGGTGTTTGAAGGGGCGCGGCTCATTGTGGGAGACGGCAGCGCACCCATCGCGGACGCCGCATTCATCGTTGAGAACGGCCGCTTCACGGCGGTTGGCCGCAGGGGTCAGCTCAAGGTTCCCGCGGGCGCAACTCGTGTAGATCTGACTGGAAAGACTGTCATGCCGGCGATCGTCGACATGCACAAGCACCTGGCTGTGACCCGGGATGCTCTTGTGGATCAGCTACAGCATCTGGCGTACTACGGGATCGGCGTGGCGATGAGCCTCGGCCAAGATACGGGTGATGTGGCGTTTCAGGTCCGGGCGGAAACGATCCCTACTGCCGCGCGATTTCGTACGGCAGGTCGCGGCCTTACAGGACCGGAACCGGGGAGAACGGAGGCTCCGTACTGGGTCAGAACCGAGGCCGAGGCGCGTAAGGACGTCCAGGAGTTGGCCGCCAAAAAGGTCGACCTCGTCAAGATCTGGGTGGACGACCGGGATCACACGGTAACTAAATTGAGCCCCGCACTGTATGGCGCCGCCATCGACGAAGCCCACAAGCACGGCCTAAAGACGATCGCTCATATCTATACGCTGGAGGATGCCAAGGGGGTTCTCCGGGCGGGCATCGACTACTTCGCGCATAGCGTCCGCGACAAGGACATCGACGATGAGTTCGTAAACATGATGAAGGCCCGGCCGAATATGGTCGTGGATCCTAACCTTCCCGATCGCGGTGTGAAAGTGGACCGCAGCTGGCTCCGCGAGAGCATCAACCCGGCGGAGTTTGAGAAACTTCAGGCCGAGAGCAAGGACGATCCCAAAGCCCAGCAATTCTTCGGAATCCAATCCCGCAATTTGGCAAAGCTCAATGCGGCGGGCATTAAGATCGCATTAGGCACAGACGGACCTATTCCCTGGGCGGCGCACGAGGAGATGGCTGACATGGTGGCGTCCGGGATGACGCCGGCGCAGGTTATCGTCGCAGCGACCCGCAACGCGGCAGAGCTCCTGAGAGTCACTGACGCCGGCACTGTAGCGGCGCGCAAGAGCGCAGACTTCATTGTGCTCGACGCCAATCCGCTCGCCGATATCACGAATACGCGGCGGATCGCGGCTGTGTATCTCCGCGGGTTGCAAGTCGACCGCACTGGCTTGAGGGCACAATGGATGGCTAGTAAATCCCAGTAATTCGGGAATAGCTTCAGCCCTCCGCGATTCGCAACGCTGCAGAATCCAGCGTATAGTTCACTTGCTCTTCCGCCAGCTCCTTGGATGGAAAAGTCCAGTCGCTCTCAATAGGAACGGGATCGTCATCCAGCGTCAAGCGGAATGACCACGAGCCATCTTCGTTTTGGGTGTACTCGACCTCGCCAAATACTGTGCCCTTGCTAATTTTCATGGGATCTTCAGGTTATCGCGTATTAGCGGATCATTGCGGAATTTCCGCCGTATATCGATCCAGCGGATGAACAATGTTTCCCTCCACAATGGGCACGCAGTCGGGGGGAAAATCCTGCCGCAGTTCGACTCCCTCGTCACGCATTTGGCGCAGGAAACGATCCAGATGGGCCATTGCTCCGCTGGGTTGGTCGTGGAGGACGATCAAGCTCCATGGGTGCGACCGGTAGTGCGCCACGGCGTGCGCCAGCCACCCGTCCGGGTCACGCCAGTCGCCCGGCACGCAGTTCCACAGGACGCAGGTATACTTTCCGGACTGAAGCGTTTCGATCACCGCCGGGTGCAACAGATGACGCCCCAACCGTCCGGCCCGCGCGTACGGCCGAAAGAGCCGCGTGGATGGGACTAAGTGCGATAGGATCTGCTCGGTTCGTTCCACTTCGCGAACAGCGGTTTCGCCGTCCAGTTCGCCTAGCGGTGTTCGATGGGAAAAAGTGTGGTTTCCGATCCAATGGCCTTCCTGGCTGGCACGGCGCACCAGGGATGCGCCAGCTTCAGAGCATGCTCGACTGCCAACGACGAAGAAGGTGGCCTTCACATCATGGCGCGATAGGCAATCGAGAACCTGAGGCGTCGTTTCCGGGGTGGGCCCATTGTCGAATGTGAGTGTGACCTTGGGCATGATAGGTTGCTATGGACGAAGCAGACGCCCTGGCACAGGGCTACGCCTTACTGTTTGATCTTACTGGAGCTTCTCCGCAAGAGCATCAACCTTGGTACATAATACAAAGGTGCCAGTGACCTTGCGCGCCACCCGAAAGGCGGGACCGCAGCATTTTTTGCAGTAGCATGGAGGCTCTCATGAGGCGACAGATCTTTGGTTTGCTCTCTTTAACTTCGATCGTTGTGTGCCTGCCGACAAGCGGGTTTGCTCAACAACCTGGCGCGCGCGGCGGAGGAAGGGAGCCAGCGCCGCAACCGCCGCCGCTGTTCTTTAAGGAAACCTGGAAGAGCGCCCCTGGCAATGTTCCGGTGACGCAAGCTTTTGTCACGAATCCGGACCTGCAACTGAACATATATGGGGCGGGCAAGGAAGATTTCGGTGTCACGAGCGAAGGAGACGTCCCTCACATATGGAGCGGGTTGTGCGCATCATCCTGCGCACTCACGCTGAGCCATAAAGGCAGCTTCGTGGATCTCACAGGCAAAGCGAAGATCCGTTGGTTCACCAAGACGTCGGGATTTCACGAGATTCGCCCGGTTTTAAAGCTGGCCGACGGAACCTGGCTCATTGGAGACCACGTTGATGCCAACGCTTTCGACTTTCACGAGAGCGAATTCTTCTTGGCCGAAGTCCGCTGGCTGAAACTCGACATGCCCAAGGTGCAGACCAAGGGGAACCTGCTGGACAAGGTGGATCTCAGCAAAGTCGATGCGATCGGTTTTGCCGATCTGACTCCGGGAAGCGGCCACGGCCCAGGCGGGTACTCCGACGTCGCCTGGATCGAGGTTTATGGAAAGCCGGTCAAGCGTGACTTGGCGAATCAGACGAACTAATCGCCGACGTCGACTTCAGCTGCGAAGTGCGGGAGGACGCGCTGACCAGTGGACACGAGTTGCAGGGCGACTGGCAGTCGCATAGAATCGAGTCGTGAATCATCTGAAAACGGTGTGCCGGCGGCTGCTCATCGTGGCTCTCCTCCTGCCAATTGGCGCGCGCGCGCAGTGGCTAAAGTACCAGCCGCCGGGTACACCGTTGCTGAAAGACGGTAAACCGAACCTCTCCGCTCCCGCGCCCCGCAGCGCGGACGGCAAACCGGATCTGACGGGCGTCTGGGAGCACGAGCGCACTACGGCCGCTGAATTCAAACGCATCTACGGGGCGAGGTACGAGGCCGAATCGCAAGCTGCCCTGATCGGGATGGAGCTCGAATCGGTGCACAAGTACGGCATCAACGTTCTGCTTGACCTGAAGCCCGGCGAGTCCGTCTTGCGGCCCGAAGCAGAGGCAGTGATGAAGCGGCGCGACGCCGAGCGGCGGGTGGACAATGTTTGCCATGGTGAGTATGGCTGGCCTGTGGCGGGCCTGCTTGCTGAACCATTCAAAATCGTTCAGGCGCCCAAAGAGACCATGATTCTGTACGAAGTCGACGGCCTCCACCGCCAGGTTTTCGCGGACGGACGCGAATTTCCCGCCACCTTCGAGTTTCCCGCCTATCTCGGATATTCCGTCGGCCGCTGGGAAGGCGACACCTTCGTCGTCGAGACGCGCGGATTCAACGACCGGACGCCGATCGACGCCATCGGCCATCCTCGCAGCGAAGCAATGCACGTAACGGAGCGTTTCCGGCGGCGCGATTTCGGACATCTAGACACCGAGATAACCTTCGATGATCCTCAGATGTACACCCGAAAGTTCTCGGTTAAGATTGGCTACGAACTAGTGCCGGACAACGATATCTTCGAGATGTTCTGCGGGCAGAACGAGAAGGATCGCGTACACATGGTGAAGTAACGGCGCGCGGACGGAGTCACGTCACCAGCCGGGATAAGGGGCGGATCAGAACACTTTGATTCGGCCGGCTCGCCTTGCCCCAACGTTCGAGCGCTGTTCGCAGATCCTCAATGCGCACCGGCTTGGCAATATAATCATCCATGCCCGCTTCGAGACATTTCTGTCTGTCTCCTTGCATGGCGTTACCGGTCATAGCGATGATACGAGGACGGTCGTCGGCGGGCCAGCGTTTTTGCACCTGCCGCGCCGCTTCGTAGCCGTCCATTTCAGGCATATGCATATCCAAAAAGACGATGTCATACGATTTGCGTTCGAGGGCTTGCAGGACCTCTAAGCCGTTGCCGACCACTTCGACGCGGTATCCCAGTTTTTCCAAAAAGCTGCTGGCCACCTTCTGATTCACTCGATTATCGTCGGCGATCAAGATCCGCAAGGGGTGCCGAGAGGCAAAAGTTGAGTCAAACATGAGCGCTGACGGTGCCTTGCGCGCGGACGTCAGCCTGCGATCAAAGCTTTGACTGAGAGCATCCAACAGTTGCTTGGGACGCATGGGCTTGTAGACCGATGCCGAAATACGAGCCGCGGCTGCACGGGGATCGCCCGCGCGCAAATGGACCGAAGTGAGCAGCAGCAATTTAAGCGCGTTGCCGCCCGGCAATTCCCTGATGGATTCAGCAACCGAAAGTCCATCCGTGCCCGGCAACTGAAAATCGAGAATCGCGGCGTCAAAATTATTGTCTCGCTGAAGTAATTGGAGGGCTTCGGGACCGGTTGCTACTGCGGTGGCCCGCACGCCAAATTTCTCCAGCCAGCCCGTGAGAATCCGCCGTATAGACGCATTGTCTTCGAGAACCAGCACGCGCCGGCCCGACACATTGGGATGCAATCCCTCCCAGCGGGTTGGCGATCCTGCCGCCGGCTTAACGTGGATGGTGAAATGGAATGTGCTTCCCTCCCCGGCTTCACTCTCCATCCACATGCGCCCACCCATACACTCGGTGAGACGCTTGCTGATCGCCAAGCCCAGTCCAGTGCCCCCGAAGTGCCGCGTGGTAGAACTGTCGGCCTGGCTGAACGATTTGAAAAGGCGGCCCTGTTTGTCTTGCGGAATACCAATCCCGGTGTCCCGCACCGCAAAGTGGAGCAACCCAGTTCCGGCGCCCGGCTCGGCGGGCACAACGGTGACAATCACTTCGCCCTCAACCGTGAACTTGACGGCATTCCCGATAAGGTTCACCAGGATTTGGCGCAGCCGCGTGACATCTCCCAGCACCATAGGTGGAATCGATTCATCCAGCTCGTAGGCGAGGTCTAGTTTCTGTTCGTGGGCCTTGGGCGCTAACAGTTCCAGGGATTCTTCAATGCAGGTCCGCAGATTGAACGGATGCTCCTCCAGATCCAGCCGGCCTGACTCAATTTTCGAGAAATCCAGGATGTCGTTGATAATCGTCACCAGGGAGCCGGCGGAGCTGTGGATGGTTTCGACGTAATCCCTCTGCTCGTCGGTGAGCTCGGTTTCCATTAACAAGGTGGTCATGCCGGCCACGCCATTCATGGGAGTACGGATTTCGTGGCTCATATTGGCGACGAACTCCGCCTTGGCGCGGGTGGCTTCCTCGAGACTTTGATTCAGTGAAATGAGGGCCGTATTGCTGGCCAGTAACTGCTGCTGACTTTCGCGGAGCGCGCGAAAGGCATCGTCGCGCTGCAGTTGATTGATGTAAGCCTTGGAATGATAACGGATGCGCGCAATCAATTCGATCTTGTCGGGCAATTTCACCAGGTAGTCGTTTGCTCCTACCGCGAAGGCCTGGCTTTTGACGTGGGAATCATCTTCGGAGGACAGCACGATGATGGGTATCTCGGCGGTTTCCCGGTTGGCGCGAAAGAGCCGGACCAAATCCAGGCCGTCGATCGAGGGCATCACCAGGTCCTGAAGAATCACCGTGGGCTTGATCCGGTTCGCCTCCTTGATGGCATCGATCGGATCGGAACAGTAGTGCAGATCGATGTCCGGCAGATCCGCAAGCAAGCGGCCGACCGCGTGCGCCACGATCGCCTGATCATCCACCAACAGGACCATGGTTGAATAATCCAGACTGGGCACGCCCGATTCAAAAACCACCCTTGCTGGCTCTGGTATTAGATTCATGCTGGGGCCATCCACTGGGAGAGGCTGACGAAATCAACCAATTCTTTTGCAATCTCGTTCAGCGGGAGAATTCTAGCCGCGGCATCCAATTCCGCGGCCGCTTTAGGCATGCCGTAGACCGCGCTACTGCGGGCATCCTGGGCGATGGTCAAAGCTCCGGCCTCACGCAGGGCCTTCAAACCGCTAGCTCCGTCGCGCCCCATTCCGGTAAGCAGGACGCCCGCGACGTCACCCTTCCAATGACGAACCACGCTCTCAAAGAAAACGTCGATGGAGGGACGATAGCGGCAATCCCGCGGTTGCGGAGAGTACCCGAGCGACAGGGAGCTAATGAAAGCCAGATGGTCGCCGGTTCCGGCGATAAGGGCAGTGTTCGCTTGGGGCCGATCCCCCTGCCGCACAATCCTGACGGAGAGCGCGGATTGCTGGTTCAACCAAGTGGCCATCATCGGAACAAACTGTGGGTCCACATGTTGAACGATCACAATCGCCGCCGGGAACTCGCGCGGCAAACCTCCTAGGATCGACGCCAAAGCCGCCGGGCCACCAGCGGAGGCTCCGATGGCAATCAAGCGAGTGCGTGAGAACGAACCGGGTTGTGGCTCGATCGGCGCGGAGTTGCCAGGATGCTGCGGGCGGTTGTCGCCGACCAAGCGGCCGATCGCGTCCAGTTTAAACTTCAGCGCCGCGGTTCCTTGCAACCGGCTATACCCGGCGAGAACCGGCGTCTGCACCACGTCTAATGCGCCCGCGCCTAAAGCTTCAAACACCTCAGTGGAGTGGCCGTCGAGAGTAGAAGTGACCACCAAAATTCCGCAAGGGGTACTGGCCATAATCCGGCGTGTCGCCTCGACGCCATCCATGACCGGCATCATCAGATCCATCAAGATTAAATCCGGAGTGTCCTGCTTGCATTTTTCTACCGCTTCCGCACCATTCACCGCTACCCACGCAAGCCGGTAACCCGGGACGCTCAGGAGGACTCTGCGCAAGGCTTCCGTAGCCATCGCTACATCGTTCACAATGGCGATCCTCATGACTCAGATCCGCCAATCAGGTCGGTGACCACCTGCAACAGTGTTTCGTCGTGAAAACTGGCCTTGGTCAAATAGTAGTCGGCGCCAGCCTCCAGGCCCCTGCCGCGATCTTCCTGACGATCCTTATAGGAAACAATCATCACCGGCAAGGACTGCAGCCGGCTGTCCTTGCGAATCAGCTTGAGCAGTTCGATGCCGTCCATCCGTGGCATGTCGACGTCGGTGACCACGAGGCTATAGTGGCCCGTGCGCACGGCGTTCCAGCCGTCCATCCCGTCGACCGCCACATCCACCGCGTAGCCGCGGCCGGCTAGCAGCTTACGCTCCAATTCGCGCACGGTAAGCGAGTCGTCCACCACCAGCACGTGTTTGCGCTTTTTCACTGCCTCCGTCCCGGCCTCGGACGCGACGCGCGCCAGCCGTTGGCTGGATACCAGGGCCTCGATGGAACGCTTCAGATCATCGACATCGATAATGAGCGCCGGAGAACCATCGGGCATGAGCGCCGCTGAACTGATGTTCTTGACTTTGCCCAAACGCGGGTCTAGTGTGCGGACCACTAGTTCCCGCTCTCCCAGGAAGCTGTCGATCAGGAGCCCGTAACGCGCCGCTTTGTCCCCCAATACGATGATCGAAGCTGCCGCGGCCGAGGGCGGAGACTCTTCCAGATCCAGGACCTGATGCGCTGCCACCAGTCCGATCCGTTCTTCCTCTAACACAAAGTGTTGCCGGCCTTGCAACGATTCGATGCGCTCTCGCGGTAATTTCAAAGCGCGGTCAATACGAGCCAAGGGGAAAGCATACGGTTCGCCTCCGATTTCGACCAGCAGCGTCCGCACCACCGAAAGCGTGAGTGGCAATTCCACTTGAAATTTGATTCCGTGGCCCTTTCGGGTGGAGACCCGTACCCGGCCGCCAACTTCCTTGACCATGGTTTGCACTACGTCCAGACCAACTCCCCGTCCGGAAATCTCGGAAACAGATTCCTTCAGCGTGAACCCGGGCAGAAAAAGAAACTCCAGCAATTCCGCTTCGGTCATTTTCTGAGCGGTCTCGAGGGTAGTCAGCTTCTTTTGAACCACTGCTCCTCGCAAAGCCTCGGAGTCTATTCCTCGTCCGTCATCCGCGACGGTGACCAGCAGCAGCCCGGCACTGTGACAAGCCTCTATTTGCAAGAGACCCTCGGCAGGCTTGCCGCTTCCCTGACGCTCCGCCGGAGTTTCGATGCCGTGATCCAGCGAGTTCCTCAGCAGGTGATCGAGCGGCGCCTTGAGTCTTTCGAGAATCTCGCGGTCGACAGCGGTGGACTCGCCCTTGACCTCCAGCCGCACCGTCTTGCCGAGAGAGCGGGCGACATCGCGCACCATCCGCTGAAATCCTTGAATGCCATCCGCAAACGGCCGCATCCGGCAGTCCAGGACTTCGTGATATAAACGCCCGGAAAAGCCCACGAAGCGCCGGCGAAACAACTCAAAATCCGCCATCCGGTCGACCAACGATCGCTGGCAGTCAGAGCTACGATCGCGCAGCTCAGTCAATCGTCCGGCGGTCCGTTCATTCAAAGATGCCCCGGGTAGCATCTCACGCAGTCCCTCGAAGACTTGACCGAGTTGATACTGCAGCCGTTTTTGCCGTAACAGATCCATCGCAAAATCATCCAGGAAACGCTTGGTCACCAGAGCTTCTCCGGCCAGTCCCATGAGGCGGTCGAGATTATCCGCGGTGATTCGCAACACCCGGTCGGCAGCGGCGGCCGCTGGTACCACGGACGATGGCGTGATTTTCTCCATCGATCTTGTGGGCGCGGGTGTTGCGGATTGCTCGCCCAGCGCTTGCGCCAGAGACAGGAGGGATGTTAAGAACGTTTCCATTTCCTGGTGTTGGCTGGCCTCCCAGCTTGCCAGTGCCTCATCGGGAACCTGCGCCACGCGCGTGAGCAGATCGATGCCGGCGAGCAAAGCGTCAATGAGCCCAGCCGAGAGATGCTGTTTCTTTTCCTGGACAGCTACGAAACAATCCTCCATGGCGTGGGCGATTCGAACCGCGGATTTTCGGCCCACGATGCGCGCGGCCCCCTTCAAGGAATGCGCTGCCCGCATCAGCTCCCGTAAACGCGATGCGACATCCGCCTCCTGCTCCAATCCCAGAACGCCCTCGGTCAGGATGGCCGCCTGGGTTTCCACTTCCATGCGGAAGAGTTCCATCATCGATAAATCGCTCAAGCCGTTCAGATCCGTGCTGCTCATGCGAGACCCTTGTCGAGCGCGTAAAACAGCAGTTCGTCCTCAAGGCAACCCACCGTTTTGTCTTTCCAGGAAAGTACGCCCGCAATGTAAATACCTGCCGCTTTTGCCAAGGTTGCCGGAGCATCCTTGAGGTCTTCTGCGCAATAGCGGTGCACTCCCTGGACTTCGCTCACCGGAAACGCAAGCCGGCCGCCTCTGGGGTTGCAGATCAACAGCCGCCCCAGAGAGCTTCCTGTCCTAGCCACGGCGGCCGTTTCAAGCCCTAGCAGAGCTTCGAGCGAGACACACAGCAATAGCTCTCCGCGAACATTGACCACGCCACTAAGAATTCCGCCGCGGTGGTGAGGCAAGGGACGAAGCGTAGACTGCTCCGCCACCTCCTGAAACATGGCGGTCGGCAAGGCCAGCCATTCCGTTCCTAAGCGGAAGATCACGACCGACAGGGTTCCCACCGCGACGACACTCTTATTCGCAGCAACCTGCGCCGTCCATTCGCGGAGAACGTCCTCTGAGATTTCCCGGTCCAGTAACTGGGAAACAGAAGTGCGGTGGAGTGCCGTCACGACGGGGGTCACAGAGTTCCTTGTTTTGCGTCGTGCCCGACTCGCCGCGCGCGATTGCGGAACCGCTCGGCGGCGGCGGCGTCGCCTTGATTTTCCATGCACAGTGCGAGATGCATCAGAGCTTCCACGTGCTCCGGTTCGAGGTACACCACTCTCCGGTAACTCTCGGCGGCGCCCGGGCCATCTCCGGTAGCGTCTCGGAGTAGGCCCAGGAGGTAGTAGGCGGCAGAGGACGGACCCCGTTGTTGCAGGTCGCGCTCGCACCCCGCGGCGGCCTCTTCCAACCGCCCAGAATCCGCTAAGCCGCGGGCTAGCGCCAACTCCGTTGGCGGCGCGACCGGCGCCTTCAGGACCAGTGGCACGGCAACGGGCCAACGCTCTGCTTGGACCGCAAGCCGGCTGCGCAGACGATCCGGCCTTTTCACGGGCTTCATCGGCCGAAGGATGGAACCGTTTGCCGAATCGACGCGCTTGGTTCCGGTTCTTCGGAAGGCAAAAGACATGGCTTGGTTCAGCGAGGCAAAGCCACTGCAACTTGCCAGGAAAGCTTCGGCCGGACCGACAAACAGGAAGCCACTCGGCGCCAAAGCACTCCCCAGTGTCCTCATCGCCTGTTCCTGGGTAGAGCGGTCAAAGTAAATCAGAAGGTTCCGGCAGAAAATGACATCGTAGGGCTCTTCCCCGAAATGAAAATCGGCGGCAAGAAGATTTCGCTGGCGAAAACTCACCTTTGCCGAGAGCTGGCTTAATAGGGCGTAGCCGCCCGCGACGGGCCCAAAATAGCGCTCACGAAACTGCAGGTCTGCGCCCCGAAACGAATTGGTTCCATAGACTCCACGCCGGGCCTGCACCAGCGCCCGCGCGCTGATGTCCACGGCGTCCACCTGAAAGCGTTCCAGGGAGAGTCCGCCATCCAACAGCGCCATGACGATCGAATAGGGCTCCTCCCCCGTCGAGCAGGGGACGCTCAGCAAGCGCAGGATGCCGCCTGGATGCGCGGGCAGCCATTCTTCGGTCACCAGACGAAGCAACGCGCCAAACGCGTCGCGGTCGCGGAAAAACCAGGTCTCCGGTACCACCACCGTCTCGATAAGCTCCTGAATTTCGTCCTTCGAATCGCGCAATTGTCGCCAATAATCTTCACGCCGCCCCAGTCCTAGATCCGCCATGCGGACGCGAACCGCCCGCTCGATGGTTCTGCTCCCGATGGAAACGGCATCCAGGCCCATGGCCTGCTTCAGCACCCTCTCAAAATCGATGGGTGCCATTATATGGACCCCATTCGTTCGGGGAACAGCAGGCTGCGAACGCTCTCCGCTAGCAGGTTGGAAATTTCAATCCGTTGCACGATACCACTGGCATCCGTCGTGACATTTCCGAGATAGGGAGTATCGCTGACCGCCAAGCCGGCATCGGAGAAGTCTTCTTCATTCCGGCGCAGGATTCCGGTGGCCCGCTCCGCTAGCAAACCAAGCATGTGCGTTTCAGCGGGCGAGCGTCCGTATTTCACCAGAATGATTCGCGTGCTCATCCATCTGCGTGACGGCTGGCCCAGCGCCAATTCCGCTAAATCGATGAGCGGAACGGTTGTACCGTGATAGTCGAAAACCCCGGCGAGGCCTGGGGGCGCCTGGGGAATTTGTTTCAAGTTGACCAGGTGCAGGACTTCGATTACACCGTGGGCTTCAAGCGCGTATCGATCCTTCCCCAGTTGAAAAACCAGAAATAGCATGGCATCTCATGCGTGCAGCGTAAAACGGGCGACCCCGTCTTGGAGTCCGCGTGCCGCATCGTTCAATTGCTCGATGGCGGAGTTCGATTGGCGCAGCGATTCCACCGTCTGTTTCGAGGACTCGCTCAGCTGCGACAGTGCTTCGCTAATCTGCTGGGCGCCTTCCGACTGCGATTGCATGCCCTCACTGACGGTCTCGAAATTTGGCGTCAGCGCCTGCACGTGGTGAATGATCTGCGACAACTCCTCGCTCACCTGCTGGACCACTTCACCGCCGCGGCGCACTTCCTCGGAAAACTTGTCCATCCCCATCACGCCCGCCGCCACCGCCGACTGCATTTCCTTAACCATCTGCTCAATATCGCCCGTGGCCAGCGCCGTTTGATCGGCCAGCCGCCGGATTTCCGCCGCGACCACGGCGAAACCCCGGCCATAGTCCCCGGCCTTTTCGGCTTCAATGGCTGCGTTCAGAGAGAGAAGGTTGGTTTGATCCGCGACTTTGGTGATGGTGGTTACCACCGTCCCAATGTTGCCGGCCTTCTCGCTGAGGACTCCCAGCCGGGCATTGATGGTAGCCGACGCTTCCGCTACCTGTTGCATGGTCGCCTGCATACGGCTGAGACCGGTCTGGCCACTGCCCGCGAGCAGCGCGGTTTTTTCGGCGACCCCGGCGATTTCCTTGATGGTCTGCACCAGTTCCTTGGAGGTCGTCGAGATCTCCTTGGAGGTGGCGCCAATCTCGGATGTGGTCGCTGCAATCTCGCTCGCGGTACTGAGTTGTTCCTGCGCCGTCGCCGCAATTTCGGTGGCGGAGGTATTCACTTGCAGTCCGGATTTTTGCACCCGCCGGATCATTTCCTGAAGCGAGTTGGTCACCAGATTCAGTCCATCGGCCAGGATGCTGAACTCGCCGTCGTTCACCATGCTAATTTTCTGCGAGAAGTCGCCGCCGCGCATGGGCTCCATGGCAGCCACCAAGCGGGCCAGCGGGCGATCGATCGCTCTCACCAGAAAATAGCCGGCGCTCAAAGCCAGAATCAGGCCAACCAGCAAACCTAAGAGCATTCCGGTTTGCGCCCGGGCGACTGCGCTTCGTATTTTCCGACCCGCTTCTTCGAGCAACGCCTTGTTGAAATTTACCTCGTCCTCGATGCCAGCCTGTAGCTTTTGATACGCTCCTTCCAGGCGTTGGCGCAGCAAGGTAGCCGCTTCCACCTTGGTCTTCGGATCCGCGCTCAATCTCAAAACCTGACCCGCAATTTCAAGATAAGATGCCCGAGCGGACTTGACCCTATCGAGCAGTTCCCGGTCCTTGGCCGTCGTCATGGTGAGCTCATATTGCCTGACGAGGTCTAAGCGTTCCACCGTTGTAGCGTCGATGTATGCCGCGATTTGTCGCATTCTCGCCGGATCGCGCTCCAATACGTGTTGTTGCACGGCTGCATAGGCCGAGATCGAAACGGCATTGAGCCTTCCGATCAGGTAAAGACCCGGAATCGAGTCAATGCGCAAGGATGCGGTTTCAGTGTCGATTCCGCGCAGTTCCACATACGCGAATACGCACAAGGCGACCATCAAAAGAATGACCGCGGAAAAACCCAGGATCACTCGTTTCCGTACTGTCCCAGCGTTCATATATCTGCTTTCCAAAACGCCGACTCCGACGGTGTCGTAGAGCCCAAGCGTCCGAACCGCGGCTTAAAATGTGTGGCTTGCCTTGTCATGCCTTCAAACATAGACTTAGGGATCCCGTTGCCCTCTCGAATGGGCTTATCGGCTAGAGACATCATTTGTGGGAATGTTTGTTTTTAAGTAAAAGGGTAATTGACCGGCATTACTTTGAATCAGCAACTTACGGCGTGGAGAACTCGTTCTCGGCCAGTTCGGCAATTCTATGGTTAGCAGTTCTTTTGCATGCAAGACTCCTAGGGCGGCACCCTTTGAGTTCGTCTCACCAGCGGTATATACTTCAGAGCGTGAACCGCAGCTCATTTTTTGCGTTGGTAGCGTGGTTTAGCGGACTTATCGTCGTCAGTCCATTGCATGCACAACAGGCCGAAGTTGTGGGACGCTACTGCGCCACC
>Ga0105238_10001706_pt1 | contig 22131 bp, 53 predicted proteins | sample KBSC34metaG_FD_81526 | JGI IMG/M metagenome (GOLD analysis project Ga0105238, IMG submission 81526) | Corn rhizosphere microbial communities from Kellogg Biological Station, Michigan, USA - KBS C3-4 metaG | ecosystem: Host-associated > Plants > Roots > Rhizosphere > Soil | place: Michigan, USA...
ATGGATTTGTACCTATCGCTTTGATATGTGATGCTGAATACTGGCCATGGATACATGAATTTGAAAAAGAAATTGGTTATTAAATTGATATAAAATGAAAGAAATACTTTATGTAGATCTCGATGGAGTTATTGCCGACTTCGATGCCGTGATATCCAAATACAATCCAGCAGTGGATACCTCCAGAGGAGAATTTCGAGATGCGGTAGATGAAATATGTGAATCCAATACCAGAATATTTCTCGAGATAGAACCCATCCCAGGCGGTATTGAAGCGGTGAATCTTTTGAAAGATCACTATGAAATTTATTTCCTATCCACTCCTATGTGGAATGTACCTGATAGTTGGGGAGATAAACGTCTTTGGCTTGAAAAACATTTTGGTGACTTCGCTCACAAGCGTCTTATTCTGACACACCGTAAAGATCTTAATGCTGGTCAATATCTTATTGATGATCGAAAGACAAATGGATCAGAAGCTTTTACAGGAGAACATATTCATTTTGGAACCGAACAGTTCCCTACATGGGATTCTGTTCTTAAATATTTAATACCATGATTATAGGAATTTCAGGAAGGATATATGCTGGTAAGGACGAAACTGCTAAGATGATTCGTAAATTAACATCTATACCATTTAATGTAGAAGACGAATTTGGCAATCCTGCAAAAGATGAGAAAGGGGATTATATCTTGGATTATCATTCTAAATGGCAAATCAAAAAATTCGCAGGTAAGTTAAAAGAAATAGCATCTATGCTAACTGGCTTTCCTTTGGATAAGTTTGAAGACAGAGATTTTAAAGCTAGTGATCTTCCAGCAGAATGGAATGATAAGGATGGTAATCCTATGTCTGTTCGTCGTTTCTTGCAGCTATTGGGTACTGAATGCGTCAGAGATCATCTTCATACTAATACATGGGTTAACGCCTTATTTGCAGATTATTGGATTGGTTCAGGTGATCCCAATTGGATTAATCCTAATTGGATCATTACCGATTGTCGTTTTCCTAATGAATATAAAGCTATAAGAGATCGTAGTGGTATTATTTTAAGAGTTATCCGGGATACAGAAGATAAGTCAATACAATTACATGAATCTGAAACTGCTTTAGATAATCATAAATTTGATTGGTATATATATAATACCGGCGATCTAAATCATCTTCAAAATGAAGTACAAGAGTTTCTTGAACAATATAAACTATTATAAATCATTGTATTTATATCCGGCCACTCTATCCGGCGAACTCTTCGCCATATTTATTATTGACTATTACTTATGACAAGTTGTCAACGAATTGAAATCCTTTTTGATGCTGCCTATCTCATCTTATTTATCACCACGATAGTCCTTGGCGTAGAATGTGTTAAGAAATCGTTTAATGAATTGAAGCAGAAGAAGGAGAAAACTAAAGTCCCACCTAATGAATAACGAAAAGATCAGAAAATTTATTGAAGCCAACCCTAATTATCTTCATGGTAATTATCGAGAATTGGCAGTTAAATTTAATATGTCCTACGAACAAGCCAGGCATATTGCCAGGAGAATGAGAAAGCAAATTGAGAAATCTGATGTTAAGAAAACTCAAAGTTCTTCTTTTTCTGAGAACGTATCTACCGGTGAAGCCAATCTTTCCTTTAGTACCCCTGTTCGGATCAAAACCAAGGAAGATCTCATTGCCCTTGGTATGGTAGATATGAATGAGTTCGAGATCGAACGATATGAGATCACCACCTGGGAAGGATATCGTAAAGGTAAGGAATCCGATCTTACCTGGAAGGAAGGTGTTGTAAGCGGTTATGTGAAGGACTCCGGTAAATTGATCACAGAGACGCTTTACAGGGTCAACGTTAAGCTCAAACGTCGGAAGCTGGATACTGACCTCCAAAAACTAAAGGAGCTTATTTTGGCTGAAATTAAGTCTCAGATACCAATTTCTGAGCCATTGAAAAAATACAAGAAGATGATACATGATTCCATATCTATGTCATCTAGTACAAAGTATCTTTTAGAGTTATGTTTGTTTGATTTCCATTTTGGAAAATTATCTTGGAGTCCGGAGACGGGTGAAGATTTTGATTTAAAAATAGCTGAGGAAAGATATAAAACTGCAATTAAAAATTTACTGAATAAAGTAGATCTATCTACCATAGAAAGAATTCTATTTCCAATTGGTAATGATCTTATTCATATCGACAATAAAAAAAATGAAACTACTGCAGGAACAAGGTTAGATGCTGACGGTAGATTTCCTAAAATTATTCAAATTGCTAAAAGGGTTTTAGTCGAAGTTATTAATGAATTGTCTTTGATAGCTCCTGTAGATGTCGTTGTAGTAAGAGGTAATCATGACGAAACAATGTCTTTCATGATGGGTGAAGTCATCGATGCTTTTTATCATAATAATCCTTTGGTAACTGTAGATAATGGCCCTGAACAACGAAAGTACTATCAATATGGTTTGAATGGTATTCAATTTACTCATGGTAATGAAGAGAAACATTCTGAATTAGGTTTGATATGGGCTACACAGAGACCGGAATTGTGGAGTTCAGTTCAGTATAGATTTGCTCAATTAGGTCATTTCCATAAGAATAAGAAGATAGAATGGGTATCAGTAGATGAATTTCAGGGCTTCCAAGTGCAAATAATACCTTCTCTCACCTCAACGGATGAATGGCATCAACGTAAAGGATATGCTTCTAAAAAGCAAGCTAAAGCCTTCTTGTTCGATTCTAGAGAGGGTATGGTTGGAGAATTTACAATTTCATTATAATGAGAGAATATTTTTTATATAGACATATAAGACTGGATAAAAATGAACCATTCTATATAGGAATAGGTAGGAAGAGAAATAGTAATAGAAATATTCAATCTTATTCACATGAATATGAAAGAGCTTTTTGTAAACAACGAAATCCTATCTGGAAGAAGATAATTAATAAGACAGAATATGAAGTTGAAATTATGTTTGATACCACAGATTATAATCTTATTCTAAATAAAGAAATAGAATTTATATCCTTATATGGTAGAAAAGATATTGGCACTGGTATATTGGCTAATATGACAGACGGTGGTGAAGGTATAAACAATGTTTCTCCCATTACAAGGAAAAAGATATCATCTAAATTGAAAGGTATACAACGATCAGAAGAAACAAAAGAAAAAATTAGAAATATTGTAACCGGAACAAAAAAGGGACCTCGAACAGAATCTACTAAATACAAGATATCTAAAGCTAATTTAGGTTCAAACAATGGAATGTTTAATGTTACTGGATCATTTAATAAATTTTCTAAACCCGTTTATCAATATAATTTATCCGGATCATTTTTAAAAGAATGGTCGAATGCAAGAGAAGTTACCAGGGAGTTAGGTATTAATAATAAAGATATATCTGCATGTGCTACAGGAAAACAAAAAACGGCATATGGATATATCTGGTCTTTTATTAAAAAATAAAATAAGGTTATGAATTTAAAGGTTATTGATGGCGAATACGTAGATATTGCCACAGGTAGAGTCGTTCACGGAAGCGAAAGTAAATTAAATAAACGACTCTTATTTCTCCCAGATACATACATTCCATTCGGTAAATACAAGAACTGGAAGCTTTCTACCATATGGAAGTACGATCCTCATTACGTGTATTGGATGCGCGATGCTGGTTTTAATATCTGTTTCGATCTTGATTCCAAAGAACCAGTAGATGATATCGATTTAGATAACTGTAGGATCTTCGAGATTACCGAGGAAGAAGGTATTACTAAATCCAAAAGAGTATTCAGAAAAATAAAGAAAAGTTATGTTTAATCTTCAATACGGAGACTGCCTGGAGGTACTACCCACAATAGACACTCAGGTAGATTTTATATTCACCGATCTTCCTTACGGAACTACTAAATGTTCCTGGGATACTCCCATCGATCTTCCCAAACTTTGGGAACAATACTGGCGTTTATTGAAGCCTAATGGATGTGTAGCTATGTTCGCTCAAAGTCCTTTTGATAAGTATCTGGCCATGTCCTGCATGGAGTATTATAGATATGAATGGATCTGGGAGAAGACATCTGCTACCGGTCATCTTAACGCTAAGAAGATGCCTATGAAGGCTCATGAGAATATCCTTATATTCTATAAATCTCTTCCTACTTATAACCCTCAGAAGACTTCTGGGCATGTTCGTAAGACTTCCAAAGCAGAACACAAAACCAATTCGAAAGAGTCGGACGTGTATAACAAAGGACAGAAGTTAACGACGTATGATAGTACCGAACGTTATCCTCGAGATGTACTTAAATTCAAATCCGATAAACAAAAAGAATGTCTCATAGCTACGCAGAAGCCAGTAGCTCTTTGTGAGTACTTCATCAAGACTTATACTAATCCAGGGGATCTAGTACTGGATTCTTGTATGGGATCCTGTTCATCGGGTATAGCAGCTATTAAGAATGATAGACGTTTTATCGGTATCGATAATAATCTAGACCATATGTTAATAGCTCAGGATAGAATGGAGAAACAAAGCGGAGAATTAGATTTGGAAATAGATTTCGCCGGTGTACTTGAAGAATTAGAAAGAGATCAATTGTATGCTTGAGTTAGGTAACTATGTCATAGCTTCCGGACATTACGTCCAAATAAAAGAGCTCTACCAGGATAACCTCATGATTGAGTATCCCGATAGAACTCGAGTAACAACCGAGTATTCTAATATTCGGTTTGTTGAGCTTGGGTCAGACGTGCTCAAAAAGTTATATGACGGAGCGGATTCTGTATGCAGGTTAATCAAAGCTACGGATCATCCACTACATCGCAAAGAAGAATTTGAAATAGATCTTCGTGGAAAGAAGTTTCGTCTACATGGATATCTTTACAACGATATATCCGTATGGAGTTTCATCAATACATTTACCCTTCATTACGTTCACCAGCTTCAGAACGCAGTAAGTATTCTAAATCCTGCTGTTGAGCTGACTCTTTATCAAGCTCCGTAAATCTCTGTTTAACTCTTTTTAAAGTACTTCTAGCTAGTTCACCATGACCACTACATGGTTCAATATCGCTTACAATAACTGTTAATAAGTCTATTAATGTTAGGTTGAACTTTCTTTCTGCTTTAGTCATCTTTTCTTTTTCTTTTTATTGGTTTCCCTTGCTGCATGATAAATACAGCCAATTCTAAAATACCTCTGTCGTATTGTTCTCTAGTTAGAACAACCCTTCCAGCGTAGTTACTAAGAGAATCTATATCGGTATCGATGTGTTCGGAATACTTATCCCAAATTTCTTCCGATTTGATTATTGCTTCTTCTTTAGTCATATAATTGTTTTTAAAGTTCTTCCTTGACACTTCTCCCAGGAATTGTTCCCTAAATTAATATTTAATACCTTTGGTAAATCCTCTTTTATATCCTTCTTCAAGGGCCGCTCTTATTAAGAGACGAACATCATTTTCTTTATATACAATTGTATTAGGATCTAACCCTTCAACATGATTATGATATGGAAATAATAATTTAACCATATTTACTTCTGTTTGAAGATAAAAATAATCACTCATATTCTTTTCTAGATCAGTTTGCTGCATAATTTCGTTTATTTAGAACTATCCCTAATCCATTGTTCTCCGCGTTAGTTATGGCAGATATGCCTTTTTCGCCGAAAGCAAAAAGAGTACTTCCACAACCAGGTTGCTTCCAATTGGACAAATTATTTGTCCCTGGAGTAAATTTTATTTTATGATTAATCATAAGTAAGCTATCACTTTTTTTTGTGACATCTTGCCACCATGGAGCAGATGTTCTATCTGGAGTTAGAAGTATACCATTGCCATGAAGATACATTTTGTCTATCCATTGTTGTTTTTTTCCTCTTCCGGACCATGGAGGATTACACCATACAAATCCTATCCATATAGTATTAAAAGCATCTCTACATAGTATATCAGCAGGAACACAACCGAATCCTTGAGGAGCTGCCGCTACGTCCATATCGAATCGACACTCCAATGAGTCGAATATATACTGCGGTGTATACCATTCTACCGAACCACCTGGAATTTCATGAGCACCCATTTTGTTTTAATTTTAAATCTATTTATATTTTTTTCATTCTTGCAGACTGGTGTCCGGACATTCCTTTACTGTTGAGTCGCATTATGATATAATAATTTTTCTATTAGATCACTCTTACGTTTCATATCCCACATCATGAATAAATTTGCTATTATACAAATAATAGATATTATTAACATGATGATATCAAATGTTTTCTTTTTCATAATAATGATTTTTATCGAACCACTCATTTATCTTTTTCTTAAGTTTACCATCACTATCGATAGCACCAGCATTATAATAGATATCAAGAACAAATTGTAATATTTCGTCTTCTACTTCCTCTCTTGTAAAATTATCCTTTACAGGGAGGATTATTACTTCATTATAAGGAAAAGGGGTTAATTTTAACCTACTTTTTGGCCTCCATTCTTCTGTATGAGGATCAGGAAGATTTACAATTTCAAGTTGAATATAAACCTTATCAATCTTCCCTTGTTTCTGTACATACTCTTCAATAAATGATTGAGGTATGAGAGGTAAACCTGATGATTTGTCTGTGGTTGCTTCTATCCTTCTCCAGTGTTCCTGTATAGACTCTTTATTGGATTTTATACATTTGTCAATCCTCTGATCGTAAATATTCAGCCCCCAATCACCTTCCTTAATCATTTCATCAGAGATCAGATATAGATGTTGAGGTACTAATCCTTCTTTAAGAGGATACGAAGATAAGTAATAGTTATTAAATATTGGTTGAAATTTAATAGGACCTTCTCCAGGAAGCATTACAGATTTACAAAGTAATTTATTTTCCATCCTTCTTATTTTTCTTTTGTTTATTATATTCATCAACTTCTTTAGCTTTATGCACAAAAAGACTGAGTGACTCTTGCCACTCAATCTCATAATGCCACCACTGTTTACGTTTACCGTAATATCTATATACAATCCAAACCCCATATCCTTCGTCAATAATCTGGACGATGTGTATCTTGTATACATAATATCCTCCTATACTGGCTCTGTAGGTTTTACCTACTTTGAAGTCGATAATTTCCCAGGATGGAAGACTCATAATAATTTTTCTCTTTTATAAAAATAAATTAATGTTAACATGTTTGGAGTTATTATTACAGAAACAAGTTCCCATCCTTCGGAACCACAATGGTTCATTGTTGCTTGATCAAACCAACTGAATTGATCCACTGTTACTACTTTGTATTCCCAGATTTTCATTTGTCAAATTTATTTTCGTATGCCCAAAATGCTTTATCTGATAACTTATAGAAACGCCAAAACGATTCGTCTTCAAAATCGTATTGCTGAGGTTTTAATACGTATACATCATGAACTACATTTGGTTTGTAATACCATGTAGGTTCACTTATATAACATTCAATGAAGATCTTTTTGTTCTTCATATCGAAGGCATACTTTCTCAATTTGAGAGAAGTATCATATACCCACTGAGACATGAAAATGATCACGTCATATTCTTCTATGGCATTAATAACACTTTGTAGTTCTCCGACTTTATCAACTTCATTTACCTGGTAGATTATCTTATTTTCTATACTATTCAATTGCAATATGCGATGAACGTATTGTAATCCATAATTTAGAGATAAATCATTTTCCAGGAACAGTACTTTCTTTCCCTGAACTGTCTCAAGGAAGTTTTGTTTCGGACCTTTAAGAGATTCCATAATATTTACATTTCATTATACATTTGAAATAATCTTGTCCTACATGCACCCATATGTAATCATACCATTGATCACCTTCATATCCCGATGATAGGACTTGTTGCCCTATTCTAGATTCTCCCTTACACGATTCAACGAAGTTAAACTTTTCTATATTCCCCGTAGCCTCATTATCTTCTATATGACTAAGTACAGGATATAACTTGGCTACAGCTTGAATGTGATATGTGATTGAAGGAGACACTTTATCTTTGTAGAATAGTCGCTTCAAATATGATAGGAGAATCATTAATTGTTTAATTTAGAATATTCTTCTTTAGAAATACGTTTATTGTTTTTAATAGCATTTTCTAGTTCAAGATACTTCTTCCTAATTAAGAAATTGGCTATTAGAAAACCATATGGTGTCATAAGAAATCCAACTTGTTCAAATCTTAAAATATCTGCATGCAAATATGCTTCACTTTTTGGCGTTTTTAGACTGTAATAAAATGGCATTAATATCCATTTTCTCTTATTAAATTCTTTTTTGAAATCAGAGAATGATGCTTTATAAAGATATTTAGCATCACTATGTTCTTTTACCATATAATGGTGAGTGCCTACTTTTATATATCTATATAGGCCCAATGTAGGGATGTCAATGAATAATATCGAAATTATTTGTTCTAGTATTCTTCTCATAGTTAATGCTTTATTATGAATTCAAGATCTTTATATTCTTGTATAAAATTTATAGGCCCTTTATAGATTTCTACTTTTATAAAAGCTTTCAATTTTAAAGGGAATGATTTATTTTTAATAACTACTTTATCCCAAATGTATAAATGGTTTTCGTAGTATGCACAGGAATTATCATCATAATAATGTCTGAAGCCATTTTCAGTCCTTTCAAAATGAACGACTAAATCGTTATGTTCATATTTTAAAACTGTATGGAAATGGTTCATACCTTTCCTATACATCGATTTCACCTGCCATCCGGAATCTATATCTATCAATACACCTAATGCGTATATCCCAGGCTCGAGACTATCTACGACAGTCTCTATATGAATGGGATTGTATTCTTCATAGTTATAGTTAGTACTATCGTGTTCAACAGTAGCTTGTCCTCTACAAGACGATGTAAAGAATAATGTTAGTCCTATTATACCTGCAATTAGCACTGGTATTAAATACCGATTGTTAGTTGTTGTCATGATTCAAAAAATTTAAGGATTAGTTCTTGATCTTTTTCACTGATTGGTTGTTTGCTATTATCTAGGTGATCTTGGAGGAGAGAATGAATCTGCTCTCTACCAGCATCCATAGCCTCTTGTTCCGTATCAAATCCAGTACCTACTCCACCACCACAGAAGCTATCCAAGGCAATATCTATATGCCAATAGTAAGTTCCATCTTCATCTTTTGGAGCCTTCAGCGTTATGTGTTGCGGATGTCCCAGTGTTACTTTCATCTTCGAATAAATTAAAGAAAGGTGGTAAATGTGGTATAGCTCTAGTTATAGCTTTAGTTATTATTTTATGTAGATCTATATTACTTTTCAACACCTGAAATAACATATCGTATATGTTAGCACCATTTAATAAAGAATTAAATACGCTGTGTACCGTTGCATCATACGAATTATAAATTTCTTTAAATTCCGGAGGAAATTTATCCATCAGAACTTCCCAACTAATGCGATATGATAATTCACCATAAGTTCGATATGGCATTTTATAAAACTCTTTCATCAGAGTTGGAAGATCGTCTATAACATTCTTTGGTATAGCGTCTACCGAGAAACCATTCTCGAACGTCAGTTCTTTCATATTCTGAAGCAGAGCCATTTGTACTTCTCTAATAGTATTCTCTCTTATCTCATCGAATGCATCCAATACTTTGTTTTTGATATTGGTAGCTGTTACTTCATGTATATCAAGATACATATTATTCAATGCTTTTTTAGCAGCTTCTTGTTTTGGACCCATAATTATAAATTTAATAAAGCATCGTAAAATTCTTTTTGAAAGTTTCTTTTGAGACCCCATCGCATTCTGATAGAATACATATCTCCGGATAGATCATCTTCACTAGGACGTTCGTCTTTGTAAGCTATCAATACTTCTCTGTCTTCGTATTCTAAATCATCATAGTGAGATATTCTATATGATTCATAGGTCTTCACTTTCTCAATAGTATATCCTCTCCTTTCAAGGAATCTTGTCATTTCTTCATCGCTAAATGCCAGGTTAAACGTTTCCATCTTTAAAAAATTGAGGTATATCAGCTAAATATTTCCAGCCTACCACTTCAACAGGTACGTAGTTATTCTTCTCACAATAGTCACAAGTCTCTATTACATAAAATCCTTCTTTCAACCACACTTCTCCGTTATCCGGATCATCTTCCGTATAGGGATACATTTTAGGATCGTAATCATCCCAATCCTCGAATTCAATTGACATGAATCTGTCCGGATACCAGAAGCCAATGTCAACGTATACATGTGGTTCTGTTCTACCATAGTATTGTTTCTTCACTAGAAACATCAGCTTTTTCACTTTTCGTTGCTTTTTAGCATCGATAAATACATCTGGAAGATATTTCTTTGGATTCATCCACCCTTCTACGCTGAACCAATCCATATCATGATTGAATGTATTGGATAGTATTTGATAATCATTTTCCATCACCTAATAGATTTATTGAGTTTTTAAGAGAATCCAAACCAAGTTGCTGGACCTTATGAGTTATAGCTGCTTCAATATGACCTTTAGCTTCAGCTACTACTCTATCAGCTACTTCCTGGAAGCATTCCATGAAGAATGGAATGTTACTTGAAAGTTCCTGAGTCATACTATCTAATAACATATTTAATTCATGTTGATCATCTTTGGATAAGGTTTTCTTCTTGATAAGATCTGCTGCTTTCTTTTTACGTTCAATAAGAGAAGCTGCAAACTCTTTCATTCTAACTTTGAACTGACGATGAGTAGCATCTTTCTTCGACTCTTTATCATCGTAAGGTGCTATTCTTTCTCCATTAAGATCTTCTATTGTACACGGCATCCCATCTCCGAAATTCATATTGGTTATCAATTCAGCGAACTGAATAGGAGTTAGAGCTACTGTAACGATGGGAATTCTATCAGAAGCGTGAAACCAATCATTGGAGAGTTCTCGTTGCATTTCACCATGCTTTATTTGAATCTCTATCCAATGATCTACCATTAACTCACTACCAAAGAAGGAATGCTTTCCACCATGTACCTTCGATATACTGATCATTCCAAAACTAGGATGAGTGATCTCTTCTCTGTCTTTCATGATTGTTATTTATATGTGTGCTGACATTTGAATAATGAGTCTTCTACACGATCTGTAGAATCTTTAATATGTTGTCGTATAGTAATTGAATCCGGAGTATCTGACCAGTGTGTATAAGCGTATTTTGCCGATATAGTATCATTGAATTGAAATTCGAATCCTATTAAAGCCATATCTGAGGTATCTTCATGATTAAAATACATGTAGTACCTCGTACCAAAATAATGCATTTCTTTCCATGTTGTATCTTTTTTCGTATTTTGATAATACTGTGTATATCCAGTTTGTAGAGCCCATTTTCCTGTGCATGAATTGTGTACATATTTAAACTCCTTTATCATTTCAGGAGCTTTATAATGTATGCGTATTTCATCTTTGCAACTGTAAAGAATCATTATTATACTCAAAGTTATAAATGAGATTCCTTTTAATATCTTTGCAAACAATTCCATGTTTTTCATTTGTCTTCTACTTTTTTAATTATTGTTAACCATTCCGCGACCTCTGCTACAGGGTTTTTATCACCTGGATATTGTACATATACCCTGTTATTGTCCATGAAACCGTACTCCACGACCTCACCTATTCTATCTTCTTCAATTACACGAAGTAGTGATGTTGGAGCTCTTACAGTATCTCCAACTCTTAATCCATAATACCTATGTCGTTCTTGATTATCCCATCCTGGTTTCATAGACCTTTGATTCGTTTATATATTTCGCATACATATGCAATCTGATTCTTACAATCACTCGATGGATCGTGATCCATACCAGTGCGAACATGGTTAGCTTTGATTTCAGGATATAACATTTCCATAGTTCGCACACATCTTTCGTTCTTCACGTTCCATGGTACACCACTAAATCCAAGTTTTCTATAAGCGTTACGTAGTATTGCTTGATCGAATGAAGGACCTCTTCCCCATACCTGGGATTGTTTTCTGTATGACCAATCCGAAAACCAGTCATCTAAACCAACTAGTGCATCTTTAATACTAAAAAGAACTTTACTATCTTTGCAAAATTTCTTACGAAGAAGTTCATCTTTCTCCATCCACCATAGAAGAGTGTCTGCACTTAAATTAAATCCATGATCAAGACTGCTGCGTAGGTTTATAACTTTATAAAACTCATCACCTGTACCTCCTGTAGTAATATCAAATTCAACTGCTGCGATGGATAGAATCACTGGATACCCTTCCGTATCCAGCGTCTCTATATCTAACATTATGTCGTTCATATAATTTTTATTTAAAAGTTGTACTTGTCCAACATTGATTGAATATGTCTTCGTATAATTGTCTTTCCTTGAAATAATCTCTTGTACCATGGAAGTTCCAGGAAAGAGCGGATGAATTCCTCATTATCTCTATATCTTTCAGAGGTTGTCTCCGTTCTATGCAGAAGATAATTTAGAAGATTTCTTATTTCTTCCTGAGTGTATATCATAACTTTACCATTTGACTCCAAAGTATTCTGGACCTTTGGAATAGTTTTCTACTTTGTTTTGTTTGGCCGCATTCTTAGCTTCCGTTTTGGTTATGCATCTAGTAACATGTGTGCAGTTTTCATCATCCTTAAACACTTCATATCTTCCAAATAGACTTGGATGAATGAACTCCTGTATGAAGCATCCATAATACCACCATTCGCCTACTTCCAATTGAATTGGGTTATGATTTTTCACTGTTCAATTTTTCATGTAACTGAATATTTTCATCTTGTAATTCCTGTATAATAGTTCTATTATTGGTTTCAGATGCTTGAGTATATTTCCTCTCTCTAAAGATACCGATAATGTATCCAATCATTATTCCAATTAACATAACTACTATGTAGGCTACTACTTCCATGTTATTTTAGGACAATACTTTCCGAATCTAGCTTTAACGTATTCTGATAGGATAGATTGTTTTGGAACAGTTTTTTTCTTCTTACGAAAGAAAGATACAATACCTAAACGAATTGTATCACCTAACCATACTAAACCACCTATTACTGCAAGAATAGATGCTACTCCAATTATAGTAATGATAAATCCCACTATAGATGTCCACCAATAAAATATATGTTTTGTATAGTGGGCCATTATAGATGCGCAAACTATTATAGATAGTACATTGGTAGCAAATCCATAAAATAATCTTCCAGACCACCGAGTTTTACTTGGATCGTCCAATATTAGTAGTTCAATTACTATACAAGGCCATGTTACAGGAAACATTACAATGGCTAATATCATCTTCCAAAAGAAGGGGCATAAGTTGTCAGGCAACTCTGTACCATAAGTCCTGTTATATAGCCAGGCATACCAGCTTTTTCTTTTTAATTCCATTTTATTATAAATTGTCTTGTAAGTTCATCTTTAGATGACTCAATACAGATGTTTCTTGCAAGTTGTGCATACATGATATTTTATTTTTCTGATAATAGAAATTTGTTGCTGATTACTTTAAAAGATACAGACATATCATGAGATCTCAATACCAATCCCTCTCTATCTCTATCCGGAAATAATATGGATTTACCTTGTGCGTATACGAGAAGTTCATCGATTGTTTCTGGTAAAGAATAATTTTCATCTATAATAGGTACAGCCAACAAGTTTAGCTTATCTAGCAAACGAATAAATTCTTTGTATGGAATATACTGATATTTGTCAATATCAAAAGCACTAAAAAAGAATACCGTCTTCTGATTTCCGTTACCCATCAGTTCACCTTGTAAAGCTATATTCATTCCAAGACTGCGTAGTTTTTCTTCCATGTTATTCTCCTTACCAAATCTAGTGAAAGAGTTTTCGGCATCATGCATGAAGTCAAGGTTCCTACATCCCATTCCAAATACACCATCTTTAAAATAGTATGTTGCTGAACACCCATCCAGCTTTTCAGTTACAAAATATCTGTGTAACTTTAGTTCTTCATACTTACTTTTCAAATTTTGAATACGCTCCTGAGAAGTACTTGGTATCGTTGAATCGAAATAGCCCCGGATTTTACCTTCCAACTCTGCTGGAATAGGTTCTTCGAACTTCGTTATTCCGAGTATCTCCGTTACATCCACCCCTACTTCCAAATGAAGATCACCATCATACGGACCAAATTGCAATTGAGGACCATAAGGCTGATGACTGGTGCCCACTTTATATTCGTCATACGCTAATGCCAAAGGCGTTGTATTAAGTACCTCCAATGGCAATAATAATCCCTGGCTGATCTGGCCGCGCATTTTTACAGTCCTGAGTCGATAGCCTTCCTGGTCTCCCATCTTCTTATAGGAAGACTGTCTCAGGAACTCGAATTCAGGTCTTATAGGAAGGTAACTATCAATTTCTAGGTAGATTGCAAGATCTCCTACTTGGAAACTGTCTTTTTGAACAACTACTTTCCAAGCATCAACAATAGCTACTTCAATCTTATCAGCTCCTGGTATTGGATCAATGGCAGCTATCTTTCTTATGGTTGCTAACTTTCTTTCCATGTCTAATAGTTTTGCATTGCAATACAAACAGCATTATATACTTCATCTGTTTGCTCTTGAAGAGTTAATTTTTTCATGACACCAGTTATAATATAAGGTAAGTCTTTTGTAAAGGTAGACTCAATACTCTCTATTACATAGAATAGATGTGATTTATTATCAGGGTAAAGATATAACATATAATCTCCGGCTTTCGGAATATCATATAGAACGGCTTCAAATTTTGCATGTGTGTTTGAAATAGGATTTCTTCCAAAATCATGTTTACCTTTTACAAAAGTTCTTACACGCATTATGCTTGTTTTAATGTTGCTGATTCTCTTAGTTTGTTAAGGATGTCTCTCTTCTCTTCTTCGAGTTTATTGAGATCGATATCAAAATACCTTGCTAATATTTGGCTGATGGTTCCTGGCATACGATTAATGATAGGAAAGTCTGATGAATTATATTCGACGCTTATTAAATCATATCCTTCATATCGAAGCCATTCTATGAACTCTCCTATTACCTGAGACTTTTCTAAAACTTTCCTTTGTTTCTCGTGTTCTGGGTATTCACTTGTGTTATTCATTGTTTGGAAGATTTATTACTTCTAATTCAATATCGTTTGCTAAACACAACGCTGTTAATAATTCAATCTTTTGTTCTGGTGTTGTGTTTTCATTATCATTTATTACCATAGCATCTTTCGAGAAGTCGGTATTTTTGAATGAAAATGAAAAAAACCTATAGTTATCTGGTTTATTCAATAACGGTATATGTTGTCTGATAGCAGCAGGTGTACCATAATTACGTATATATTCTTCATTAGCTCCTAGTTGGAGTGCAAATTGACCAAGGCAACATTGGAAGCCTTCATCATTTTCCAAGTTGGTATATCCTTTACCCAATTGATTATCACCATCTTTACCACATCTCCATTTAGAATAATCCAGCGTTAACTTTTGCATATTAATATTATTTAATTTTTATCCATTGAGGTTCTGAAACTTTTTTATATCCATGACGCTCAAGTAGCGTATCGATATTCTTCATCTTCAACTTTCCATGCTTCTTCATGGATATATAGGAACGGATCGTATTACGATGTGAGTTGTCAAGGGTATTCAGATACTCTTTATTATTGATCAGGTCTTCAAATGCTTCTGTTGGGGTCATGAACTTTTATATTTCGTATCAATCAAAATTGTTTTGCTATTTTTTAAAGTGTAGTCATTGCCTACCGGGATATATTCTTTACCCGGTGGATGGAACTTGTGTCGAGCTTTTTTGATATAGAGCTTAACACCTACAAATGAAACGGTATCTTTTAGATATACCTTGACAATTTCCGTTCTGTCTTCCAGAGCCATCTCTTCGATTACCTTGTTTAATTCTTTTAGAGTGGACGGATTCTTATATCTCAGATACTCAGTGATGCTCATTCCAAGTATTCGATGGGCTGCAGTTTCATATCTTTCTTTCGCAAGCTTCTCTGCTTTCATCTGTTCGAAAATAGTTGCCATACATCAATATTCTATTTCACTAAAGAATGGGTTTGTATCGATAGCTAGGTGCATAAGCCATAGTGTATTGCTAATGGTTGGAATGTCATTTACATCTCTCACAGCAAAGATCTTTACCTCTTCTTCTGTCATTGATTTGACCTTATATAAGAAATTACACGTCGCTCTGTAACAATGTACTTTATGGTCTGGTGCAGATATCCTACAATAGGATTCCCAATTAATACCACTAAGACTAGTCTCTTCTTCAAACTCTCTTATCATTGCTACGATAGAACTTTCACCTTTTTCTACCTTACCACCAATACCATTCCAGAAGCCAGATTGCCATTCAGGTTTCGTTTTCTTTATCAGAGCTACCAGACTTTTATCTTCATTGAATAGGAATCCTAAGACATATTCTTGCATAGTTATGGTTTAAATGTTCCTTTGTTCTTGATAATGTTCTTCATGATAGCAATGAGTCGTTCTTCAGGTTCATCATATTTATTGCCAAAGTCAATAGCTTTTTGCCCAAGAGATGAATTATGGTAATATCCTTCATCATCTTTATAAGACAAAAGATCTTTATTATCGTGTATGACATTCTTTTCAAAAGCTGTTTCAATTAGATTTAATTGATTTTCAGAAAAGATACCATCTAATCTTTTTACTATGGTACAATTACCTATAAAAGATAAATTTTTGGTAGTAAAATTATCCCTTTTCATAATATCGGCTATAAAAAGAGCTCCCTTTGCACAAACATTGCATGTTGTTCCAGGTAATAATTCCTGCAGTTCTTTTTTTCCTTCGATGGAATCGATTTTAGTCTTAAGCTTATCATCCATCTCAAAATATCCATCATGTTCAGGACGAATCATTCCTACTTTTATCCACTTCAATACATCTTTTGCTATAGCTACTCGCTTTTCAGCTTTCGTCAGCTTTGAGAATGATTTCTCTTTTACTACTGTTTTTGTTGCTTTCTTCGTTGCCATGTTATTTAGTGTTAATTTCTGATATGAATTATTTCAGGCATACTCCTGGAAGGAATATTTAGATGCTTGTTAGCATCTTTTCCATAGTAAAGTTTACGCTCTTGTTTGTTCGTCCACTTCATATTCCACAGTTTCTCTTTTTCCTCTGGACTCTTTTTGAATACAGAATAATCTATGTTGAAGACATAGGAATTGACTTCTCTAGATAGTTCTTTTTTCTTTGTAAGGTACTCTTCTGTCTCTAGCCATCCATGGCTGATTACATCAAATTGACTCATGATTTGTTATTTGTTATTTAAAGTTGTTTACAGGTAACGTTCAATATAAGCAGCTATCTTTTTGAAAGACCATTTTGGACCTCCTTCTCCATCATTCCAATTAGACAATTTACTCACCAAATCATTATTATCTCCAATTAGTATTTTAGGTAAACCTTTTGCAATGATAGATTTGTTAATTTTTTTACTATCCCAGTATGTGAGATTTGGAACATCTATCCCACAAATTTTACCAGCAACGCCGAGACAACAATAAGTATCTTCGTTAGCATCATATAGTGATCCAATACCTTGCTTGTACTTTCCGCTTCTCAATGCAGCTACCCATTTCTTTTTAAAAGCTTTTGGAAGCTTAGGTTTTTCCTTTTTCATTATGCTTTACTTTTAGTATATTTATCAAAACGAAGTGTCATTTCCTTCAAGATAAGAATAGCTGTCCCCATAATATGGGTTAATGTTTCTCCGTTGAATATATCATGAGCTGCTATTCTCAATTTAGAATTGAGCGGGATGAATTCCAATTCCATTTCATTAGAAATGTCTATGAGTTCTTGATCGGAGAATTGTTTGAAGTATGTATCTTTCATTTTTTATTTTTGAAATGTTCTTCCACCCGGGATGTCAGGGCGGGCATGCATCCAAGAGGTGTTACACCTCTACAATTGAAATGTTCTTCCACCTGGTTCATGATAAAAGATTGTATCTCTTCGTACTTAAGAGAATATTCTTTCTCTAAAATTGACCAGATGGTTGAGTATTTCAACCATAAATACCCATTTTTTGTATTGTATTCTATATAACATATATCATCTTTGAATAAAAAGATTGTATCTGGATACTTAACTTTATCTATCTTCAGAGTTAAGCCATTGATAATTCCCCAAAATCTTAATTCTTTCGAGATTTGCTCTGGTTCTTCGATGATCTTCCGAAGTTCTTTCGCTTCGTTCTCTAATGAAGAAAGGCGATCTAGTGCTTGTTGTTTGTTCATTTTGGTTGATTTAAATATTTGCTTGCTAACCTATTTCGTTGTTTCAGTTCTTCAAAGTCCTTTATATCGAATAACATTTCAGCTATTTCTTCATCACAGAAACCATATCCGCGCATGATAATAAAGAACCTATCCAATTCCTTTTGATAGTCGCTCCTACTAAGAATGTGTTGATGTTGCTTGTCCTTATAAGCAAGGTAGAACAGGTAGGCAACACCTGCCATTCCTAGCAGGGAGAATGCCAGAGCATAGTGTATCTCTTTCACTTACAATAAACTTTTAGTAATAGTACAAAGGTAGGAAGTATATCTTAGATTACCAAATTTATCCTAAGATATTTTTTAACATATCTTTTCTTGCTTGTTCTTCGTTCTCAAAGTCACGAACAGCATCATTCATATCTACCCAAGCCATCATGAAATTACTATCATCATCAGCACTAACCATCCTTTTACATATATCCATAAGCTTCCTATACTTATCTTCTAGATTGCCAAGATAAACATGGTTCTCTTTCAGAGCACATTCCAGGCAGGAGAACGCTCTTTTATCACCGATGAATGTAGTTCCACATCCATGACACTTACATTGATATCCGCCAGGAGCATAGGCTCCTAAAGGCCATGGTCTCACATCTGGTAAGTATTCGTTACTCATAGTTATCGTTTTTTCCTTATGAAGATTACTTCTTGCGTCCAGGTAGTATCGTTCTTTTCTGAAAAGATAGCATCACCATATGCATGTAATTCGTTATACCATGTATTTTCATGATGGTACATCTTAGGAGTAAAGATCCATCCTGTTGAATCATTCCAAGTTGGATCAATGTAACCTAACTGAAGTTCATATCCTTTAGGAGCTTTGTATGTCAGCTTAGGTGGATCATTGGAAAGATCCGGCGCATACTTCTGCCACAATACACCCGATGTAAAGCATACTGCAGCGAGGAAAACATAACTTATAGATTTCATTTTAATATTTTTTCAGCACATGAGGGGCAAGCTAGATAAGGTTCATTGGCAGTTTCAATTATTCTCCAACCTTCTTTATAAAGTGACTGGGAAAAACTATTCGGTTCTTGATCGTAATGATCTTTATCTTTACCACATTTTTCACAGAAGGCTGTATATACAATATGCAGCGATGCTTCGATCTGACTTATCTCTACTGATTTATTGGACATAGTTATTCATTTAATGGAAATGACCACAAGGACCTTTTATTGAATAGTCTCTGAAGACTGGTGTGTAGTTTCGGTGATAACAGCTACATTGTCCTGAGTGGTCATGATCCAAGCAGTCAGGGCAAACCATATTTTTGTACACTTGATCCTCATCAAACTCCATTCCCTCAGTTACCCACGTAGCATCTTGAGATATAGGACCCATTATCTTCACACAGAACTCATCATTTGATGTATGAATTTTACAGTTATCTTCCTGCACAACAAGAGTTTCCCTAGTCACTCCATTTATACAAGGTGTATCATATTTGTCTATCACTTTTAATTCTCGCCATGGAGATACGTTAGGTGCCAGTTGGAACTTAACGCTATCTCCAATTTTTATATCTCTACTACATAGGAATAGTTGAGAGGTATATTTCTGACTGCTACCTTTCCAGTTTACTTCTACAGGAAGAAGCCTAGCAAAATATAATTTATTCATCTTAATAAGGATGTTTATATTTAGAGATAAATATACCACTTTTGGTATACTCTATTTTAAAGCCATTTTTAGCCAATTCTATGACCTCAGCTGACCAGGAATACTTCGCTCCATCTTTCATCTGAAAACCTGCTTTTTGGCCTTGTATTGGCTCCTGGATAGATTCTATTGGTTTATTCATCTTAAAGTATTTTAATCATAATCTTTATGAATTTAAGGAGGATATCTCTAAGATCTCGTGCATCAAGATCATTATTTTCCAAGTCTTCCTTAATTTGACCAAGGATGTTTAGAATATCTATTCTGTCCATATAGATTGATTTAAAGAGTTGTTTGTCTATTGAACTCCCACCAATTGGCGATCTTGTCGCAATCCCATAGGGTTGCTACCAGAAACCCCATATAGATAATCCCATGTCCGGTGAATATAATAGGATATCCTCTTGTATGTTGACCACATAACTGAATAAATTTAAAGATTTTCTTCGATGTAATCGGCTATGTGCTCGAACGTTACTCCTCGATCATTCATGTTAGCCAATAGATTAATAATACAATTGCTAAGTCCTGCAGGAAATCTGCTATAACCTTTTAAATCTTGTGGCATTCCCACTCCTCTTAATTGCTCATTCGGAGTGCCTAAGATATGTTCAGCTACTCCAAGGCAGCAATATGTATCATCTTTTGTCCGATAAAGACGAGATTTACCTTGCTTGTACTTTCCTGATTGGAGAGCCTTGATCCAATCGGATTTGAATGGCTCTGGTAATTTGTTGTTATTCATATGAATGATTTATTTCAAGTTCTATTTCGAAGTCTTCTGGCTCTGTTATTCTGCGATACATATACTGTACCTTTTCCGTTAAATCGGAATATACTTTACCACTTATCCAGATAGACCTATTTTTAGAAATACATAAGCCTTCATCTTTGGCATCGTCATACCCGGCTCTGTGCAGAGCTCTTGTGATAGCACAGTCACTTTGATTAAAATAACTTGTTTCTTCAATATCCTTTTTTAGGATCTGTAGTTTAACTGTAGACATTTTATTGAATTTTAGCTTGAGATGCATCGTAATATAATGCTCCGTATTTGTCATATCTTAATCCGGTGATACATCCTATCATAGGATTATCCAATGTTGTTTTAAGATATTTAAAACCTTCCCATAAAGCTTTCTTTGCAGAAGATTTTGACATATATACCAACTCAAAGTTATTGAACATAAGATTTTTTGTATCCAGTAAATCATCACTGTTCAACGCATTTTTAAGGAGATAATTTCCACCTATCTGTCCTGATATAATAATAGATGTTTTCATTATGCTTCTATTGGTTCTTGAATAAATTGTTCGATACTTACTTCCATCGGTGGTTGGATTTCTTTCCAATCTTCAATGTAAAATCCACCTCTTTCTCCGGAAAAAGTTATTACTTCAAATTCCACCAATGTTAATCCCATCTCTCCGTTTTCTTTAAAAAATCCGCTTACAGTATATGGAGTGTCTTTAACAGGCACTCCACTAATTTTATATCCATGAGATATATAAAAACTTACTATTGGTGCAAAATCCACTTCGGTTACAACCAAACTACCAACTTGCATAGTTTTAAATTTTAATTATAAAATTCCTTTGGAAGAATTACATTTTGTAAATTTTTCTGTAAACCAATTCCCTTCCCATATATGGCTCCTATTTCTTGAATTATTCTAGTGTGTATTTCACACACAATTAAATTAATCTATTTTAACTCCGGTTATTTCTTCGAATATTACTGCATCAAAATTGGGTAAATTTTTAAATTCTTTCTGAGAATCTTTTGTCCAATTATGCCATGCATTTTGGAATGCGTCTTTAAAAGGGATATTTTTTATATAACCTTTCGTTGTAACATAATAAGGATATAGCTTCTTTTCTTCTTCTGACATTTGATAATCTGCAATCCATTGCGTAGTATTAACTTGCTGCAATAATTGAAATGCTCTGGAGTTAATAAAATTTTCATATGTCCACGAAGATGGTTTATTAAATAACATGTAGGGAGATTGCAGCGTATTAAAAGCCCCCGCATTGTCATTCCCCGCATTGGCATACCCCGCATTGCGATTCCCCGCATTGTAATTCCCCGCATTG
>Ga0105238_10001707_pt1 | contig 22130 bp, 15 predicted proteins | sample KBSC34metaG_FD_81526 | JGI IMG/M metagenome (GOLD analysis project Ga0105238, IMG submission 81526) | Corn rhizosphere microbial communities from Kellogg Biological Station, Michigan, USA - KBS C3-4 metaG | ecosystem: Host-associated > Plants > Roots > Rhizosphere > Soil | place: Michigan, USA...
TCGGTGGCGTTCGCCATGCCGGCCGCGTTCGGCTGTTCGATCTCGGCTGGCGGATCGGGCGTGGCATCGGCGACCTCCCACAACTGCCGCCACTGCGCCGGATTTCCGCCGCAGCCCTGGACGAAAGCCTCGATCAGGTCCCACGTCGGCACGCGGCGACCGCTCTCCGCTGCCGACAAACTGCCGGCGGCATAGCCGGACTTCGCGGCGAGCGCCCGTAGCGTCAGCCTCGATTCGTCGCGCAGGCGGCGGAGCCGGCGGGCCAGATCGGCGCGCGGGCCGTTCCCGGTTATCTCCGTACGTTTGCGTCCGGCCATCGGGACACCCCACCTGCCCTGCGCCGTTGTTTATCAATGTTCAGCGATGTTCAGTCCCGGATCGTACACCTTCTGTGACGGCCCGAGCACGGCTAGATGTGGTGGGCGAAAGGAGACGCCCATGACGTCATCGACACCCAGGATCAAGAAATGGCCGGCCGCGCTCATCGCGGCGACGTGCGCGGTGGGACTCGCGCTGGGGACCGGCACGACGGCCTTCGGCAGCACGACGCCGAAGACCGCGAGGAGCGCCGCCTCAGCGAACACCGCTTCGCCGAACACCGTCTCATCCAGCTACGTCGTCCTGACCAATGTCGGCAGCGGCAAGAACCTCGACATCGACGGGCCCAGCACCAGCGACGGGGCCGTGCTGCACATCTGGCACTCCTACAGCGGCGCGACCAGCCAGCAGTGGGTCCTCAAGCCGTACCAGACGGTCAACGGCCACGTGGCGTACCAGCTGGTCGACAACTTCTCCGGCGAGTGCGCGGACGTGAACGGCCCCTCGACCTCCGACGGCGCGCAGCTGCACCAGTGGCACTGCGGCAGCGTCCCGCAGCCGGCGTCCCAGGCCTGGTTCCTGGATCCCGTCGCCTACAACGGCGGGAACGTCTTCCAGATCCGCAACGCCTACTCCAGCCGCTGCATGGACGTGACCGACTCCAACTACAACGACGGCACCGTGCTCCAGCAGTACGGCTGTTCCAAGGGAGCCAACCAGCAGTGGCGGGCCTCCGGCACCGGCCTCGGCGCTCCGGCCGGCTACACGCTCGGCAACCCCGCCGGCAGCCACGTCGTCGAGGAGCCCTTCACCGCGGCGCACAAGTACGTCGACTGGAACCTGTGCGGGCCCGGCTCGACGACCGCGGCCCTGCAGTGGTGGGACCGGCCGGTGTTCAGCAGCGGCACCTCGACCGTGGCCATGCCGGACGGCGGGACGCAGACCATGGACGGCAACTACGGCCAGATCTACCTGTCCTACTTGGCCTTCCAGGTGCGGCCGCCGGGCTGGCCCTCCCCCGGCGAGCTCTCCGGCTCCGGCACCTCGTGGGGCACCGCCACGCAGGACGTCGCGGACACCCTCAACTGGGAGGCCTCCAACCGCGACAGCAGCACCTGGTCGACCATGTTCTACGGCGTCGACACGCACCCGGTGACCAAGAACGGCTCCACCGTCGACGACTCCAAGCTGCACAACGAGATCGCCTCGGACATCGGTGGCATCTTCCACAAGCCGGCAGTCGTCGCGGTCTACGACGGCGACCTCACCGACGACTGGCCCTCGACCAGCCACACGGCGCACCTGATCACCGTGATCGGCTACGACGCGAGCCACTACACGTTCCTGGAGACCTGCGGCAACGCCGGCTGCCAGACCACCGGCGGCTCCACCGGCCAGGGCTTCGGCGTGCACACCATCGACCGCGCCCAGCTGGCCAAGGCCGTCCTGGACGACGGCAGCATCGGAGCACTCGTCTGGTGAGGGGGTGAGGGAGGAACTCAAGAACGGGGGCGGGCAATGCCACGGTCATCAAGATCGCGGCCTTGCCCGTGTTCTGCGGCTAGCCTCGATACATGCCTGAGCAGCCTTTCGTCCCCAGCGACTTCGTCGTGCCGCGCGCCCTCGCCGCCGACGGATTCCGCTTGGAGCCGCTGGGACCGCAGCACAACGACGCCGACCACGCGGCCTGGACCTCCAGCATCGAGCACATCCGTGCGACTCCCGGCATGCTGCACGACCGCACGCCGCCGGACACCATGCCTGAGCAGCTCCGCGAGAACCTGCGAGAGCAACGGCCCCCGGTCGCGGCGTGGGCCGCCTTCGTCCACTCGGGTCGATGACCGCCCGCCCGGGCCCTCATGAAACGGAACTACGACAGAACCCTGACAGGAGCACACGATGACGCCGACCACACCGCCGGACGACCCGGTCTCCGCGATCCTCGACGGCGGGGTCCCCTTTCCCGTCGGCACCGTGGAGACGCGGCTGTGGCGATTCGTCCGAACGTGGATGGCACTCGTCCGCTACGAGGACCACGGCGGTGCCCCGGACGACTTGGACCAGGCTCTCACCGGCTTCGAATCACTGCCCTCGGACGTGCCCGGTCTGCCCCGCCTGGCGGCGGTGCTGATGCGGGCCGCGGTCCGGACCTCGGCGACGAGCGCATCGCCGCCACTGCTCGATCCGCGCCAGCGTTCACGACTCAGGAACCTGCTTCGTCCCGCAGGCTGCGATCCGGTGCCGGTCCCGGACTGGCCGGAGGTCGTGGCGGCGTTCGAGGCGGTGGACGCGGTGGTCGGCGTCGGGCCCGCAAACGGTCGCGACACGCCGGCGAAGGTTCGACGCCTGGTGAGCGTCATCGGCGGCGCCGAACCCTACGCCTCCATGGTCAGGCTCATGCACGACGTTCTAAGCCATGCCGAAGCGCTGCGAGACGACCCCGCCGCGACGACGGCCTTCCGGAAGCTGCTCGACCAGGTCCAGCAACCGGCAGGAGCCGCCGCCGGAACCCTCGCCGAGCGCTTCGGTCCTCTGGCCGGATAACGGCGGCTCCGGACGGGTCCCCTCAGTCCAGCCCGTTCACCGCCGACCGCAACCGCCAGTACTCCTCGAAGGGATGCCTCGACGGGCCGGGAGCCGGCACGCTCCCCAGCGCGACGCGCTGATCGTTGACCCCGTAAACGAGCCGGTAGCTCAGCACGGCCACTGCCGCGTCGAGCCATTGCGCGGCGTCCTCCCGGCTCGGTGCGTGCCCGAATTCCGCGCAGAACCACGCGGGCATCACCCGCTCCTCGCCTGATTTCGGTCTCGAGCAGTTCGTGCAGGAGCGCGTTCAGTTCCTGCGCGGCCTCGCGGCCGGCGTCGATCGTCGTGCTCTGACTCGCCGCGCGCTTGTCGTCCTCCGCCAGGCGGGCCTGCGCGGAGCGGGCCGCCGGCGCGCGTCCGGATGCCAGGGCGGTCGTTTCGGCGAGACGCTTCTCGGCTGCGGTGAACTGCTCGGCGTTGTGCCGGTGCCGGAGGTCGACGCGGCCTGAGGACTGTAGTTCGGTGCTGATCGCCAGGACGGACTGCGCCGCACCGTCGCGGTCGGCTTCGAGGCGGGCGAACTCCTCGACGTCCGCCGTCAGCTGTTCCCGCACGCGCGTGCCGAGCAGGCTCTCCTCGGCGTCGCGGCCAGCTTGGACGGCGTCGGCCAGGTCCTCCCAGTGCTCGACGGCCGGTTCCAGGTCGGCCACCGGAGCGCCACCGGACGCGCACAGTCTTTCTTCGAGCCAGTCGACGCGGGCGGTCAGGCGCCGCAGCGCCTTGATCTCCGCCGGGGGGCGGCCGGTCACAGAGCCCAGCCGACCCCGTATCCGAAGCCAGTCTCCGGGCGGCTGAAGTCCAGGACGACCTCGCCGGCCTCGTCCAGCTCCAGCGGCTCCCCGGGCACCATCCGGTCGTTGAGCACCCGCGGGGCCACGCGCTGGAAGCGCCAGACGGAGGCCGGCGGGCTCTGAGGGTCGAACCGCACCCGCAGTTGGAACTCGTCGCAGGCCAGCAGAGGGACGAAGGCGTAGTGCGGCCGCATCGGCTGGCTGTCGGGAACCCGGAACACCATCGTGAACGTGTGCTGATCTCCCTGCCGCAGGGGCCTGGGCAACGTGAGCACGAAGCGGAAGTGGGCCTCGCCCTCCCGCTCCCGGGACTCGATCCTCGCCCCCTGCTGGACGTCGGCCGCCACCGTGGCGTCGGCCGCGGCGGCCCCGGGCGGCGCACCGTCCGGACGCGGCAGGCTGAAGCGGATCGCGATGCGGCGCAGACCGTCACGGCGGGAGACGATGGTACGGCGTTCGATCAGCTCCGGGGTCGCGCAGTCCAGCCGCAGCAGCGCCTCCAGCCGGGAGGCGTACCAGTCCTTGTCGAGGTCCTCGCCGGTCTCGGGGCCGGCCGCGAGGCGGGCCACGGCCTCCTCGGCCAGCCGGTCGAAGGCCCGGACGACCCGGCGCCGCGCGGTGCGGTCCGCGCACGAGAACCGCTCGGCGAGCAGATCGACCCGCTCGGTCAGCTGCGGAAGCTGCGTGCCCGGCGCCGTGGCCAGAGCGAACCCGAGCGCCAGCCGGTCGGGCTCCGGGAACGCCGCCGACAGCTCCCGCACGACCGCCAGCACCCGCCGCCGGATCTCCCGGTCGCCGGCGTCCGCGCGGACCCCGCACAGCCGGCGCAGCTGCGGGCCGATGCGTCCGCGCAGGTTGGTCGCCTCCAAGCCCCAGCCGTGCCGCAGCTTGGCGAACTCCTCCAGCAGCGCTGCTTTGTCGCCTGTGGTCGCGTCCTGGCCGTCCGCCATGGTCGAGCCCCCTCTCGCGTCACAGAATACTGATATGCCGGAGTCCCTTCGGGGAGGCGCGCCGGGCGTCCCGCGGGTCCGGCGCGGCGCACGGCTCACCACACCGTGCCCGGGACCCGGGTGACCACCGGCAGCACGGCCGTCGTCCAGTCCACGGCCGGGGGCCGCACCGCGGTGCCGTCGCGAGGGACCGGCGACCGCTCGCCCAGGCGCGGCAGAACGAACGGGGCAGCGTTGAAGGGCTCCTCGGCGACGACGATCTTGAGCCAGTCCGCGGCCCGGGCGCCGGGAACCACCTCGGCTCCCGGCGGCAGCGAGAACGCGATCGGTGAGCCCTCGGCTGCCCACGCCGTGTGGCGAGGCGCCACGAGGTCGCCGGGGAACAGGCTCAGGTGGCTCTGGAAGCGATCTGTCATGTCCAGCAGAACGCAGTACAGCTGGCGCTCGCTGGTGTTCCGCAGCGCGATGAACACCTCCGGCGGCGCCCATTCGGAGCCGTCCCAGGTGTATTCCAGCGCTATACAGCCGGTCTGGTCGGTCCGAAGCGGGCCGCACGCTACGCCTCGCGCGCCGGAGCCGGCCGGATCGGCGGCGCTCACCTCGATCCGGATCGCGCCGGCGATGCGGGACGCCGGGTTCTCCAAGGCTTTTAGACGTCGCCAGCGAGCGATGTGTTCGACGTCCGCGATGACACCGGCGGCGCTCGCCGCGTCGGTGACGACACGCGCACCCGTGACCAGTGCGCCACCGTCGGCGCCGAGGATCCGGGTGACGCTCGGCTTCGAGACGCTGAGCAGTATGTCCGGCGTGCGGTCAGGAGCATCCAGGCCCGAGGCCGCGAGCCGGACGTGCGGAGAGGCACCACCGTTGGGGCCGGAGGTATTCAGGGCCTTGATAAGAAGCGCCTCGGTCTCCCCGAGATCCGGCGCGGTCGAGACCGCCACGGTTGTCGGCGGCAGCGGCACGTGCGTGACGACGACCGGGAACTGCCGACCCGCGTCGGGTTTCCATCCGGCGAGCGGCCGCACCAGACTCTTCATCGCCTGGACCTGGACGATCTCGGCCTCGTTCTGGGCCTCGCGCAGCGCCTCGCTCCGGGCCCCGTGCACGGAGCTGCCGGCATCGTCCGAACCGCGGACCCCGACCCGGGTCCGGTCGTGCGCCGGTCCCGCGACGATCCCGTGGCACGCCCCCGCATCGATCTCCCAGGCGCCGCGAAGGCAGCGCATCGTCATCGACGACCGGGGCACTCTCGCCGCGCCTCCGAGAAAAGCCTGGTCCACAACCGGTTCGGCGATCGGGAAGAGCACCGGTGTCTGGCGGGACACCAGATTCTCCACGTAGCAGCGCACCCCGGTCATCAGCTCCCGATAGGTCGCGTCAGGGCCCAGCAGCTCCAGCTGCTTCAACACCGCCAGGCTGAAGACCCCGCGGTGGCCCTCGGCCATCTGGATCTCTCGCGCGGTCTGATCCCGGCGGCAGGCGGCCAACGCGACATAGCCGGGGCCCGCTCCCAGCACGGCGGCCGACCGCGCTGCGCCGGGGGACGAAGTGGACGCGGACCTGCCGAGTTCGGGCAACAGCGCCGCCATCGCCAGCGGCTCGACGGCGGCCGGTGCCCAGCGCGCGGTGAGGCGCGAGGCGGTGTCGTCTCCGAACGCGTCCACCTCGCCGGACCAAGCCGGCCCCGTTCCGGCGTACTGATCGCGGTCCGCCCCGTCGGAATGGCAGGAGTCCAAGACGGTCACCACGTGTGCCCCGCGCGCCACGGCTTCACCGATGAGCACCGCGACTTCCTTGTCACACAGGTCCGGCACACCGCCCCGACGGCTGTCGGCACAGACCAGGGTCTGCATCATCCCGGTCGGCTCGGTCGCCGCCAGCTCCGGCGGCACCGGCGCCTGCGATCCGTGTCCGCTGAACCAGAACAGCGCCGTGTCCCCGGCCGAGGCCCGCCCGAGGTGCTCACGGAATCCCTCGATGACGGCGGCGCGGGTCGCCGCGCCGTTGACCAGGCACCGCTGATGGAGTTCGTCCTTCGGGACGTGGTTCGAGAAGTACTCCGCCGCGGCCTTGACGTCGCGTACGCAGCCGAACAGAGGCGGCGCGGAGTCCCCATAGTCGTCGATCCCGACGAGCAGCACCTGCACGGACATGACACGATCCCTTCCCACCTGGCCAGGCCTGGCGGGAATCGGCCGGAATCCGCACGGTCACTGGCTCACGAGCCGGAGCGGGAGATCCCGCCCCGGCTCGGATGACTGACGGACCGAGAGCCCCGTTTCGCCTCCCGTCAGCCGTCAGCGAGATCAATGCGACTCCATGCCAGCCCCTTCCCCCATCGCATCGAAAACGGGACACCCCCAGCTTGGACGCTGGAGCGGGGCCAGAGATAGGGGTTGTCCGGAGCCGATTGGGCGGACAACAGCCACGGGGCGGCCGAAATGTCGGTGAAACAGTACCCTTATCCGGTGCCGCGCAGCACCGCCAGCAGCCGGACGCGGGTGTCCCGCACTTCGGCAAGCGCATGCCACCGGTTCAGCGCCCGCGACAGCCCGCACAGATCGGAGCGCACCGTCGCAGAGTCCAGACGCTCCCAGGCGTCCAGGACCGGCGCGGCGACCGCACAAGCCTGCTCCGGTTCGCCGGCGCCGGCCAGAGACAGGGCGAGCCGGGCCGAATAGCGAGCACGGGCCCGCTCCGCACCCGCCGGGATCCGGTCCAGTTCGCGGCTGAGATTCGCTGCGGCTCGGGCGGGCCGCCCGAGGTCGAACCAGCACCACCCGGTCGTCATGGCGACCGGGTCCGGGACGTTCGAGGTGCCGATGACCGGGCCGCCGCGGCTGCCGTGCCCGCCGTCTGCGGCCGCCTCGCCGTCGACTCGCGACAACAGCTCCGCCGCGGTGTCCAGCGCCCGGAAACAGGCGTCGTGGTCGCCCGCGATGGCGTGGCCCTGGGCTGCGCGCTGCGCGGCCAGGCCCTGGACCCGAGGGCTGCGCGCCCGCGAGAACGCGCCCTCGGCCAGCTCGATGGTCGTTGTGGCGTCGTGCCGGTAGAGCGCGATCAGTCCGCGCCGCACCATGGCGTAGGCCGCCATCTCCTCGTCGCCGCCGGCCGCCGTGAGCTCCACGGCAAGATCCGTCCACCACATCGCGTGGACGTCGTCGCCGGCCTCCTGGGCCATCCATCCGGTGTACTCGGCGTAGCGTCCGGCCAGCATCAGGGCCGCATCGCGTTCAGCGGGACGAGCCTGGGCGGCCGTCGAGCGCAAGGCGTGGGTGTGTGCGGCCAGAGCGGGCATCAGGGCTCCAGGGGCCATCTTCTGGCCCAGGCCGCGCATCTGGCCGAACATCGCCGCGAACGAGGCGATCGTCTCCCGGTCGGCGCTCACCGCGGCCTGGGTGCTCCGGGCGCGCTCGACGGGCCGGCGCCCGCGCGGATCGGGAGCCGTCAGTCCGGTGACGGCGCCGGCTAACAAATGCCGCCGGGACACCGTGCCGAAGCCGGTCCCGCCGTCTGGGCCCATGCTCACGATCCACACCTCGCCGCTGTCGTCTGCCTCGCGATGGTCCGGTCCGCCGCCGGGCCGGAGGGAGCCGGCGGACCGCGCCGGTGCCAGCGCGCCCAGCGCGCCGTCACATCCCAGCGCGGCGTCGCAGCGCCGGGCCAGGTCCCTGCTCGGCGCCTTCACACCGGTCTCGACCTTGCTCAGATGGCTCCTGCTGTAGTGCACGAGCGCGGCCAGATCGGTCAGGGACAGCCCCGCGCCGAGGCGGCGCCGACGAAGTTCCGTACCGAACAATGCGTTCCGTGCAGGTCCCGTGTCCATGGGTGACCGCCCGTTTCCTGTTGTCCGTCAGATGAGAGGAAGGCGCGTGGCAACGGTAGCCGCGTCGTCGGGCTCTGATTCCCCGATCGAGGGTGGCGAACGATGGCCAATCGGGTCTTCGTCAGCTTCCGCAACGGCGACGACCCGTACGCCGCTGCGTTGCTGTTCCGTGCGCTGGGCCAGCGGTTCGGCCGCGACGCCGTCTTCCGCTCCAGCGACTCCATCCCGCCGGGGGCGCCGTGGGCCGAGACCATCTGGCGCCACCACGCGCTCAGCGAGGTCTTGATCGCGGTGATCGGACCACGGTGGCTGGACATGCGCGACAGCCAGGGGCGGCTGCGGCTGCACCAGGAAGGCGACTGGGTCCGTGAGGAGATCGCGGAGGCGTTGAAACAGGGCAAGCTGGTGATCCCGGTGGTGCTCGACGGGATCGCCCACCTCGATCCCGGCAAGCTCCCCGAGGACATCGCACGGATCGCCGAGGTGCAGGCGGTCCGGATGGATCACCGGCGGATCGACACCGCGGTGGCGATGGTGATCGACCGGATCATCGAGGTCCTCGGAGACTCCGGCGGGCCGGCGGGCCCCGGCGGCGCGGATCACGATCCGGCGGCCGAGAACTGGCTCGCTGTGTGGAACGTCCCGCCCCGCAACCGCTTCTGCGCCGATCGCGCCGAGCTCATGGACGCCCTGCGCGCGGAATCGAGGGCCGGCGACCACAGCGCGGTCGTTCTGCACGGCCCGGTCGGGAGCGGCAAGACCAGACTGGCCGTCGATTACGCGTACCGGTTCGCCGGCGACCACCATCTGGCCTGGTGGATCTCGGCCGACCGGCCGGAGCTGGTCCCGGCCCAGTTCGCGGCGCTGGCCCAGGCCCTGGGCTTCGGCGACGGTCAGCCGGTCGAGGCCCTGATCCCCGCGCTGTTCGCCCGGTTGCGGCGGCAGGGCCGGTGGCTGCTGGTCTTCGACGGCGCCGAGGATCCCGCGGCGCTCGCGCCGTACCTGACCGATACCGGTGCGGACGTGATCATCACGTCGCGCTCCGGGCACTGGGGATCGCTGCCGGTGCGCCGACTGCAAGTGTCCGGGTTCGCGCGGAAGGAGTCCGTCCGGCTGCTCGGCGAGCGGCTCATGACCACGTCCACGGAAGACCTGGACCGGCTCGCCGCAGCGCTGGACGACATCCCCCTCGCCGTGGCGCAGGCCGCGGAGTTCATCTCCGAGTCCGCGATCAGTGCGGCCCAGTACACGGATCTGGTCGGTGCGCGGGCCCGCGAGCTGCTGGACCGCGGTGAGACGTACAGCTATCCGCGCTCGCTGGCGGCGGCATGGTCGACGGGCTTGGACGAGGTGGCCACGAGGTCCCCCGAGGCGATGGCGGTCCTGACGGCGTTGTCCGTCGTCGCGGCAGCGCCGGTACCGGTCGGCTTGTTCGCCGAGGCCGGTGCGGTGGTCCCGCCTTCCGGGCTGCGATTCCCCGGCGATTCGCTCGCGCTCGCGGACGCCGTGACCGCGATCGCTCGCAGTGGGCTGATTCCGGTGATCGACGGGGCCTTCCTGCCGAACGGGTTGTTCCAGACCTTCGTGCGGAGCCACGAGGACGGAGGGCAGCCGGACGCCGTGCGGAGCTGGGTACGGCGGGTTCTGGCGCGCGCGCCGCGCTGTGACCCCAGGACGCCGGAGGCGTGGACGCAGTACGCGGCACTCCTGCCGCACGTGTTCGCCCTGAACATGGCAGGCGAGAACGACCCCGTGTGCCGGCACCTGGTCCTGGCCTCGATCCGGCATCTGGTCGTCCGCGCCGACGCCGCCACGGCCCGCACGCTGGCCGCCGATGCTCTCGAGCGCTGGCGCGCGCTGCTCGGGGGCGACGCGCACGACGTGCTGGACGCGGCCGGGCACCTGGCGCAAGCGTGCTTCCATCTCGGCGATGTCACCGAGGCGGTGGCGATCGACGAGGACGTCCTGCACCGGTGGCGGGAGCTGGCCGGGCCCGACGACCCGCGGACTCTGGCCGCCGCGCACAACCTGGCGATGGACCGGTGGGCCGCCGGCGGCGACGCCAGGACGACGCGGCTGCTGGAGGAGGTCGTCGCGAGCCGTCGCAGAGTGCTGGGAGACGAACACCCGGACACCCTCCGATCGGCGCACAACCTGGCGCTGGCGTTGCGGGAGACCGGCGAGGTCGGCGGCGCCTACACGATCGATGCCGCGAACCGACTCCGGCTGGCCGAGACCCTGGGTGAGAATCACCCGGACACGCTGCGGTCCGCCTACGCGACAGCCCTGGATCTGCGAGCCCTGGGACGCCATCCCGAAGCACTCGCCCTGGAGAGCGACAGCCTGACCCGGCTGACAGCGGTCTTCGGCCCCGGCCACCCCGAGACCCTGCGGTCGGCGTACGGAGTCGCCGTGGGGCTGCGACACCTCGGCGAGCTCGACCGCGCGCGAACGGTGGCCGAGCAGACCCACGAGCGGCGGCGTCTGGTGCTCGGCGACGGGCACGTGGACACCCTGCGGTCGGCCTACTTGGTGGGGCTGATCCTCGGCGAGTGCGGTGCGGCCGATGCCGGCGCCGAGTGGTGCGCTCGCGCGGGACGGGCACTGCTCGCCGTGGCCGACGAGAAGCCCGGTCACGCGGTGTAGACGGCAGGTATGCCGCGTCCTACTCGGCCGGCTCCTGCGTCGCAGCAGGCTTCCCGGGCCCGGCCGGGTCCTGCCGCATCCCGGCCTCCCCCATCAGCGAAGCCACCGGACACCACCGGTCGCCGTCGAAGACCTCTACGTCCCCGGCCGTCGTGAAACGCATATCACCCGTTCGTGGTTCCTCATCGTCTCGGGACACACCATCATCCTATGCTGATTCTCCCGCGATTCGCCCCTGATCAGCACTCGGCAGACCATATCCGCACATCACCGCCGCGACAGGTGGCCAGTTTCCGACCAGTCGGGCCGACATTCGGCCGAAACTCGAATGTTGACCGCTGCGTGTCCTGTGCGGCCTGTCGGGCCGGAGGAGAGTTGCCGCAGGCCGGGCCGCAGACCCAGGCCACAGGGCGTGGGGGAGCGCCCGGAACCGCCGGCTCGGGCCCGGCCACCTACTGCGGGCTGCAGTGGACGAGGACCCGACCCACCGTCACTCTGCGCTTCCCCTCCTGCCCTGGTGCCCCATCCGCACCACATCGGGCGAAGGAGTAATCGGTGCCCTCAGAAATCTCACCGGAACTCGTCGTGGACAAGACGTTGAGCACAGCATCGAGTAAATACCCTTATTCTCTATCAGACATCGGCGTGGACGTCGACCCCTCGGCGCACGTCCCGCCCGCCCCGTCCGCGGAGCCCGCCGCGGCGGCGGCCGCCGAGCGGGTCCGTGAGCTGGCCCGCAACGGCGCGCTGGCGCGGTCGGCGGTGCTGGCCACCTCCACCCGAGCCGCCGTCAGCGGCGGGGTGTACGCGGTGGCCTGGCCGATCGTCTTCTCCCGCATCACGCGGCGGGCCGAACTCCGGCACGGCCACCTGCGGTGCGCGCAGGCCGTCCACAAGCTCACCCCCGAATGCCTGGACCGGTTCCACGACGACGTCGAGGCGGTCGTCGAGGACACCCTGCGGCACGCCGACCGGCCGATCCGCAACCTCGACGCCTGGATCGCGGCACGGCTCACCGCGGCGACGGTGAACGCTCACCGCAAAGCCCGGGGAAGCCGCGGCGCCCTGCAGCGCCCCCGCGCGCCGAAGTGGCTGACCACGGCGCTGGGCGAGGATCCCTGGCTCGTCGACCTCGCCGTGCAGATCCTGATCTGGGCCGGGTTGCCGGGGACCGCGGGCAGCCAGTTGTGGCCGCTGGACGCGTGGACGCAACGCCGGGGCGAGGTCGTCGGCGACTGGGCCGGCGGCAGCAGGCCGGCGCTGCGCCGCGAGATCGACCTCGTGCTGGCCGCGATGCGGCAGCGGGAACGCTGGTACACGGACTATGTCGAACGGCCGCTGGGCCGCAAGGAGACATCGACGGTGTCCGACGCGTTCAGCGACACCGACGGCCCGCGCGAATCCGCCGAGCCCGCCGCCCTGGCGCTGACCGAACCGGACGACGTTCAGGACGGGCTGCTCCTGGCTCTGGCCGAGGAGGCGCTGGTGACGATCCGCGCCCGCATAGCCGCGGGCCAGCACCCTGATGAGGTCGTCGTGGACGTCGTGCGGACGATGTTCGGCGAGGACTGCGGGAGCAGCCCCCTCGATCTCGAATACGCGCCGCACGAAACGCCTTCGCACGGTGACACCGTCTCGGCGCGGCTACGCGATTCCGCGGAGGTCGACCGGATCGTCGCCGCGGTGCTCGGCATCCTCCGGGACGGCATCGGCGTCAGCGTCGACGTCACCAGCGACGTCGACAATGGCGGTGACGTCGGCATCCGCAGCGACGTCGGCACCGGCATCGAGGAGGGGATCGCTGACGGGATCTGACTCCGGGTGATGGTCCCGCGTCTCGGGTGCCGCACCCGGGACAGAGCGCCGTAAGGCCGCACGGCGCTGCTCGATCAGCCGGTTCACCTGCTCGTTCGTGGCGCCGCCGGCCCGGGCCGCCGCCGTGGCGGCCCGCAGTTCGCCGAGCAGCAGAGCGGTGATCTCGGCGTCGCGGTCGCCATCGCCGGCCGGGCGGCCGGGTTTCGGTGAGGTCATGAGGTGGGTTCGCCGTTCGCTGTTTCTCAGAGGGTTGACGGGGCGGGCGAGGTGCTGACGGACGGCTGGCGACGCATAACCAGGACACTTCCCGATTACGCTGACGCCGACTCGTCCGCCAGTATCCCGCGAAATCGCTCCGCCGGCCCCTATCGGCCCCGATAAATCATGACCGGCCCGGCATCCGCCGACAGGTTCGCCAGTCTCTCGGCGTGACCGGCCAGCAGGGTCGGCAGCACGCTCGGATCCGGAGCCGCGATCCAGCGCCGGACCTCTCGCACCGCCTCGGCCGGTGTCCGGGCACCGTCGGCGAGCTCTGAGTGCAAGACGTACACCAGCACCGCCGCGACCTCCTCGGCCACGTCCCGTCCCCAACCGACCACTCCGGAGAAACCGGCCTCCACCAACCGGTCGGCCAAGGGCAGGAAGCAACCCGGAGGCAGGATCGCGAGCCCTCCGCCGCCCTCCATGACACCTTGCAGGCTGAGCTCGGTCCCGTCAGCCAGCTCCAGGGCGCCTTCGGGCGTGACCCCGCAGTCCAGGTGCAGCAACGAAGCCCCGAGACGAGCGCGCACCTGCTCGGCGGTCCCCCGGCCGCCGACGTCCTCGATGAGGCTGCCCAGGCCCACGGAACCCGGGTAGAAGGTACGCCGCAACAGCATCGCCGGGACCGTCGCCGCTTGGCGGTCACCACGCGGATTCACGACGAAGACGGCGTCACCGCTCGCCACCGCCGGCACGTCCTCCCGGCGCGCCAGCACGGCCAGCTGGCCGAGTGAGGCGACGCAGGACACGATCGCGTCGGAGACAGACGACGGCGGAGCGTCCCCGACGACCACGATCCTCTTCGGGCCTCCCGACGGCCCGATCGTTCCCGCGTTCTCGAGCCGGCCGTCGACGGCGTTCCACCACAACGAGGCGACCGGTTCCGGGAGGATCGCGGCGTCCGCACCGACATCGCGCAGCAGCTTCGTCAGCGGGCTGAGATGTTCGGCGACACCCGCCAGTGTCCGGTCGGGCAGCAGTGTCGCGAGGAACACCACCACGGGAATGCTCTCGAGCTGGAGCCCGGGCAGCGTCTCGGCGGCGGCGAGCAGGCTCACCGCAGCGGCCTGGACGTCACCTTCGGCAGGCGCGTCCTGGTCCTCGTCGCCCCATCCTCCGTCGTCGCGAAGACCCCGGACATACAACGCGGCCGCCAATACGAGCCGGTCGAGCCCGGACGGCGCCTCGCCGCAGGACACCACGGTCGAGGCCAGCGCGACCAGCTCGTCCAGGTGCTCAGGCGGGTCCGGCTCCTGGAGCAGGGCTGTGATCGAGGCGAACAGGTCGATGCCGTCGGGAAGCAGGTTCCTGGTGCTCTCGCGGAGTGCCGCCACGTCCGCCGTCGGCGGTGCGGCGGGAAGGACCTGCTCGGACGAATCGGCCGAGGCCGCAGACTTCCCTCCGCGCGCGGGATCTTGACCGAAGCTCACCGCCACCGGTCGTTGTTCGGGGCGGATCAGCGCGAAGTGCTGGGCGTAGTCTTCCGGCGACATCCCCCATGCGATGCCGTTCGGTCCGATCCCTGCGCCGAACCCGCCTCCGAGCCCTGCGCCGCCCTGCTGCAAGCCTTGGAGCGCCGACACGGTCTGGGCCATTTTGCCCAGGTCGAAACCGAAGGGACCGCCGCCGAAGCCGCCCAGCAAGGCGGCCAGGGCCTCCGCCACGACCAGCATGGTTTCGGCGAACCGGACCATCTCGGGCACCGGTGACTCGGCGACCACCGCGCGGAAACAGTCCTGGGCCTGCTCGACATCCGCTATGGAGGCGGACGGCGTGGCACCGGCCATCCCGCCCAATCCACCCGAACCGCTCATGCCCAGGCCCACGCCGCCCATCGCGCCGGGCAGGCCGACCGGCATGCCACTGCTCATACCACCCATCCCTGCGAGGAACTGGTCCGGCATCGGCAGGGCCCGCAGTGCGCGATCGAGAAGCTGCTGCCCCAATGTGAAGCGTCCCATCGCGACCAAGACCGGCGGCAGTTGTCGCACGACGACCGCCTCCTCCAGCAACGGGATCGCCCGGTCCCGGTCCGCCTCGGGACCGTTGTGCGCGCCGCGCCTCGCGGTCAGCTGGATCCCGAGCAACAGCCCCACCTGCCCGTGCATCTGATCACCGGAGGGCAGATATCCGTGTGCTTCCTCCAGCGCCTCGATGCACTCGTTCAGATAGGGCAGTGCCGCCGGCGTTCCCGGCCCCGTCCGCCAATAGCGGTCGGCGCACCGGTGCCCCAGATCCAGCAGGGGCCGCGTCCTGGCCGCCCCGTGCAGGCCCGCCAATTGGGCCCTGAGCCGAGCGATCTCATCCTCCACCGCATCCTCCTAGCGTCCCAGGTGGACGAAACCCGCCCACGCCTCGATCCGGGCCGGCTCCGCCAGCGCCAGCCGGGTCCGCAGCGCACCCGGCATCGTCGGCGGGATCGCGCGGTCGTCGTCGAGCATCCACAGCTGCGCCCGGCGCAGCGCGGCCCAGACCGGCGACTTCTCGGTCATCAGGAAGTGGTGGACCATGAACATCAGCACCGAGGTCGCGTCGTCCGGGACGGCCCACTGGGTCGAGAGCACCGAGCGGACACCGCCGGCCAGCAGAGCCGTTCCGAGGCTGTAGGCCTCGTCGTATCCGTGCGCTGATTCGCCGGTGTGGCAGGCCGCGAGGACCGCCAGCGCGATGGCGCGCTCCGGCGCGGTGGCCATCAGCCGGACGATCTCGTCCGCGGCGATCCGGTCCCCGTCGGCCAGCAGCAGGTACGAGGTCGGGTGCGCGCCGCCGGCCTCGATGACGCCGTGGCAGGCCAGGTGCAGCACCGGGCCCGCGCCCGGGGACGCGGAGGTGAGCCAGTCGCGGACCTCGCGTCCGGTGCCGGCTCCGGCGCGGCTGGGCGTGCCGTCGGCGCGGGTGCCGAGATAGCGGCCGCCTCGATAGAAGGCCTGGTGCACGGCGAACGCCTCGGCCCTGGCCGCCTCCAGCCGATCGCGGGGCTCACCGGTGTCGGGATCGCCCACGACCAGGCCGACCGGGGCCAGCGGAACCGGGGCCAGCGCCGCGGCCCGGCACAGCATGCGGGCCGACGCGGTCTGCGAGAAGGCGGCCACCTCCAAGGCGAACACACCGTCGGGCCGTCGGGCCGCCTGCCACGGGATCAGCGCGAGCCGGCCGAACGGCGCCAGGACGAGCCGGTGCGGACGCCCGGAGGCGGGCTTGAGCAGCCGGGGCACATAGGAGTCGAGGATCGGCCCGATCGCGGCGTGCCACGCCCACCCGCACAGCGTCTCCAGACTTCCGGCCAGATCGGTCCGGCGGCGCCGGGGCGAGAGGTCGCGCTGCGCGATCGCGGTCAGGTACGGCTCGACCTCCTGCCCGTCCTCGACGGCCAGACCGGGCAGCGCAATGTAGCCGGCCGGTCCCTCGACCGGCGCGATCACCGCCGCGCCGGGCCCGTACCGCCCGGCCGGGACCAGGTACACGAGGGCATCGGCGTCCAGACGCCGCAACGCGGTCTGGATGTCGGTCAGGCTCGGCGGGTCGAGCAGCCCGGAGCCGTCAGAGAGCACCTGGAGCACCTCGCCGCGCAGATGGCCCGGCAGCCGGTCGCGCTCGCCGACCTCCTCGGCCCGCCGCCACCGGTCGGCCAGGTCGGGCCGTCCGGCCGCGACCAGCCGTGCTTCCACATCCCGAAACTCGGTCGCGGCGAACAACATCAAGGCCCTGCCGCCGTCGAGCGCGCGGATCGCGTCCGCCGGGTCGGCGTATTTGAGGCTTTCCCAGGCCACGGACACCGCGGAGTCCGCGCCGTCCAGCGCCGCGGCTCTGGCCGCCGCCGGGTCGTCCTGCAGAAGCACCTTCCAGGCCACTCCCCGCAACCCGTCTAACGCCGTCTCGTGCGGCGCGTCGGCACCGAGCCGCTGCCGGACGTTCGACAACAGCTCGTTGATCATCGGCCACGAGGGGTTCCCCGGCCCGCCCGCGGCTTCGCGGGCCTGCTCGAGGACGTCCACAGCGGCGTGGATGTCGGCCAGGTCGTTGGTCAGCTCGTTGTGCCGGAGCACCGCGAGCGCCAGGCCCACCAGCCGGATCGCGCGTTGCGGGTGGGTGGGCCCGGTGGCGTCCACCGCCACGCGGTAGTGGTCGATACCGGCCCGGACCAGATCGGCGTCATAGTCCGAGTAGCTCACGCGCACTGCCAGTGCGCCGGCGGCGAGATGCAGGATCGATCGCCGCTCCGGGTCCAGGCCCGGCTGGTCGGCCTGGGCCGCCAGATCCGCCATCCCGGCCCGGGCCGACGCCGCGGTCTCCTGCTCCCCGCCGTCGATCCCGCCGACCGTCTCGACCAGCCGCCGCGTCTGGGCGACGACGCCGTGGAGCGGGTCGTCCGGGCCGAACACGTCGGCCGTACGCTCCAGAGCGTCGAAGATCGTCCCGCCGTCCGCACCGCGCTGCTGGGCGGTGTACTCCTCCAGGGAACCGCCCATGGAGTCCAGCACCGCGGCGGCTCTCGGGTCGTGGCCCACCGCCTTGCGGTACCTGTCGAGGTCTGAGGAGAGCGTCGGCATCACCGACATGTCGCCCTCTTGGACGGCCCGTACGAGGGTCAGTCCGGTCCGCGCGAAATCGATCATTATGCCCAGCGCGGGGTCGCCTGCGGCCACCGCCGCGAGAGTGTCGATTTCGGCGAGCGCGGCCCGGGGGTCGGCCAGCCGGGCCTCCGCGGCTTCCCGCATCAGGGCCCCGACCCGGATCAGCGCGCGCGCCTTCGGCCACTGCGGATCGTTCGGCGGGTCCTGATCCGCGAGCGGCAGCAGCCGCGTGATCCAGCTAGACACGGCGAGCTCCGGCGTCATTATCGCGTCGCCGCGCACCAGGAACAGGAGCAGGTCGGCGGCCAGCCGTCCGCGGATCTCGCCGGCCGGCATCGCGGCCAGCGCCTCGACCGCGACCTCCGGGCGGCCGCGGCCGGCGATCGCGTCCATCACCCTCAGCAGGTCGGATTCGGGTCCCCCGGACATCGCTGCACTCCTCACGCCGGTCCGCCGTGCCTTCGTCCGACAGACCTCTGTGGACGGCCGCCGGCACATCCCGCCTCGCCGGCGGTCATCCCGGTACTGACGGACGGGTCTTCCGCACACCCTGTCCGTCAGTGCCGTCTGAAGCCGGGTCGCCCGGACCCGGCGGCGTCCGGCCCGCACCCCGCATGACGGGCCGGAGGCGGGGCTGACGGCCGGCAGGCAGGCCGGCCGCTCAGCCTTCGCCGAGGATCTCCAGCACCGCCGCGACCACCCGGCCGGCCCGCGCCGGGTCCGCCATCAGGTCCGCCGCCCGCTCGCCGAGGTTGGTCTCCCGACCCGGATGCCCGTCCGCCTCCCCGGTGTCGGCGGCCTGGCCGAACAGCAGGCCGACGACCTCGACGGTCGCAGCTTCCAGGTCGCCCGCGACGTCGAGCGCGTGCTGGGCGCGATGCGCTGTCGCCGCGCCTGGTGCGACCGGTCCATCGAGGGCCCTCTCGGCCACAAGCAGACGCCGGTCGCGTCCGGGATTGCGCCGCGGCGCCGGCGGTGATCGTCGACCACCACCGGCTTCAGGCGTGGCACCAGCCAGCCGCACACGTTCGCGATGCGCAGATCCGCGTGCCGCAGCAGGTCGGCACGCACCGGCGCAACGTGGTGAGTCGTGGTCCGTCCTTACAGGGGGAACTGACGGACACGTGCCTCAGTCGGCCCGCGCTGCGGTCGGATCGAGGTCGAACTCGATCGTGTACAGGTCGTACCGCATCACCGGGCCCCGGGACCGGCCGGCGTCCCGGTCGCGGCCGGAGCCGATCTGGTCGATCACCTGCTGCAGGGAGCTGACACGGCCGCTCCGGCCGCGGACGCCCTCCTGTTCCAGCACGCTGACGTCGAGCGGGGCCGAGGTCACCAGCAGCAGCACGGTCTCCGGCCGGATCAGCGTGGCGTCCAGGCCCTCGGGCCAGGTCAGCGGTTCGCCGGTGAGCACGCCGTCCAGGCCGTCGAGGCCGAACACGAACTCCCGGCCGGCGGCGAGCCGCTCCCCCGACGGCGACAGCGCGGTCAGGACCGCGACGCGGCCCGCGACGCCGATGTCGATCAGGGCGATGAAGACATCGTCCGTGCCGGTGTTCCGCACGCTGATGTACTGCATCGCCCCGACCGGGACGACCGCGCCGCGCGCCGGCAACGGGCAGCGCTCGCCGTTCTTGACGGCGCCCCACTCCCAGACCACGGCGGCGTCGAGGGCCCAGTGGCCGTCGCCGGCCAGGCCGCCCAACGCGTGCGCCCGGGCCAGGGCGTTCAAGTCCCGCACGACGCGGCCCACGCCCGCGTCGTCGGCGGATCGCGCCGCGTGCAGCGGTCCGACCCGGTCCTCGATCGTCAGGTGTCCGTCCGCGTCGATCCGGACCGCCGCCTGCCAATAGTCGCCCGGATCCGCCGGCCGGATCAGCGGCGCCGCGATGACCGCGCGCGCCAGCTCTTTCGCCCGCGGGTCGTCCGGGAGCAGCACCGGAATGGTCGGGGCCGCCACGCTCTCCCGGTGCGCGCGCGCCCCGATCGGCAGCGCGTCCCGTCCCTGCGCGAGGACCAGCAGCCCCTCGGCCGCCACCGGCCCGACCCGGTCGATGCGCAGATCGCCGATCTTGGCCGCGGGGTCGGCCTCCGCCGCGTCGGCCGGCATGACGGTGAACGTGTCGCCGACCCCGACGCCGAGGAACGTGGCGAGGTCCAGGCGGGCCCGGCCCGATCCGGCGTCGGACACGGGCAGCGTGGTGATCAGGTCGGCCTCGGCGGTCTGGAACAGGAGCCGCCCGAACCGGCCCTCGGCCTCAGGACGCTGGCCAGGGGAGATGTCGCTCACCCGGCGGCGCACCCGGGCGATCAGCGACGCCCAGCTGACCGGCTCCTGCCCGGCCTCGGCCAGCGCCAGGGTCAGCGATTCGGTGAGCGCGCCGATCCGGCGGCCGTCCACGCCGTCGTATTCGTAGGCGGATTCGTCGGGCGCACAGGCCACGATCCGCACCGCTTCCTTGGCGCCCCCGGGTTGCAGCAGCTCGGTCTGGAGCTTGCCGTCCTTGCGCAGCCCTTCGATGTATGAGCGCAGATGCTCGTAGGGCGTCGGCGCGGGCACGGCTTTGGGGAACCGGCCGCGCCGCCGGGACATGTGGGCCGCGTGACAGCAGTCGAGGATCACGACCGCGTTGTCGGTCTTGGCGGTCAGCCGGGCCAGCAGGACGGAGAGCTCCACTGAGGTGATCACGTGGTAGTCGCCGGGCTGGGAGGTATGGAAGTCGAAAGGGACGATGAACTGCAGGTCCTCTACGGGCGGGCCGGCGGCGCCGGGGGCCGGCGCGGTGACGCGGCCGCCGTGGCCGCTGTAGTAGACGACGGCCGGCTCGGACGCCTCCGCCTCGGCGATCAGCCGCTCGTAAGCGGCCAGGATGCCGTCGCGGGTGGCGTCCGCCCCGACGCAGCGCTCGACGGTCAGGCCGCGGGCACCGAGCGCGGAGGCCATCGCCTCGACGTCGTTCTCGCAGCCGCTGAGCCCGTCCAGGCTGACGCCGATCAGCAATGCCTTCCCAACCATGGTCCCTCCAGTTCAGCGCGGTGGGCCGGAGCCCGAGCCCGGCGGCCCGGGCGGGTCGCCGGGGACTTCGACAAGTCCGGTGCGGTACGCGAGCGAGATCGCCTCGGCCCGGCCGGCGACGCCGAGCTCGGCCGGGATGCGGTGGATGTGGACGGCCGCGGTGCCCTCGGCGATGAGGAGCTCCTTGCCGATCTTCCGGTTGCTGTGGCCTTCGGCGACCAGGCGCAGGACGTCCAGTTCCCGGGGCGTCAGGCCGTGGCTGTCGGCCGGTGGCGGTTCGGCGGACCTGGACACCGGGTCGGAAGACCTGCCGGTCTGCGAGGCCGCCCGGTCCGGGTCGGGGCCCGAAGCCGTGACGGATGCGACGGGACCGACTTCGGCCGCGAGCGTCGCCACCACGGCCCGCAGTGGCTCGGCCTCCAACCGGTCCACGCCCTCCCTCGCCCTCGCACGAGCCAAGGCGCGCGCTGCCGCCTCCCGATCGCCGGCCGCCATCGCCGCCACGGCTTCGCGCCAGCGCGCGTAGGCGGCGGGGTACGGGCACCCAAGGCCTTCCCAGGCCCGGGCGGCCTCGTCCCAGAGTTCTGGGACGTCGCCGCGGAGCGCCCGCGCTCGCTCGGCGGCACACAGCCGGCCCCGCGCCTCGATCTCCGGGACCCGACGACCGGCCGTGTGTTCCGGAGCGGCGGCGGCCGCATGCTCTTCGAAGGTCAGCACCCTGCTGCGGCACCCTTCCCCCATCGCTTAGGCGCCGACCCGGCGGGCCGCTCTACGCCGTTGAGCACTGACGGACAGGATGCAGTGGGCCCCTGGTCGGCGAATTGTGATCTTGATTCGCTCGCTCAAGTAGATCGGCGTATAAGCAAAGACCTGTGAGTATGGAGTCGTGCCCACACCGCGCGGAGGCCGTCCACCGAAGGAAGAAGGCCTCGCGGACGCGTTCGCCGCGCTGGCCGACCCGACCGCCGCCTGCTGCTGGGGCGGCTCACCGAGGCCGACTTGACCGTCAGTGAGCTCGGCGAAGGGGCTGGAGCTCAGTCGGCCCGCGCTGTCGCAGCGCCTGCGGACGCTGCGGGAGGCCGGGTTGGTGGGCTTCACGGCGGAGGGCCGGACGCGGCGCTACTGGCTGGATCCGGCGGCTTTCGCGGGGTTCCCGGCGTGGCTGGACGAGGTTGATCGGCTCTGGCGTGCTCAGATGGACGCCTACCCCACTCCCGAGTTGACTGCGAACGGAGCTGACCATGGCCGTGAAAGCCATCGAACTCGTCTCGATCCCCGTGTCCGACCAGGACCGCGCCAAGCGCTTCTACACCGACGTGCTCGGCTTCACCGAACTCATCGACA
>Ga0105238_10001710_pt1 | contig 22126 bp, 19 predicted proteins | sample KBSC34metaG_FD_81526 | JGI IMG/M metagenome (GOLD analysis project Ga0105238, IMG submission 81526) | Corn rhizosphere microbial communities from Kellogg Biological Station, Michigan, USA - KBS C3-4 metaG | ecosystem: Host-associated > Plants > Roots > Rhizosphere > Soil | place: Michigan, USA...
CGTCCGGTATACCTGCTCCCTCATCTTTTACCTGGAGAATGATATGGCCTTTCTCTTTCCGTAGCAGAACGGTAATGACGCTTTCCCTGGGAGAATACTTGATGGCATTCTCCGCAAGGTTACTGACCAGCATTTGTAAGAGAAGGGGATCTCCAAGGAGGGGGCAGTCGGGCTCGATGGTATCCGCCCATTTTCTGTCGGCATAACGGTGCCGGAGGTCCTGGACGATGCGTTGTGCCAGGGGGGAGAGGTCCAGCATTTCCTTTGAACGGGTGTATCCTCCTCCTTCCAGCTGTGAGGCGACGAGGATATTATTAGCCAATGTATCCAGCCGGTTGGTTTCCTGCAGGGCGGACTGGATGATCTTTTGCTGTCGTTGTTCGTTCAGCTGGTGTTTTTGGAGGGTCGCCAGATTGAGCTTGGTGACGGCGATGGGTGTTTTCAGCTCGTGAGTGACGGCCATCATGAAGTTTTGCTGCTGCAGCTGCAATCGTATCTGTCTCCTTACTTCCCTGTAAACGAAGAGTGCTCCTACGAGGATCAAAAGGAGGAAGGTGCTGCCTTCACCGATGTGCTGGGCTGTTTTCAGGTCGGCCTCTGCGTAGATGGCATTCAACCGGGATTCATAGGCCGGGTCGTCTTTTTTTAGTTCCTGGAGCTTATAATCGGTCATCTGCCTGTTCTGGTTCTGCAAATCGATAAACCACCAGACCAGGCCGGCGATGATATAGGCCAGCAATACCCAATAGACGGTGATGGCGATGGCCAATCGTTTTTTTCCAAAGAGGTTCATTGCACTTTTTCCAGGCGGACCCCCACATTCAGCACATGGGGAAGGGGGTCATCGCGCATGATTTGTTCCAGTGTAAAGGAATAAGTCCCGGGTTTGGAAAAACCTGCGAGGTCCAGGATCCTGACCCGGTGTTCGTAAATATCGTCCATGCCGCTGCCTTTCCAGCCATTGTTGTCGGCAAGAGTGAGGTCATAACGTGCACTTTGGCCAACGGTATCACCCGGCTTACGGATCGTACCCCGTACCCAGATATTATTATAGTCATAAGCATCGGTATGTCTCAATACCACGAAGACATTGTATTGATTGGCGGTGTCTTTGGGCTGAATAGTAAAATCTATCCGGGGCTTGAAGCCGCTTGCCCACTTTTGACCGGGGATGACCACGTCCTTTTCAAAAAAACCGGAAGGAAGAGAGCAGGCGGTCCATTGAAGACAGCAGACGGTCAGGAAAAACAGAAAGGGCTTTTTCAATGAAATTCGATTTATGTAAAAGTACAAAAAATGTTCAGGGCTATAACGTCCCTTAGAGGACGTTAAGTACCTGTTCCTTTGCTTTTTCCAGTTCGTCTTTCATCAGGACCACACATTTCTGGATGGTGGAGTCGTAAGCTTTACTGCCTGTAGTATTGATCTCCCGGCCAATTTCCTGTAAGATGAAGGAAAGCTTTTTACCCTTGCTTTCTTCCGGTTCCTGCAGGATATTCTTGAAATAATCGCAGTGATTCTTTAATCGTACCTGTTCTTCGCTGACGTCTATCTTTTCGATGTAGTAGATCAATTCCTGCTCCAGGCGGTTGGCGTCGTAGTTGTCCTTGCCCACCTGTTCTTCCAGCAGTTTGGTAAGACCTTCCCGGATCTTTACCTGGCGCAGGGGTTCCAGGCGGATGACCTCTTCCTGGTGTTTAAGGATATTGTCGACGCGTAAGAGGAGGTCTTCTTCCAGGGAAGCTCCTTCGTTGAGACGGTGTGCATTTAGGTCCTCGATAGCGCTGAGGATCACTTTTTCAAATTCCTGCCACTCTTCATTGGTGAGTGTATCGCTGGTGGGAGTGATCACTTCCGGCAGCTTGACGAGGGTGCTGAGGATATTCGAGGGATCCAGGTTCAGCTCGCTGGACAGATCCGCCAGAGCGTTGTAATAGGCTTTGGCGAGGTCTGTGTTAATGCTGACAGGTTTGGCATTACCTGTCCCTTTTAGGCTAATGGTACAATCCAGCGAGCCCCGACCTAATTTTTCGGACAGCAGCTTGCGGATGGAGAACTCGAAAGGTTTTAGGAAGGCGGGTAGTTTTAACTGTAATTCAAACTGTTTACCATTCAGGGATTTGATGTCCACCTGGAAAGTTTTGTCTCCTACTGCCTGTTCTGCGCGTCCGAATCCGGTCATTGATTTCAGCATAATATGTTGTTTATAATGGAAAGTTAGTGATTTCTCTCATCCCTCCGGGCTGTAAACCGTCAAGGCTGATATTCACGATGCGGTGGCGTATCAGTCTCAATGTGGGAAAACCGGCCCCAGCCGTCATTTTCCGCACCTGCCGGTTCTTTCCTTCCTGTAAGATCATTTTTATCCAACTGGTAGGAATGTGGGCACGATAACGGATGGGGGGATTCCTCACCGGCACCTCAGGGTCGACGGCAAACCGCTCCACCTTACAGCGGCGGGTGGTATAGGGTTTACCATTGATGTTGATGGTGACGCCCGAACGCAGGTGTTGTAACGCGGCTTCATCGATGAGTCCCTCTACCTGCACCCAATACTCCCGTTCATGCGCAAATTTTGGATCCAGCAGGCGGTGATTCAACTGCTTGTCGTTGGTAAGCAGTAAAAGTCCTTCGCTGTCGAAATCCAGGCGGCCAACGGGATACACGTCGGAAGGCACAGAAAAGAAATCCTTCAGGGTCGGCTTGTTTTCCTGGGAAGTGAATTGGGACAGCACGTTGAAAGGCTTATATACGATGAAATACCGGGGCACGCTGCGTGAAAAATTTGAATAAAAATGAATGATGGATCAATGGATCTCTGCAAACAAAAATCCCGCCAGAAGGCGGGACTTTGAATATATGGATGGGTTAGTAAGTACCGGGAAATAAATTTCCCTACACAATATTAAAAATAATTTTCTCTATCTAAAAAAATTTTCCCATAAATTTTATTCACATTTTTTTTTAGGCTGTGGAAAAGGGAACATTTCCATGCTACCTTCGCACGCTTTCCAGCATAACTTCACACAAATTTTTCAATCATGAAATTTCCTTCTCCCGTCTCTGTTCAATGGATCGCTGACTTCCTGGGAGCTCAGCTTACAGGTGATAAAAGCGGCCAGGCTACTGGTATTAACGAGATCCATAAGGTAGAGAAAGGCGACCTTGTGTTTGTCGATCATCCGAAATATTATGATAAGTGTATCAATTCCGAAGCCAGCTATATCATTATCAATAAAGCTGTAGATCAAGTGCCTGCCGGAAAAGCGCTGCTGGTCGTCGATCAGCCGTTCGAAGCGTATTTGAAGATCGTACGGCATTTCCGTCCTTTTGAGCCGGCGGTGAAGATGATCAGCGATTCGGCCGTCATTGGTAAAAACACGTATATCTCGCCTGGCGTCTTCATCGGTCATCATGTGGTCATCGGTGACGATTGTTTTATTCATCCCCATGTAACTATTCTCGATCATTGTGTTATCGGCAACAACGTGATCATACAGGCAGGATCCGTCATAGGGAGCGATGCCTTTTACTACAACACCAAAAAGGATAGGGACCTATGGTATAAGAAGATGGAAAGCTGTGGCCGGGTGGTACTGGAGGATGGGGTGGAGATAGGCGCCAACTGTACCATCGACAGGGGTGTAAGCCATGACACGCGTATCGGCGCCGGCACGAAGATGGATAATCTCGTACACATCGGTCACGATACCGTCACCGGTAAAAACTGTTTGTTCGCCGGTCAGGTAGGTATTGCCGGCGCTGTGGACATCGGCAACGGAGTCGTGCTTTGGGGTCAGGTAGGTGTCAGCAAGACGCTTGCCATCGGCGATAATACCGTGGTGCTGGCGCAGAGCGGGGTGCCTTCTTCGCTGGAGGCCGGCAAAGTATATTTTGGTTATCCCGCGGAAGAGGCTGCTATAAAGAGAAGGGAGATCGTATGGATCAAGCGTATTCCCGAGATATGGAAGAAGGTGATGCAGGGTTGACCACAGGTCATTCCGGCACATAATCATACGGCAGCGTCTCCGCCAGTTTCTTCCAGGCCCAATACCCCATATTGGTCACATCCGTCTGATCGTAGAAATACCCGTTTTCTTCAATGACGAAACCGTTGAGTATATCCAGGGCAGAGATCTCCACTTTGGTATTCAGCGGAAAATTATGTTCCTGCAGGTATTTCTTGTTGGGTACCTGGTTGGTATAGCTTACCCGGAGGCGGCCGGCCAGGTTGATCACCACATCCCCGCTGTCCACCGAATAGATCTTCCCGTCATAGGGGTCCGTGAGGGTGGTCAGCGTACCTTTTTTGGCGCTGTCCGCCATTTCCAGGATAAAACCTTCATCTGCCAGTGTGCTGTCATACCAGCTGCGGATAAAATGAAGACGGGAGCCTGAATAGGTATAGTCCCTGTTGTTTTTCCAGGTCTGCTGTTGTTCCGGCGTCCCCTGCAGCTCTTCGAAGAGGGGATAGCCTGCATAGGTGCTGATATTGGTATTGTATTCGTATACAAAGGAATCCAGCTGGAACCTGATCTTATAGCCGAGGGCATTGTTCGTGATGACGAGGGCGTCTTTTGCCTTTACCCGGAGCTTATTCCGTTTCTTATAGAAATAGAACTTCAGAACATCCTTGTTTTCCAGGGTACATTGGGAAGCATTGGGGGTGGTGCCGATGAAATTATCCAGGAAGAACTGTCCGTATTTATTCCAGCCGTCTTCTACCTCCGCACTGCCGGTGACTACGGCTTCTCCCAGGCTCTTGTCTTCCTCTTTCATTTCAACGATGAGGGAGTCTTTATCCTTTGTATCCTTATTGATACGAATATTGCGCGTTTCATAGCCTGTATAAGATACGATAAGGTCATATCCACCATTGGCCAGCCGCATAGAGAAGGCGCCATCATTCTTTGACAATGTCCCTATCGTTGTGTTCTGGCAAAATACGCTGGCTCCGGCCAATGCCTGCCCGGACTTCGCATCTATTACCCTGCCGGCTATGCTGAAAGTCTTTTCCTGTGAATAGAGTGACAACGAAAGAAAGAAAAGGACGCTGAAAGGGATGGACCTCAGGAAGTGCATATTCATGGATATCGTTTTTCTTCCTGCACAAGATAGCGAGCTTACGCGGAATTTGAAAGATATTCCCGGCAAGCTTCCTGTATCGTCTTTTCGAGAGGGGTGAAGCGGAAATCCGGCAACTGCCGCAGTATCTTGCTGTTGTCAAAGAAGGTCTTGCTTTGCGCTATACGGGCGCTTTCCCTGGTCAGCAGGGAACGTTGGCCGGAGAACAATGATCTTATCTTTTCCAGGCGCCAGGCTATGCCGCCGAGAAAGGGTGTTGCCTCCCGGTGAGGTTGTTTTTTTCCCAATGCCGTGGCAATGCTATTGAACAATTGTCTGAAAGACCAGTTCTCGCCATTGAGGATATAACGTTGTCCGGTGATATCGCTTTCCAGCAAGGCTACGATGGCACCCGCTACATCCATGACGTCCACAAATCCATTGATGCCGTTGCTGTACCAGGGAAATTCCCTGTATATGTTTTTAAAGATGGCACAGCTGGAGGTATTCCAGTCTCCATAACCAAGAATGGTGCTGGGATTTACAATGACGGCCGGGAGGCCTTCACCGATGCCCCGCCAGACTTCCAGTTCACCGTAGAATTTGCTGATCCCGTAAGTCGTTTGGTTTTTATTGCTTTCCCATTGTTTTTCTTCCGTCACTTTTTCTTCCTTCCTTGTACGGCCAAGGGCAGCTACGGAACTAACGTGTACCAGGCGTCGTATACCTTGTTCGATGGCTATGTTCACGACATTGGCCGTTCCCTCGATGTTGGTGACGAAAAGCTCATGTTTATCACTATCGGCAAAAGAGACCTTTGCGGCGGCATGGATGACCGCATCAACTCCCTCCATGGCTTCTTCAAGACTGGAAGTATCCATGATATCGCCCGGCACCCATTCTACTTTTTCCAGGATGGAGGGAGCGATATAAAAGGGCTGCCTGTCGCTGCGACGGATGGCCCGGACAGGATAACCTTTTTCTACCAATTCCCTGAGAATATAAGCTCCGAGAAAGCCGGTGCCGCCTGTGACGAGTACCATTCCCCTGCCCGGAGAGTTGAGCGTAATGGGATCCATAGATCAGTGAAGATAGGTATAATATCCTTTTCCGGTCTTCCGCCCCAGTTCACCATCCTTTACTTTCTTTTCCTGGATGGGAGAAGGCTGTAGTCTGGCAGGTTTATTCATTGCTTCGTAGACAGAGCAGCTCACGGCATAGTTTATGTCATTGCCGATGAGATCCATCAGCCGGAAAGGGCCCATTTTAAAACCTGAGGCTTCCATCACATCGTCGATGGCATCGAAGCCGGCAGCTCCTTCTTCCACCAGCCGCAGGGCTTCCAGGTAATAAGGTCTTGCGACATGATTGACGATGAATCCAGGAGCATCCTTACACAGGACTGGGGTCTTACCCATCTTTTTAGCGATATCGAGAAGAGTTTGTATGGTGCTGTCGTCTGTATGAGGAGAGCGTACGACTTCTACCAGCCGCATGAGGGGGGCCGGGTTGAAGAAATGCAGACCGGCGAATTTCTCCGGATGAGGAAGCTGCTTTGAAAGAGCCGTAATGGACAGGGAAGATGTATTGGAGGTAAATATCGCCTGATCGTCATTGTATGCAGCCAGCCGGCTGAAAAGGTCCAGCTTGGCTTCCTGTTTTTCCACGATTGCCTCGATGATAAGGTCCGCATGGCAATCCTTTATGTCTTCCGTAAATGTCAGACGCTGAAAGATCGCCTGTTCTTCTTCCGGAGTGAGGCGTCCTTTTTCTTTCAGGGTCTTCAGGTTCTTTTCAATGGAAGCGCTGCCTTTCTGCAGGACTTCGGCATTGACATCGAAGAGCACTGTGGAAAATCCGCCGGCGGCAGCTGCCTGGGCAATGCCGCTGCCCATGGTGCCTGCTCCGCAAATACAGATGGTGTGGATCATATACAGGTATTTGTGCCTTACATGGCTTTACACAGCCCCGGTGAATTGTCTGAGGAACCGTACGTCATTCTGCGAATACAGGCGCAGGTCATTTACCCTGTATTTGAGCTGGCATATCCGCTCGATACCCATACCGAAGGCGAAGCCGGTGTATTTATTGGGATCGATGCCGAAGTTCTCCAGCATTTTCGGATGCACCATGCCGCTGCCCAGGATCTCTACCCAGCCTGTGTGCTTACAGACATTACATCCGCTGCCTCCGCAGATGCGGCAGTTGATGTCCATTTCCGCGCTGGGTTCGGTAAAGGGGAAGTAAGATGGACGGAATCGGACTTTAACGTCTTTTCCAAACATCTCCTGCACGAAGAAATAAAGGGTTTGCTTCAGATCGGCGAAAGATACATTCTCATCCACGTATAGCCCTTCCGTCTGGTGGAAAAAGCAATGAGCGCGGGCGCTGATGGTCTCATTCCTGTATACCCGGCCGGGACAGATAATGCGGATAGGAGGTTTTTGTCTTTCCATTACCCGGGCCTGAACACTGCTGGTATGGGTACGCAGCAGCCAGTCTGGTCGTTGATGGATATAAAAAGTATCCTGCATATCCCGGGCAGGATGGTTCTCAGGGAGATTGAGCGCTGTGAAGTTGTGCCAGTCGTCTTCGATCTCCGGCCCTTCCTCTACGGAGAAGCCTAATCGTCCGAAGATATGCACGATCTGGTTGCGCACAAGCGTAATGGGGTGATGAGTACCCAGCGGCAGGGGATCTCCAGGCAGGCTAAGATCGATGCCAGGTGTTTCGGAAGTCCCGGCACCGGATGTGTGGCTTTTCCATTCCTCGTACCTGGCTTCGGCCAATTGTTTGAATTCATTCAGCACTTGTCCGAATTCTTTTTTCCTGTCGGCCGGGACATTTTTCATTTCGGCAAATAAGTTTTTTACTATGCCTTTAGTGCCGAGAAATTTGATCCTGTAGGCTTCCAGGGCGTCTGCTCCGTCGGGTTGAGTGGACGTTATTTCCTGTCGATAAGCCTCGATCTGTTGTAACAATTGCTCCATGCCGCAAATATACGTAGGTTTGCTCCCAAATGAGAGAATCCATGCCGTCAAACCTGCATATAAGCGATTTCCTGGACCCGGTAAATCTTTCAGAATTATCGCAGGATCAGGGATATAAGGATGGACAGATCGGTAAGCTCATCGAGGTGTACGATGAATATTTCCCGGAGCTGGAAGAGGCCAGCCTGGTGATCGTCGGTTGTGATGAGGAGAGAGGTATTGGCCGGGACCGCCGCCGTCCGCATGCGCCTGACACCATCCGGGCGGAATTTTACCAGCTGTATTACTGGCATCCCGACATCCGGCTGGCGGATGTGGGAAATATCCGTGCCGGCGCTACCCTGGCCGACACCTATGCCGCTCTTAAAACAGTCATCAGGGAACTTACCGATGTCGGGAAGACGGTTCTGATACTGGGCGGGTCTCACGACCTTACCCTTTCGCAATATTATACTTATGCGGATAAAAAGCACATTATCGAGGCCACCTGTATCGATGCGCTGATCGACCTGGATATACATTCCCTGCATCGCAGCGAGAATTTCCTCATGGAAATGCTGACCGGCGAGCCTAATTATATCCATCATTACAATCACATCGGTTTTCAGAGCTATTATGTGCATCCCCATATGCTGGAGACCATGGATAAGCTGCGTTTCGATTGTTTCCGCCTGGGAAGCGTGAAGGACAATATTGAAGAAATGGAGCCCGTCATCCGCAACTCCCACCTGTTTACTTTCGACATCTCCGCTATCGCCAATGCGTTCGCGCCGGCCAACCGGGTATCGCCGAATGGCTTCAGTGGCGAGGAGGCCTGTATCCTGATGCGTTACGCCGGCCTGAGCCATAATGTCAATACCGTGGGGGTCTATGGCTATATGCCTGAAAGGGACCGGGAGGGATTGACCGCCCGTCAGATCAGCCATATGCTCTGGTACCTCATCGACGGCAAGAGCCGGGGGCGCCGGGAAGCGGCCCTGACGGACAGAGATCTTTTTGTGGAATACCGGACGGCTTTTGCGGAAGTGGAGACGACCTTTTTACAGAGTAAAAAAACCCAGCGCTGGTGGATGCAGCTGCCCGACAATAAATACATTGCCTGCTCCTACCAGGACTATCTGCTTGCCAGCAGCAATGAGATCCCTGAACGTTGGTTAAGGGCGCAGGAGAGAAGTTGAGCATGTCAATGCGATCACGCTTCATTGTCACGGAGCTTTGAGTTGAGATTTAATATTCTGCTAAAGTTCTGTTAACGTAAACATCTTAATATGCGATGACAATCTCCACTGACAATGAACAAATACCGTCTGGTCATCATCGACGATCATGTCGATGTGCTGGAACTACTTCATTATAACTTGACCCGGGAGGACTATGAGGTAAAGGATTTCCTCAATCCTGTGGATGCATTACAATATATTACCAGAGAAAATACGGACCTGGTGATCACCGATTGGGTGTTGCCCGATATGGATGGACTGGAGCTTTGCAGGCAGCTGAAGCGTAGCCCTGCTACCCAGACCATACCTGTCATGATGGTCACAGGCAGGAATGACGAAATAGATATCGTCTCCGCCCTGGAATTGGGCGCTGAAGAATATATCGTCAAACCCTTCCGTATCCTCGAACTGCTGACACGTGTAAAAAAGGTCCTGGGAAGACAGCGTAATGAAAGGAAGGATGTAATAACAAGAGGAGGGCTCATCATCGACCTGCCGGCGTATAAGGCATATATTAACGGGGTGTTGCTGGATCTTACCATTGCTGAGTTCAGACTGCTTGAGCTGTTGTCAGGGCAGCCCGGCAAAGTATTTTCCCGCAGCCAGATCATGGAGCAGATAAATGGGGCCAATTATTTTGCCGATAAACGCGCCATCGACGTACAGGTGGTAGGACTGAGGAAAAAAATGGGATCTTATAAAGGGGCATTGGAGACTGTCCGCAGCGTGGGATATAGATTTAATGAGGCCGTTATGACTGATTTTAGGTAGGTTTGAAGCATGAAGCATCTTCTTTTGATCCTTTTGGCAGCCCTTGCTATGCAGGCTTGTTCTCCTGCCCATTCCATAGGGTCTTCCGCGGGGAAAGTGTTTTCACAGCCCCGATTGGTATCCGCCCAGATAGGCATCTGTCTGTATGATCCGGCTAAAGCCACCTATCTTTACGAACAGCAGAGTAATAAATATTTTATACCGGCCAGCAACACCAAGCTTTTTTCCCTGTACGCGGGCATGAAGTATCTTGGCGACTCACTGGTGGGCTTACGTTATAAGGAGACGGACACGGCGTTATTCCTGACGCCTTCGGGAGATCCTTCCTTTCTACACCCCGCTTATTCCAGCCAGCCTGTGATGGACTTTTTAAAGAGAACGCATAAGCCATTGTGGTTTACGGATGCCAATTGGCAGGAGCAGGCCCTTGGACGGGGTTGGGCCTGGGATGATTACAATGACGACTATATGCCGGAGAGAAGCGCTTTGCCTGTTTATGGCAATGTCATCCGCTGGGTGCAGGATTCGAGCTCTTCCTCCTTCTACTCTATACCGGATATCAACTGGGGCGTAAGATTCTCCCCGGACACGACGAAAAGATCTTCTTATGTGGAGAGGGACCTTCACCAGAATGCTTTCGAGATCACGGAGGGAAAGGAGAAATATAAAGTGCAGGATGTTCCCTTTATCACCGATGGGATTGCTTCGGCGGCCATCCTGCTGAAGGATACGGTGGGCCGGGCCGTCTATATCAGACATCAGCTGCCGGCGCTGGCTACTGCTGTTCATGTCATTCACAGCCGTCCCGTCGACAGCCTTTTCCGGCCGATGATGTATCGCAGCGATAATTTTTTTGCCGAACAGACGCTGTTGATGGTGAGTAATGAAAGGTTAGGACGGATGAGTGATGCCCGTATCATCGATACCCTGCTGAACGCCGATCTGAAGGATCTTCCGCAGCGGCCTTATTGGGTGGATGGCAGCGGCCTTAGCCGGAATGATCTTTTCACACCCCGGGATTTTGTCTGGCTGCTGAATAAGATGAAGGATGAATTCGGGCTGCCCAGGCTGAAAGGGATCCTTCCCACCGGCGGAACAGGCACATTATCCAATTATTATAAAAAAGACAGCGGCTATATTTATGCCAAGACCGGGAGCCTTTCCGGTGTCGTGGCGCTCAGCGGTTACCTGGTGACAAAAAAAGACCGGCTGCTGATATTTTCCATTCTTATCAACAATAACAGCGATCCGGCTGTGCGCAGGAAGATGGAGCAGTTCCTGGAAGGTATCCGGGAAAAATATTAGGTCATTTACCAAACAGCTTTTCCACATATTCCTTCCGGAATTCGATGTAGGTAGGCTCGCCTCCGGGGGTGGTATTGGGCTGCTGGGTGGCGAACAGTCCTTCCACAAGTGTCCTCATTTCGGATTCTTCCAGCGGATGACCGGCCCTGACGGCTTGCTGCCTGGCCATGCTGCGTATCAGCTTTTCCCGCCGGGAGAATTTCATATCGCTGGTGAAATGCTTGAATTGCTCCAGCAGGTTTTCCAGGATCGCTTTTTCGTTACCCTGTCCTGTATCTGCGGGGGTGCCCTGCACGATCAGGCTGTCTTTTCCAAAGGGTTCCACCTGGTAGCCTAATAGCTGTAGATCCGGCGCCAGTTCATGGAGGAGGATGGCATCGGCCGGGGATAGCTGCAGCGTCACGGGGAACAGGCTTTTTTGACTGGGAATGCCTTTGCCGGAAGCTGCCGTGGCGTAGCGGTCGTACAACACCCGTTCATGCGCCGACTGCTGATGTACCAGGACGAAACCTCTGTTGGTAGCCGCAACGATATAAGTGTTGAGCAGCTGTTGCAGCGGCGCTCCTTCAACAGGCTGGATCTTGTTACCGGGCCGTGGCATACCGGGAAAAGAAGGGGTTTCAGCGGGGGCAGGAACCTTATGGATGGCAGAAGCTTCCGCAAGACCGGGGATGGATGTCGAGGAGGGTTTTTCGTAAAAATCCTTCCAGTGCTTTAATTCGCTCTTTTTTGTGGGCTCGATAAAATGGGCCTGGTTCTTTTGCGTAAAGGTCTGATACAGGGAAGAGGAGGCGACAGAGGCTTTTTTCTCTTCGCTGACGGGCTTGCTGATGGCATCCAGCCGCTGAATAGAAGGATCCAGGTCAAAATCGAGGGTAGGTGTAACGCTAAACTGTGCAAGGGCGTGTTTTACGGCAGCCTGAACAAAAGCATAGACTATCTTTTCATCCTCGAATTTTATCTCCTGTTTGGTGGGATGCACGTTGATGTCCACCTGTGCCGGGTCCAGGTCGATAAAGAGCACATACAGGGGAAAGCTGTCCTGGGCGATCATATCCTGATAGGCATTCATGATGGCATGGTTCAGGTATGCGCTGCGGATAAAACGTTGGTTGACAAAAAGATACTGATCTCCTCTTGTCTTGCGTGCTGTATCGGGCTTGCCGACAAATCCATAGATGTTGAGATAGTCCGTATTTTCCTGTACCGATACCAGTTTGGCAGTATGCGTATTGCCCAGTATTTGCACGATACGTTGCTTCAGGCTGCCTTTTTCCAGGTGCATCAGCTGCTGCCCGTTGTTGCTGAGGGAAAAGAAGATGGAAGGAAAGGCCAGCGCCACCCGGGTGAATTCATCCACGATGTGCCGCATCTCGGCTGCATTGCTCTTCAGGAAATTCCGGCGGGCGGGGACATTGAAAAAAAGGTTCTTCATGGCGATGTTACTGCCGCGGGGACAGGCAACAGGTTCCTGACGGATAACCTTGCTGTTCTCGATCTCCAGACAGGTGCCCGTCTCGTCTTCTTCCCTTTTCGTCTTCAGCTCCACCTGCGCTACAGCTGCGATGGAGGCCAGGGCCTCGCCTCTAAAGCCCATGGTACGGATGTGAAAGAGGTCATCGATGTTGCTGATCTTCGAGGTAGCATGCCGTTCGAAAGCCATTCTGGCGTCCGTCTCGCTCATTCCTTTCCCGTTGTCCACCACTTGTACGAGGGACTTGCCTGCATCCTGGATAATGAGCTTTACATCGGTGGCTTCGGCATCGACGGCATTCTCCAATAGCTCTTTCACTGCGCTGGCGGGACGCTGGATCACTTCGCCGGCGGCGATCTGGTTGGCGATGTTGTCGGGCAATAAATGAATGATGTCTGGCAATTCTACCTTAATATGCTGCAATTTACAGAATAATCGCAAGGTGGTGTAACACCGGTCCAAACGAACCGGAGGCGCGCAATATCTATCAGGTATGAGAAAGCACGTAATGACATTTTCGATGCTGCTGGCCAGCATTGCAGTATTCAGCCAGTCTATATCGCAGGAAGCTGCGAAAAAATGGGTAGACAGCGTGTTCAGGACTTTATCGCCCGACGAAAAGATCGCCCAGCTGATGGTGATACGGATGTCCGCCATCGACCCCGTGACGCACGGGCCCGTCTTTTATGACAGTGTGGTGGAGGCTGCTGTCAGAAAGTATAACGTAGGCGGTATCTGTCTTTTTCAGGGAGGACCGCAGGCGCAGGCCGCCAGGGTCAATTATTTCCAGGATATCGCCAGGACCCCGATACTTTTCTGTATAGATGCGGAGAATGGCCTTGGTATGCGGATGGACAGCGTGATGGGGCTGCCGCGGCAGATGATGCTGGGCGCTACCGGTGATCCTTCGCTGGTGTATCAATATGGCAGGCTGGTAGGGGCACAATGCCGCCGCATAGGCATACAGGTGGATTATGCGCCTGTGGTGGATATCAACAACAATCCGGATAATCCGGTGATCAACGACCGCAGTTTTGGCGAGGATAAGCTGAAAGTGGCGCAGTATGGTGTACAATATATGAAAGGGTTGCAGGATGAAGGTGTGATGGCCTGCGCCAAGCATTTTCCCGGACATGGTGACGTAGCGGTGGATTCGCATCTGGATCTGCCTGTTATCACTAAGAGCAGGCCGGAACTGGATTCATTGGAGCTCTATCCCTTCAGGGAGCTTTTCAGGGCGGGTGTCGGCAGTGTCATGATCGCCCATCTTTATATCCCCGCCATCGACAATACGCCTAACCAGGCTACTTCCCTTTCGAATAAAGCTGTTACGAAGCTGCTGCGTAAAAAGCTGCATTATGGCGGGCTAAGCTTTACAGATGCCCTGGAAATGAAAGGGGTGGCGAAATATTATCCGGATGGAGATGCTTCCGTACAGTCTCTTATCGCCGGTAACGATATGTTATGTCTGCCAGGCGATGTAGCCGCCAGCGTGACAAAGATCAACGAGGCGCTGGCGGGCAAAAGACTGCAATGGAAGGACATCGATACGCGGGTCAAGCGGGTGTTGTACGCCAAATATTACTATGGGCTGGCCGATCGCAAGCCTGTGGATACGGCGCATCTCACGGAAGACCTGAATGAAGGGGTAAAAAATATGCGGCGGCAGGTGGCGGAGAATGCGTTTACACTGCTGCGGAATGAGGATGCCATGGTGTTCCCGTTAGGAGCGCAAAAGAAAAGGATCGCTTACATCGGCATGGGGCTGACGGGTGATAATGAGTTCAGCCGGCGCATGCGGGCGGATTACAATGCGCATGTTTATTTCTTTGATTATTCCCTTGACAGCATTAAGGCGGCTGCGGCGCTTCAGCTGCTGAGCGATCGTTATGATGCGGTGGTGATCGGGCTGCATAACTATGCCCGCTTTCCGGCACGTAATTTCGCTATCAGCGGGTCTGCTACCTGGTTGTTGCGACAGCTCCAGGAGAAGAATAAGGTTTTTCTGTTTGCATTTGGAAACCCTTATGCATTAAAGAATGATTGCGATGCCCGGAATCTAATGGCCTGTTATGAGGATGATGAGATCACGCAAGGTGTTGCCGCTGACTGGCTGGCCGGTAAATTTACGGCAAAAGGACAGCTGCCTGTATCCGTCTGTGAGGATTATAAGGCGGGTGCGGGTATCCTTCCCGCCAACCGTGTGCTGCCGGCCGCCGACCCCATGACATTGGGACTGAACGTCCGCAAGCTGGATACGATAGACGCCATTTGCAAAGAGGCTATCGAAAAACAGGCGACACCGGGATGCGTGGTGCTGGTGGCAAAGGATGGGAAGCTCGTTTATGAAAAAGCTTTTGGCTATATGAGCTATGACAAGACGGAGCCGGTGTACACGGAATCCATCTATGACATGGCCTCCTGTACCAAGATCTGCGCTACCACGATGGCGGTGATGAAATTATACGATGAAGGAAGGCTGGATCTGCAAAAGACACTGGGAGATTACCTGCCCTGGGTCAGGGGAAGCAACAAAGAGTCGCTTAAGATCTTCGATGTATTGCTTCACCAGGCGAGGCTGAATGCTTTTATTCCCTTCTATAAAGAAACGATCGACAGCGCCCGTCAGGGCGCGCCTTTACCAGGGATCTATTCGGCGAAGCCGGATAGTATGCATGGCATACGCGTGGCGGAGAATATGTATATACGCAATGACTGGGAGGATACGCTGTACAAGCGTATTCTTGACAGCAAGCTGGGGCCGCCTGACAAATATGTTTACAGTGACAATGATTTTATCTTTATGGGGAAGGTCGTGGAAGCCATCAGCGGCAAGCCCCTGGATGAATATGTGCGGAAGACCTTCTATGATCCTTTGGGTATGAGCTCAACGGGTTTTAAGCCAAGAGAGCATTTCCCGTTGGGGCGGATCGCTCCTACCGCGCTGGAACCCATCTTCAGGCAGCAGCAGATCAGGGGGGATGTGCATGATCCCGGGTCCGCTATGTTCGGCGGTGTGTCGGGTCATGCGGGACTCTTCAGCGATGCGTATGATCTCGCTATCCTGGAGCAGATGCTTCTGAATGGAGGGAGGATCAACGGACGTACTTTTCTTAAAAAAGAGACGATCGATTATTTCACCGCCTATCATAGCAATATCAGCCGGCGGGGAATAGGTTTCGATAAACCGGAGAAGGATAATGCCACGAGGAAAGAGCCTTATCCATGTTTGTCGGCTTCGTCGCAGACTTTTGGGCATACTGGTTTCACCGGGACGTGCGTATGGGTGGATCCGAAGTACGATCTCATTTTTATTTTTCTGTCCAACAGGGTGAACCCGGTGGAGGCGAACCCCAGGCTATCGTCATTGAGTATACGCGGCAGGATACAGGAGGCGGTGTATCAAGCGATGGGGATAGATGAAGGGAAGCCGCTGGATGGGCGGAATGTGGGGCGTGGACATGTGAAGATGGGGCAGAAGAAAAAGAAGAAGGGATGTTGCAAGATGTAGAGGACTAGGCCCTATCTTTTTTCTTTGGTTCCGGGATCTTCCCTTCCACATTTTTCTTATAATACTTACAGGCTGGCTGTAATCCACAAACCTCGCAACGCGGTGTACGTGCCACACAGATATAACGTCCATGCAGTATCAGCCAATGATGAGCCACGTGTACCAGGTCGCGGGGGATAAGTTCCAGCAGCTGTTTTTCAGTAGCCAGGGGCGTTTTGGCATTTACGGTGAGACCGATGCGGGCTGAGACGCGGAAAACGTGGGTATCTACCGCCATATTCGGCTGATTGTCCACTACAGAGGTGATGACGTTGGCTGTCTTGCGTCCAACGCCTGGCAATTCCACCAGCTCTTCCACTGTCAGGGGTACTTCCCCATGGAATTTTTCCACCAGCATTTTTGCCATGCCAATAAGGTGTTTGGTCTTATTGTTGGGATAAGAAATGCTTTTTATGAGCGGGAACAGCTCGTCAAAAGTAGCTTTTGACAAAGATCTGGCATCGGGATATTGCTCGAAGATCGCGGGAGTGGTCATATTAACCCTTTTGTCGGTGCATTGAGCCGACAGGATCACTGCTACCAACAGCTGGTAAGGGCTGTCATAGATCAATTCCGTTTCAGCATCGGGATTATGTTCCTTAAAATAGTCCAGTACAAATTGAAAGCGTTCCTTCCTGGTCATTGTCAGCGGGTTTCAATGACCGTAAAGTTATGGGTAATTCAGTCAGTGCTGTACAGATTCAGTGGAAGTTTCCCGGGCGTAGTTCATGACCCTTAAGATCACTTCCGCGCGGGGCGATACCGTAACTTTATCGAGGCCTTGAGCTGAGGATTGTAATACCTGTAGTTTCTCGCGAAGCATCCAGTCTTCCTTGAGCGCAGTCTCTATAGCAACCGTCAATTCTGGGGAAGACTCTTTGTACAAAAACAGCAAAAGATCCTCCGGTGTAAAGAGTGTCATAGGCAAAACCATTTAATGTCCTAATTATTTTCCGAAGCAGTAAAAAGTGAAACGTCCGCTACTAAAACGACGTTCGGGTACGCGTTATTGTCTTTTCAAGGGAATTAATTAGATAGAAAGGGTAGAAATAAAGTGTAAGACTCTAAATGTCAGTGTTTTGCAGATGGGGCAGCTTCCCGGATCAGGAAAAGATCCTCGTTATCCTTTTTCATATGATATTTTTCCCTGGCATATTTTTCCAGCAGGTCCGGGTTGGATTTTAATTGTTCCAGCTCTTGCCGGGTGGTGGCGATCTGTTGCTCGTAATACTTTTTGCTGGCTTCCAGCTTTCTCAGCTCTTCCTTTTCCCGGAAATGACTGGTGATGAAGTCCCGGGCATCAAAGAACAATATCCAGACGGTGAAGCCCAGGGCTGTCAGCACATATTTGTTCTTCAACCAGGTAGGAATATGAGAGAGAAACTTCATTTTATAGTTGATCCCGGACGCCCTCAAGGTGTCCGGGACCACAAACTACAATTATTTTTTGAATTTGATCCTTCCTTTGGGATAAATACCGCTGTCCCCCAGCTCTTCTTCTATACGGATGAGCTGGTTGTATTTGGCAAGCCTGTCTGTACGGGAAGCGCTGCCCGTCTTGATCTGTCCGCAATTGAGGGCTACGGCCAGGTCGGAGATGGTGGTATCTTCCGTCTCACCGCTGCGATGGCTCATAATGGTAGTATAACCATGGGTTTGCGCCAGCTGCACGGCATTGATGGTTTCTGTAACGGTGCCGATCTGGTTTACCTTGATAAGGATGCTGTTGGCTACGCCCCTGTCGATGCCTTTTTGCAGGATCCTGGTATTGGTGACGAACAGGTCGTCCCCTACCAGCTGTACCTTATTGCCGATGGCGTCCGTCAGTTTTTTCCAGCCATCCCAGTCTTCTTCGGCCATTCCGTCCTCGATGGAGATAATGGGATATTTATTCACCCAGCTGGTCCAGTAAGCCACCATCTCATCGCTGGAAAGCTCTTTGCCGGTGCTTTTATAGAACTTGTATTTACCGTCCTTGTACATTTCACTGCTGGCGGCGTCCAGGGCGATGGCTACCTGGGTGCCGACCTTATAGCCTGCTGCTTCGATGGCCAGCAGGACTGTCTCGATGGCTTCTTCATTACTTTGGATGTCCGGTGCAAAACCGCCTTCATCCCCTACGTTTGTGCTGTAACCTTTCTTTTTCAGGACGGATTTCAGCTGATGGAAGATCTCTACGCCCCAGCGGAGGCCGTCGCTGAAGGTATCGGCGCCTACCGGGACGATCATATATTCCTGGTAATCGATCTTATTATCGGCGTGTACGCCGCCATTGAGGATGTTCATCAGGGGCATGGGAAGCACTGTGCTGTTCACCCCACCAAGGTAGCGGTAGAGTGGCAGTTTGCTTTCCTGGGCGGCAGCCTTGGCTACGGCCATGGATACGGCCAGCAGGGCGTTAGCGCCCAGCTTCCCTTTATTGTCAGTACCGTCCATGTCAATGAGCCTGGCATCCAGTGAAGCCTGTTCGTTCACAGGGAAGCCTATCAGCTGATCGGCAATGATATCGTTCACATTGGAAACCGCTTTCAATACTCCTTTTCCTCCATAAACGCTCTTATCTCCGTCACGGAGCTCAACGGCTTCATGGATACCTGTGGAGGCGCCGCTGGGTACGGAAGCACGGCCGCGATGATTATTCTCGGTGATCACGTCCACTTCGACCGTTGGATTACCCCGGCTGTCTAAAATCTGTCTTGCATGAATGTCAGCGATGTAGCTCATGGTTGGTTTCTAGTTTTTTGTTTTGTGTTGGTGGTGTTGGTAGATGTCGCTTGGTTCATAGTTTTCAGGTCGTGAGGTGCCGGAATATTTCCTCCAGGCTTTTATTTTCACTTTGCAAAGAAACAATGTTCCAATTGTTCTGCAAAGCCAGCTCAAGCAATTGTTTTTTTAATTCTCCCGTCTCTGCGGCAGTTAATTCCCATTCGTGGACAGACAGCTGCCGAACGGCTGTGACGTCTTTAAGCGTTTGCAACTGTGCGGCGTCCAGCGGTTCTTTAAAGGCTACCCGGACAGCATCGCCCTGATTGGCTGTTCGCAGCTGGCTGAGAGGGCTGTCGGCAATGAGCTTGCCCTTGTTGATAATAACGACCCTGTCGCAGAGGGCTTCTACTTCCTGCAGGATATGCGAGGAAAATAATACCGTCTTATTCTGTCCCAGTTTTTTTATGGTATCCCGGATCTCGATGATCTGGTTCGGGTCCAATCCGCTGGTGGGTTCATCGAGGATGAGCACTTCGGGGTCGTGCAGCAGGGCGGCTGCGAGCCCTACCCGTTGTTTGTAGCCCTTGGACAGCTGTCCCAGCCGCTTTTTATTTTCGGGCGTGAGTCCTACGGTGGCGATGACAGACTCGATCTTTTCCCGCCGGTGGGGGACAGCATGGACACCGGCTATAAAATCCAGGTATTCCCGTACGTACATATCGGGATAGAGGGGGTTGGCTTCCGGCAGGTAGCCTATTTTTTTCCGGGATTCCAGGGGGTGTTGGTCTACGGGGATGCCGCAAACGGCGACCTCTCCCCCGTCCTGCCCCAGATAGCCCGTGATGATCTTCATGGTAGTGGATTTTCCGGCCCCATTCGGACCGAGGAACCCTACGATCTCTCCCTGGTCTACTTTAAAGGAAATGCCGTCTACCGCCTTTTGTTCCCCATAGATCTTTACAAGGTCCTTTATCTCGATCGACATGCGCTTGATTTACCCTGCTAAATTAGGCTAATCCGGCGTGCGGATTACAAAATTTGCAATCTGTCTGGTTTAATTATAAACAAAATGAATTAAAATTGTGGTCTTAACCCATTTTTAACTAACGATTATGGCATCAACAACGATTGTTCCTGTAAAGGATGGCATCGCCAATCCCGGCCCACTTGGTCTTTGCGCCTTTGGTATGACCACTGTATTATTAAATTTTCATAATGCCGGCTTTTTTGAGATGAACTCCATGATCCTGGGGATGGGAATCTTTTACGGAGGTCTTGCACAGGTGATTGCAGGAATAATTGAGGCCCGGAAAAATAACATCTTTGGGCTAACGGCCTTTACTTCTTACGGGTTTTTCTGGCTATCATTGGTCGGATTGGTCGTCATGCCGAAACTGGGATGGGTGGCGGCTCCGTCAACAGGCGCCATGGTGTCTTACCTGGTTATCTGGGGGTTATTTACTTTCCTGCTTTTTTTCGGCACCTTAAAGCTGAATCGTGCATTGCAGTTCGTATTTGCCTCCCTGACGCTCCTGTTTTTTTTATTGGCGGCAGGTGATTACACCGGCAATAGCAGCATTGCACATTTCGCCGGTTACGAAGGAATTATTTGCGGGGCATCCGCGATCTACACCGGGATTGCCACTTTGCTGAACGACGTATACGGAAGAACGGTGCTGCCGGTCGGTAGTGTATAAAAAAATTATTGATCCTTTATTTAAAAGTTCCATTTGTCAGATGAGCTATCCTTACCAGATCAAGTCATTCGAAGAATACCAATCAGTCTATAAGAAGAGCGTGGAAGATCCCGAGGGTTTCTGGGCTGGTGTCGCAGAGCATTTCAGCTGGCACCGCAAATGGGACAAGGTATTGGATTGGAATTTCACCGATCCAAAGGTGAAATGGTTTTCCGGCGCGCAGCTGAACATTACGGAAAACTGCCTGGACAGACATTTGGCTGAAAGAGGCGACCAGCCTGCCATCATCTGGGAACCCAATGATCCGGATGAGCACTATCGCATCCTGTCGTATAAGGAGCTGCATTTTAAAGTTTGCCAGTTTGCACAGGTATTGAAGAATAATGGGGTGAAAAAGGGTGACCGTATCTGTATCTATATGCCGATGGTGCCTGAGCTGGCTGTTGCCGTGCTTGCCTGTGCCCGTATCGGGGCTATTCATTCCGTGGTATTCGGAGGTTTTTCCGCCCAGAGTATTGCCGACAGGATACAGGATGCGCAGTGTAATCTCGTGATCACTTCGGATGGCGCTCACCGGGGGAATAAGGCTATTCCCCTGAAGTCGGTGATAGACGACGCCCTGGTGCAATGCCCTTCTGTAAAAAAGGTGATCGTGCTTACCCGCACCCGTGTTCCCGTGAGCATGATCAAGGGTAGGGATTCCTGGTGGGAAGATGAGATCAGGAAAGTTGAGACCCAGGGGAACCCTTTTTGTCCGGCTGAGACGATGGAGGCGGAGGACATGCTTTTTATCCTGTATACTTCAGGGTCGACGGGAAAGCCAAAGGGTGTCGTGCACACCTGCGGCGGGTATATGGTGTATACCAATTATTCTTTTGTCAATGTATTCCAATACCAGCCGGGCGATGTGTATTTCTGTACGGCGGACATCGGCTGGATCACCGGTCATAGTTATATTGTGTATGGTCCGTTGAGCGCAGGGGCTACCACGCTGATGTTCGAGGGGATCCCTACTTATCCCGATGCGGGCCGTTTTTGGGACATCGTGGACAAGTTCAAAGTAAATATCCTTTATACAGCGCCTACGGCGATCCGCAGCCTGATGGGCTTTGGACTGGACTATGTGAAAAGCAAGGATCTCAGCTCGCTGAAGGTGCTGGGTACGGTGGGCGAGCCCATCAATGAGGAAGCCTGGCATTGGTATCACGAGAACATCGGCAAGGGCCGCTGTCCCATTGTGGATACCTGGTGGCAGACTGAAACGGCGGGCATTCTTATATCCAATCTTGCCGGGATCACTCCTCATAAGCCTGCGCATGCTACGGTGCCGCTGCCAGGAGTGCAGCCGC
>Ga0105238_10001712_pt1 | contig 22112 bp, 21 predicted proteins | sample KBSC34metaG_FD_81526 | JGI IMG/M metagenome (GOLD analysis project Ga0105238, IMG submission 81526) | Corn rhizosphere microbial communities from Kellogg Biological Station, Michigan, USA - KBS C3-4 metaG | ecosystem: Host-associated > Plants > Roots > Rhizosphere > Soil | place: Michigan, USA...
ATGTCGGCGAGACCCGCGGCCGGGGCGCCTTCGGTGGCGCCGAGGCTTTCGACGATGCGGTAGACTTGGATGCCGTGCTTGAGCGAGAAGAACTGCTGCGTCAGCCGCCAGTATTTGGTGGCTATGCGCAAGCGCCGGCCGTGGCGCTGGCGGAAATCGGCGGCGACATCGTCGAGATCGGCCATAGTATCGACATCGAGCCAGATGTCGGGCACCGCGACCACGACATCGGCATGGCCGAAGCCGAGGCGGGCGGCGATCTCGGCGCGGGCTTCCCAGTCGGCGAGGTTTTCGAGCACCAGATCCTCGCCGGTGATGCCGAGATCGACCGCGCCCTGGCCGATCTCGCCGGCGATTTCGGAAGCAGAGAGGAAGGCCACCTCGACATCGTCGAGGCCGTCGATCCGCGCGCGGTATTTGCGGTCGTCCTCCGGCAGGGTGACGGTCAAACCGGCCTTGGCCAGCACTTCGAGAGACTGCTCCTTGAGCCGGCCTTTCGACGGGATCGCCAGCGTGATCATCGTGCGCCCTCCCGCAAGGCTTCGATGCGGTCGAGCCAGACCGAGAAGCCGACACCGGGGATCGGCTTCTTCGCGCCGAGCAGCGTCAGCAGCCGGTCATAGCGGCCGCCGCCGACCAGCGGGCGATCGCCGTCACCCGCGGCAATCTCGAAGACGAGGCCGGTATAATAGTCGAGCGGGCGGCCGAAGGCGGCGTCGTAGCGGATTTGCGCAGAGGACAGGCCATGCGCCTCTATCGCCTCGGCGCGGGCGGCGAAATTCTCCAGCGCCGGTCCCAGCGACAGGCCGGCATCGGCGGCGAATTGCTCGAGCGCGGCGGTCGCGCCACTGAGCGCAACGTCGATCTCGAGAAAGCCCTTCAGCGCCGAGAAGGCCTCGTCGGACAGCCGCACGCTGCGCAGTTGCGCTTTCTCGATCAGCCTGCGCGCGATGTCGGCCGGGGCGCGACCGGACGATGCCGACAGCCCGGCCTCCTCGATGCCGGCGGAGATATGCGCGGCCAGGCCTTCCGCATCGCCGTCGAGCACCAGCAGGGCAACCGGGCCGGAGAGTTGGCTGTTGCGCGGCGGATTGGCGAGATCGGCAAGGGCTGCCTCCAGCATCGGCGCCGAGCCGAAGGCGCGCGCCAGCCGCATGCGCCAGCCGCGCGGCAGGCCAAGGGCTGCCAGCACCGCCTCGAACAGGGTCTGGTCGCCGAGCGTGATGGCGAGCGGCTGCCCCGGCAAGACCAGCGACAGCAGCGCATACGCGTCGGCCAGCGAACGGGCATCGGCCGCGGCCGTGTCGCGGTCGCCGAGATCCTCGATGCCGGCCTGGAAGAACTCGTTGCCGCCTTCGCGGCGCTGGCGGAACACTTCGCCGAGATAGGAATAGCGGCGCGGCGTGCCGGCCTGGCTGGCGATGTGATCGAGGCAGACGGGAATGGTGAATTCCGGCCGCAGACACAGCGTCTTGCCGGTTTCGCTCTCGGTCAGGAAGATACGGCGGCGCAGGTCTTCGCCAGCCATGTCGAGGAACGGATCGGCGGGTTGAAGCACGGCCACTTCGACCGCGTGGGTGTCGCGGGTGGCGAAGAGTTTCGCGATGTCGGCGGCGATGGCGGGGTAGCGCGAGGTCATGGCTAGGCTTTCGCGCGATCTGCCGCCTGCGCCGCCAGGATCTTCTTCACCTCTCCAACCAGCTCGCTTTCCGGGACCGTCACCTGCGCCGGCCTTGCCGCGCGCCATTCGGCGTTGTCGGTGATTTCCGCCGACATCCGCGCGCCTTCGATCAAATCCTTGATCTGCAGCTCGCCCCTGGCGCGCTCGTCGCCGCCCTGGATGATGGCGACCGGGCTGCCGCGGCGGTCGGCGTATTTGAGCTGCGCCTTCATGCCGGCGCCGCCGAGGTACATTTCGGAGCGGATGCCGGCGGCACGCAGGTCAGCGACCATCTTCTGGTAGCGGCCGAGGCTTTCCGTGTCCTTGTCCATGACCAGCACCACGACCGGCGCAATGACGTCGGAGATGTCGAGCTTGCCGAGGTTCTTCAGCGCCGTCATCAATCGCGAGACGCCGATGGAGAAGCCGGTTGCCGGCACCGGCTCGCCCCGGAAGCGCGAGACCAGCCCGTCATAGCGGCCGCCGCCGCCGACCGAGCCGAAGCGCACGATCTGGCCGTCCTCATTGGGGATCTCGGCCAGCAGTTCGGCCTCGAAGACCGGGCCGGTGTAATATTCGAGGCCGCGCACGACGGAGCGGTCCATCAAGACGCGATCTTCGCCATAGCCTGCCGCACGGACCAGTGCCTCAATCGTTGCGAGTTCGCCGACGCCTTCCTGATACACAGCGTTGGCATTGACGCTGGAATCCTGGTCAGGCTGTCCGTTCCTTGCTGTTGCCAGAAGAACCGCTCCCGCCTGGGTGTCGTTCAACCCGGCGCCCTTGGCGAAATCGCCTTCGCCTTCCTTGCCGCCATCCCATCTTCCCGGGCCAAGCAGAAGCCTGACGCCTTCCGGGCCAAGCTTGTCCAGCTTGTCGATGGCCCTAAGAACCGTCAGCCGGCGGCCGGCATTTTCATCACCACCAAGCCCGATCGCCTCAAGCACTCCATCCAGGACCTTGCGGTTGTTGACGCGGATGACGTAGTCGCCCCGCTTGATGCCCAGGGCCTCCATGACATCGGCCATCATCATCGCCATCTCGGCATCGGCAGCGACGCCCGGCGTGCCGATCGTGTCGGCGTCGAACTGCATGAACTGGCGGAAGCGGCCGGGGCCGGGCTTCTCGTTGCGGAACACCCAGCCCGAGCGGTAGCTGCGATAGGGCTTCGGCAAGCGTTCGAAATTCTCGGCGACGAAACGCGCCGTCGGCGCGGTCAGGTCGTAGCGCAGCGAGAGCCACTGGTCGTCGTCATCCTGGAAGGAGAACACGCCTTCGTTCGGCCGGTCCTGGTCGGGCAGGAATTTTCCAAGCGCGTCGGTGTATTCGATCATCGGCTGGTCGACCGGCTCAAAACCGTAGAGCTCATAGACCGAACGGATCGTGGCCATCATCTTCTCGACGGCGCGGATGTCTTCGGCGCTGCGGTCGGCAAAACCGCGCGGCAACCGCGCTTTCGTCTTTTCCGATTTGTCGGCCATGAATCGTACTCTTGATGCTCAGTGGGGCGGTAAAATTACCGCTTTCGACGGCGCGCGTGTCCTACCCGATGCCGATTGGTGCGGCAAGGGTGGGCGCCCATCTCCCCCACAAGGAGGCCGTGCCTGAAACAAATCACACCAGAAACGAAACAATTCCGCCATCGGCGCGGCATGCTGCCGACACAATCGACGACCATAAACCGCGCTGAAACAAAGGGTTCGGGCCATGACGACGGCTGGAGATATCATCGAGAGCGGTACATCGGCCAGGCTGCGGCCTGCCGGCAGCGTCGCTCTCAAGCCGGCGCAGCAGCCGGCCGGGCCGTTCGAGGTCGCGGCCGAAGCGCGTAAGCCCACGGTGGGCGATGCGCTGGTGACTGGCCTGCTGGTGATCTACCCGGCCTTCGCGGCCGTGGCGGCGATCATTGCCGGGTTGTTTTTGACCAGCGCCGGCGGCCTCTGACTTTCACTCAACGATCGGGGGATCATCATGCAGTTGCGATTTGCGTGCGCGTTTGCCGGCGCGCTGATTGTTGGCGCGACCGGTGCCGCCAATGCCTGCCAGCCGGGCGATGCCCGTCTTGCCGGCCATTATTACCTGAACGGCGTCATGGAAGTCGGTTCGGAACTGCTGCTGAAGAAAGACGGCAGCTTTGAATTCGCGCTCGCCTATGGCGCCAACGACCAGTACGGCAAGGGCTGCTGGGTAAGGAAGGGCTCGACGGTCGAGGTGATCCCGGCCGGCCGCAGTTCCGCCTCCACGCATCACACGCCCGACGATAGCGGCTTCAGCGGACTGGTGCTGACAGTATCCGGCTCCAGCCTGGTCTGGGACATCAACGGCAGTGGCCACAAGGGACGGTACGAGAAGTGAGACCGTTTACGGGCAAGGGAGCGGAGCTCAGCCTGCTGGACGGAACAGAGTTGGGGATAGCGCCAACCAACGCAAGTTCGCGCCGCCCCTCATCCGCCCTTCGGGCACCTTCTCCCCGTAAAACGGGGAGAAGGAAAGTAGGCGCTACCTCGGCCGCTTCAGCTTCTTGCGCTCCTTCTCCACCTCGACGCGGCAGTAGCAGCCTTCGAGGTGGTCGTTGACCAGGCCCATGGCCTGCATGAAGGCGTAGACCGTCGTTGGGCCGACAAAGCTCCAGCCGCGCTTCTTCAATTCCTTCGATATCCTGACCGAAACCGCCGTCGTCGGATTGGCGCGCAGGTGCGCGAGGTCGACGACCGACGGCCGCTCGTCAGGACCTGGCTCGAATTTCCAGAACCAGGCCGCCAAGGAGCCGAATTCATCGACCATCTCGCGGGCGCGCCTGGCGTTGTTGATGGTCGAGACGATCTTGCCGCGATGGCGGATGATGCCGGCATTGCCGAGCAGGCGCTCGACATCCTCGTCGGTGAATTGAGCCACCTTGTCGAAGTCGAAACCGGCAAAGGCCTCGCGGAAATTCTCGCGCTTGCGCAGGATGGTCAGCCACGACAGACCGGACTGGAACCCTTCCAGGCAGATCTTTTCGAACAGCCGGCGGTCATCCGTTACCGGCCGACCCCATTCATGGTCATGATAATGAAGATAGTCCGGCAGGTTGCCGTGCCAGAAGCAGCGCGCCTTGCCGTCGGGGCCATCGAGAATGCCGGCATTTTCAGTTGCCATCGGTAGCAGATCCATTCGTTAAAGCGCTTCAGCGCCAAGTTTACCGTGGCTTTACCAGATTCCTGAACCGGCCGGTAACCACACCAAAAGGTTTACTGACAAAGCGGCATTTTACGCATTCCGATTCATGTTTTGCTTGCCGCTCAGCGCCAAGGATCGCGAAACCGAGGGCCGCCTTCCCCGCCCCGGATGAGTTCGACGATCAAGGTGCGTTCCGATGAAGACAGCGTTTTGTTCCCTGCTTGGCGCGGTGGCCATTCTTGCCGCCGGCGCCACGACCTCCCTTGCCAATGACCGCTATGCCGACATGCCGCCGGTGATGGTGAGCCCCGACCTTTCGGCGCCCTGGGTGCTGCAGCTTGGCCGCGCGCCAGGCATCGTGCGCCCGACCCGGCAGGCAACGCAGCAGCCGCTGCGCCGGCTGTTCCAGGCGCAGCCCGACCAGCAACGCACGGCGGCCGTGCAGCAGCCGGCCAAGCGCATGGTGATGCGGCCGCAGATTAACCCGGTCTACTTGCCGCAGGAGGTCGCCTATGACGGGCCGGCCAAGCCGGGCACGATCGTCATCGATACGCACCAGAATTTCCTCTACCTGGTCGAGAAGGACGGCAAGGCGCGCCGCTACGGCGTCGGCACCGGCAAGCCGGGCTTCGAATGGTCCGGCACGCACAAGATCACTGACAAGAAGGTTTGGCCCGACTGGCGCCCGCCGGCGGAGATGATCAAGCGCGAGGCGGCCAAGGGCCGTTATCTGCCGACCTATCTGGCGGGCGGTATCGAGAACCCGCTCGGCGCGCGTGCGCTCTATCTCGGCACCACCGAATACCGCATCCACGGCACCAATCAGCCCTGGACGATCGGCGGCGCGGTGTCTTCCGGCTGCATCCGCATGCGCAACGAAGATGTCGTTGACCTCTATGAGCGCGTAAATGTCGGAACCACTGTCGAGGTGATATAGTCACTGCGAATCAGCCGGTCAGGCGGCGCTGAATGGTTCTTTTCGGGCTAGCTGTTGCTCTCAAGCCATAGCGCGCTTCTGGAATTGATGCTTAGACTGGCAGTGAGTTTACGGGGGACGGGCCGTGTGGGGATACGGCCGGTCAGGAAAAGGCAGCGCGGGCAACCGCGCTGCCTTTTTTCGTTGTTTGAGCATGTCGTTCTCCCAAACCGCTGCGCACTTTTGGGCGACATGTCCTATTTGACGCATGTCGTTCTCCCAAAACCGCTGCGCACTTTTGGGCGACATACGTAGGGCGGCAAGTCGTCCCGGGAGCATGGCGGTTCGCATTCGGGGGCTGATTTCCCCGCAGTCCTCTGTTATTGCAGCGCACAAATCTCGATCGTTACGCAGTTCCGGACAGGAAGCGCTTGCGCGGTTTTCCTCGAATTGCTCCAGAAGGCAGAGGTGCCAGCCATGACCAGGACCGATGACAGCCGCTACCTCAAAGGCGGCCCGGTCGCCCAGCGCATCATCGCTTCGGTGCGCGAAGACGCGGCAATTGCCACCGCCGAGGGCTTTCCGCCGAAGCTGGTTTCGATCACCGTCGGCGATACCGCCGCGGTCGACGTCTATGTACGCAACCAGCGCGCCAAGGCGGCACTTGCCGGCATCTTCTTCGAGGAGCGGCGCTTCGCCGCCGACATCACCGCCGGTGAATTGGAAGCCGCGATCCACGGCCTCAACGCCGATCCGCGCGTCACCGGCATCATCATCCAGCGGCCGGTTCCAGCGCATATCCCGATCAAGACGCTGCAGGCGGCAGTGCATCCGCTGAAGGACGTCGAAGGCATGCACCCGGCCTCGATCGGCAACATCGTCTACAACCAGCTCGATCTGGCGCCCTGCACGGCGGCGGCATCGGTCGAGTTGCTGAAGGAGACCGGCCTTGAGCTCAAGGGGCTCGAAGTGGTCGTCGTCGGCCATTCCGAGATCGTCGGCAAGCCGATCGCCTTCCTGTTGATGAGCGAGGGCGCGACGGTGACGGTGTGCCACCACATGACACGCTCGCTGGCGGCGCACGCGCGGCGCGCCGACGCGCTGTTCGTCGCGGTCGGCAGGCCGCGGCTGATCAAGGCCGACATGGTGAAACCAGGCGCTTGCGTCATCGACATCGGCATCAATTCGGAGATCGGGCCGGACGGCGAAACCCGCATCGTCGGTGACGTCGACACCGACAGCGTCAAGGAGGTCGCCTCCTGGATCACACCTGTGCCAGGCGGCGTCGGCCCGCTTACGGTGGCGATCCTCTTGCGCAACACCATGGTCGCGCTCAACCGCCAGCGCGCGCTTTATCGCGCGACCTATGGGGTGCCGGACCAGCTCGCGGCGGAATAGTTTCGACTACTCTGCGGCGACCAGTTTCGCGTCAGAAACGCCTTCCGGCTTCGGGCCGCCATAAGCCCAGTCGAGCAATTTTATCGTATGCACCACCGGCAGCTTGGCGGCGGATGCGATCTGCGTGATGCAGCCGATATTTCCGGTCGCCACGATCTCCGCGCCGGTCGCCTCGATGTTTTTCACCTTGCGGTCGCGCAGCTTGGCGGAAATCTCAGGCTGCAGGATGTTGTAGGTGCCGGCCGAGCCGCAGCACAAATGTCCTTCGCGCGGCTCGCGCACGACGAAGCCCGCCTTGGCCAGAAGCTCTTTCGGCTGGCGTGTGATCTTCTGGCCGTGCTGCATCGAGCAGGCGGAATGATAGGCAACGATCGTGCCCGGCTTGCGCACCGGCTCGGGCAGGTCGAGGACGGCGAGATATTCGGTGATGTCCTTGGCCAGTGACGACACTCGCGCGGCCTTTTCCGCATAGGCAGGATCGAGGCGCAGCATGAAGCCGTAATCCTTGATCGTCGTGCCGCAACCGGATGCGGTGATGATGATGGCGTCGAGCCCGCCCTGGTCGATGGCGCGGATCCAGGCGTCGACATTCTGCCTGGCCGAGGCAAGCGCCGCCGCCTCGCGACCCATATGGTGGACGAGCGCGCCACAGCAGCCCTCGCCTTCCGGCACCACGACCTCGACGCCCAGCCTTGTCAGGAGGGATATGGTGGTTTCGTTGATGGCAGGGTCGAGCACCGACTGCGCGCAACCGGTGAGGATGGCGACGCGGCCGCGTTTCGCGCCCTGCCCGGCATGCGTGCCAGGCGAAGCCATCGGCGAGGCCGGTGGGATCGACGCGGGTGCGAGCTTCAGCATGGCAGCGACCGGCTTCAACGCCGGCAGCTTTTCGAACAGGCCGACGAACGGTCGGCCAAGCCCGGCCAGTCTCAGCGCGGCGCGGAAGCGGCTTGGATAAGGCAGCACGACGGCCAACATGGCGCGCGTCAGCCGGTCGATCAGCGGGCGCCTATAGGTCTCCTGGATATGGGCGCGGGCATGATCGACCAGATGCATGTAGTTCACGCCGGAGGGGCACGTCGTCATGCAGGCAAGGCAGGACAGGCAGCGGTCGATATGGGTGACGATCTCCTTGTCCGCCGGGCGGCCGTTCTCCAGCATGTCCTTGATGAGGTAGATGCGGCCGCGCGGTGAATCGAGCTCGTTGCCGAGCGTCACATAGGTCGGGCAGGTTGCGGTGCAGAAGCCGCAATGCACGCATTTGCGCAGGATCCTTTCCGATTCAGCGACATGCGGGTCGGCAAGCTGGGCAAGGGAGAAATTGGTCTGCACGCAAAAATCCTTACTGTCCCAGAAACCAGCTTTGCGGGTTCTTGACCGGCTCGCCGCGCTGCAGCGCCTGCAGCCCGAGGATACAGCGGACGATGAACCAGACGGCAACCGCAAAGATCAGCAGGAAGCCGATCACGAGCATCATCAGCACCACCGAGATCAGCGCGTAGAGAAGGCCGATCCAGAACGTCCTGATCAGGAACGTATAGTGGCTTTCGACAAAGCCGCCCGCCTTGCCGCGATTGAGGTAGGCGAGCACGATTCCGACAATGCCAGTCACGCCGATGACAAGGCTGGTTAGGTAAAGAATATAGATGACAAGCGCGTTGGTCTGACCTGGCTCAAGCCAGCGGTCGGTCTGGCGCGACCCCATGTCCGGGCCTGGATTGGCATTGCTCATGGTGCTGCTCCCTCCGTTGAGCGAGGAAGAGTAGCAGAGCTGGAACCGAGGGCCATGCGGCCGGGGTTGAGAATCTGCTTTGGATCGAACTCGGCCTTGAGCCGCGCCGACAGCGCTGCCAGATGCGGCGGCTGCGGCTCGAACACCGGCAGAGCCGCGCGATGCGAGACCGAAGCGCGCACCAGTGTCGCGTGGCCGCCGCCATATTTGCGGATCAGCCCGCGCAGCAGCGCGGCCTCCGGGTCGTCCTCACGCATCGACAGCCACACAAGGCCGCCCTGCCAGTCGTAGAAGGCATCGACCGCCGCCTGCATGCGCAGCGCCATCACCATGTGATGCGCCTGCGACGGCGCCATCGAGACGCGCCAGACCGGCCGCGTGCCGCCATCGGCGAAAGGCCGGCAATCGCGGATGTCGCGCCAGATGGTTTTCGAGGCCTCGCCGGCGATCTCTTCCAGCGGCCCGGCCTTGGCGAGCAGTTGTCTGAGCGCTTCGATGCGATAGACGACCGACGGACCAAAGCCCTCGACGCGCAGCAGCGTCGCGGCATCGCTGCCATGCTTGCCGCCGGCAACCTTCGCGGCGATCCGCTCCGGCAGATGCGCGGCGCTCGACACTTCGGCGCTGGACCCCAGCGCCAGCGCCATGGCGGCTACCGCGGCATCGTCGAGCAGGCCACGGATGGCCAGTGTCACCTCCGTCTCGGCTGCCGGCAGCACCTTGAAGGTGACGTCGGTCAGCACGGCCAGCGTGCCCCAGCTGTTCGCCATCAGCTTGGAAAGGTCGTAGCCGGTGACGTTCTTGACGACACGGCCACCCGACTTGAAAGCCTCGCCACGACCTGAGACGGCGGCGACGCCGAGGATATGGTCGCGCGCCGCACCCGCCCTCAGCCGGCGTGGGCCGGACAGGTTCGAGGCCAGCACGCCGCCGATCGTACCCTTGCCAGGCTCGCTGCCGAGCAATGGCACGTAGTCCATCGGTTCGAAGGCGAATTGCTGGCCGTTTTCGGTCAGCAATTGCTCGATTTCGGCGAGCGGCGTGCCGGCCTTGGCAGAAAGGACCAGCTCGGCTGGCTCATAGAGAGTGACGCCGGAGAGCTTCGACAGGTCGAGCATATGCTCGGTCTGCAACGGACGGCCGATGCCGCGCTTGGAGCCATGGCCGAGGAGTTCCAGCGGCGTTTCTTCGGCCGCCGCCCACTGGACGGTGGAGAGGATTTCGGCGGAGGTGGAGGGGGTGAAGGTGGTCATAGGTGAACACCTTTCCTCGCCCCCGGGAAGCGGGGGAGAAAGGATAGGTTGCGTTCTGTCGCGCCCCCCTCTGTCCTGCCGGACATCTCCCCCTCAAGGGGGGAGATCGGCTGGCGAGAAAGGTTTCGCCAATCGTCAACGTTGGTAAGAAGGCGATGCACCGAAGCTGCCAATCTCCCCCCTTGAGGGGGAGATGTCCGGCAGGACAGAGGGGGGTGTTCAAGCACCAGCGTAGCCACTCAAAACCTCGGAATGTCCGGAAACGCTACCTCTCCCCGATGCACATGCATCCTTCCCAGTTCGGCGCAGCGGCGCAGTTGCGGGAAGACCTTGCCGGGGTTGAGAAGATGGTTGGGATCGAAGGCACATTTGACGCGCATCTGCTGGTCGAGGTCGATCTGGTTGAACATTTCGGGCATCAGGTCGCGCTTCTCGACGCCGACGCCGTGCTCGCCGGTCAGCACGCCGCCGACCTCGACGCAAAGGCGCAGGATGTCGGCGCCGAAGCTCTCCGCCTTATCGAGCTCGCCCGGCACGTTCGCGTCATACAGGATCAGCGGATGCAGGTTGCCATCGCCGGCGTGGAAGACATTGGCGACGCCGAGACCGTATTTCTCCGACAGGCCGCGCATGCCGGCCAGCACTCGCGGCAGTTCCTTGCGCGGGATGGTGCCGTCCATGCAGTAATAGTCGGGCGATATGCGGCCAACTGCCGGGAACGCTGCCTTGCGGCCAGCCCAGAAGCTCAGCCGTTCCTGCTCCGACTGCGAGATCCGGCAGGTGGTCGAGCCGTTGCGGTAGGCGATCGCCTCGACGAGGCCGATCAAATGGTCGACTTCGACGCTCGGCCCGTCGAGCTCGACGATCAGCAGCGCCTCGACATCGAGCGGGTAGCCGGCATGGACGAAATCCTCCGCCGCGTGGATCGCCGGGCGGTCCATCATCTCCATGCCACCTGGAATGATGCCGGCGCCGATAATGTCGGCGACGCACTGGCCGCCCTCTTCGCTGGTCGGAAAGCCGATCAGCAGCGCTCGGGCCGTCTCCGGCTTCTTCAGGATGCGCACCGTCACCTCGGTGACGACGCCGAGCAAGCCTTCTGAACCGGTCATGACGCCGAGCAGGTCGTAGCATTCCTGGTCGAGATGGCTGCCGCCAAGGCGCACCACCTCGCCGTTCATCAGCACCATCTCGATGCCCAGCACGTTGTTGGCGGTGAGCCCGTATTTCAGGCAATGCACGCCGCCAGAGTTTTCGGCGACATTGCCGCCGATCGAGCAGGCGATCTGGGAGGATGGATCGGGGGCATAATAAAAGCCCTCCTGCTCAACGGCGGTGGTGATGCCAAGATTGGTGACACCCGGCTGGGCGACGACGATGCGGTTGGGATAGTCGACCGCAAGGATCCTGTTGAAGCGGCTCATCACCAGCAGCACCGCATCTTCGAGCGGCAGCGCGCCGCCAGAGAGCGAGGTGCCCGAGCCGCGCGGCACGACGCGGATGTTACGGTCGTTGCAATATTTCAGGACGCGCGACACCTGCGCCACCGTTTCCGGCAGCACCACCACCAGCGGCAGCTGCCGATAGGCGGTGAGGCCGTCGCTCTCGAAGGCGCGCATTTCATTGACCGTGTCGACGACCCCCTCGCCCGGTACGATGATGCGCATATCGGCGACGATCTCGGCGCGCCGGCGCATCGTCTCGGCGTCTGGCTTGGGCATGGCTAGGCCGGACATAGGGCGGGCCTCATCTCGCTTAACTGGTCAAAATCTTTTACCAGCTCGAGACGTTTGTTGCAAACGCTGCTTTGGTCGCATCCGGCGGCGAGCGTCACCGAGAGCTTCCGCAGCGGCAATCTGCCGCTGTAGGGAGGGTCGCCAACATAGCGAGCGGGGTGGGGTCAGCGCAGGCGAAGCGCTCTACGAGCACCCCCGCCCGATCCGCTTCACGGATCAACCTCCCACAAAGGGGTAAAGCGCGTCTATTCGCCCGGATGCCTGGCCGGTTCGGAGTGCATCCTGCGCACGCGGCGCACGCCCCACCACACGAGCAGGATAGCCACCGGCACAGAAGCCGCGGTGACGACTTCGGGTGCGAAAGCGTGACCGAAGATCGAAGCGCCCTTGGCGACATAGCCGATGAGGCCGACGACATAATAGGACACCGCGGCGACCGACAGGCCTTCGACGGTCTGCTGCAGGCGCAGTTGCAGCCGGGCGCGGTTGTTCATCGAAGCGAGCAGATCGCGGTTCTGCTTCTCGACCTCGACATCGACCCAGGTGCGCAGCAGCGTCGTGGCGCGAGTCAGTTTGCGCGACAGATTGGCCTGGCGCTCCTCGACCGAGCGGCAGGTGCGCATGGCCGGCGCCATGCGCCGCAGCAGGAAACCCGCCCAAGTGTCAAAACCCTGCACCGGCTCTTCATCCAGCGCCTCTAGCCTTTCGGTGACGATGCCGTCATAGGCGCGGCTGGCGCCGAAGCGGTAGAGGCTGGATGCGGCGTCGGCCTCCAGTTCAGCGGCGAGTTCGGTGAGGTCCGCGAGCAAGGTCTGGCTGTCGCGGGTTTCGGCGCCTTTCATTTCCAGCGTAGTCTGCGCCAGGCGATCCTCGATGCGGCGGGCGCGGCCGGACAGCGTCAACGCCAGCGGCAGGCCAAGCATGGCAAGCGTCCGGTAGGTTTCGATGTCGATCAGCCGCTGCGACAAGGCACCGGTGCTGGCCGGCGTCAGGCCGCGATCGAGCACCAGCATACGGGTCAGGCCGTCGCCGTCCTGGCGGAAATCGGTGATGATGGCGGCCGCGCCCCGCTCGACCAACGAATAGCACAGGCTGGTGGGGTCGAAGTCGGCGATCAGCTTTTCGCTCGTCTGCGTCCATTTGCGGATTTCGAGCCGGATGCCGGAAATTACTGTGCCGGGAGGCGAGAAGCCGTTGCCGAAGGGCGAATCCTCCTGCCCCCGGCCGTTCTCGGCCAGCGGCCCTTCCCAGAGATAGGTCGAAAATTCCGTATGCCGCTCCCAGCGCAGCGTGCCCTTGCCCCATTTCATGGCGTGGTGGCGGGCGTTACGCTCGGGCGCGGCGATGCCCAGCCGCCGCGACAGTTCCGATAGCACGGCATGGTCGACCGCGGTGCCGCCCTCGGTCATGAAGGAAAGCTGGATGAGGACGCGCGGCTTCTCGATCAGCGGATGCGGGCGGGCATGGACCTCGCCCAACGCGCCGGGCCGCCCCTCATGCGCCGGGAAGCCCATCACGCTGCCCTGGGCGCGCGGCTGGAATTCGAGACTGGACATCTCGTCAGACACGGCTGGTCCCCCTGTTTTCGACCCTTCGTGCAACCAGGTCGTCTTGCGGCAATCGGCAAGACGCGTAAACAGCAAATATTAGCAGCCGGGGATGGCGACGCGCGGCCCGGAACGCGACCGGATTGGACGAATTGGATAAATAATTTGACCAGTTGGCGACAGACGCTTTAATCTGGGCGACATCCGTTCCATTTCTCCAGGCGCCTCTCTTGAGCGACATTTTCTCCAGGATCGAGCATTCGCGCACCGCCGACGAGGTGGTGCAGCAGATCGAGAGCCTGATCCTCGAAGGCGTGCTGCGCACCGGCGACCGGCTGCCCGGCGAGCGCGAGTTGGCGCGGCAATTCGACGTGTCGCGGCCGATCCTGCGCGACGCGCTGAAGGCACTGGAATCCCGCGGCCTGCTGACGACGCGGCCTGGCGGCGGCACGCATGTCGCCGACGTCATCGGCCAACTCTTCACCAAGCCGGTGACGGACCTCATCTCCATGCACCGCAAGGCGGTGACCGACTATCTGGAATACCGCCGCGAGATCGAGGCCATCGCCGCCGAATACGCGGCCCGCCGGGCAACGCCGGAGGATCTCGCGCTGCTCGACCGCATCATGGCGCGCATGGACGAGGCGCACCGCACCGGCGACTTCGACGACGAGGCGGAAATCGACGTCGAATTCCATCATGCTGTGTGCGAATGCGCGCATAACATCATCCTCCTGCACACGCTGCGCTCCTGTTACCGGCTGCTGTCGGAAGGCGTGTTCCAGAACAGGCTTCTGGTGTTCAGCGTGCCCGGGGCGCGCGACGCGCTGCTTCACCAGCACCGGGCGATCCACGCCGCGATCAAGGCCGGCGATCCGGCCGCTGCCCGTCAAGCGGCGATGGACCACATCACCTATGTCGAGCGCTCGATGCTCGAGGCCGAGCGCAGCGGCGACTGGCAGCGCGTGTCACGGCTGAGGCTGAGACAGCGTTCCGAAGCCGGCGACGGCGTCTAGAAAACCAATTAGCGAACCCGCGGGAGAATCATGAGCGACATCCTCACCATAGCCGACCTCAAGGAGCTGGCACGCCGCAGGGTGCCGAAGATGTTTTTCGACTACGCCGATTCCGGCGCCTGGACGGAAAGCACCTACCGGGCCAACGAAGAGGATTTCGGCAAGATAAAATTCCGCCAGCGCGTGCTGGTCGACATGAGCAACCGCTCACTGGAATCGACCATGATCGGAGAGAAGGTGGCGATGCCGGTGGCTCTGGCCCCGACCGGGCTGACCGGCATGCAGCATGCCGACGGCGAGATGCTGGCGGCGCAGGCGGCCGAAGAGTTCGGCGTGCCGTTCACGCTGTCGACCATGAGCATCTGCTCGATCGAGGATGTCGCCTCGGCGACCAGGAAGCCGTTCTGGTTCCAGCTCTATGTGCTGCGCGACAAGGATTTTGTGCTCAACCTGATCGACCGCGCCAAGGCGGCGAAATGCTCGGCGCTGGTGCTGACGCTCGACCTGCAGATCCTGGGACAGCGCCACAAGGATGTGCGCAACGGGCTTTCAGCGCCGCCCAAGATGACGCTTGCCAACATCATCGACCTGGCTCTTAAGCCGCGCTGGTGCCTAGGCATAGCGGGCACGCCGCGCCGCACCTTCCGCAACATCGTCGGCCACGCCAAGGGTGTCGGCGACGTCGCCTCGCTGTCGTCCTGGACGACGGAGCAATTCGATCCGCAACTGTCGTGGAAGGATGTCGCCTGGATCAAGGAGCGCTGGGGCGGCAAGCTGATCCTGAAAGGCATCCTCGACAAGGAAGACGCGCTGATGGCGGCCGAGACCGGCGCCGATGCGATCGTGGTCTCCAACCATGGCGGGCGCCAGCTCGACGGCGCCGCCTCCTCGATCTCAGTGCTGGAAGAGATCGCCGATGCGGTCGGCGACAGGATCGAAGTCCATATGGACGGCGGCATCCGCTCCGGCCAGGACGTGCTCAAGGCGCTCTGCCTCGGCGCCAAGGGCACCTATATCGGCAGGCCCTTCCTCTACGGCCTCGGCGCGATGGGCAAGGACGGCGTGACCAAGGCGCTCGAGATCATCCGCAAGGAGATGGACATCACGCTGGCGCTGTGCGGCAAACGCCTCGTCACCGACATGGGCAAGGAGCAGTTGCGTCGCTAGGATGTTCTTCATCGGTTGGCATTAGCCTTGCGGCAGCACCCATACCGAAAAGACACCCGCCTTGACCGAAACCGGCATCCATTATCTCGACGCAAGCGGGCCGGACGGCATGCGGCTCTACGCGATCGGCGATGTGCATGGCCGTCATGACCTGCTCGCCGCCATGCACCGCCAGATCGTCAGCGAACTGGAATATGCGTCAGCGTCCGACTGGCGCATCATCCATCTCGGCGACTATGTCGACCGCGGGCCGGACTCCAGAAGCGTCATCGATTTCCTGATCGAGGCGCAAAAACGCGATCCGCGCAACATCATGCTCGCCGGCAACCACGATGTCGGGTTCCTCGAGTTCCTGGCTGATGCCGAGCCGGACGGCCTGTTCATGAATTATGGCGGCATGCAGACGGCGCAGTCCTATGGCGTGGATCTTGCGCGCGATGCCCATTGGTTCGGCAAGGCGGAAGCCGTGCGGCGGGGACACGCGGCCCTGGTGAAAGCGGTGCCGCGCAGCCATGTCGACTTCCTGCGCTCGCTGACGTTTTCGGCGACCTTCGGCGACTTCTTCTTCTGCCATGCCGGGATAAGGCCGGGCGTGCCGCTCGACCACCAGAACCAGCAAGACCTGATCTGGATCCGTGACGCCTTTCACGACCATCCAGGGCTTTTTTCAAAGGTGATCGTGCACGGGCACACACCCGTCGCGGAGGCCGAGGTGATGGCCAACCGGGTCAATGTCGACACGCTGGCCTGGAAATCGGGAATGCTGAGCGCGCTTGCCGTCAACGGCGGCGACAAACGCATCCTGACCGTCCAGGGAAATGCGCTGTAGGCGCCGTCCCGGCGTGGGCGTGCTTCCGATTTTGTCGAGAACTTAGTTCAGCGAGGCGGTCACGCCGTAGCCGTCGACGGCGCGGTGGTTGGTCGCTGCGTCAGCGGCATAAATGCCCAGGCCGCAGAGCACGATGGCAGACAGCATGACAAAAGACAGGAGAGCTGCTTTCACGGACGTCATCTCTGGTTAAGCTTTCTGCATCTGGGCACGAGGCGGTTACCAATGCGTTGAAACGATAAAATGCGTCTCAATGTTTCGACGATTTCGCGCTTCTAAGCAGATTCTGTATCGCCGGTGTGTCGGCTGGATCACACAAAAGGTTCATGGCGGTTGCACCGACGATACAAAGCGCGCGCTCTCTTGCCCTGACGCAATTCCGGACGGAAAACCGCTTCGCACTTTTCCTGGAATTGCTCTAGGCGAGCGGCCGGACACAGACCAAGAAAGAAGAATGTTGTCCCCAGGCGGAAGTCCGCAGGCGTGCCAATTATGCCACGCCTCGGCGGATGACGGGCTCGATGATCAGATGGTCGCCACCCAGGCGCGGGCAATCGCCAGGCCGGCGGCATCGGCGTCGGGGCCGTTACGGGCCAACTCGTCGTCGAGCCGCTCGTTCCAGTCGGGATGGCGCTCGGCGATCGTTGCCGCGAAGGACGTGCTCCAGTCGCGCACCATCGGCGTATCCGCCTCGAAATGGAACTGGAAGCCGTAGACGGCACGGCCGAGACGGAAGGCCTGGTTCTCGGCGACCGCGCTGCCGGCAAGCCGCACGGCGTTCTCCGGCAGGCCGAACGTGTCGTCATGCCATTCGAAGATCGGGAATCTTTCGGGCAGAGCTGCCAGCACAGGGTCCGACTTCGCGGCCGGCGTCAGCGACACCTTATGCCAGCCGAACTCCGTGGCGCCGCCGATCTGGTTCTTGCCGCCGAAGGCGCGCGCCAGAAGCTGGCCGCCCAGGCAGATGCCGAGCACCGAGCGATCCTTGTCGGCGAAATCGCGCGTCAGGTCGAGCAAGGCGGGGAAATAAGGACAGATCTCGTCGTCGAGCGCGTTCTGGGCGCCGCCCAACATCACCATGGCGTCGTGCCCGGCACTGTCCTGCGGCAAGGCTTCGCCGCGATAGGGCTTGCGCAGGTCGATGTCGGCACCGGCTTCAACAAGGGCCGCACCGATCTGGCCAAGGCCCTCATTGTCGAAATTCTGGACGACCAAAACCCGCATCGTAAACCTGCTGACATGAAAACGATGGGGTGAGCGATATCATGCGGCCCGTATTTCAGCCAAGATGCGCAGCCGGAGAGAAAACTATGCCACTGCAGAACCGGGTCGACCCCTTCGGCGCCATCCACGCCGTGCCGGACCGCGGCCTGTTCACCGGCAATCGCGGCATCATCCACGACCCCGAAACCAGGACGCTGTTGAAGAAGCGCTGGGCGTTGCCGGCCTGGATCATCTGCGTATGCGAATTCCGCAATGTGCGTCGCGAGCCGATGGGCCGCAACCGGCCAGGAGGAAAAGCGGGCTGGACCGAGCTGTTCTTCCTCGACGAGGTGACGGCATTGGCTGCTGGCCACCGGCCCTGCTTCTTCTGCCGGCGTGAAAGGGCGACCGATTTCGTGGCCCGCTTCGGCGAGGCGTTCGGCATCGCGGAGCCGCGCGCGCCGATGGTCGACAAGCGGCTGCACAAGGAACGGCTCGCCTCGGGCGGGCAAGCGACGAAGCTGACTTCCGCCAAGCTCGCGGCCCTGCCGAACGGCACAATGATTGTAGCTGGCAACAGGCCCTATGCACTGCGCGACGGCGCGGCGCTGCGCTGGAGTTTTGGCGGCTACCGGCCGGGCATCGACCTTCACGCGCCGGAGCTTGGCGATCCGCTGATGATCACGCCACCGACAACCATGGCCGTGCTTCGCGCCGGATATCGCCCGGTCTGGGCGGATTGACCTACTTCAATCTCGATTGCGGCACCACGGGCACCGCCGGCAGGTCGTAATAATCGCCTGCGGATTCGGGATACAATTGACTCTCCATCTTCAGACCAGTTTTTCCGTCTATAGTCCCGGCCCAGATGGAAATGAACGGGCTGTCAAACCGGCGCCAGAACAGGTTTCCGCCGCATGCGGAGCAGAAGCCGCGCTCGGCATGCTCCGACGATTTGAACCAGCGCAGTGTATCGCCGGTGATCGCCGCTCGGCTTTGCTCGACCTGGGTGGCGGCGCCGAAATGACCGGTCGCCTTCCTGCATTGATTGCAATGGCAGGCAACGATCGGGCGTAGTTCGCCATTCAACTCATACCGGACGGCGCCGCATAGGCAACTGCCCCGCGTAATCCTGCTCATCGAGATCCCTCGCACTATCCTGCCTCTCAGCTTGCGCGACCACACATCGAAGCGGCATCGGTATTGCGACCGCAGCGTGTCGTCTTTTCCGCACGACTTGACGCCAAGAACCGCCTCGCTCATTGCTCGGCCATGCGCGCCAACTACAAAATGCAGCGGCTGTTCGTGCCGGACGATCTTGGGCCCGGTCTCGAATTCGATGCCGGACAGCAGCAAAGTCACTATCTTGCCCATGTGCTGCGACTCGGCGAAGGCGCCGAAGTCCTGCTTTTCAACGGACGCGACGGCGAATGGTCGGCTTCGATCGCAGCCAGATCCAAGAAGGCGATCCGGCTGAGGGCGCTGGAATTGCAGCGGCCGCAGCCGCCGCTGCCCGACCTCGTCTATTGCTTCGCCCCGCTGAAGCAGGGCCGGCTCGACTATCTGGTGCAAAAGGCGGTCGAGATGGGCGCCGGCATGCTGCAGCCGGTCATCACCCAACACACGCAGGTGGCAAAGCCCGGTATCGACCGATTGCGCGCCAATGTCGTCGAGGCGGCCGAGCAATGCGGCATCCTAGCGGTGCCGGATGTGCGGGAAGCGGAGAAGCTGGAGCGGCTGCTCGCCAATTGGGACAAGGAGCGGCGACTGATCTTCTGCGACGAAGATGCCTCGACCAACAATCCGCTGCCGGCCTTGCAGGCGATCAAGGAGAAGAAGCTGGCGCTGCTGGTCGGTCCGGAAGGCGGCTTTTCCGACGACGAACGCAAGATGCTGAGGGCCCTGCCTTTCGTCACCGCCATCCCGCTCGGGCCGCGAATCCTGCGTGCCGACACGGCGGCGGTGGCAGCACTTGCCGCGATCCAGGCGACGATCGGCGACTGGTGATCAAATCCTCTTGAGCCCTGGCTCAGGATTTTTTGCTTGATCGGCTGCCGGCATTTCGTCCATCTAGCGCCGGCGGCCGTCCGGCCACTGCAGCACCGCGCATGCTTTTCGACGCACGAAGGGCGCTGTAACACTTACATATCTGTGCAGGACGCCTTGAGGAAGTCGATGTCGATTTCCGGGGCAATGCGCTCGGAGGGGCTTCATGGCGCGCGACACAACCGATTTCCGGCCGATCGAAGGCGTCGATGAGCTCGTCGGCTACCTGGCCGAAGGCAACAAGCCACGCGACAAGTGGCGCATCGGCACCGAGCACGAGAAGTTCCCCTTCTATGTCGACGGCAACGCGCCGGTGCCCTATGGCGGCGAGCGCGGCATCCGCGCCATCCTCGAAGGCATGCAGGAAAAACTCGGCTGGGATCCGATCATCGATGACGGCCGCATCATCGGCCTGGTCGAGCCGACCGGCCAGGGCGCGATCTCGCTCGAGCCCGGCGGCCAGTTCGAGCTGTCCGGCGCGCCACTGGAGTCGATCCACCAGACCTGCCGCGAAGGCAATGCGCATCTGGCGCAGGTGCGCGAGATCGCCGAGCCGATGGGCATCCGCTTCCTAGGCCTTGGCGGCAGCCCGAAATGGTCGCTGGCCGAAACGCCGAAAATGCCGAAGTCGCGCTACGAGATCATGACGCGCTATATGCCCAAGGTCGGCACCAAGGGCCTTGACATGATGTATCGCACCTGCACGATCCAGGTGAATCTCGACTTCGAAAGCGAAGCCGACATGCGCCGCAAGATGCAGGTGTCACTGAAGCTGCAGCCGCTGTCGACGGCGCTGTTTGCCAACTCGCCCTTCACCGAGAGCCGGCCGAACGGGCTGCAGAGCTGGCGCGGCGACATCTGGCGCGACACCGACAACCAGCGCTCCGGCATGCTCGAATTCTGCTTCTCGCCCGATTTCGGCTTTGCCGACTATGTCGAATGGGCGCTCGACGTGCCGATGTATTTCGTCATCCGCGACGGCCACTATCACGACATGACGCGCTACACTTTCCGCCAGTTCATGGCCGGCGCCGCGCGCAAAGACGTACCCGACGGCCTGCCGACGATGGGTGACTGGGCAAACCATCTCTCGACCCTGTTCCCTGACGTACGCCTGAAGCGCTTCCTCGAAATGCGCGGCGCCGATGGCGGGCCATGGCGGCGCATCTGTGCCCTGCCGGCCTTCTGGGTCGGGCTGCTTTATGACGAGCAGGCGCTAGACGCCGCCGAGGCGCTGACGGCGAGTTGGACCTACGAAGAGGCGCTGGCGATGCGCGAAGCCGTGCCGGAGCAAGGCATTGCGGCGCCGTTCCGAAACGCCACCTTGCGCGACGTCGCCCGCGACGTGCTCGCCATCTCGCGCATGGGCCTGAAGAACCGCGGCAAGAAGAACCGCGACGGCTATGACGAGACGTCGTTCCTCAACACGCTCGATGAGGTCGTGGCGCGCGGCACGACGAGCGCGGAGGAGATGCTGTCGGCCTATCACACGCGCTGGGGCGGTTCGATCGAGCCGGTGTTCATGGAATATGCCTATTAATCGTCCGGGGTTCCGCCTGGCGGTTGGTCAGCAAAAGCCGCTTCAATCAGGAATGGAAACGAACTAGGTTTCTTCCACGAGGATGTTCTCGGAGGAGATGCCCAATGCCTTCCTTGTTCGACGTATTCGCCCAAGCCCAGAACGGCGCCGGCATGCAGGCGCTGGCCCAGCAATACGGGCTTTCGATGCAGCAGACACAGGCCGCGGTCCAGGCGCTGCTGCCCGCCTTCTCGCAAGGATTGCAGCGCAACACCGCCGATCCTTACGGGATGGGCGCCTTCATGACGGCGATGGCGAGCGGCCAGCACGCCAAGTATTTTGAGGACGCCACACGGGCCTTTTCGCCGCAAGGCATCGATGAGGGCAACGGCATTCTCGGCCACCTGTTCGGCTCGAAAGACCTGTCGCGCGCCGTAGCAAGCCAGGCCGCGCAGGCGACGGGACTGAGCCAGCAGGTGCTGCAGCAGATGCTGCCGGCTATGGCCTCGATGATGATGGGCGGGCTGTTCAAGCAGACCAACAACCAGATGCAGGCGGGCGGTTTCGGCGGCATCAACAATCCGCTTGGCGAGATCATCGAACAGATGATGCGGCAGGGCGGCCTTGCGCCTGCGCCGCAGACGCGCCAGGCGCCGCAACCGGCGCCCAATCCCTATGGCGAGAATCCGCTCGGCAAAGTGCTGCAGGATATGTTCGGCGGCGGCGCGCAGCAGCCGCAAAGCCAGCCTCAGCAAGCGCCCAATCCTTACGGCGACAACCCGCTCGGCAAGGTGCTGCAGGATATGTTCGGCGGCGGCGCGCAGCAGCAGCCGCAAGGACGGCCGCAGCAAACGCAGCCACAACAGACGCAAAGCCCCTATGGCGACAACCCGCTCGGTAAGATCTTCGAAGAGATGCTGCGCCAGGGCGG
>Ga0105238_10001717_pt1 | contig 22083 bp, 17 predicted proteins | sample KBSC34metaG_FD_81526 | JGI IMG/M metagenome (GOLD analysis project Ga0105238, IMG submission 81526) | Corn rhizosphere microbial communities from Kellogg Biological Station, Michigan, USA - KBS C3-4 metaG | ecosystem: Host-associated > Plants > Roots > Rhizosphere > Soil | place: Michigan, USA...
CGCGGCGAAACGCATTGGCCGCGGGATCGCGCTGCGCCTGGCTCGTGAAGGCGCGCGGGTGGCGCTTCACTACTCGTCATCGGAAGCTGAAGCGCGGGCGACTGCGGCGGAGTGCGGCAACGCTCCGCTGTTTCGCGCGGACCTGGAAAAGGTCGCCGAGATCGAGCGGCTGTTTTCCAACGTACAAGAGCATTTCGGAAAGTTGGACGGGTTAGTGAACAATGCCGCTAGGTTTACACGCAAGGATCCGCTCGAGATCACGGAGGCTGACTGGGACTTCGTCCATTCCGTCAACCTCAAGGCCACGTTCTTCTGCTGCCAGCAGGCCGCGAAGCTTATGCTCGCCGGTGATGGTGGGCAGATCGTGAACATCAGTTCGCTGGGCGGGATCCGGGCGTGGCCGGATCATGCGCACTACTGCGCTTCGAAGGCCGGTGTGATTCACATGACGCGGGCGCTGGCGCAGGCTTGGGCCCCGAAGATCACCGTAAATTCGGTAGCGCCAGGAGTCATCCCGTTCGGGGAGCCCGACGAGCGGGTGAAGCGGCTGATCGCCAAGACGCCTGCAGGACGCGCGGGGACAGCGGATGAAATCGCCGATGCGGTGGTGTTTTTTTTGACCGCGTCGGATTTCATGACGGGGCAAGTGCTCGCGGTCGACGGCGGACTCAGCCAGAAATAATCATTTGTACATATCTGGATACGCGATCCGCTGCTCTTCCGCGATCTCCATCGCCGTGCCGATCTGTATTAGCGGACCTTTTCCAATACCTGGACAGTATTTGCCCGTGCGATTCCATTCACGCTTGCTTTCGACCAGCTCTGGCCAGAACGGAAACGTGCGGCACTGAGTCGGCTTGGCGGGATGAATCGAGCAGCCGTGGCCTTCGAGGAACGGGCACTGCTTCTCAGGTGGTTTACGGAACCGCATCTGGTGGCGAGTTCGGTAAACATATTTCTTCTCAAACGCCCGCGCCGGCATGCCGACGAATTTCGCGGCTCGCTTAAGGTCGGATTCCGTTAAGTAAACGAAGCCGTCCTGATCGCAACAATTGATACACCCGCGCTGGCAGGTAAAACGAAGTGAGTCCAATAGCTACTCGATTGCGTAATCCGTCCAGCAGAAAATGTCGTCGCGTCCGCTCAGAGGCACGATAATTGGAGGAACTGGAGTCGGATTGGCAAGCTGGTACTTCGGATCCAGGATCTTGGCGATTTGATCGCGCACATCATCCAGGTGCAACCGGGTATCGCGATCGGTGGTTCGCGCGAGTGCCGCGCCGGCGTCAGCAGCAATAGTCTTCAGCTCCCCGCGGAACATGGGACGCTGATCGTCATTCGCGCGTTGCGCGCCATTGAGGCGTGTCGATATCAGATCGAGATAGGCGCGCTGGAGATTGCGGCGATAGGCGTCAATTTTCACCGAAGGAGCATAGATCTCGCCGAAAATTCCCTTACGCAGATCGCCCAAAAATTCTGCAGGACGATACGCCGCCAGGCCGTCGATAGCCTCTTCCTCCACCAGGCGGTTGAAACGAGGCATGGACAGCAGCGAATTCAGGACTTGCAATTGCGCCGTGCGGATACGATTGAGCGCGCCGGCGGGCTCGATGCGCCGCAGCACTTCCGGCCGCAGCAGCATGGTAGGAGTCGCAAACGCGTTATCGTTCAGGAATTTCACCGCAGCCACCTGCCGAGCCTTGGGAACCAGGTTAAACCGCACGCCATCCTGGCCGCCGTGTTTCTCGAAGGAATCGAAGGCTCCGACGATCTGCGTCACGTGGCCCATTTCGTTGGCCCACTGGCCGACCACGCGGCCGTAGACCGTGCGGAGGTCGTCCCAATCCTGACCCTCGTGAGTGGTGGCCGCGAGCAGATTGTCCATTACGCGCTGGAGGTTCTTCAAGCCGAGCCCCGTGGAGTACACCGCATCGGCATCGCCCACGGCTTCGGTGTTCTCGCCAGAATCGGCGCCTTGGGCACGATCGGTGCTGAAGCGGAGCCAGGGTGTTTTCTCCTGCTCGCGCGCCCAAGCGTCCAGGGTTTTGTTCTCGCCGTCTGAAGTCTTGGCGTCTTTGATCGGCGCGTAGGCCCAATGGATGGCCCACTTGTCATATGGCCCGATCCCCGGGATCAAGAGCTTCGGATCGATCTTGTCCTCGGGCTGCGCTACGTAGTTGAAGCGCGAGTAATCCATGATGGACGGCGTGTGGCTCATGGTCTTGAGCCACTCCGGATCGCGTAATTTCTCCGCCGGATACATGGAGCTGGCCTTCATGTTGTGCTGCAAGCCCAGGGTGTGACCGATCTCATGTGCCACAACGAAGCTGAGGAGATCGCCCATTAAATCGTCGGGCAAGGGAAGCTTGCTCGCGCGCGGATCCAGTGGACCCACCTGCACGAAATACCAATCTTCTACCAACTGCTGAACGTTGTGATAGAACTGGATGTCCGCATTCAGAATTTCGCCGGTGCGTGGGTCGGAAATATGCGGACCGCTGGCGTTTTCCGTGGTGGAAGGCAGCCAGCGAACCACCGAATTGCGCACATCGTCGGGACTCCAGGTGGGATCCTCTTCAGCGGTCGGCGCTTCCTTGGCGATGATGGCGTGCTTGAATCCGGCGGCTTCGAACGCGGATTGCCAGCTCTCGATACCCTTTTTCAAGTACGGCACCCAGCGTTTCGGAGTCGCGGGATCGATGTAATAAACGATAGGCTTCACCGGCTCCGACATCGCGGCGCTGGGATCTTTCTTCTCCAAACGCCAGCGGGCCACGAACTCGCGCTGCTCGGCGCGATGCTCGGGCCGGCTGTAATCCATCGTAGAAGTGGTGAAATAGCCCACGCGCGCGTCGGCGAGCCTGGGCATCATCGGCTTTTCGGGAAGCTTCACCATGCTGAAGTGAACAACCACGGTGCCGGACCCCGGCCGCATGCCGCCCTGTGGACCGCCGCGCCCTCCGGCTGCGCCCTGCTGATCGACAGGCGACGTAAACGTCTGCGTCGACTCAGCCTCAATATTGGTCGGAAACGCGGTCACCTTCTCGATGTAACTGCGGCTGGCGTCCATTCCACGGCCCCGAACGCGAGCCCGCGCGCTCATTTCCGGAACGTCGCTCAAGAACAGCCGCGTAACATCGATCACCGGCGCTTCGCCCGGACCGAATGCCGCGATCGGAAATGACATAACGGTGGACGGATTGTTCGCAGCCTGCACGGCCTTAGCAATCGGTTCGCCAGAATCGGCCGTGATGTCGTAGGTCACCTCGCGCAGGAAGACGCGGTTCTCGCGCCGCTCCCAGCGGCCCACCAGCTCGTTTACCGTCTGCCCGCCATAGCCTGCGCCGATCGTGTTTTGGGCAATCTGGGCGACGAACAGAAAATCCTTGCCGAGCTCAGATGTCGGGATTTCGTAGTAGTACGTGTCTGTTCCGCGCTCACGAATCTTGTGGACCTTGAAGATGCCTTCGGAGGTTTTGGCGTCCTTGGTGATTACGCGGTCGTAGGGGCGTGGTTCGTTGTTCGCGCCCCCGCCGCGTCCCCCAGGAGCTGCGGGCGCTGTTGGCGTCACCGCGGGTATATCGGCTGGAGGAGCTGGAGCAGGCTCGTCCTGGGCTTGCAAAAAGGAGACGGCAAAACAGAAACCACCAAGAATGATCAGGCGCTTCATTGCGAAACCTCCAGGAACCTTCCGACCGGCAACTTCCGATGGGCATATTCTATCAAGTTGTTACAGTAGATACTTATGAGGACGCGCCTGCTCCTGGCTACGGTTACCGTGATGTTAGCCGGAGGGCAAAGCAGGACCATCACCGATTCCGAAGTGATGCGAGTCCACCGCTCCACCCTGCTCATCGACACCCATAACGACGTTCCCAGCCGTACGGTGGAAGGTTTCGATATCGGATCGCATGCCGGCACGGGCCATACCGACATCGCACGGCTCAAGGAAGGCGGCGTGGGGGCGCAGTTCTTCGCGGTTTACGTGGCGGCCTCGTATGTGAATGGCAACCGGTCGGCCAACCGCACGCTGCAGATGATCGATACGGTGCGCCACGACATTATTGGACGCTATCCCAACGATTTCGTCTTGGCGACCAGCGCCAAGGACATCGAAGAGGCACACCGCCGAGGGAAAATCGCCGCTTTGATGGGGATCGAGGGCGGCCACGCGATCGAAGACAGCCTCCGGCTGCTGCGCGATTATTACGACCTCGGCGTGCGCTACATGACGCTGACGCATTCGAACACCAACAATTGGGCGGATTCCTCGGGCGATATCGACGACGCCAAGGTCAAGCATCACAACGGACTGACGGATTTCGGCAAGCAGGTGGTTCGCGAAATGAATCGCCTGGGCATGATGGTGGACATCTCGCACGTCGCCGACAAGACATTTTGGGACGCGTTGGAGACCAGCAAGGCGCCGATCTTCGCGTCGCACTCTTCGTGCCGGGCGCTGACCAACCACGCGCGCAACATGACCGATGATATGATCGTGGCCCTGGCAAAGAAGGGCGGTGTGGTGCAAGTAAACTTCTACTGCGGCTTCATTTCGCAGAAATTCCGCGATAACGACGCGGCCGACACCAAGGCACTCGATGCCAGAATGGCCAAGGAGACCGCGGGTAAGAACTTGAGCGAGCCGGATCGGCAAGTATTGTCGGAGAAGCTTCGCAAGGAGATGGGACTTTCGAGGGCGACGCTGGCCGACGTGGTGGATCACATTGACCATATCCGCAAGATCGCCGGGATCGACGCAATCGGCATCGGTGGCGATTTCGACGGCGTGAGCTGCACGCCCATCGGGCTGGACGATGTTTCGAAGTATCCGAATCTGACGCGCGCGCTGCTGGAGAAGGGTTATTCAGCGGAAGATATTCGCAAGATCTACGGCGGAAACTTTTTGCGGGTGATGCGGGCCGTAGAGGCGGCAGCTGGAAAATGATGAAGCAAAAAGCGGGACAGCCTCCGATTTCGAAGAACGAGCCCTTCAGCAACCAGAAATGGTCGCCGAAATCGGCTGGCTGTCCCCTTTCTTGCGTTCTCCTACTGGCGCTCACCGGGTGCGTGAGAACACCGCCGGGTCCGAAGATCGATCCGGCGCTAGCGTCGCTGATTCCTCCGGACACCATACTGCTGGCCGGCGCGCGCTTGGACAAACTCCAGGAGACAACGGTCTACAAAAAGAATCTGGCCAACCGCCCCGTTCCTGTGATCGACGATTTTCCCAAGCAGATCGGCCTGAACGTCCGCCGGCAGGACTTGTGGGAACTGCTGCTGATCTCCGACGGCAGGCAAAGCGTAGTTCTGGGACGCGGCAAGTTCGCTGACGAAGCCGAGCCGCGCATCGAGCGCCCCGGTGCGCAGCGATTCGCCTATAAGGGCTTCAACCTGGTGGGCGACGAGCGCGAAGCAGTTCTGCTGGTAAGCCCTTCTGTGATCGGCGTGGGTCCCACGCCCGCACTGCGGTCGCTGATCGATAACAAGGGAAAAAGCAACGGGCCGCCTTCCAATCTTGCCGCGCAGCTCAAGGACATGCCCGCGGAGGCGATTTTCTGGGCCGCATACGGCGGCGGCGTGACGAAGCTTCCATTTAACACGCCGGGCGATATGGCCAATATCAACAAGATCATCGCGTCGATCCAATCAGGGTCGATCTATCTGGATTTGCGAGCGGGCGTCAACGGCTTAGCTACGGGGAACTGCGGCAGCGATCAGGACGCCAAGAGTCTGTACGATGCGCTCCGCGGGTTAACGGGTCTGGCGCGTTTTGCGATTTCCAAGGACAAGCCGGAAGAGGGCCGGCTCCTGGATGGTCTCCGCGTTACGCAGGACTCCCACAAGGTCAATATTCACATCGAGGAGCCCGAGGAATTAGTGGATCCCTTGCTGAATTTGTGGTTAGGGCGGGCGAACTAGTCACCCGCCCCTCCGCCGCCGTTAGTATCCAACCGCGACAGCTTCATCGCCGAGTTTGATGCCATTTCGCCACGTGTTCAGACACAGAGGATGGGTGAATTGGCTTGCACCGTCCGCGGCCGAATAGGTGATGTCATCGACCAAAGCCCCGCCAGTAGGATTCAGTCCGGCCAGGGTGCGAACGCGTTTCGCGATCTCATGATCGGTGCAAGACGTATCGCCGCTAATTCCTAAGCCGCCGATAATCTTGCCGCCCTTGTAGATCGGTACGCCCCCCCCGAAGAAAATCATGCCGCCGGCGATCTGGTTATCGCCACCGCCTTGCGTCCCGATAGGCGCCAGCGCTTGCGGATCGAATGGATTCGCCTGGCCCAGGCTCCAAAGGGAGTGGCCCGGCTGCGTGAACGTGTACAGACGTGCCGTGGAGAGCGCGAGCGAATCCAGGCTGAATGCGTTGGCCGTATACGCCTTGGCCTTAGCAATGGCCTGGCTACCAGGCCACACCTGGCTCGGATCGTCCTGGGAGTTCGCGACCGCGCACAACTTCCCATCGCGATTAACGACCGCTACCCACATCCGCGTTCCGTGAAACAGGCCACCTGCATCTCCTCCAGTGGACGGCGCAGCGACCAAAAATGTCTTCAGGTCCGCCGCAGAGGGCAAACCCGAGCAATTACTGGGAGGAGTATGGGCCTGCGCTCTGACGGCGGGGGTAACTACTCCGATAGCCGCGAGCGCGATAACAGCTTTAGCGAATCTCTTCATTGAAATTTCTCCTTAATAGGGAGTACGCGTGATTCCAGCGTCTCAGGGCGATTATATCTCCGGATTGTCACGATTGCGCGAGTACTAAGCTTATTTAGGGTGAGCAAGATGAAGGAGAATAACCTTATGCCGATGAAGCTGGGACTTATAATTCTTTTGCTGTCCACGTGCTCGGCCTATGGCATCGATCTGCGCTACTGGATCGAACCCTGCACGCGTGCCGAAACAACCTGCCAGAAGTCCGATGTCCAACTGGCGGAGTGGGCGCTGCAGGCGTGGCAAGCGTCGTCGGATGGGAAGCTGCACCTGGAAAAAACCGAGCGGATGACGCAAGCGAACATTCGCATCCACTGGGCCGATTCCGAGCAAGGCCAGTACGGCGAAACCCGCGGGTTCGTCGCCGACGGCATGCGAGGAGCGGAAGTATACGTTCGCCCGGACTTGCGCGGGCTGGGGCCGGACATTCTGGCCGCGGGGTCGCAGGATCCTCTGTTTCGGGACACCATCGTGTATCTCACCTGCCTTCACGAAGCGGGCCACGCGCTAGGGTTATCGCACACGGCCGACTTCGCCGACATCATGTATTTCTTCGGATACGACAAAGGCGATGTCCGCGAATATTTCGGCCGCTACCGGCGCAAACTACACGACCGGTCGGATATCACGAAGAACTCGGGGCTCTCACCGCAGGATCGGGCGAGGTTTATTCAGTTACTGAAGTAGCGGCGGTCTTGGGCGGCGGGATGGCATCGCCCAGGTTCAACGATCCCCCGCCTTCGCTCACGTAATTGCGGTTCCAAGCGGGAATCTCCACGGTCACGTCGCCTTTGACTACGGCCTGGCATGCCAGACGAGAGTGCGGAGTGAGACCAGGGGCGAAATCCAGCTTATCCAACTCATCTTCTTCAGCCGGAGGAAGATTGTCATCGCCCGCCTTCACAATCACATGACAGGTGGTGCAGGCGCAGACCCCCCCGCAGGCGTGCTCCAACTGAATGCCGAAGTTCATGGCGACGTCCAGGATCGATTCGGGTTTGCCATGTTCGTCATAAGGCAGCTTTCCCGATTCGAATTCGACGGTCCTGTTCAGATTGGCGAAGGTAACCTTGGGCACTACCTTCATTCTAGCGGCATGCGGCGGAGACAACCTCCTTGCCATACTGGTTCTTCATGTTTCATCTCCTGGAAAAACGGATCGCGGACGCGTTTGCCGCCAAGATCGACTCTCTCTACAGCGTGAATGCTCCGGTTCAAACCGAGCAGCCCAAACAGGCGGCTTTTGGCGAAATCGCTGTGCCTGCGGCCTTTCAGCTCGCCCGCCAGTTGAAAAAGGCTCCCAAGGCGATCGCGGCGGAGCTATCAGACGCGGTAGGCGCGATCGAAGGGGTTGCGGGAATCGAGATCGCGGGCAACGGGTATATGAACGTGCGGCTCGACCGGGGCGCCTACGGGACATCTGTGCTTCGCGGCGCTGCGCCGCTGACCGGCGTCGAGACCGAGAAGGTCATCATCGAACACACCAATATCAATCCCAACAAAGCCGCGCACATCGGACACCTGCGCAACGCCATCCTGGGCGATACCTTCGTTCGTATGCTGCGCGCGATCGGACGCAATGTCGAAGTGCAGAACTATATCGACAACACCGGCGTCCAGGTTGCTGACGTGGTGGTCGCGTTCGAGCATCTGGAAAAGAAATCGCCCGCCGACATCAAGGCGCTGATCGAGACCACGCGTTTCGATTATCTCTGCTGGGATCTGTACGCTCGCATGTCCGGCTATTACGCGGACCATCCTGAAGCGCTCGAATGGCGCAAAGCAACGTTGCACGCGATTGAGTCGGGCGAAGGATCAACGTCGGAGCTGGCTCACCTGGTTTCCGACGCCATTGTCCGCGCGCACCTGGCGACCATGTATCGCTTGAATATCGAATACGACGTCCTGCCTCGCGAAAGCGAGATCCTGCATCTGAAGTTCTGGGCCCAGGCCTTCGAGCTGTTGAAGGAGCGCAAGGCGATCTATTTCGAGACCGAAGGCAAGAACAATGGTTGCTGGGTAATGCCGTCTTCGGCATTCCGCGAGGGGTCGGAAGACAAGGATGATGTCGAAGACAGCAAGGTCATCGTGCGTTCGAACGGCACCGTGACTTACGTCGGTAAGGACATTGCGTATCAGCTTTGGAAATTCGGGCTGCTGGGCAAGGACTTTTACTATCAAAAGTGGCACACGTATCCCGAAGGTCACGAAGTCTGGGCGTCGACAGCGGAGCCGCAAGGAGGCTCGCCGGCATTCGGCCATGGCGCGCGCGTGTATAACGTGATCGACTCGCGACAGTCGTATCTGCAAGACGTAGTCGTGGCGGGGCTCCGGGCGCTTGGCTTCGAGAAACAGGCCGAAGCCAGCGTGCATTTTTCCTATGAAATGGTCGCTCTTTCGCCGCGCGCCTGCATCGAGATGGGAATCGCATTGTCCGACGACGACAAGAAGAAGCCCTACGTCGAAGTCTCCGGCCGCAAAGGATTGGGCGTCAAGGCCGACGATTTGATCGACAACCTGATCGACAAGGCGCTAGAAGAAGTAACGTCGCGGCACGCCGAAGACCCGGAGCCGCAACGCCGGCGCGTCGCCACCCAGATCGCCATAGGCGCGCTGCGCTACTTCATGCTGAAGTACACACGCAATTCGGTGATCGCGTTCGATTTCGCGGAGGCTTTGAGCTTCACGGGCGAGACGGGCGTCTATGTTCAGTACGCCGCCGTCCGCGCCGCCAAGATCCTGGGGAAGCTCGCCGAGCGCGGCGAAACGCTACCCGATTTTCAGGCCGAGCTGAGCCGCGACGCAATGGTTCGTCAGCTTGTGGACGAGCGACTCTGGCAGGCTCTGCTGACAGCCTCGAAAGCCGATGCGGCCATCGAGCAGGCGGTGACCAGCGGCGAGCCGTCTCACGTGGCTCGCTACGCCTTCCAGCTCGCGCAGGCGTTCAGCACGTTTTACCAGGATTTCCCGGTGGTCACCGAAACCGACCAGGAGAAGAAAACCTTCCTGCTGTGGCTGACGACTTACTTCCGCGCGCAACTGGAACATACGCTGGGCGTGCTGGGAATCGAAGTGCCGGAGTACATGTGACGATCCCAGGCACGATAAAATAAAAATATCCATGACAAGTCAGAATTCCTTTGGCGCCGCGGGCAAACTAACAGCCGGCGGCCGGGAGTACGAGATATTTCGCCTTGCGGCGCTGGAGAAGGCGGGAATCGCCAAGCTCTCGCGTATCCCCTACTCCATCAAGATTCTTCTCGAGAACCTGTTGCGTTTTGAAGACGGAACCACCGTCAAGAAATCCGACATCGAATACGTCGCTAAATGGGATCCGAAAGCCGCTGCCACCGAGATTAACTTCCGTCCGGCGCGCGTGCTGCTCCAAGACTTCACCGGAGTCCCCTGCGTCGTCGACCTCGCCGCGATGCGTGACGCGCTAACAAAGATGGGCGCCGATCCCAAGAAAGCCAATCCGCTGATCCCCGTGGATCTGGTGATCGACCATTCCGTACAGGTCGACGAGTTCGGCAATAGCGGGGCGTTCGCCGCCAATGCGCTTCTCGAATACCAGCGTAACGGCGAGCGCTATGCATTCCTGCGCTGGGGACAATCCGCGTTTCGCAATTTCCGCGCTGTGCCGCCCGATACGGGCATCGTCCACCAGGTGAATCTCGAATATCTGGCGCCCGTGATCTTCCACAACAACGGCAGCGCCTATCCGGACACCGTGGTCGGCACGGATTCACACACCACCATGATCAATGGATTGGGCGTGGTCGGCTGGGGCGTCGGCGGGATTGAAGCCGAGGCGTGCATGCTCGGTCAGCCCGCGACGATGCTGCTTCCCGCCGTAGTCGGATTCAAATTGCATGGAAGGATGCCCGAGGGTGCCACCGCGACCGACCTGGTTCTAACCGTCACGCAGATGCTGCGCAAGAAGGGCGTGGTCGGGAAATTCGTCGAGTTCTACGGGGATGGCGTGGGCGCGCTGAGCTTGGCCGATCGGGCCACTATTGCGAACATGGCGCCGGAGTACGGCGCGACCATCGGCGTTTTTCCGATCGACGATGCGTCGTTGGATTATCTCCGAATGACCAATCGCGCGCCGGAGCAGATTGAGTTGGTCGAGGCGTACGCTCGCGAGCAAGGGCTGTTTCGCATTGATGGTGCGCCGGATCCGGTGTATTCGGATACTCTCGAACTCGATCTTAAGACTGTAGTCCCGTCACTGGCGGGACCCAAGCGTCCGCAGGATCGCATCAATCTTCCCGACGTGAAGAAGAACTTCCTGGACTCGCTGGGAGCGGCGCCGAAAACAAACGGGATCGTTCAGGACGGCAGCGTCGTGATCGCCGCGATCACCAGTTGCACCAATACATCGAACCCTTCGGTGCTGGTGGCCGCGGGGCTTCTGGCGAAGAAAGCGGTGGAGCGCGGCCTGAAGTCTAAGCCTTGGGTTAAGACCAGCTTAGCGCCCGGATCTAAAGTAGTCATTGACTACCTGGCCGATGCGGGTTTATTGCCCTATCTCGAGGAACTGAAGTTCCATCTTGTAGGCTACGGCTGCACCACCTGCATCGGGAATAGCGGCCCTCTGCCCGAGGAAGTCGGGTCGGTTGTGACTAAGGAGAAGCTCACCGTGGCCGCCGTTCTCTCCGGGAATCGCAACTTCGAAGGACGTGTGAACCCGCTCGTGCGCGCTAACTATCTCGCATCACCGCCGCTGGTGGTGGCGTACGCTCTGGCCGGACGCGTCGACATGGACATTGCGAATGAATCCTTGGGCGAGGGTAAGGATGGCAGGCCGGTCTTCCTGCGCGATATCTGGCCAACCGATCAGGAAGTACAAGCTGCCGTTAAGAAATCCGTCAAGCGCGAAATGTTCGCCAAGCAGTATTCGCAGGTCTTCGAGGGCGATGCGCAATGGAAGGCGATCAAGGTTCCCGCGGGCGACCGTTACCAGTGGGACGAATCGTCTACCTACATCAAGCGCGCTCCTTACTTCGACGATCTAGTGAATCCGGCAACTCATGTGAAGGATTTTAGCGGCGTACGCGCGTTGGCCGTTCTGGGCGATTCCATCACGACGGATCACATTTCGCCTGCAGGAAACATCGCCAAAGACAGTCCGGCCGGCCGCTACCTGATCTCGCTGGGCGTTAAGCCGGGCGATTTCAATTCGTACGGCGCGCGGCGCGGCAACCACGAAGTCATGGTCCGCGGGACGCTGGCCAACATCCGTCTGCGGAATCAGATGGCTCCGGGAACCGAAGGCGGCTGGACGACGCATGTCCCTTCCAAAGAGCAGATGTTCATCTACGACGCCTCGGTGAAATATCAGAAGGAGGGCGTGCCGCTGCTGATCATTGCGGGGAAGGAATACGGGTCGGGTTCGTCGCGCGATTGGGCCGCGAAGGGCGTTCTATTGCTGGGCGTGAAGGCCGTGATCGCCGAGAGCTTCGAGCGTATTCATCGTTCCAACCTGGTGGGCATGGGCGTTCTGCCGCTGGAGTTTGTCGCCGGGCAGACCCGCGAGTCGCTGGGCTTGACCGGATTCGAGACGTTCTCTATCGAAGGAGTTCCGGCAGCGGTCGATTCGTGCGGAAAATCGCGCGTCAAAGTGACGGCTGACGGTAAGACATTTGAGGCGATCGCACGGGTGGATACGCCCGTCGAATCGGAGTATTACCGCAACGGCGGAATTCTGCCGTTCGTTCTGAAGCAACTCGCGTCACGATCTTAAGCTTGGAGCGCACGGGCGGCGATTTCCTGAAGAACTTCCGCGAGCTTCGTGTCGTGTACCGGGCGCGACAGCAGAAACCCTCCGCGAGGTCCCAAGCTCTGTGCGAGCTGCGGATCGTAACTATCGGCGATCAATACGAACGCGGGAATAGAAGCGCGGTGCCGGTCGTGAAACTCGGTCCATCCGCCTCTGCCCGCGCGTACGGCCCACAGGACCGCATCGAAGCGCAGGCGCTGCAGGATATCGCCAGCGCCATCGGCGGTCGACGGCACCACGCGATGCCCCTTGGATCCAAGCGCGGTTACCAGCCCGCGTTGCGCCGACATTTCGGGATCCACCAGCATCAGAGTCAGAGGCCGCGAGAGCGGCTGGCCGGCTTGTCCGGGAGTGACTCCAGAGTCCTTGGACTCCGGCGCCAGCGGCAGTTCGATTTCGATTCCGGACAATCCCGGCCGGCGGCGCACGCGAGCGTCGCCTCCGTGATTTCTCAGGATTCCCAGACACACTTCAAGCGTCGGGCCGCCTGCTTCTGCCGCCGACGAAGTTTCGACGAAGGGGTCTGGCTCGGCATCGGTACCGTGCGGTGGGGAGTAATCGATTTCCACCAGCGCCCTGCCCGCGAGCACGCTAGTCTTGACCGCAATGGTCTTAGCTGGAGACTCGACCGCGCGCTGTTCGGCATAAACGATGATGTTCAGGCACACTTGTTCGATCTGGCTGGGGAATCCCGCGACCTCGGCCGGTTCGGAACTCACTTGAGACTCGTGGCGAAGGCCAAGCACCCGCCACTCCGGCTCGCGGAATCGAGTGAGACTAGCCACCAACCCGTTCAAATTCACGCGCTGCGGCGTGGACTGGTCGTGGCGTGCGAAGGATACCAAGCGCCACACGATTTCGGATGCGCGATTGGCGTGGGCGGTCAACCGCTGCAAATCTGCTTCCAGAACCGGTCTTCCGGCCGATGCAGATAGCGACTCCGCCAGTTGAACGATGCTGTCCAAAGGAGCGCGGAGATCGCTGGCGACTCCTGATATGAGTTGTCCGGTGGCGGCCAGTTTCTCGCTGCGAAACAATTGCTCGCGCATCGCGTGCTGATCTTGGAGTTTCAGCGACGCCGCCGCCTGGTTGGCCAAGTGATGGACCGCGGCCTGTTCCTCCGGCTTGAAGTAGCCCAGCTTATGGTCGTTATGGACCTCGAGGACACCGAGCACTTCGTTTTGCGCCATCAGGGGCATGAACAGAGCAGCGCGCGGAAGGCTCATTTTCGGGCCTATTTTGACCAGAGGGCTGCGCCGCACGTCCGGGATGTTGAGCTGGGTGCGGTTGCGGAAACAGACCACCGCCGCGCTGGCGAGGCCTTCCGGAGGTGAATCGACGGGCGCGGCCATTGGCTCCGGATCGGCTACCGTCGGTACGCGCTCCAGCACTTTGTTGCGCAGGTTAACCAGATAAAGATTGCTGGAGGTTGCGCGAGTGGCTTCGGGTAGCCTGGCCGCCAGGATCTCGGCGATCTCGGCCGGCGAGGAGGCGGCAATGATGTCCTCGCTCAAGGCATGCAACGCTCGCATGGCCCGCCGCTGGGCGCCCAGCCGTCGCTCTCGAATCCACCATCCGCCTGCCAGCAACGCGAGCCCGACGGCCGCGCCTAATAGCAGGGGAGTCGATGGAATGAATCCGTCTCCCACGATCCCTATATTATAGGACAGGTGGCGTTACGCAGGAGACAGAAACCTCCAGGAATTAACCGGCAATTACGCTACATTCGACCTAAATTACCGCGGATCCCCGCTTAGAATTGGAAAGCGGTATTGAAGGACAACGCCTGCGTTCCGATTCCTACGCGGCTGTTGCTGTACTCGCCTGACAACAGACCGCTCTGCCCGACACTCTGGTGGGCCTGGAAGCCGAAGCCGTATCCCAGATCGTAACGCGCGCGTCCGTGACGGAAGCCGACACCAGTGGTCAACTGGTCCTTCATGATAGCCGCGGTGAGCGGCGATAGCGTGGAACTCGGCACCGGGCTATTTCCGTGCGCGTAGCCGCCGCGAATGGACACGTTTTCCGTAACCAGACGCTCGACGCCCCCGTGGAATGAAATCTGGTCTTTCCAATTCAGAGGCACGCCGTCATTCAGCGTGTTGGTGCCGAGCAGACCGTTGATATCCGTATTGGTGCCCTTGGTCAAAGCCACGGGCAGTGTGACGAACGCGTCCTTCCAGTTGACCCAATTGGTCTGGAACGCGAGATTCCAGCGGCGATCGACTTGCCACACGATATGGCCGATCACAGACTGCGGAAACACATTGCGCACCGCAGCCGAATAGGCAAAGTCCGGCCGCGCGGCCAATCCCACGGCAGCCAACTGCGCACCGATATTGCCGGTTGCCGTGCCGGTACTGTCGACCACTGTGCGAGATTTCCAGGCAAGTCCGAATTGGACCTTCTTAGTGGGGCTGGCCAAGATTCCAACACTGTAGTTCCGTCCAATGCCGTTCGTGTGAAGATCGAGAAGCGTCTTCAGGCCGGCCAATGCCGGATGTTGCTGGAAAATGTAGGGCGCGTCCAGCGTGTTCGAGTTGTAATCGACTCCGAACGAGGCTCCCACGGAAAGCGCCCGGCTAAAGGAATAGCTGGCCGCAGCCACGGATCGCACGGCTGTAATCGCCGACTTCTGGGTCTGTAGTCCATATGTGGCGCCAGCCACACCGGGAGCATCTACATAATTCCAGTTCGATACCGACATGAGCTCCGGGACCAAGCCCACGCCGATGGTGAACTTCGAGTGTGCGATTGGCATGCCAAATCCGCCGTAGGGCAACACGCCGGGGGAATTTTGCAGCGGAGCATTCTGGTTCACGGAGTTGCTAAAACTTCCTCGCGAGAAAATGCTGGTCACACTGAGATCCACTGTGCGCGCGGTCAGCGTCGACAACCCTGCTGGATTGGAGGCGAGTGCATCCAGCACGCCGGACGTGGAGGGAATATAGACCCCTCCGACAGCCTGGGACCGGGCGCTGGTAGTGTTCCAATAAAAATCCTGTGCGTACACGCTGCTTGCCATCGCGCCAAGCGCCAGAAGTTTAAACAATTGATGAGTTCGTAATTTCATACAAGAGTCTCCTTGGGTTTACTGACAACTGGGTTACTCACGGCGCTAGCCAGCGCGGTCAGGCTCGTAGAACTTCCCTGACGGTGCGCGATGGTAAGCGCTTCAAGGCATCTCGCGTCGAGCTTGTGAGTTCCTTCGCTCTGCATGATGCCGAAAACTTTTTCGGTAGGCATGGCGTCCCGATACGGGCGTCTCGCCGCCAGGGCGTCGTAAATGTCCGCGACGACAAGAATGCGGGCGGGCAACGAAAGCTGTTCGGCTCCGTATCCGCGAAAATATCCGGAGCCATCGAGTTTCTCGTGGTGAGAAGCGGCGATTTCGCTGAGTTCCCCGAATCCCGGTATTCGCCGCAGGATTTCGAAGGTGAAATAGGGGTGCTTCTTCACTACCGAGAACTCCCCATCCGTGAGCTTCCCGGGCTTTTCGAGAATTGAGTTCGAGACGCTAAGCTTGCCGATGTCGTGGAGCAGGGCTGCCCGGCGCAGGAACGTGATGGTTTGCGGATTCAGGTCCAGTTCCTGTCCAATGGCGATGGCCGCGTTTGCCACGCCGGTGGAGTGCTGATAGGTAAAGGGAGACTTCGCATCGATCACTTCGGCGAATGCCATGCAGATGCCATCGAGCATCCCTTCGGTAAGCACCATCTGCCTGTCCTCTGGTTCCAGACCGACAACGTCGTGCAGGACTTTTTCCGTTCCCAGATCGGCAAAAAGCGTCCCGGCCTGATGCAGCGACTCTACGGCCTTGACCAGGTCCGGATCGAACCAGCGGCCGCTGCGCCGCCCGACCACGTCGACTGCTGCTTGGGCCCCGCGGTTTACCCAAAACACTTCCAGTGTTTGGGACAGGTTCATGATGCGCGAGAACAGAGGAATCTGTCTGCCTCGGAGTCCATCAGGATACCCGCCACCGTTCCAGTGCTCGTCCAGGCTGAAGATCCCGAGAGCGACATTTTCCGAAAATCCCATGCGACGTGCCACGGAAGAGCCGCGTTCACAGCGGATTTTCACCAGCTCACAGGAGTCCCGCTGCTGCGTGGCAGCCACGCTCAGCAGCGTACGGATTCGTTTGAGGAATGGTGCGCCAGTCGCCACGTGGCTGATGGCATATTGCAGGCTCTCCCATCCCACCCGCGTCCAATCCGTTGTCTTGACGTCGCCCTTGGCACGAATTTCGTCGGCACTCAGGATATGAAACAACCTGGAGGCATTGCTGCTGCAGCCAGCGTCTTTCAGCAGAAGGGAATAATACAGATCCGCTTGGTCTTGAATCGGCAATCCGATGTGTTGCGCGATGCGCATTCCGATGATGCAGGCTCGCACCGAATGCCCCATCGGCTGGCCTTCCGTGAGATCCAGAGCGTACGAAAGCGCGGAGATGATCTGAGAGACGCGTAGTACCGGCGCGCCTGCCGTACTGCCCAAAGGTGAACTGGAGTCGAAAGTAGTCACAGGAGTAACGTCTCTTGGGTTAATGAAAGCATTCATCCAGCCAAATGTTTGCGGTTGGCCGAACAATGACTTAGTCGATTCACTCCGAAATAATCGGCCAAGGTGACACGTGAACGTTATGCCGAAGGTGACAGAATGTCACCTAACTAGCGGACGCTTCCAGGTGTGTCTCAGTCGATCGTTAGGGTGAATCCCTGGCGTAAGCTTGCGGAGATTAAGGATCGTTAGACGCTGATCACTGGACAGGGTGCGGCACGGATGATGGAATAGGCGCTGTTTTTGAGCCGTCCGAGGGTGGTTTGAAGCGCTCCCCGGCCGATGACGATCAGGTCCGCATGGTAGTCGGCAGCGGCTTGGTGCACTGCGCCTCCCACGCTTCCACCGACCACACGGCTTTCGATGTGGGTGCCCGCTCCAGCCTGCAATTTAGCCAGTCGTTCCCGTGCGGCATGAAACAGAAACTCGTACATGCTCGGGTCGCTCGCTTCTGTCCACATACCATTCGCGCCGGCGACCGCATGGACCAACTGAAGATCCAAGTTTTGCTGCCGTGCAAATTCCGAGGCCCACTTGAGCACGACTTCTCCATGCTCGTCGGTATCCACGGCGCACAAAACACGCTTCCATCGGTCCGGCGAATGAGCCATCATCTCCTCCGCGTGGACGCCGGTCCAGACCAGACAGTGCGTATCGTGCAGCACTTTCGCGGTCACCGAGCCCAAGAGCAGCGAACGAAAAGGACTGTGGCCGTGCGTCGGCATCATGATCAAGTCGATCTGGTGCTCGCCGGCGTAGTTCACGATCTGGCTTGCCGGGTCGCCTTCCCGCAGTTCTCGCACGAGCGGAATACTGGACAATGCATCGGCGGCGAAACGATCGAACTCAGGTACAGCTTTCGGATCGCCCGTGACATGCAGGAGCATCACTTGTGCGTCGAAGCATTTCGCCATAGCGGCTACGGATGGCGCCACGGCTCCGCTCTGCGCAGAAAGATCGACGGGATAGAGAATTCGTTTGAGGTCGATCATGTCAAGGTCTTCCGCTCGCCGGGCGAGAACCGCGACACCAGCACGCCAACCGCGATCACCACGATGCAACCAATTACGTTGTACCAAAGGAACGAGATCTTGGTGAACAGAAAGGCGGCAAAGATCGCCGCTTCCCCGGCCAGGACACCTATAAACGCGCCATTCCCACTCACACTCTTAAAGAAGAACGCCAGCACAAAAACGCCCAGCAAGCCTCCGTAAAAAAGCGACCCAATGATGTTCACCGCTTCGATGAGCGCTCCGAAGCTGCTTCCGTATTGGGCGAAGACCACCGCGTACACACCCCAAAATACAGTAGCCACGCGCGACGCGGCGAGGTAGTGGCCGTCGGACGCATCCTTGCGAAAGTGTCTCTGGTAGATGTCGATCACGGTCACGGCGGCGAGCGAATTGATCTCACCCGAGGTGGACGACATTGCTGCCGTGAAAATCACAGCGACGATCAGTCCCACCACTCCAACGGGCAGGTATCCCGTCACGAACGATAGAAAGATGTAATTGGTGTCGTGAAAATCCTTGCTAACCAGCTTCTCGCCCGCAGCATGCGCATTGTCCAGTTCGCGCTGGGCGTTCTGATAACGTGCACGCGTTTCCTGTTGCGCGCCCGAGTCCCGCGCCTGAAGATAGTCTTCCGCGGCTTGCTTGCGCTGTGCGAAGGCTTGGTCGTAGCGCTGCTCGACCGCCGGGAAACGAGGATCTTTGGCCAAGCGCGCTAGTTCCACGGGCTGGAACAGCAGCGGAGGCTTCTCAAAGGTAAAGAACACGAAGACCATCGCACCGATGAAGAGGATGAAGAACTGCATCGGGATCTTGGCCAGCGCGTTGAACAGCAATCCCAGGCGACTTTGGGCAATTGATTTACCAGTGAGATACCGCTGCACCTGGGATTGATCGCAACCGAAGTAAGCCAGGGCCAGGAACATTCCGCCGATGAGGCCGCTCCACAGGTTGTAGCGGTCGTCCCAATCGAAATGCGTGGTCACGGCATTCAGCCTGCCGGCGGCGCCCGCCAGCGAAACGGCTTTGGCCCACGAAACATCTGGCGGCATGAGATGGATCGCCATGAACAGAGCCAGCACCAGCGCGCAGGAGATCAGCATCATCTGTTGCACGTCGGCCCAGATGACTGCCTTGTTACCGCCGATCGACGTATAGATGACGATGAGGAGGCCCATCAGGATCGTCGTCCAGCGGTCCGGCCATCCCAGAATCACGGATAGGACAACTGAGGGAGCGTACAGGGATAAGCCCGCGGCCAAGCCTCGCGGGATCAGGAAAATCGCACTCACTAGCGCGCGCGTCTTCACATCGAAACGCTGCTCGAGGTATTCGTACGCGGTGTACACATTCGCCCGATGAAAAATCGGAACGGCCGTGGCGGAAAGAATCACCATGGCCAAAGGCAGCCCAAAGTAGAACTGCACGAACCGCATCCCGTCCGTGTAACTTTGTCCCGTGGTCGAGATGAAGGTGACGGCGCTGGCTTGAGTGGCCATGATCGATAACCCCATGGCGTACCAGGGCATCGATTTGCCGGCCAACAAATAGCGATCGACGGTATTGCTGCCTCGGCCGCGATACAGACCGTAGCCGACGATAGCCACGAGCCAGGCGAACATCACGATCCAGTCAATGGGCTTCATTACGGCTTTTTGGCAAATCTAAAGGGTAACGCGTTTCTCAAAATCGAAGAGCGCAAAGGGTGGTAACATGTTCGCAGTTTTCGGATCGACAAACGATGCGAACAGAAAAGGATCGCACATGAGCGGACTATCCCCATCCTCACCGGAACGGCGTTCATTTTTCACTAGCTTCAATGCGGGAGTCACTTCGCTGGTAGCGTTCGCCATCGGCGGCGTTGCCATGGCCAAGCCGAAGTCAGCGGCGCGTTGGGAGCCGGCGCGGCACGAAAAAGATGACTGGCTGGATCAGGTGCCGGGCAAGCACCGCTTGCTGTTCGACACGATTTATCCTGACGGTCTGGGCGACGCGCTTGCCTTCGCCAACAACTTCATTCTGGTGAACAAGTCCGACTACGGAGTGGACAGCAAGGAACTGGCGGTGGTTGTGGTCGTCCGCCACCGGTCGACTCCTTTTGGCTACAACGATGCGATCTGGGCGAAATACGGATCGGCGCTTGCGCCCATAACTCCCATCGAAGATCCAAAAAGCAAGCAAGCCCCGAAGGTTAACCTTTACAATTCCGACGAGTATGCCGGCTTAATGCCCAGTCGTGGCACGACGCTCGATTCCCTCACGAAACGAGGCGTACAGATCGCCGTATGCTCGATGGCCACTCGCGGGATCGCGGATATACTGGCTGGAAAGGTGGGCGGCAACGGCGACGCCATCAACAGCGAGTTGATGGCCAATCTGGTGCCAAATGCCCGCATGGTTCCGGCGGGAATCGTGGCCGTCAATCGCGCCCAGGAGCGGGGCTATTCGCTCGTCGGCTAGTAAAATCGTGGGGAGCCAATCATGAGACAACTGCTTTTGATTCTTACCGTCGTCACGATGGGAGTTTCTGTCGCTGCCGCGCAATCCCCGGTCAAGAAATCGACTATCCCGGGCATCACGAATTTTGCCCAGGTGGAGACGACCGTCGCCTGCGCTGGCGCGGTGACGCCGGAAGCAGTCGCGGGGATCAAGAAGATGGGATTCGCGTCCATCATCAACCTGCGGCTGGAAACCGAACAGGGCGCCAACATCGACGCGGAAGCCGCGGCGGCCAAAGCGGCCGGCATCAACTTCGTGCACCTTCCCTTGAGTGGAACTGCACCGGACCCAGCGGTGGCAGATCGCTTTCTCAAGATCATCGCCGAACCTGGGAATCAGCCGGCGATGATTCACTGCGCCAGCGGAAACCGCGCCGCAGCGATGTGGCTTATCAAACGTGTACTCATCGATAAGTGGGACAACGATCGCGCCCTGGAGGAAGCCACGCAGCTCGGTTCGATGAGCCCGGTGATGAAGGCTTTCGCGCTGGATTACATCCAGGCGCACAAAAAGTAAGCGTGGCCTATTTTTTAGGCAGCGGGACGGCGAACAGTTTGAACGTGCCCGGATCCTTGTCCTTCAAGGCCGGATCATTCTGATAATTCAACTTCCCTTCGACGATCCAAGCCATGCCGCGCGTGGCGGTTACGCCGGGGGTGCTTTCCAGTCCCTCTTTGATGATCTTGATCACCGCGTTCTGCATTCCCGGACCGTCGAACGTGACGATGCTCATCTTGCCCGAGTTCTCGGCCAGAAGCAGACGATTCTTGCCGATCGCGCGCATGCCATCCGGACGATCGATCGCGCGCGGGAGCTTGAGCTCGATCACGCCTTTCGATTTGCCGTCCGGTCCCAGATCCAGGCGCAGAAGTTTATTTGCGCTGACGCTGTTTACATAGAGGATGGTCGTATCACCAAATGCCAGGCCGTCGGCCCCTGCCAGCAGCGGATCTTTCGCGACCAGCTCCAGATTATTGCTAGCGGGCTTAAGCATCAACACACTGCCCTGCCGTGTGTCCGTGATATAGGCTGCGCCGTTCGCAGCCGTCGCGATGTCGTTACACAAGGCGCCATCTCCAGGCAGAGGATAGGTGCCCTTAGGCGCGCCGGTCTTCAGATCGAAAGCCTTGACCGAGGTTGCCTCGCCTTTGTTCTCCAGGTTGTTGGAGCAGACCCACAGATTCTTGCCCTTCTCATCGGCGAAGACTCCGAGCACGCCGTTAAGACCGCCGGTGCCAGGCTTGATCCACTCCTCGGCGGCCGTCTTCCCCGGCGCGATCCGGCTCACATTGCCATGCCCCAGGCTCCCAATGATCAAAGTGCCATCCGAGGTCGAGGTGATGCTCTCCGGAAAAATCCCCTTCCCCGGGAGCACGATTTCGGTGATGGGCTGCGCAGCATAAGCCGCGCTCGCCACGAATACGGCCAGCGAAGTAATACCGAGATTACGTCTGTTGAATAGATGTTTCATAGCCTTCTAGCAGCATACAATAGACCTTGAGACTCCTC
>Ga0105238_10001719_pt1 | contig 22078 bp, 22 predicted proteins | sample KBSC34metaG_FD_81526 | JGI IMG/M metagenome (GOLD analysis project Ga0105238, IMG submission 81526) | Corn rhizosphere microbial communities from Kellogg Biological Station, Michigan, USA - KBS C3-4 metaG | ecosystem: Host-associated > Plants > Roots > Rhizosphere > Soil | place: Michigan, USA...
CTGAGGCCGCCACCCGAATAGCAGATGACTTTCAATCGTGCGCCAGTAGATTCGTCCGCTAGCGGCCAGTAACGGACGTTAGGAATCTTTGGAAAGGGCAGTATGGAATATCGGTTTCAAATAGCGTCGGACGTTATCCGCGATGGCCTGGGTTTGGAACTGGTAGATTCCACCGGCAAAGTTCTTGCCGAAGTCTTCCGATGTGACGCTGATCATTCGCTGAAAGTCTCTCTTTTTACAGACGAGCTGCCATTTCCGCTGATGGAGAAACTGGTTCTCATGGCACGTACTGAACTAGGTGTTTTTGAAGATGGTGGTCCGTTGCCGAAACCAGCATGACGACAATTGGTTGGAAGCTGACAATGTCGGAACGGAAGCAGTCCAATTCAACTTGAGTAATAAATAATAATTCGGGGAATTTGAATCAAATGAGATATGCCGTCATTGGCTTTATCCTCACATTGATTGCTGGTTCGGCTGCGGCGCAATCAACGTCCGTATGTACAAAGGCAGATGAAATACGCTGGGAAGCAGCGACGATCCGTGAAGGGATGCCTGCGATCATATATCCACCGCAGGCGCGTCAAGAGGAGCGAGAGGGATGCGTGCGCATCCAGTTCACCATCGACGGCGATGGCAAAGTTTCCGCAATGACGATTTTATCGACGTCGGGATATCAGGATCTTGATGCCGAAGCCGCACGCGCAATTGGCTCGAGAATTTATCCGCAGATGATGTGTGGAGGGATCGCTCAGGAACATACAACGGCGCAGTCCATCAATTTTCGTCTTGACCATGAGCCCGCACCACCGGCGGCGCCACTCACTGAAACCAAGCGCTCTTTGATCGAATCAATCTTGAGAAAGCTACCGCCCGACCAGATTCCGCCCGCTTATGCGGCACACCTTGTCGACAAGGTTCCGAAACGACTTCTGATGGAATATCCGGCAATTCCACCGACCGCACTCAAACAGATTGTCGACGAAGTTCGGGAGCAACTTGACGCTTCCCGCAAAAAATCATCCGGGCTGCATGAAAGCCAGGTTCAATATTTCAATAGCCGGTATAGCGACGGCGAATTGCAGCTGTTGGAGCAGCTGGCCAATCAACCAGGCGGTGTGGTGCTGTTGAAAAAACTCTCTGCTTTGTTTCAAGACCAGCGTGCAGTTACCGCACGTTGGCACGATCGTATTGTCGAGCGTGGCCTCGAAGAGGCACTGGCGAAACAACAAGCGCAATCGTCCAATACAGGCTGGTTGGAAGGGCGCAAGTAGGGCCTTGTCCAAGCGTGAGGTCGCTGGGGTGGCAGGCTTGCTCCCTCTCGGCTTAGGAGTCGATGCCTATTACGCATTGCTCGTGCGGGCCGACCAAAGGGAGCGATTGTTCAACTGGCGGAGGATGCTGGCTTGAACATTCGGGAATCAGACGATGTTAAACATGAGCAATTGCACGATTGTCGATTTGCGAGAGAAATTGATCCACTGTGATTTCTTCGGTCCCAAGACCCGGCGAAGTAGAAGAGTGCGTGGTCAAGGAACAGGCAAGACCGATTCTCAAGGGGTAAGGCAGCTCAGGCTCAGCTTGGCCACAAGAGCGCGACGACGACGGAAATCTATGTTTGAAAGCGGCGGGCCAGTAGGCTATGCCGAAGAAATGAATTTGCCGCCGTTAGGGGGGACATTGCGGAGCAAAGCCGGAATTGCGGAAATAAAGCGGCTTGCATCGCTGCAAGCCGCTTCTATTCTGGTGCTGATGGGCGGAATCGAACCGTCGACCTACTGATTACGAATCCGCGGGGAAAATTATATAAATCAATAGGTCAGGTCGGTTTTTGCTCCGCAATTCAAAAAAAATGCCGCCAGCAAAGCTAATTTGGCAGCGTGTCAATTTAGATTTGCGGAGCGCTATTCGTCGTGCAGAATGCGAATGACCTTCATCGTTATCCGATTGGCGACATACCCAAAGCTACCATCGCCGATTGCTGTTGCTGAGGATGTTCATCATCCACACAGTGCAGGTCAATGCGAGCCATTTCCAGTGGATTTCTCAGGTATTTCCTGATGCTCCTGGGAAAACAGCTGTTTTATGCTTGAGCTGAAAATTCTCTTGGAGGCAACTATGAGCATCGCCGCCTTAGCCGTCAGCCATCATATGATTCTCGTCAAGAACGTTGCCTATCTGGCAGTCAGCGGATTGGATTTCACCGACCGGATGCTACCGGTTCTTTCCAATGCGGTTGCCCATATCAGTTCTTCAGGCATTGTCAAAGAGTCTGAAGCAATATTGATATTGCGGAATGCGGTGGAAGAGGAACTAGGTCAGCCTCGCATAGAGCATCCTCGATACGCGGAGGCCCTGCGGTTCGCCAAGGAAATGTTGGCGGCTGATTTGTTGCCTGCTTGATCTCATCTCGGCTTGCCAGGCTTGGCCTGGCAAGGGGATCTAATGGCCATTTTCGCGCTTTACAGATTTCTGGCACGGCCGATCGCGGACAAGTCCTTGGGTGAAACTCGTAGATCCTCATCCATCACGCCAGGGTCTTGCGGGCTAACATTGATCCAAATCATGTTTTGCTGCTTTTCTTCAAAGATTTTTTCCGGTTACAGGGAATTTCCTGGTCGTTGAGATAGGGTGATGCTCCTATAACTACAAGCTGCGCTTTTTCAATTCTCGTGGGGGGAGTATGAAGAATCTCAAGATCGGCCAGCGTCTTACCTTAGGACTGGCTGCTGTCATCTTTTTGCTTGTCTGTGTCGCCGGATTCGGTCTTCGGCAAATATCTTCACTGAATGACCGTATAGAATTCCTGACCTCAGTGGATGAGGGGAAACTGAAGGCGCTTGCCAAGACACAGTTTGGCATCACGTTGCGTGCCATTGCTGCGCGCAACCTCACTCTCATCACTGATCCCGCTTTGCAAAAGAACGACGCGCTGCTGGTGGCCAAGACGCAAAAGGACATCAATGACGGGCTCGCGGAATTGAAAAGATTGTTGGCCGAATCGGCAGCTCCTGAAGCCGAACGTCAGTTGATTGACCAATTGGCTGATCTCGAAAAGCAGTATTACCCGGTGGCGGTAAAGGTGGTGGAGCTCGCAATGGCCTTGAAGAATGACGAGGCGCGAGTTGTTCTGAACAAAGAATGCATGCCGATTCTTCAGTCGGTCATTACGCACGTTCAGAAGATCAACGATTACCTCTATCAAAACTCTCAGGAAAACGCAGCCGCTGCGGAGCGCGCCTATTCACAGTCGAAATTGATGATGGTGGGTATCAGTGTGCTGGCATTGGTCGTCGGGATGCTGATCGCATGGAAGCTGACCCGATCGATCGCAGCACCCTTGGCGAGTGCGGTAGAGATTGCCCGAAAGGTGCGTGACGGCGACCTTACCAGCCGCATCAAGGTGGACAGCCGCGATGAAGTGGGTGAGCTGGTCGGCGCGTTGAAGGATATGAATGAAAGTCTCGCCGCCATCGTCACCGATGTTCGCGAGGGGACACACACCATTGGCGCGGCTTCCGGAGAAATTCAACGCGGAACTGTCGACCTGTCGGCGCGTACGGAACAGCAAGCCAGTTCGCTGGAGGAAACTGCGTCCGCCATGGAGCAGCTTACGGCAACCGTCAAACAGAATTCAGAGAACGCCGTTCAAGCCAATCGACTGGCCAACGATGCTTCGAACATTGCGGCCGAGGGCGGCGAAGCGGTTGCTGTTGTGGTCGATACGATGAGAGCCATCAGCGGTTCATCCCGTGAAATCGTGGAAATCATCAGCGTCATCGACGGTATCGCGTTCCAGACCAACATACTTGCCTTGAATGCCGCTGTGGAAGCCGCCCGGGCGGGCGAGCAAGGGCGGGGATTCGCTGTCGTGGCAGCAGAGGTGCGGGCGCTGGCCCACCGGTCCGCCAGCGCTGCGAAGGAAATCGAAGCATTGATCAATCAGTCGGTGACCAGGATCGCCACTGGCGAGCAACAGGTGAACCATGCCGGCGCGACAATGGGCAGGGTGGTCGAGAGCATCAAGAACGTCTCGGGCATCGTCCAGGAAATCAGCGTTGCCAGCGCCGAGCAGACGCGAGGACTTGAGCAGATCAACCAGGCCATCGCACAAATCGATGAGGCGACGCAGCGAAACGCCGCACTCGTCGAAGAAGCTTCTGCTGCATCGTCAACGATGAAGCAGGAAGCGGCCTCGCTGACGCAACTGGTCAGTACCTTCAAGCTGTCTTCGACGGCCGGCGCAGTAGTGGCCGAGATCCCGCGGCGTCAGTTCGAAACGCTGCCCGCCTGAGGACAAGCTTAACAACCTTTCCTTCATGCCTATGCTTTAGGCGGCTGTGCGTTGGTACAGCCGTCCGATAGGCATCCCTCATACGCTCATTGTTCTGCAGCAAAAGAACAAGGCATCTCCATCTTCACCAAACCATCATGGATAATTTTCAAAAAGAAATCGATGAGCGCACGAACCTGACTTCCACCAATAAATTCGAACTGCTGCTCTTCCGTGTCGGAACTCCGGATGGCTCCACCGACAGGCCGGGAGAACTTTACGGCATCAATGTTTTCAAGATCCGGGAAATCGTTCCGATGATGCCCATCACTGCGGCAGCGGGCATGACATCGCCGATGTTGGGGATGGTCAATATTCGTGGGCAGGTAATGTCCGTAGTGGACTTGTCAGCCGTCACAGGTTGCAGGGCGTCGCAAGGGCTCAATATTCTGCTGATCACGGAATTCGCCCGGCATACCCAAGCCTTTGCGGTTGAATCGGTGGAAGAAATTGTTCGCCTGGACTGGAGCCAGGTGCTGCCAGCTGATGCTCACGCCCCCGGCGGTTTGGTGACCAGCATCGCGCGCATGGATACTGAACGGGATGGAGGCCGGCTGGTGCAGGTCCTGGATGTGGAGCACATCCTGAACCTGGTCTCTCCGATGAAGGAATCGATCGAGCCGAACAAGGGCGGTGTCCGCCCGGTCACATTGAAACCAGGCACTGTGGTCCTGGCTGCTGACGACTCGCGAGTGGCACGCGCATTGATAGAGCAGTGCCTCAAGGAATTGAATCTGCCGTTCATCATGGCTACTGACGGGCTCCAGGCTTGGAACAAGTTGCAGCAGCTGAGTGCTGAAGCCGAGGCCGAGGGCAAGTCCGTAATGGACAAGGTGGCGATGGTGCTGACTGATCTTGAAATGCCGGAGATGGATGGCTTTACCTTGACCCGCAAGATAAAAAGTTCTGACAAATACAAGCGCCTTCCCGTAGTGATCCATTCATCGCTGACCGGGGCTGCCAACGAGGATCATGTGCGCTCTGTCGGGGCGGATGGATATGTCGCCAAGTTTGCGCCCAGTGATTTGGCTGCGATGTTGGCAAAGGTGCTGCCTGCTTAGTGCTCATTGCCCGGCGATTTTTCAAAAGAGGGCAGCAAGCCTCAGAAGGCTTGCTGCCGTCGCGCCGGCTCCTTCAGCAGCCTATACGGTAGGAACAGTACCGCCATCTATCCGAACCTCGGTCCCGGCGATCGACGCGGATCTCGGGGATGCCAGGAAAGCGATCAGATCAGCGACCTCATCGGGTTTCGCTGGCCGTCCTGCGGGAATGCCTCCCAGCCACTCCATGATGATTTTCTTGCCGCCCTCGTAGTCTGTGCCGGCATGCGCAGCCGTGCGCTGCGCAAATGCTACCGATGCTTCGGTTTCAATCCAGCCAGGTGCAACGCTGAGCACGCGAACTCCTTTGGGGGTTACCTCTCTGGCCAGTGCCTTGCTGTAGGTCGAGAGGGCCGCTTTTGCAGCGGCATAGGCGGTCGTCGATTCGGGCAAAGGCAGCACGCGCTGGATGGAGCTGACGTGGATGATGACCCCCGACCCTTGGTCCAACATGCCCGGCAACAGCGCACGGTCCATGCGCACGGCCGGCATCAGGTTCAGGTTGAGTTCGGCGAACCAGTGCTCATCACTGATCGCGGCGAAACCGCCCCCGGGCGTCTTCGATCCGCCGAGCACGTTGATCAGGATATCCACGCCCCCCCATTGCTTCAACACCGTCTCGGAAAAATGCCGCGTGCCCTCTGCCGTTGACAGGTCGGCCGCGACGTAGGTGACGCCCTCGGCCGAATGCTGGGGCAAGCTACGGGCCGATGTGGCCACCCGTGCGCCAGCCTGCGCAAGGGTTCTGACGACTGCGGCGCCGAGACCCTGGGTGCCGCCGGTCACCACGGCGCGCAGGCCGCTCAGGTAAAGGTCAAAGCTCATGCCGTGATCTCCAGCGATGCGATCAGGCCTCGTTCGAGGCCAAAGCGGTAGGACAGCACAATCGGACTCCCGGGGAAGTTGCCGGCGACGTTGGCGCGAACGCGTTGGAGGTCCCCCTCCTGCTGGATGTCCAGGGGCACGCTGGTCGCGTTGTACTGGGCCGATGCCTTGGCCAGGAAGGCCGTGATCGCCGCGACTCCGGTATAGGTGTGGCCGTCATCTTTCATGACGGCCTGCGCCGTGAAGCAGCGCGCCAGCGCTTCAGGGTTGTGTTCGGCCGCGAAGTACGCAGCGATTGGTGGGGGCAGGATCAAGGTGTTCACGATGGTTGGCTCCATACGGTCAGTAAGGCCACAGGATGCGCGTCAAAGTGAATTTAGTTAATATCCCTTAATCTTGATGAACTATGTAGTAAAAAATACATAATGCGCGGATCCGATTTTAACGAATTGAAGGCATTCGTGGCCGTGGTGGAGCGTCAGAGTTTTGTGCGCGCGGCGGAGCATCTGGGCCTGTCGCCGTCGGCACTGAGCCAGACCATCCGGCAGCTCGAAGAACGCATCGGCGCTCGTCTTCTGAATCGCACCACGCGCAGCGTCGCGCCCTCGGCCAGTGGAGAGCTGCTCTACAGTCGCGTGGCTCCGCTGTTTCGGGAAATGGCTGCGGCTGTCGCAGAGGCAAGCGAGGCCACCGGAAAAATGAACGGGACGCTGCGCATCAACACGCTGGGGATTGCCGCGAGAACCGTCATTGCGCCTCGGCTGGCGCGCTTTCATCAGGCCAACCCTGGCGTGGTCCTTGACATCGTGGTTGACGATACGCTGGCCGACATCGTGGCGGGCCGCTTCGATGCGGGTATTCGCGTGGGTAACCGGGTCGAGAAGGACATGGTGGCCATTCGCCTGACTCCCGACTTGAAGATGGTTGCCGTGGCGTCTCCGGACTACCTCGCGCGCCGGGGGATACCCAGGTCTCCTGCGGATCTGCATGCGCATACGTGCATCAACTGGCGGTTGCAGACGGAGGGCCGGCAGTATCGCTGGGAGTTCAAGAAACGAGGCCGGCAAGTCGAGGTCGCGGTGGAGGGGCCCGTCGTGACCAATCATGCTGACATCGGCATTGCGGCAGCGCTGGACGGGCTTGGCATTGCTTATCACTTCGAGCGGGATGGCGTGGATGAACTGCTGGCCCAGGGACGGTTGGTCCAGGTGCTGGCGGACTGGTCGATATCGCGGCCGGGATTGTTTCTCTATTATCCGAACAGGCGGCATCGGCCGGCGCTGCCTTGGGGCGTTCATTGATTGTTTGCTGGATCGTTGTACAAACGATTGATAGCGAGCTCGCGGGTCGGTGGCTGGCGCAGACAAGCGACCGAACTGGTTGGACATGACGTACTCTGCCTGTCGTATTCCGGCTTGCCTGTACGACCAAAAGTGCCGCATGAAAAATATTCTATTGCTCTTGATCTTTCGGGAGGCGGATGGTGAATGTCGTCCCCTCGTCAGCGGAAGAGCCCACGGTAACTGATCCGCCATGCGCACTGGCCACCTCGCGAACGATATAGAGCCCAAGCCCCATGCTCCCACTTTGCTTGGCCGGTTCATCGGCATCGGCCGCAAGGCGCACCAGGGGATTGAAAATTGATTGAAGCTTTTCTTCTGGTATCCGAGGGGCCTTGTTATTTATGGATACTATGACTTCATCTTGCGCTGCGGTGATTTCTACGCGGATGGGTTCTTCTGCCAGGCCGTGCTGAACAGCATTGCCGAGTAAATTGGAAATTGCCTGCGCGACGCGTTCTCTATCCCACTTTCCCTTCAGGTCACCGGACGTTTTTAACGTTACTTCCCGGTCGGGATGGGAAGTGGAAATTTCTTCAACCACACTTTGTGCGATCTCCCCGATATTGACGGAAGTGAGATGGAGCGGCAGACCGGTTCCCAGATGGGTACGGGTATAGTCCAGCAAATCAGCTACCAGCTTTCCCATGCGCTGGCCGCTGTTGTATATGCGGGCCGCGATCTTGCGGTGCCGATCGTCGATGTCCTCCGCCAGCAGGATAATCTGGGCACCCTGAATTGTCGCGCCGAGTGGATTACGAAGATCATGTCCCAGTATTGCCAGAAAGAGATTTCGCGACTGATCAAGTAACTTCGAATATCTGGCAAGTGATTCGGCAAGGGCTTGATCAATCGCCTCATTAAATCGCGTGATATCGTCCACATTTGTCTCGTTTCCCTCTTTCCACTCTCTAGCCCAGAGCCTCAGCACGCTGGAGCGTAAAGCACGATATTCAGAGGCAAGCTGATCCACGCTGAAACCCGACAATAATCTCGCGATGGCGTGGGTCTCGGCGGCAGTGTCGTTGGGCGCATTGGGTGCCCGTCCTTCAGACTTTGCAATCTCTTGTGCCTCAGTCTGTGCCTTGTCCAGATCGTCAGCAATTGCAGCAAGCATCAGCGAAGCATGATTTCGCAATGCTTTCGAATCCATCGTAAGTGCAGGTGGCTGAATCGTCTTTGCAAATCCCTCCCAAGCTTCGAGAATGGGCTCCATACGTGACCGAATGAAGTCAGACAATCGCAAAATTGGTCTTTCGGACATGGTTCTCTTTCTTGAATCGTTTAATGCGAGACCGTTTTGCAAGCTCCGCATTTTGAAGGTCTTTGGCTACGCTGTACGTCAGGAGAAATGTTAGCGGGAAATTCAAAGTGGACTAGCGCATTGTGACGATCGGGGCTCAATTGTCTGTCGGTACTTCATTGTCGTACGTGGCTGGCTACAGGAGAGCTTCGATAGTCGAAAGCAGTAAATTCAATGGACAGGGCTTAATCAGCAAAGCAGAAAAGTACTTTCTTGCATACCAGGAATTCGCCATAGGGGTGGCACTCAAAAGCACAATGGGTATAGCCGAAAGTCTCTCGTTGGCTTTTAGCGTTTCGGCAAACTCCAAACCATCCATCAGAGGCATGCGTAAGTCGGTAAGGATGACATCCCCCACTGCAGCGTCGTTCAATAAAAGCCCCATGCCCACAGACCCGTTTGACGCTTCAAGGACGCGGTAGCCTTCGCTTCGCAGCAATTCAGAATAGAGTGCACGGACGTCCCCGTTGTCTTCCAGAACAAGAATTGTGCGTGTGCCTGCGGTTCCATTCATGTGCGAGTTGGGGATAAATTGTCCGGCAAGAACACCGGCTCTAGTCGTGATTGTCGGGCGGGCCCATGCAAAAGGGGATCAGCCAGTTTCTCAATAATCAGAGAAATTTTCCTACAGATAAGTAGGACAACCACTCATGCGGACCCTGTGCAGATCGGAGGAGATCCTTGCTAAAGCTGGTGGGGGCAGCCGAAAGGAGCCACACATTGTGTGTATTTGAACCGCATCAAGGGGCCCCTGCAGTCTGACTGAATATCACAGCGGTGGGGCAATGGCACAAAGGCTTCCAAGCGCGAGCTTGGAAGCCTTATAAATGGTGCTGATGGGCGGAATTGAACCGTCGAACTACTGATTACGAATCACACAATGAATTCTCGCAATTAAAGAAAATTTACAAAAATCACCAAGCATCAATTAACATCTTGCCACTCGGCAAGATGATCAGTATCTGCACGGTCGCTTGTTGCATTTCAATTAACCAAGCCACAGATCGTGAAGAACGTCTATCCAGTTTCCCTCATTACCGCCACCACACTCCTGGTATCCGCATGCGGCAGCGTCCAGCCGTACAAGGAACCCTTGCCGGACCAGGCTAGCGCAACGCTCACCATCGCCTTGGGCAATGAATATGGCGAATCCAGTCTCTCCTATGGCCGTGCCGATGAGGATGGATGCCTGGAATTTCCGACGCTGTACGCGAGCGGCAACGTGCGCGATCTGCCGCAAACGCCGCCTGCGCCCAAGACCTTGAAGATCCCGGCGGGGAGCCCGCAACTCCTGCGGTATTACCGCCAGATCGGCCGCAACGCTTCGGCGCGCGCCTGCACGATCAACCTCCGATTCGAACCCAGGAAGGATGCGCATTATCTGGTGACAAGCGACAAGCGCTACGAAACGGGCAAGAGCAAATCCTGGTGGTCCGGTGAGAAAACGACCAGTACGGAAGTATGCATGGTCTACGTCCTGGAGCTGGACGAGACGGAAGGCCTGAAGCCGGTACCCATCAAGCAGGTTGGGGTGAACCCGACGCGTTTTGGCGTTCCGGGCTGCCCGAAGTAGTAACAAGGTGAAATACAGTCTCTTGCTGCATTGGGGGCAATGCACTCGAAACGAGACGCCGATGTAGAAATAAAGACAGGGGAAAAATTGGATGAAACGCAGAAACCTCATGCAGGCGGCACGCGCAGCCGTGCTTGCAAGTATCGCCATGATGGCCTTGCCGGCCACGGCGCAAATGGCAGAACAGACCATGCGCGAGTTCACCGCCTGCAACAGCAGCTTCTTCCGCGTACTCGCAAAGGATGCTGCGGCGAGCCAGGTGTTGCCCGCGCTGGAACGAAAGGACGAACTCGCTTGGATCAAAGTCAAGGATCGCAAGAACGCCCCCGACAATCAGGTCAACTTCGCCGCCCCCGTCACCGTGGGTGACATCAAGCTGCTGGGTTATTTCGATGAGATAACCGACCTCCAGGAATTGGGACGCTATTACTACTGGGGATTCATCGTCGACGGCACCGTTGCAGAGGTCATCGGCAAATTGCGGCCGATGGTGAGTAACGCCGATCGCCTCCACCCCGACGGAACAGACTACGCCCGCACGGAGGTGAAGATCGGTAGCTCTGACTGGATTGCCATCAAAACGGGTTCGGGCAGCGTGCCGCAGAAAAACACCATCGAACGCGCATTCATCATCGAGAGCATGGAGAACAACAAGCATGCCACGCGCGTTTCATGTTCGCTGCAAGGTGCAGTGACTGCCGCCGTGCTCAAGAACGAACGGCCCGACGTGGGCTCGGACGATCTGCCACCGCTTTCATCACAAGAGCCAGAGGCGTCGGACCCGCCCGCGAATGTGCTGGCCGCTATCGATGCTGCGGCACCTCAAGCCTCGGTATGGCGCCCGCGTTTCAGCAAGATATCCATGCAACTCTCCTATCACGGGAAAAAGCCCTTCACGATGCTCAAGGAGGTTGAAAACGTGAATGGTCTGCTGCATATCCGCGAACACTACTCCGGCACTTTCTACGTAGACCGAGTCTCCTTTGCCGGCCTGCAGCAGCTGCGCGCCGAGATCTATATCAACAGGGTCGCTGCATCGGGCCGACCAGCTCTGACAACCGACCTGACGCTCACCCTTCCTGCCACCCTGGCTGCGGGCGAGACCTTGACGTTCGAGAGTGTGATGCAAAGTGGCAGCCCCCCCAAGCGCGCCCCTGAGGCCAGCAAGCAAACCTGCAAGATCGCACAAACAATATCCGCCTCAGACATCAACGCGACCTTGTCTGGATCGGCCGTGCTGCTCGACTGCACGTTCGCCAACGGTAGGCGCACTGAATTCGCCTTCCTGCAAGACCTTGGCGTGGCTATTCAGACCAAGGAGGGAAATGATTCCATGACCTATCCGGAATTCACCATCAGCAAGTAAGCGAAAATTCTGACCTGAGACGAATTTTGTAGCCACCGGCTAAGTGAGTTCTTTATGCTAACGCCAAGGAGAACTCAATAAAGAAGCGATTTACGGACGAACAGATCATCAGCATCTTGCGAGAAGCAGAGAGCAAGGAGATTGCGACGGTAGATCTGTGCAAGCGCCACAACATTACTGAGCAGACCTTTTTCCGCTGGAGAAACAAGTTTGGCGGTATGGATGTCTCGGACGCCCGGCGGCTCAGAGAGCTTGAATCCGAGAACGACAAGCTCAAACGCATGGTGGCGGAAAAACTGCTGGTGATTGATGGCTTGAAGTAGTTAAGCCGAAAAAAATGATGACCTCCGCGGGCCGGCGCGAAGCGCTGGAAGTCCTTACTCGTCGGGGGCTGTCGCAACGCAAGGCATGTCGTTATCTGGAACTGAGCCGGCGGGTAGCGGGTTATCAGTTGCTACAACCTGAAAAGGATCGAAGCCTGACGCAGCTGCTGATCGCGGCATCGCAAGAGGTCCCTCGATTCGCTATCGGCGTATGTCTGCCTGGCTGGCCTTGGGCGAGTCCCGAGTGCGACGGCTCTGGAGCGCGCTCAAACTGGGCAGTCCACGAAAGCGGCCTCGCAGGCGTCGATGCGGCAACGACATTCGGCTACCTGGAGCAACCAAGCCCAATTCGGTCTGGAGCTACGACTTTGGTCATGACCAGATGGTGGATGGACGCTCATTGAAGATGCTGTGCGTGATCGATGAATACACCCGGGAATGCCTGGCCATCGAAGTTGCTGCCAGTTTGCGCTCCCAGGATGTCATCCTGACGCTCTCGCGATTGATGCGGTTACATGGAAAGCCGGCCTACGTTCGGTCGGACAACGGCGCCGAATTCACAGCGGCCAAGGTCATGCGCTGGCTGCGGGATGCCTCCGTTGGTCCCGCCTTCATTGCGCCAGGCAGTCCATGGCAGAATGGATTCGTGGAAAGCTTCAATGGCAAGCTGCGTGACGAACTGCTTAACCGGGAGTGGTTCCGCAGTCGGGCAGAGGCAAAAGTGCTGATTGAAAGATGGCGTCAGTTCTACAACGAGCGTAGACCGCATAGCGCACATAACTACTAACCTCCAGCCACGGTCCGTCGAGCCTGGCTGGAATCGAATATGATCGACAACCGACTCACTGCCTGACTGGCTAAAAATTACCGACGCAGGTCACAGGCTAGGCAGATTGAAACCCTGGCCAAGCTGATGGAGTCGCAAATCGCCATGCGTGAAGCGCAAACACTGTGGTCCAGGCGCTATTGCTGTTGTACGAAAAGGAGGAGAGATTGCTGGGATTTATCGAGAAGATTCACCAGGTGCGGATGGCGCATCACCTGAATCAGGAAGTGAGTGACAGGTTCATCGAGATTTATCAGGAGAACGTGCAGGCGATTTTGCCCATTTGGCTGCGGACGACAGATTGTCACGAGTAGCGCACTTAGTCAGTTTTAAGAATTTTCTGCTAAGTGCTTACCGGATTCGCCAAGAATATACGGAGCCATGTAATGGTGCAAATTGCCATTGACGTTTATGTTATTGAGATGTAACTTAAAAATGTTATTTTTAGTTGAGTTATATTTATTGAAAACCTTTTAAAAGCCTCGCTTTGACTTTTCGATATCCCCTTGAAATTTCAGAAAATTCAGAAGCGAGTGGTATCTGCAGATTGATTTGCGAATGAACAATAAGAAACCGGACTACCTGCTGTTGGATACCTCTGTCCTTCTCGAGGACCCCCATATCTTGGGGCGCATCATGCAAAAAGGAGGAATTCCATTCCTCTCAAATACCATTTTGCAGGAGCTCGATTTCAACAAGAACGGTGAAAAACCGATCAATCAAAACGCGCGCCTGTTATTTAGGGAATTTACGCGTGAGCAAGTTCATCCCTTCAATCGGATGCCAGGTGGCGAGGCGTTAGTTTTCGGGGACAGGCTAACTTGCTTCAAGTTTAGAGGGGGGAGTGTTTTCGTCTTATCCCGGGGGGAGCATCAGACCAAAGTTAATAATGATCACAAGATCATAGAGGTTGCGAAGGACTATGGTCTTATTTTGCTGACTCGCGATAATGCGATGGTGTTACAGGCAGGTGCTGCCGGAGTGTCAGCCACTTTGTGGAGCGGAAATCAAGAACACAAGAATAAGAAAATTTCAAAGAACATTTCTGGACAGAATACTGGGGGTCATGAAACTTCCGTTGTGCCCCCATTTGATTTGCCAAGCCGACCCAATGCAGAAATGGCCACAAAATTGCAGATCACTTCGATTCCGACGGTTGGAGGAAAAATATTAACTAAAGATGGAAAGGTCTTTCCTCTGAAGGAAGTTATCAGTAGAGGCGGTGAGGGGATCATTTACCGAACCTCATCAGATAACATAGTCTGCAAGATATACCATCCTGAGTGCCTGACGAATTTGCGAAAGAAAAAAATTGAATTAATGCTCACCCGGAGAATTGATCAGCCGGGGATTTGCTGGCCGTCGGCGTTGGCGCTCAACGAATATGGTGAGTTTGTCGGCTATGTAATGCCTATGGCGCAAGGGCGTCCGATTCAATCAACAATGTTTGTCAAACCGGTGTTGGAAAAGGCTTTTCCAGCGTGGACCCGGAAGGATTTGGTCAAGCTCTGCAAAGCGTTTCTGCAACAGGTTGAATATCTGCATTCACTTAATATCATCATCGGCGATATTAACCCGTTAAATTTCCTGGTGACGCCGGATAGCGAAAAGATCTGGCTTGTCGACACCGACAGCTTTCAGGTAGGCAGCTTCCCTTGTCCGGTTGGAACAATTAACTTCACAGCACCTGAGATTCAAGGGCGAGAATATCCTTCATTTTTAAGAACTAAAGAGCATGAACTGTTTGCGGTCGCAACGATGTTATTCATGCTTTTGCATCCAGGTAAGCCGCCGTATTCGCAGCAGGGAGGTGGAAGTCCAGGAGAAAACATTAAGAAAAGGGAGTTCCCCTATGGCTTTAAGGGGGCAACTTCAAGCAAAAATACACCTCAAGGACCATGGGGGAAAATCTGGGGAAATCTTCCGTATAAAGTGAAAGAAGCCTTTCATCAGACCTTCCATTCTAATCACCGACTATCTATTCCTGCATGGCGCGTGCTCCTAGACAGCTATTTGAAGTTGATTCAATCTGGAGAAGTTAGTGACGAACTGTTCCCCACAAAGCTAAAGATAAAGGACGGGATACCTACACTTTGCAGATGCGGAAATACCGAAGATGCGTCAAAAAAATGGCTAGATAAATTGGCGAGCGAAGGCCGAACCTTTTTATGTGCAAGTTGTGTCGACGAGATAAAAATGAGGAGCCTGGTCCGAAAATCCAGGGAGGCCAATGAAAAAGCCATGAACGCTGCTGGCCAGAAGAAAGGTGCTGCATCTCCAACTCCAACCCATGCAATTAAGAGATCGACTAGTGTTCCTTTAAGCTCCGGACAGCAAAGGAAAAGCAGCACTCAATATTCTACGTATGGAACGTCAGGATCGACAGCTACGCAGAAGAAGAAACCACCGGTGACCGCAATGGGGCTGCTCGGGGCTTTTTTGAAGCATTTTATTAAATAACTGATTGAGGAATATAGAAATGGCGGAAGATTATCTGTTGCGGCAGGAAGAGTTGGTCGAAAATCCGACCGCAAGAATTCCTATTTGCATCGTACTTGATACCAGTGGATCCATGGCAGGTGAGCCGATCGCTGAGTTGCAATCGGGGGTGACGACCTTCTTCGATGCCATTAGAGCAGACGAGGTAGCTCAGTATTCGGCGGAGGTGTGTATTGTCACATTTGGCGGAAATGTCACAAAAAATGTGGATTTTGCCTCCATCAATCGTCAGGAAATTCCCAGATTCGGCGCGACAGGAGCAACTCCCATGGGAGATGCAATCAATCTTGCGCTAGATTTATTGGACGCCAGAAAAACAGAATATCGCAATGCAGGTGTCGACTATTTCCAGCCATGGATGGTTCTCATGACCGACGGGCAGCCGACGGATAGTATCGACCTTGCCGCCAATCGTATTCGCGAGCTAGTTGGAGCAAAGAAATTGACGGTCTTCCCTATCGGTATTGGTAGCGATGCGGATATGAATGAACTAGCCAGATTGAGTCCGGGGCGTCCCCCGCTGAGACTGCAAGGGTTGAACTTTAGAGAGTTCTTCTTGTGGTTAAGTAAGAGCGTTAGCCGTGTATCACAATCGACGCCAGGGGAAAGCGTTCCTTTGGACGTGGCGGGTATCAATGCATGGGCCAAAGTGTGATCAAGGTTTCGGGCGCGAAGGTGACAGGGCGTTCTCACGAACAATCGGGAGCGCCTTGCCAAGATTATTTTTTTTGTGAAGTACGGGGACGGAGCGCGTCTATTGCTTTAGCTGATGGCGCCGGCTCTCGAGAATTCTCGCAGTTGGGTGCCGAGGTCGTGACTAAGCAAGTTGCAACTTTTTCGATTCGGGCATTCGATCATCTTTATGATCTGATTTCACGAGATGCTGCCTGTGCTCAGTCAATTATCATTCGTAGACTTGTTGCAGCTCTAAACAGCAAGATTAAAAGGAAAAAGCTGGAAATTTCCCAGCTGGCGTCGACATTGCTATTTGTTACGTACCATGATGGTCGATATATCGCGGGTCACCTAGGGGATGGTGTTATCGCGATTAAAGATCTGCAAGGTATGCAGACTCTTTCTGCTCCCCACAACGGCGAATACGCGAATGTTACCTATTTTGTGACTGACAAGAATTCGGAACTGAAAATCAGGCTTTTTGCCGGTACGGTCAATTCGACGTTTTCGGCAGTGCTGATGAGTGATGGTGCTGCAGAGAGCCTGTACGAGAAGCGAGCAGGTAGGCCAGGAAAGGCAGTAGAGCAGCTCTTCGCTTGGGCTCAGAAATTGCCTGCAAAAAAAATGAATCAGGTGCTTATGGCCAACCTGACGCAAACTCTTCGAATGAAAACTACCGACGATTGTTCGATCGCGATATTGTCAGTTCTTTGAAAACGGATTTTCGATTTCGTGGGGAATCGAGAACGTGAGGTAAGCGATTGGCGGTTATCTCTTAAGCGTATCAATTTCGTCCGAACGCTTGCTCGATTATGAAGGTCCCCTTGACCAGGAATCGGAATATAAAGATTCGTTTTCTTCCAGGCAGATGATTGGTTTGCCACAAAAGATCATCAGTGGCACGTTTCCTCAATCGGGCCGGTGGGCCAGACGAGCGTTGTCGTAGAAAAAATAAGATCTTCCTTCGCCGCCATTGAATAGGGCGAGTCAAAAAAATCTTTAGCAACCGCATTCATGGATATCAACACGAGTTGGGTCTCGCCTCCCCACACCATCGGCGGCCTCGATCACATCGGTACGCAAGGTCCGTGCATCATGGCCTATTCCCAGCTTCTTCCTGGCATTACCAACGTCACTGACAGGGCTCGCTACTATAGCTTTTACCCATGGGTAATTTGGTCATATCACAAGAGAGAACTGCTTCTCGATGATTTTGAAGCTTTCCTGGAAATTTACAGGAAAGCCGATTGTTTATTTACGATGATTGCTGAGCGACATGCACAGGTCGTGGGAGATGATGCGGCTCGTCACGGCCCTGCGATGGTTGGTCGAGAGCAACTTAACGATGCAGTCCGTCTAATTAATGACGGGAAGTCAGTTCGCCTGTCGACGTACTCCACTCGTGAGGAGTCAGGTAAGCGCTATTTTGCTAATAAGCTTGGTGGCCTCGGTCAGTACTATGCGGGAACGCTAACACAGCTTGACATCTTGGCAGTCATAAAAAGGCCTTGGCTAGGCTATACACACGAGCGCGGTGAAATAATTGCGGCGGCTTTTGACGAGAGTGTCAATGGATCTGCCTTTTGGGCGGCGGTTGATGGCGACATCGTATCGGCAAAGACGTTGGACGTCCTGCAGGACTTTTGTCCCTGTTGTATGCCGCAGAAGCACCTAGAGCGTGATGCTCTGCTCGACATTTTATTTGATCGGAAATCTGCATTTGAAGCCGAAGGCATTCAGCGGCGTAAGAGTCTGGCCCTCTTGCTGCATTGGGCAGGCACGATGCAAGATAGAGCGCTTTCAGCTGTGGATGAACCGACCTTCCGTTCGGCCGTCTATACGGAAACTCTGGCGGATGGGACAGCCTGGCATGTCCCGCCATCTCTGGAAACTACCCGGCTAGCCTGGGCATATTATGTACGCAACGACTTGGTATCCATTGCGATGCAAAAGACTTTTGCCATCGCCCTCCGCGCTTTGGCGATGGAGGCAACTCCTCCAAGTTCTATCGAGGAGTTTAGTAGTTCGTTAGCGAATCTCCCGGTGGTGTCGAAGGCATTGAAACAGCTAGAGGCTAAAAATTTCGATGCGCTTTGTATCTATTTAAAATCGAGTGCTCCAGCGTTGTCAGATTCCCTTGATGATGAGCACGAGTTGGCGTGGGCGAACACCCGAGTTTATAAAGAGCGTCAGCAATTAGACTCGGAGCCAGCCTTTTTGGCATCGGTCATTAACGTGCTTGCTCTTCTTCATGTGCGAGATGACCAGGATGGTCTACCGTATGGACCACTGAATATTCGCGCAGAACAGCTTCAGGATTCACCAATTAACCTGATGTCATTTCGGGAACGTTGTTTAAGATGGCGAGGGATCGGATTGAGCGCCGTCTTAGAGGACTTGATCTGCTGGGTTTTGGAGACACATTTGCAGGTCGCATTGCGCAAGCTACGACAAAGCTCCACGGCTACTTTCCGGATCCATCCTAGCGAACGGGGAATTGAGGCGCGTGGCGACATACCGATTCCAGCGAAGACAAATCCTCGCGTTCGACAAGCGATTAAAATTCTTTGGGACGTAGGCGCCCTAGCTCGCGAACCCGATGGCAGTGGAGAGCTTCAAGTTACAGCTCTTGGTACTCATCTCTTCGAGAGCTCCCATGGTTGACATGAACGAAGACATTTCATTGTTGGCCGCCCTAAAAGGGGCGAAATTCGAGGCCTCATTAATAACCACATTTAATTCCACACTTCCATTTTATGAGGAGGTCGTGCTACGACGCCTGCAGGCGGCCGAATCACGGCATAACGTAGTCCTCATGGATGCTACCCAATGCGCCCGATCATGGGCGAAGCCTTCGTTGAGGCCTCGCTTAGCGGGCTCAACGTATACTCTGGTCCCCATGGCGGCGCCTGGCGCTTTCCATCCCAAGATCTGCCTTCTTGCGAGTAAAAAACGTTGCATTCTCTTCATTGGCAGTCACAATCTGACGCTGTCCGGGTTTGGCTTTAATCGAGAGGTAACAACTTATCTCGATGTCCATTCTGGAAGTGCTCCCGCCCATAAATTACTTCTAACGCATGTCTGGAGCCTTATTCGAGAATGGATTCAAGCCCAGAGCAAGGCACTGCCCTCATCGGTCTTGGAGGCTGTTTATAAGATTGGTCAATTTGTCATTGCTTTCGACGAAACACATTCGGAACAGCATGACATTCGGTTGCTGGGACAATCCAGCAGAGGGCCGACCCTATTAGAACAGCTTGACGGAGCCGTTACGAAGCCACCTAAGCGCGTGGTGATTACAGGCGCTTTTTTTGACACGCGGCATGCCTTCCTTCGCGAATTGGAGGCGCGTTGGCCAGATGCTTCGATTAAAGTGATCATCGATCCTGATACTGTCAAACTCGGCGGCCCTCCTAAGGGGCTCCGTTCGCAATTTGTGGATGCTCGAAGTCTTTGGGACAGTTTGGCGGACCACTATCTTCACGCAAAGGCGCTGCTCTTGGATTTTGGCGATTCACACATGCTCGTAGCTGGAAGCGCAAATCCGAGCGGGCCGGCGTGGCTTGGCGGATCGCGTGCCAACTTCGAGGTCATGCTAGTTCGCCCCGGTATTAATGTAGGAGATTCTCGCTTTGCTAGCGATCTTGCAAAGGGATTTTTGGCTTCGCCCATGACTGACGCAGCTCTACGCTCCATGCCAATCACAGATCAGGAAGATGAGAATGGCAATGAAGAGAAGATTGCTTCAATGCACATTGCTTCTCTTGCTGTCGGAGCGTCTAGAGTCGAGATCCCGCTCTCAGATTCGCCAGGGTTCACGCATTTTGTTTGTTATTTGCAAGATGGGTCTCGCACTGATCCCATAGATATTCAGCGCTCTGCAGACGGCGGGGCAATGATGGAGTTGGGGGAGAATGCACCTGCGGCGCGGTGGTTGGAGTTGACGGGCGCCGGTAGAAGATCGCTTCTCGTGATAGTCCATCATGATGCCGAATTGAATGCCAACAGATCTTCATCAAGCACGTCCTTATTTCACGCGGCGCTGGCTAATCTTGATTTTAGTGGCGCAAACATTGAAGTATTGATAAAGAAAATTGAGAGGGCTATTTTTAGCGATCCGGAACAGGTGGTATCAACTTCTCTTGGAGGTGCCCACTCGGACGCGGAGCTAAATGGCTCAGTTGTTGGCCATCCCGTATCGCTCGCGGTGCATATTGGCGAAGGTGTAACCGCTCACAAGAGCAGGAAGAGGCGTCTTCTACAAGCGGGAAGCTTGGTCGAGGTACTCGACGCGCTTCTCTACCGCTTGGGGCAAGGGCTGCCACGAGTAACCCCAACGCCGGCAGCAGACGAGTCGCAGCCTCTTTCGGAAGAAGAACTTGTCGGTACAGAAGAGGATGCGGCGACTCAGACCCTCCCAAGTGAACTGGAGCAACACGCAATCAACGCAGTGAGAAGGCGGCTCAGGCAACTAGTCACACGCATGATTCGGCGGCTTAATATGGCTTGGGCTGAAGAGATGTCTGCGAAGCGTGCTGCCATGGCGAAAACGGCGCTAGTCCAGTTGGTCGCTGTGCTATCTCTTATACGAGAATTTAGGCGACTTCGCCATTTCCCACATTGGCGTCGCATGAGCGGGTTTATAGATTTGGAGACTCGCCAAGAACTTTTGGCCTGCTCAATGCAAGTTCTATTCGGGAACTCCTATGGTCTCTTGCAGAACATTTGCGATGACGACGTCCATGCAAATGACATCCTGGAAATTGGGCAAACAAGAGGGCTCTTGGCGTGGCTGGCTTGGGATGTCGGTTATAGCCTTTTGAAACGTATTGATCCACTGGCGCCGAAATCCGAAAAAGATGAGCTGGTGTTGGCCTATTCGTATCTGTACGAATTACTTCCGGCTATTGCCCTTGATGAGGAGCACGTCGCGCAACTCACCTCTAGCGTGCGCATGACAGCTGCGCCGTCCGTGGACGAAAGCGCTCGCGTAGACTCTTGGCTCTCGCATCATCTCGAACTTGGTCTGGAGGTCGCGACAGCCCCGTTGACGGTCTTCTCGGATCGTCAAGGAATCAGAACCGGAGACCTTATATGCGTTCCTCGCTCCGATCCACCCGCCTTCGGTGTGGTTGTTGATGTGAGCGAAGAAGAGATCCGCCTGAGCCAATTAGAAGAAGAACGAACATTTAAGCGTTATGCCTGGAGCACTGCTAACGCGGGGTAGCAGAAGGTCCGGCATGTGTTTCAACTAATCTCCAATGCGCCCTCGACAGGGCAAGCCTGGCAGGATTTTCGGTCGCACAAGCGGCACACTTGATAGGCTTGATCCACGTCCTGTATCAAGCTTCCCAATAGCTTCTCTGCCAGGCGGCTAAATATCTCCCGCTCCTCCCGGCTTAACGACTTTAATGCATGCGCGATGCTTGTCCGTCTCGCAGTGAGTATGGCAGCGAAGCTGGCCTCTCCCGCATGAGTCAGATGTAACGCCACCGCGCGACGATCTTCTAGGCTTGCCCGACGCTCAACAAGGCCGTCTTTAGCAAGGCGGTCCACCAGTCGAACTGTTCCTGGATGTGAGAGGCGCAACGCCCGTCGCAACTGCTCAATAGCGAGTCCGGGCTCATGACCTATCAACGCAATGGCTGCTGCGGCCGGCCCGGGTTCGGGGGCATGCGCCTGCGTATGGGGCAGACTCTACATCATCACCGTACTAATCTCGGGGAGCAGGTCACGAGCAATCCACTATCGGCCAGAAACTGACACTGTCGAAAAACAAAAAGCCCGCTTGTTGAACTGCACCCCAAAAGTTGGACACCGATCCAACCTTTGGGGTGTTTTTCATGGCGAAGTACGACACGAAGTTTAAATATGAAGTGGTCAGGCGCTGCTTGAAGGGCGGCAAAAGCGCCAGA
>Ga0105238_10001720_pt1 | contig 22065 bp, 19 predicted proteins | sample KBSC34metaG_FD_81526 | JGI IMG/M metagenome (GOLD analysis project Ga0105238, IMG submission 81526) | Corn rhizosphere microbial communities from Kellogg Biological Station, Michigan, USA - KBS C3-4 metaG | ecosystem: Host-associated > Plants > Roots > Rhizosphere > Soil | place: Michigan, USA...
GTTGCAGAACAAGATATACAGGAAGAGCGTGAATACGACCGGAAGATATTGCAGGCCGCCGGGACCGATAGCATCGGCGAACACGCCGCGCAGACCGTCCATCATCACCTCAAAAGCCGTCTGCAATTTACCCGGGGTTCGAGTCTTTGCTCCTGAAGCCGCTTTAGCGCCCAGGATGAGGAGAATAATAGCCGCAATCAGACCGTTGACCGCGTATATCGTCCAGCTTATTTTTTCGCCCATAAATCTCTTTCTCTCACGAATTCAGCAAATCAGCCGGAGATCCGCGTGCGCATCATGCGCTTCATAGCCGTTAAAGTCACTGCAATCTGCGTCAACAAGAAGCCGCCGGCCAGGAAATAGACGTTCAGCTTCAAAATAACCACCATCACAAACATCAAGCCGCCCGTGATGATGAACTTGCCGCCGGTGAGACCTGCAAATCCCCCCGTCTGCCCTAGCTTTTGCGGCGTTGTCGGATTAGCTTCGCCGCGTCCCAATATCGCCGCGCCCTGGTTTACGATGAAGTACAGGATGCTATTCAATACCATTCCCAGCACTAACCCACCTGCAATACTGAGCGCAATGTGTAGGCGCTTAGTCAACAGAAAGTAAGCCAGGAACGGCGCGTTCGCATAGAACGCAGCATTTGCTAGTGTCCGCAGCGACGGCATTGTTGAACCCGTATCCGGGCCTGGCGCCGCCGTATTGTCGACAGGTCGATCAGTCATTTTATTTGCCCCGCCCACCTGGCGGGGACACAATCCGCATCAGGTTCAAAAAGCCGGCGGCAACGCCCACGAGCACAAAGACAATCGTGCCCCAAGGAACGCTGCTACGAACCCAATGACTGTCTATGTATTGGCCGATCGTAACTCCAACGACGACACTCATTGCGAAGACACTGCCGGCCGCAAGGCCTGCGCCAAGAGTTACCGGCGCGCTTTCAGCAGGCTTGGATCCGAAGCGCCGCACCGGCCCCTCACCACGTTCCCATGGCTTCCCCGGCGTTGCGCTCTTTAAATTCGGGCGGGAGTAGTTCATTTCGGGCGGAGGGGGCAACGGAGAATGACGCGGCACGACAATGTCAGGCACACTATCATCCTCGGACTGGTTATTCGGCTCATCTTCGCCCATGGCAGCCCCACCACTGCAGAACATCCTCATCGATTTCGCGCAATAGTATGGCACAGCAGGAGATGGCAAGTCAACCGTTTGCGTGATTTTTCACAATGTCCGCGGTGCCTTATTTATATGCGCGACCCCGAATCAAAAAATAAATCAAGTAAACGAGCTCCAAAAAGATTTCTGCATGCTCTGGAACTAAGCGCGTTTCAACATCGCTATCGTTTACTCAGAACAATATCAAAGTCTTTGAGCAAGGCCGCTCAGCATAGAACTCAAGCCTGGAACTATAGTGAACCCGAACGATAATCAACAACGACCGATATTTTACGACGTAACCCAACGCCGCGCCGCAATTCTCAATATCGTGGGAAAGACTCTGACCGCCCTATCGATTGTGGGCGCCGGAGCGTTTCTGTTCTCCATTGCGCGAAACCCCGTCCTGCCGCAGCTGGCCCTTCAGCGGCCTGGCAACGCAGCCGCATTGGGTGGCCGGGACAGGGACGGAAATCACGGCGCGCCGGCAGCCCGGCAGCACACGGCGATCTTCGGACCGCCCTCCGAGCGCCTGATCGATTACCGCAACCGCGCTGCGGGACAATATGTCCTGCGTCACAATAAGGAATTCCAGGAAGCCAAAACTCGCCTCAATGCAACTATCAAACGCGAGCAGAAGGCAGCCCCTATCCCGGCTTCCGCCAGCGCACCGGGCCACGTATCCGGGCCGGTCCGAGCCGTCTTCTACTTGAACAGTGAGGACAAGGCTGGACTTGAATCTCTGCAGCATCACGCAGGAGACATTACGCACTTCATCCCGATCTGGGCATTGCTTAATACGAGCGGCAGCGGAATAGAGATAACGCGTCAGGTCACACAGGCCTCTTCCAATCAATCCGAACCGGCTTCGCCCACATACGACGACCAGGCCATCCAGATCGCCAAGCAGAACGGCGTCGCCATTCTCCCGGCGATACAAAACGCCGCCGACGGAACTTTCAACTACGACAGTCTCCACCGCATGCTGAGCAGCGAAAAAAATCGCGCCATTGTGATCAAACAGTTGCTTGCGTTCGTCCAGTCGAATGGGTACCAGGGCGCAAATCTCGACCTTGAAACGGATAGAGAGAACGACCGAGCCACAATGACGGCCTTTACGGAAGAGCTCGCGAACGTATTTCACAGCAAAGGGCTTCTCGTAACACAGGATATCCAGCTCGATAGCGACGCCTATGACCTCACAGCGCTGTCGCGATACAACGACTTTGTGGTGCCGATGCTCTACGATGAGCACAGTGACGATACCGGCGCGGGACCGGTCGCATCGCAGGGATGGTTCGATGATGAGCTAAGCGATTTCGTAGCGCAAGTTCCGGCGAACAAGGTTGTTCTCGGCCTGGGCAATTATGGTTACGATTGGACAAAGGACAGTTCAGCTCCGGAGAGCCTTACTTTCCAGGACGCCTGCCAGCGCGCGGATGAATCCCGGGACGGCGATGACGGTGTCATCCGGCTCGATCACGATAGTCTGAACCCTTATTTCACTTATTCCGATGCCATGGCAAACGGGAAGACGGCCGATCATATCGTCTGGCTTGAGGATGCTTCGACCACGTTCAACCAACTCAAAACTGCCGAGAAGTATCACCCGCTTGGCGCTGCTCTCTGGCGCGCCGGCAGCGAAGACCCCAGCATCTGGCAGTTCTTCAATCGCCGGGGAGACGCCGCGCTTTCAAACTTCGATGCTACGACGCTGAAGCAAGTTACATATAGTTACTTTGGAACATCATTTGACGGCCAAGGCGACATTTTGGATGTCGCAAAGTCCCCGACCGACGGAACCCGGACCATCGCCGTCGATCCGGCTAAAGGCTACATCACCGGCGAGAAGTATATCAAATACCCTTCTCAGTATCTCATTCGACGGCGTGGTCTGGTCGATTCCGTCACCGGCACAAATACGAACAAAGTCGCGGCGCTGACTTTTGACGACGGCCCCGATCCACGCTGGACGCCTCAGATCCTAGACATCCTTGACCGGTATCACATAAAAGCGACATTCTTCGTCGTGGGCGAAAACGCGAACGCCAATCCTGCCCTGCTGACGCGCGAGTGGAACGACGGCATGGAGATCGGCAACCACTCGTTCACCCACCCCGAGATGGATACGGTTTCGCCGCTCAGGACAAAACTGGAGCTCGACGCAACCCAGCGCGTAATCGAAGCCATGACCGGGCACATGACCACCCTATTCCGCGCGCCGAACCGCGCGGACTCGGAACCGACCACGGAAGCGGACTTTGACCCGATCCTGCAGGCGCACCAGCTAGGCTACCTTTTCGTGGGCGAGCAAGTCGATCCCACCGATTGGTACCCAGGCATCTCCGCCTCTCAGATCAAAGGGTTTGTGCTCGGCCACGCAAACCAGGGCAACTGCATCCTGCTCCACGACGCCGGCGGCGTTACACGCCAGCATACGATTGACGCTTTGCCCGGGATCATAGAGGGCTTGCAGAAGCAGGGCTACAAGTTCGTAACCGTGTCAGCGCTAATGGGACCGTCGGTAAGCCGCGACCAGGTATTTCCGCCTGTCACCGGCAAACAGAGACTTACAGTCGCCTATGACCGCGCGTTCTTCTACGTCACCTATTTCCTCGGCAAAGTATTTGCCTTCATCTTCATCGCAACGATCATCCTCGGTATTGCACGGATCTTCGTAATGGGCACACTGGCGCTCGTGCAATCACGGCGCGAGAAACGGCGAACGTACACAGACGGCTTTGCGCCGCAAGTAAGCGTCGTCATCGCCGCTTACAATGAAGAAAAGGTCATCACCAAGACCATTGACACGCTTCTCAGCAGTGAATATCCGAACCTTGAGATCATCGTAATCGACGACGGGTCAAAAGACGACACCGCGGGGGTCGTTCGCCAAACCTATGGTGACAACGGCCGCATAATGGTTATTCGTAAGGAGAACGGTGGGAAGGCTTCGGCCCTGAATATCGGCATTAAGGAATGTCGTGGCGATATCATCGTAGCGCTTGATGCCGACACAGTCTTTGCACCGGATACGATCGCTAAAATGGTGCGACACTTTGCGGACCCAGCAGTCGGCGCAGTATCGGGCAACGTCAAGGTGGGAAACAGAAACAACCCGCTGACGATCTGGCAGGCAGTAGAATATATCACCAGCCAGAACTTCGACCGGCGCGCCTTCGACCTGCTAAACTGCATTACAGTGGTGCCAGGCGCTGTTGGGGCCTGGCGGCGAGACGCCGTCGTGCTGGCCGGTATGTACTCATCGCAGACGCTCGCTGAAGACACCGACCTCACATTCAAGGTCCGCCGCCTCGGCTACCGTATCGTAACCGATAACGAAGCGCTCGCATACACCGAAGCGCCGGAGAGCCTCGTCAACCTGTTCAAGCAGCGGTTCCGTTGGGCCTTCGGAACCCTGCAGTGCCTCTGGAAGCACAGAAGCGCTTGTATGAATCCTCGCTTCGGTGCGTTTGGCATGGTGGCGATGCCTTCACTCTGGGTCTACCAGATCGCATTCCAGGCGCTGGCCCCGATCGTCGATCTCACGATCCTCTGGTCGATCTTTTACCATTCCGTCATCGCGCCGAATACAGGCGGCTCAGACCTGACGATGCTTCTGGGTTACTGGGCTCTATTCTCGACCGTCGAACTCGCCGGCGCATGGATCGCTTTCCACCTTGACGGCGAAGACAAGCGCCTGCTCCCATGGCTCCCGCTGCAGCGGTTTGTCTATCGTCAGCTCATGTACGGCGTGATCCTGAAGTCCCTTGTTTATGCCGTCGCCGGCTCACGTGTCGGCTGGGGCAAGTTCGAGCGAAAGGGAACGGTTACGCAGCCGGCGGTTGCCGGCGCAGAAATCGCTGCTGCAGAAGTTGACCATCAGAGCGAGGCACAGGCGAAGTAAGACGCCGGCATTCGTGAAGATTTTCGTACTGGAGTGACCAGTAGCGGCCACCGCTCGCAATATCCTAGCGAGCAGTGGCCGCTACTGTTTTAACTTTACGGCACAGGCGGCTTTACCGTGAACGGCCTGGAATCTGAGTTGCCGGGCGTCGCCACTTTAATCGTATTTTGCGACACGTTCGTTACCGAACCTGCTTTAATAGTGAATGACGCTGAACTACTTCCAGCTGGAATTGTCACGAAAGCGGGAACCGAGGCTACCGCCGGAATGCTCGAAGTTACCGTCACGTTAAACCCTCCTGCAGGAGCCGGGTTGTTGATGATAACCGTGCCAGTTGCCGTGCCGCCAGCGAATACCGTTAAGGGATTCACTTCGAAATGTCTCACGAGAATCGGCAGTACTGTGATGGGCTTGGAGGCTGCGACTCCGGGCGTCGCTGTAATCGTACTCGGCGACTGCGAAGGGACCGAACTCGTTGTGATAGTGAATGTTCCTAAATTACTTCCGGCTGGAACGATCACCGAGGCGGGAACCATGGCTGTTGACGGCTTTGCCGAAGCCGGCGTCACGGTAAATCCCCCTGCAGGAGCAGTGGTGTTGAGGAAGACAGTTCCTGTTGCTGTATAGCCAGCGATCACTCTTGGTGGGTCCACCTTAATAAGAATCACGGAAATCGGCTGCACTGTGAAGCTAGTGGACTTTGAAATCCCGTAGATCGCTGTAATTGTACTCGACGATTGGGAGGTGACCGAACCCGTTGTACTAGTGAACGTGGCTGATTTCTGTCCTGTTAAAACGGTCACCGCGGCGGGAACTGTGACCACCGACGTGTCACTCGAGGTCAATGTCACGTTTATCCCTCCCGCAGGAGCAAGGGCGTTGAGTTTAACAGTTCCTGTTGCTGTATGGCTAGCGAATCCCCATGACTGATCGAAGCCAACACCGTCAAGGAGAATTGGCTTCACTGTGAAGAAAGAGGCTGATGATGTTCCGTAGGTTGCTGTAATAACACGCTGCGATTGGGAACTAACCGCCCTCGCTGTAATCGTGAACGTGGCTGATTTCTGTCCTGCCAAAATGGTCACTGAAGCGGGAACTGTGAACACTGATGTGTCACTCGAGGTCAGCGTCACGTTTACCCCTCCCGCAGGAGCAGAGGCGTTGAGATTGACAGTTCCTACTGCCGTATAGCCGGCGAATACCGTTGAAGGGCTTGCGCTGACAGTTACTTGTAAGGCCTCACTGGCCCTCGTTGTTCCTTGAGCGCCGGAGCCAAATGTGTCTAGCGGATCAGCCGCAGATACCAATACAGTGATTGTAACTATAAGATACAACAAAGCGATCATTGCCAATGTTTTGCTTGCGCTACATACAAGCGAGAGCAAGACTTGACGGGTTATGACAAATCGCCTCCAAAAACGGATGGCGTGTAGACGGAACAAGATTCCCCGATGCATAGTTGTACTCCTTCGTGAGACACCTGCCTCGGCCGAATGGCCGATCCAGAGTCGCTCTACGTGCGAATTCAGTACTAATCGCAACCGCCGGTTTCGTTGCTGTCGAATGCCTATTGCAGCCGCAAAATACCCAGTGCATCTCCTCCTTCAACTATCTATTAGATGAAAATTGCAATGATCTCTACTATTGCTTGTTAGAATAATGCTTAATAAATATACCTGACATATTGTTTGCTTTGCGATCTGAGTTGCAAATAAATTAGAATACACAAAAAATAAGCGGCGTCCGCTCTCATTGCATTCGAGATCGGACGCTGCATTTTCTAGTTATATCACCCGCGTCCCCACCCCATCCCACTCCACCCCCAGCCATACCGCCGTGGTCGCCGCAATGTCAGCAAGCGTCTCACGCAGTCCAAAGTCCACTCCGCCTGCCATTGACGGACTGTATGCAAGTAACGGCACATCTTCGCGAGAGTGATCTGTTGAGGGTGTCGTAGGATCGTTGCCGTGGTCGGCTGTGATCATCAGCAGGTCCTCTGAACGGAGATGTCCGATAATGTCTCCCAAAACTGTATCGAACTCCTCTAAAGCGCGCGCAAATCCGGCTGCATCATTTCGATGGCCGTAGAGCATATCGAAATCTTCGCAGTTTGCAAATACGAACTCCGCTCCACCATCGATAACGGCCTTTCGAATGGCAGCCAGATGTTCCGCATTACTCTGCGTGCGCTGCGCAATGGTGAAGGGCGTGCCCGGGAAAAGCTCTGCGACAACTCCGATAGCATGCGTACGCCGCTTCGCCTCGTTTAGCACAGAGATCAAATTCGGCGCCGGCGCAGTAAGCGGAAAATCACGGCGGTGTTCAGTGCGCTTGAAGCCTGATTCGGTGTTTCCGACAAATGGCCGGGCAATCACCCTCTGCACATTGTTTGGGGCGACAAGAATGCTTCGCGCGTATGCGCACATCTCATACAACGCATCGAGAGGAATAATCTCTTCATGAGCAGCAATCTGCATGACGCTATCGGCTGAGGTGTATACAATCGGCATGCCGGACTGCATGTGTTCCGCCCCAAAGCGCTGGATAATCTCAGTGCCCGAAGCCGCCATGTTGCCGAGCACTTGATGCCCCACATGCTTTTCGAAAGGCTCGATGACTTCCGGGGGAAATCCTTGCGGATATAAAGGAAAAGGTATAAGAGTCTGAATGCCGGCCATTTCCCAGTGCCCGGTGACACTGTCTTTGCCCGCTGAAGCAATTCGCGCCGCTCCGTATGAACCGGTCACAGCATGGCCGGCATCCAGTCCGGTAATGAACGCGATTCGACCAAGTCCGAGCCGTTCCATACTAGGAAGATGCAGCCCACCGACAAATTCCGCCACATGCGGAATTGTCCAGCCTTCCGGCTCTACAGCGCCGGCTGGAAGCTTGCCGGGCAAGTCATATGCCCGGCCAATCCCGCAACCATCCATAACAATAAGAAAGACTCGTCTCTGATCGTTCATTGCGCCCTCGGGTGCGCCCGGTCATATGCTTCTCGCAAACGAGAGACATCGACGCGCGTATATCTCTGAGTTGTCTGAACACTCGAATGCCCGAGCATCTCCTGAATCGCGCGCACATCCGCCCCGCCGGCAAGCAGATGAGTCGCGAACGAGTGACGCAGGCTGTGAGGAGTCACTCGCTTTCGAATCGAGGCGGCTCCGGCGTATGTTTTGATCAGGGTCCAGAAGTGCGCGCGAGTCATCGGACCGCCGCGCTCGGTGATAAATAAGGCTGGATTGTCGTGGTCGCCGGCAAGCGCCGGCCGCGCCTCGGCAATGTATCGACGAACCATGTCTATGGCAGCATCGCCGATTGGCGCCTGGCGCTCTTTACTTCGTTTGCCCATAGGGCGTACCAGACCGGCCGTTAGATCTACGTCTGCCTTATTAAGGGTAATCAACTCGGACACACGCAAGCCGCTGCTGTACATCAATTCCAGCATGGCGCGATCACGCAGACCAATTGTCGTATCGAGGGGAGGCGCTGTCAAAAGAGCATCGATCTCTTCGACGGATAGTGTTGCGGGCAGCGGCCGTTGCGCCGTACGGCCAAGGTCAATACCGGCCATGACATCCACCGCTATTCGGTCCTCCGCCAGGAGAAATCGGATGAACATACGCACAGAAGTCACTCGCCGCGCAATAGTCGCGGGCGCCATCCCGCCCCGCCGCAGACCGGCGATATACGCGATGATGTGGTCCTTTGTAATGTCCGGGGGTTCAGCAGAGCCGCGAGATTCCACAAAGGCGTTGAACTGACCGATATCCCTGCGGTATGCGTCAAGCGTGTTCTCGGACATGCCGCGCTCGGCCGATAGATGGGAGAGATATTCCTTGAGATCGGTTGTGAGCGGCATCGTGGTTATGGAATGTTACGCGGTTGACGGCGACGGAATGTCTTTTTGTAAGGGCAGCAGATCTTCATCGTAGGTCGGCTCAGGCTCCTCGGATGAGGCAGGACGGGCGCGCGTGTCAGACCATTCGCGAAGCAGATCGATACTCTCCTTCATAGTCATCGACAGCGGCACCGACTGCGACAGTGTTGCGAGAATGTCGCCTGTGTTAACATCGCGATCGAGGTCGAACGCATCATATAGCGCAGAGATCACAGCCTGCTCGATTTCGGCGCCTGAGTATCCGGCGGAGGACTCGGTCAGATGATCCAGATCGAATTCATCCGGGTTGCGTCCACGCTTTTTGAGATGAATCGCGAAGATTTCCTTGCGTTCGTTCTGGCTTGGCAGGTCGACGAAAAAAATCTCGTCAAAGCGGCCTTTGCGCAACAGTTCCGGTGGCAGCGCTGAAACGTCGTTGGCCGTAGCGACTACAAAACAAGGAGCTGTCTTGTCGGCAAGCCATGAGATAAAGGTGCCAAACACACGGGCCGTGGTTCCACCGTCGCTGATGCCGGAAGACTGAGTACCGGAGAAGCCCTTTTCCATCTCATCGATCCAGAGGACGTTCGGCGCGGTACTCTCGGCAATCCGGATTGCGCGCCGAATATTCTCTTCGCTCTGTCCGACAATGCCGCCAAAAATCTTGCCGACATCCATGCGCAACAGAGGAAGCCTCCAGTGAGACGCAATTGCTTTCGCGGTAAGAGACTTGCCGCATCCCTGGACGCCCAGCATCAGAACACCCTTCGGAGCAGGCAGGCCGAAAACCCTGGCCTTTTCCGTAAACGCCACGGTTCGCTTGTCCATCCACCCCTTGAGCAGGTCCAGGCCGCCCACTTCGGCAAATGCTTCGGTGGCCCTGTAGTATTCGAGGATCCCGGATTTGCGGATGATCTGCTCCTTCTCGGAGAGGATTACGTCCACATCAAACCGATAGCGCTCCACAAGGGATTTTGCGAATACGTTTTCGGCTTCCATACCCGTCAGACCGAGGGCAGCCTTGAGAATCTGCTCGCGCTCTTCCGTGGAAAGCTCGATATTTACTTTGGGATTCGATTTCACCTTACTGATCGTATCGGTGAGAAGCATGTCCAGCTCTTCCAGGGTTGGAAGGGCAAAATCGACAACAGTAATCTCCTTCTCAAGCTCTTGAGGGAGCTTGAGAATTGGAGACAGCATAACGATGGTCTTGTAGGATGTCTTCAGCGCATAGGTAAGATCGCGCATGCGGCGGACGACCGTCATGTCGTTCAGAAACGGATGTAAATCCTTGAACAGGAAAACAGCCTGATCTCGCGACTCCATCACATAGTCGAGCGCCGCAATGGGATCGCGTGTCGACTCGTCCCGGTTGGATGAGTTGGCGACGATCCCTTGCGTCACAGTCCACTGCAGCATCTTCTTGCCACGCGCCTGCGTGATCGCTCGAAGCGCGTCTTCCACGCGCTTCTCTTCCCAAGACACGACATAGATGATAGGATAACGCGCCCGGATAAGGGTTTCAAGCTCAGTGCTGACAGTCGTCACAGGTTCCTTTGCTCCCATCAATTCCGAACAGCTGTCGTCGTGGGAGACGCCCACGGGGCTTTTGCGAAATAGGCCTTGATTTCCACCGCGCCACTCGGAACGGCAAGCACTTTACCGCTTGTGTTGTCGCGCACCATTAACGTGGGCGTCTGCAAGATCGGCAGGTTATCGCAAAATTTCGAATCATCCTTAATTCTTGCCGCATACTTGGGGTCGCGAGTCGCCTCAAGAGCCTTCTTGGGGTCGGCGCCTACGGTCTTAGCGTATTCATCGTAATTTCCCGGTTCCAAATCGTCTTGATGGCTATAGAGTTCATCGTACATCGGCCAGAACTTACCCTGTGCCGCTGCAGCATAAGAGGTTTGCGCCGCCGCGAGAGCAAATTTATGCTGAGTTGGAAATGGGCGATGCACGAAATACAGGTTTGCTTTGTCACCAGCCTGCTTCATGGCATTCTCAATATCAGGCCGCATTTTTCCGCATTGGGGACACTGGAAGTCACCGAACTCTACCACACTGTACTGTGCAGAAGGGTTGCCGCGTGGCGGCGCAGCGGCGTGCTTCATAATTGCGCCCCATTGCTTCGTCGCCTCTTCAGTCGAAATGGTGAGGGGATGAGAAGGTGGCTTCTGATCCCCACCACCCAGAACTTTCCTCGGATCATCTCCCATCGATACGATGGCTGCAAGTCCGGCTAGCATCCCTACGAGGACTAGAGGAAGGATGTACTTCTTATTTTGTGCTGGCATATGAGCTTTCGTCGATCTGCGTTTTCGCGGATTTAATGTCGATTTTATTAAGCAGGGCGCGTTCGGCGCAGAACAGCGCGAACAGAATGGTGATGTCGCAGGCAGAGGTAAAACAATAAGCGCAGAAAGCGCCGAGTTTAAAGTGAGAAACGTATTGCAAGAACCAGGAATAGCAAACGCCGAGCGCCAGTGCCGGGATAATTACAAGGTTGATCTTTCGAACTATCGCCGGCTTTTCTTCTGCATATTTCAGAGTAGACAGCACCAATACGGCAACATACATCATGAGGCCGAGCAGCGCGATCGGAATATCCTGGAACGGGCCGAGGGTGATATGCGCCCACTTACTCTCGGCCACAACCTCACAGCCGCCTCCGGATGTACACGGAAGGGAAATGCTAGAGCGGTGGGCCCACCACAGTATCCCGGCGTCGGCAGCTCCGATGAATGCCAGGACAATCTGTACGATTTGCACAGCCGCAATTTTTTTTGGGACTTCCATAGTCTGCCTAAGTGAGGGACAGGAATCGATGAGACTGACAATAGCCTGTACGCGCGTTAAGGCATCGGGAGTTTCATTCCTGAGAGTTCATTTTCAATTGCGCTACAGATGGTATACCGTTGCTGGCGCGGAACTGGGCTGACCGCTGTCATTTGTCTTCTGACCGTCGATTGGTTGTTCAGTCGGTACGGCCGCCGGCGATGCTGAATTGGATTCCGCAGCCGCAGTCTGAGGGCTGCCGGACTTGGCCGTGTGGGTTGCGTCCGACGGTTTAGGAACGAACGGCAGATAGCCACGAGTGCGAGCTCTGGCATCAAAATCCGCAGCACGATCTGATCCTGAAATCTGCTCCCATGCCAGCACCTTCTTGCCTGCGCGATCCAGAGTATCCAAGGCCGCGATAAGATCTGCATTGGGATTGGGCGTGTGGTCGGCGGAGGCTGGATCTCCATAGAAGATCCGAGTGGCCGTTACACCGTCTACGCCGTCAAGGAATGTCTTCCGGTCCTTGTCGCCCAATTTGCCTGGAAAATAGGGATCGTCAAAAATCAGGGTGGCGTTAGAGTTTTTGGCTCGCTCTGCGTCGCCGACGGCCTTGATCAAGCCGGCCATGTCCGCAGCCGCCGTAGGATGGGTCTTTGCCGCCTCGCCATATGCATCGCAGCCAGTTAACGCGATCCCGTCAAACCCGGCGTCTATCAATCGTGCGCACTGTCCACCCAATGCCGCTCGCCACTCACCGTCCCAGAACGTCACGTCAAACACAGTCTGATCGACAGATGTCGCAGGATGCAGCCAGGAAGGAGCTCCAATCGGCAATACGCCGGCTTTTTTAGGCTGCCAGGCAGAATTCCAGGCAAGAGAAGCGGGAGTGATCTTGGCAACGTCGACCATTGCAATCACGCGGCGGCTGCCTGAACCTTTGATGTCCTGCAGGCGCTTCGAAACGAGCTTTGGATCGGATGTTACCAGAGCGGGGTTTATGATAAGGAGATTCGCATCCGAATGAGCAACCTCTTCGAGAGTCGGCTTGTGCCCCAGAGCCGCCTCATTCATCAGCGCCCAGGAACTGACGGCCCGAAGGGAGTGTCCGGCATTGGTATCCGGACCGGTCAGCGACGCGTTATTCGACTGGTGGCCGCCCGGTACATCGGACGATAGTCCGTTTTGGGCGGAGCCGCATCCGGTGAGGATTAATCCTGCCAGCCCGACGCATACGCCGAGATTCAGATTTCGGGACGACAGCGCCCGGTAATTCTTTCCCTGTGCCATATACGGCTATTGTAACCGAAAACGAGAGAAGGTTGCAACAAAGTCGGAACATGGTCGCGTCGTCTATTCCGTGCCGCCGCATCGACAGCACGGAATAGACGGCGGTTGACGTGTTACATATGTCTCATAGGATGCATCTTGGAATTCCGGCGGTGCGCGTAAACACCTGATCGCGGACTTGGCATCACTACGGAAGCAACATGGTAGGACATGCTTCGGTGCTGCTTCAATGTCGGAAGCGTGCTGCTGGCGAACTGCCGGAGCGCGCCGTTCCGTCCCGTGTTAGCTTCATGCTGGAAGAGACTGACTGTTGCAACATGGTCCTTGACCATCGCATTTATGTATGCTCGATCAAATTGCGATCCAGAGAGATTCGACAGCTTCTCAAGTGCCATCAGGTGCATAGCATCGGTGTGCGCAGGAAAAGCAATGCCCTGATTGGCGGCAATGCGCATAAGTTTCATGTTCGCCTTGCTATGGTCATCGAGCATATGCTGCGCGAACATTCGCACATCGCCGTCGACACCATGCTGCAGGGCGATCTTTGCGGCCTGCACTTCTGCCATGCCTCCCTGAGCGGCCTTGGTTGCGAAAGTGCGGTCCATTCTCGATACCGGCGCCGCTTGTATTGCGCTTGAGCTGAATAGTACTATTGCTGCGATTGCAGCGATACCTGTGCCAATCCGTGACTTCATTTCTTTTACTGCCTTCCTTGACTATAGAACACGTTCTAAAATATGTGAGGATTGACGGTCATACCTCACGTCAATGCATTATTTGTCTCCATTTGGCGGCAGTATGTAAACCTTGAAGTTACAGCGGAGCGCTTTGCGTAACCTTCTCCATGACAAGGAACAGCATCAATACGGTACTATGTTTATCAAGACGCCCCATATTTCGTTATGTGGAGCGGCCAGGCGGGTAGAATAAGACTTACAGCCCCCTGATTCCACTCTGCTTACTGCTCTCATCGGTTCAGGAACGCCGACATCACGTCATGAGCAATTCACTACCCACCACGACAATCTTGAATATCGATGACGGTGAGGCGAAACGGTATACCGTGAGTCGCGTATTGCGCCGAGCCGGCTTTTCGGTAACGGAGGCTGCTACGGGAACGACCGGATTGAACCTGGTCGCTTCGGCAAAGCCCGACCTCATTGTCCTTGATGTCAAGCTGCCGGATATCAGCGGTTTCGATATTTGCCGGAGGCTAAAGTCCGATCCCGTAGCGTCCGGAATACCTCTACTGATGCTCTCCGCCACCCTTACCGAAAGTTCCGACCGGACTCTGGGACTCGATTACGGCGCCGATGGTTATCTCACCTACCCTGTCGAATCGCACGAGCTGGTAGCGACCATTCATTCTTTGCTGCGCTTAAGCCGGGCGGAAAGCCGGGCACGCGAGGCGGCGGAGGAATGGCGCGCAACGTTCGAAGCCATCACGGATATTATCTGTGTTTTGGATGCTCAGGGCATTATCGTGAGGGCCAATGCAGCAGCCCAGCAATTTTTCAACAGGACAGAAGACCTCCTGGCCGGCCAGGAGGCGAGCACGCTTATCGCGGAAATCTTAGGCGAACAGGAGTATTTGCTTCCCTATGCCGCCACATCGGAATTGGAGCGGACCGCAGCCGAGTTCCAGACTTCCGACCGCGCATATCAGATCTCCACAGACCGTGTAGGCGCGACGGGAGGCATCGTTCTCATCATTTCGGAGATTACTACGCGCCGCAAGATGGAAGAGGCGCTGGCTGCCTCTTATGAAAAGGATCGCCGCATCGCAAAGGAGCTCCAAAGTTCCTTCCTCGTCAACATTCCGGAAACGGCCTTTCCAAATTTGGCGACAGACCGGTTCTATGAGCCGGCATGGGATGAAGCAAGTGTCGGAGGCGACTACTATGACAGCTTTGAGCTGACCGACGGCAGTGTGGTTCTGGTAGTCGGCGATGCCACCGGTAAAGGTCTGGCCGCGGCGGCGCGCACTGCGGAAGTGAAGTTCGGACTGCGGGCGTTCGCGCATGAGCATCGCGAGCCGGCGATCGTTCTGGATCGCCTCAACAATTTTCTTTGCGCCATGCATTCGGGCAGCAATTCGGACGGCGATAACGTCGTCGCGCTGGCACTGGCAATTGTATCGGCATCGGGCGAAGAGCTTTGTGTTGCGGTCGCGGGAGCTGAACCTCCACTCCTGCTTCGCAACGGATCTCCCCCGACGTCAATCGTCTGCGGCGGACTTCCCCTGGGGGTCTTCCCAAACCACGACTACAAAAGTGTAACCTGCAGTCTATCGAAAGGCGATACACTTGTTTTGGTTACCGACGGCATTACGGAAGCCCGAAAAGGACGCGACTTTCTGGGCTACGAAGGCCTAACCACCCTTGCGGTTGAAAATGCGCACGAGCAGAGCATCAATACTTTCGGCCGGGCTATCATCGACGGCGCGCGAACTTTTGCCGGCGGAAAATTTCAGGACGATGTCTGCGTGCTCGTCGCGAGGCGCAGATGACCAGCATTCATTTCTCAGGAGGAGATAATAAGTGACACACATTCAGGAAACCCGCCTGGCAGCAATCCTCGACTCCCACCGCGACTCACTTTTGACTAAGTGGCTGCAAGAACTCTCGAAGAATCGCACCGGCGGCCGAGAGCGCATTACTGAAGCAGAACAGCGGGAACAATGCCGCGAGTTCATTCAGTTTTTAGGAGACGGACTTAAGTCCGGTTCCACCGACAATCTTCAATCGCAGCCCTGGGCGCCTTTGAGGGAACTGCTGTCAAGTGTGTCGACCACACGCGCAAGGCAGGGATTCACAGCATCTGAAACGGTCGCATTCATATTCTCAGTCAAACAGCCATTGTTTGAGCAAATTGGCAATGAGATTCAAAATGACAATGCGACGCTGATTGCGGAGATCTCGATAGCGACCCGCCTCCTCGATCAGTTGGGCTTATACACCTCCGATCAATTCCTCAAGGTGCGAGAAGAGGTGATTATTCGGCAGCAGGAAGAGATGCTTGAGCTCTCCACGCCGGTAGTCAAGCTATGGGACGGCATCCTGGCGCTTCCTATCATCGGCACGCTCGACAGCTCACGAGCCCAGGTTGTGATGGAAAACTTGCTTCAAGCCATTGTTGATACCGGCTCGGATGTCGCGATTATCGATATTACGGGAGTTCCGACCGTCGATACCCTGGTATCCCAGCATCTTCTTAAGACGGTCGCTGCCGCACGGCTTATGGGCGCAGACTGCATCATCAGCGGTATCCGGCCACAGATCGCGCAGACCATCGTGCATCTGGGTGTCGATCTGGGGCAGGTAACGACCAAGGCGACACTCGCCGATGCGTTCACTCTCGCGCTGAAGCGAGTTGGAGCATCGATCGTGCGAACGAAAGCTTAAGGAGTCACACTTGGACCGCATACCGATTTTGCGAATGGGCGATTTTCTACTCGTAACCATCCAGGTAGACATGCACGACCGGCTGGCCATGACACTTCAGGACGATCTGACGACCCGTATCTCGCAAACGGGAGCCAAAGGCGTTCTGATCGACATTTCCGCGTTGGATATGGTCGATTCCTTTATCGGCAGGATGATCGCGAACATCTCGTCAATGGCGCGGGTTCTCGATGCTCAGACAGTTGTTGTCGGAATGCAGCCGGCCGTTGCGATCACGCTCGTGGAACTGGGCTTAACGCTCTCAGGCGTACGAACGGCCCTCAATGTCGAAAAGGGTATGGATTTGCTGCGGGCATCGCTGGATCGCACAGAACAGGAGCTGGACGATGCCAGTCCGCAAGAGTGACACTCTGCCGATTCTAACTCAAGGCGACATCGTAACGGTCCGCCAGCATGTGCGGATATGGGCGCAGCAATTGGGTATGGGGCTGGTAGATCAGACGAAAATTGTCACTGCGGCAAGTGAGTTGGCTAGAAATACTCTCGACTACGGCGGTGGCGGATCGGCTCTCCTGGAACATGTCGAAGAAGGCGCAAAGACGGGGCTTCGGCTGACATTCGAGGATCAAGGTCCCGGCATCGCCGACATTCAATTGGCCCTCAAAGACGGCTACACGAGCGGCGGCGGTATGGGCATGGGACTTAGCGGATCGAAACGCCTATCAAATGAGTTTGAGATCGAGTCCACTCCCGGCAAAGGAACACGTGTGACAATTACGAGATGGAAATAAACGACGCCGGAAAGCACTCGCTGTCGATCATGCTCGACGACAGCAGCGGTATCGGCGAAGCGAGGCGGGCAGTTGCCGGTCTCGCCAATGAAGAAGGGCTTAACGAAACTGAGCGGGGCGAACTAGCATTAATCGTTACCGAACTTGGCAACAATATATTGCGCCACGCAGGCAATGGTGAAATCATTACCCGGCGGCTCTGGGAGTTTTCGGAGTCGGGTGTTGAAGTGCTGGCAATCGACAACGGCCCCGGTATGCACGATATCTCCAAGTGTCTAACAGACGGTTACTCCTCCAGTTCGACACCGGGAACCGGATTGGGCGCGATCAGCCGAATGTCCGGCGCGTTCGACATATTCTCGAAGCCGGGAAAAGGCGCCGTGATCATGTCGCGGGTATACTCCAAATCTTCTCCCGTGGCGACAGCGGCTGCCGCAAATATAAAACGATTTCGGTCAAATCATGGAAGTCCGTATTTCCAGGTCGGCGCAGTATGTATTCCCAAGCCCGGCCAAACGGTATGTGGAGATGGATGGGACGTCAGCGCGGAAGACGATAAACTGTATTTCACGGTTATAGACGGTCTTGGTCATGGGCCAATCGCTGCGGAAGCTTCGCGTGAAGCGCGCAGCAGTTTCCTTTCCGAAAAGGGACGCAGCCCAGCCGACCGAATGGATGCCGCCCATGCCGCTTTGCGAAGCACACGCGGGGCAGTAATGGCTGTCGCAATGATCGACAGCGCAGCCAATTCCGTTTCATATACCGGCATCGGTAATATTGCGGGAGTTGTCTATTCTGAAGAACGCACGCAGCACATGGTTTCAATGAACGGCACAGTTGGCCAGATAGCGAGGCCAGCTCGCGAGTTCCACTATCCGTTTGATGATGACAGCAGGGTTATAATGATGTCGGATGGGATCCAAACCCAGATTAAACTGTCAGAATACGGCGTAAGCGCTCTTCATCCGTCTTTGGTTGCCGGACTGGTATACAGAGACTGGTGCCGTGGGCGTGACGACGCGACTGTACTGGTAATTAGCCGGGCAGCAGACTACATTCCGCAAGCGCCGGCCTCAAATGCTTAGCCGATTGAAAGATTCCGGCCCGAATTATGACGACTTTACTGACTGTTGAATTGCGCTACGAACACGATGTTGTGCTGGCGCGGCAGCGAGCCAGGCAGCTGGCAGGACTATTTGGCTTCGAGCCTCTGGATCAAACCCGCATCGCTACAGCCGTTTCGGAAATCGCAAGAAATACTGTTATGTATGCCGGCAACGGCAGCGTTAAATTCCATATCGAGACGGAAGGCTCTCCGAGCTTGGTGGTAAAGATCATCGATTCAGGCCCGGGAATTGCTGATCTTGGCGCCATACTTGGCGGCCGCTACAGTTCGCGAACGGGCAGCGGTGTCGGGATCCTTGGCGCGAAGCGTCTTATGGATGAGTTTGAGATTGAATCGCGGCGAGGCGGAACCACAGTCACACTGGGCAAGTTCCTTCCTCCACAGGCGGAACAGATTACTGCTGAGCAGATCGGCAATATTCTGGAAGAACTGGCCCGAAGGGCGCCTCAAAATCCTTATGAGGAGCTCCAACATCAGAACCACGAGCTTGTTCAAACAATTGAAGCTCTGCGGGTGCGGGAAGCCGAATTGATCCGCATGCAGCAGGAGCTGGATGAAACTAACCGTGGCGTGGTTGCGCTTTATTCGGAACTCGATGAAAAGGCGGGGCTTTTACAAAAGGCGTCAGAGATGAAGACCGTCTTCCTCTCCAACATGACACACGAGTTTCGAACGCCCCTCAGTTCTATATTGAGTCTGACAGACTTCCTGCTTGAGCGGCTGGACGGCGATCTTACTGAAGAGCAAGAGAAACAGGTTACGCTCATCAGGCATTCCGCAGACTCGCTCTCGGAGCTGGTCAACGACTTACTCGATCTCGCAAAAATCGAGGCAGGCAAGACGGTAGTGCGTCCGGCGTCATTTCTTGTCACAGACTTGTTTGCATCTTTACGGGGCACATTTCGCCCGCTAATGAAGAAAGATGCTGTAGATCTCGTATTCGAAGATGTGAACGAATTGCCGGTTCTCTATAGCGATGAAGCAAAAATCGGACAAATACTTCGGAACTTCATTTCCAATGCCCTCAAATTTACAGAAGCCGGCGAAGTTCGGGTTAAGGCCGTAGCCGATTCAAACCGCACCATCACCTTCTCCGTCGCGGATACAGGCATCGGTATTGCGGAAGAGGATCTTCACCGAATATTCGAAGAATTCGGACAGATAGAAGGAGTGCTTCAGGCCAGATATAAAGGCACCGGTCTCGGCCTGCCCCTCTCTCGCAAGCTCACCAAGATGTTAGGCGGTTCGATAAATCTGAATAGCGTGCCGGGACAGGGATCTACGTTCCAGGCAACCATTCCGATCGTCTATGCGGGACAGACCGAAGTGAATATAGATTGACACCAGCTCCGATCCTCCTATCTTGACACCGTTTTAGTTTGACTAACCATGATCCCATAGGCTATAATATTGGCGATTTCTGCTGTCCACCTGGAGATTGTTCCCCATGCCTGTTGTCCGGAAAGCCGTCGTTACAGCCGCAGGCCAGGGCACTCGGCAGTTCCCCGCCACACACACGATTCAAAAAGAGTTGATTCCGCTCGTTGATATGGATGGTTACTCCAAGCCAACCCTTCAGGTCATCATGGAGGATGCTCTCCAGTCCGGTATTGAGGAATTCTGCGTCATCGCGAATCCCGCCAATGCAGGACCGATACGAGCGCATTTCACCGGGATTTCCGAAGAACAGCGCGCAGGTTCATTTCGCGGCAAGGATTGGGCATTAGCTCTTTCGGACACGCTTCACGACATCGGCAACAGGATGACAATCGTCGTGCAGGAAAGTCCCCAGGGTTACGGCCATGCCGTGTATCAGGCTCGCGAATGGGCCGGAGACGAGCCCTTCGTTCTCATCGTCGGAGATCACGTCAATATTTCGGGCACGGATACGCCGTGCCCGAGGCAGATCGTGGATATATATGACCGGTTTCAATCTCCGGTCTCTTCGGTCGCTCGAATCCCGGCGCCGAACATGAGCCGGTACGGCGTTTGCGCGGGACGACCGGTTGAAGGCGCAACGAACCCTTCCTATTACATGACCGCAATGCAGGAAAAGCCATCGCTGGCGGATGCCCGCGAAAGGCTTGTCACTCCGGGTCTTCCGGAAGATACGTTCCTGTGCTTTTATGGCTTGCACGTGTTTCCGTCTGCTGTTTTCGATTGCCTGCATTACTTGATCGAACACGATATACGGGAGCGCGGAGAGATCCAAATGGCCACCGCTCAGCAAATGCTGTTTGAGAGTGGACCTTACATTGTCTCGGAGCTCGCGGGAAAACAACTCGATATGGGTACTCCCGACGGACTTATCATGACGCAGCTGACGCTGGCCCTCAATTCGCCATACCGCGAATTAGTACTGTCCTTGCTGGCGTCACAGAATTAAAGGAGAAACGAATGTCTACGGCGATTACGAACGTACAGGCGCGACAGATAATAGACTCGCGCGGCAACCCAACGGTGGAAGTCGATGTATATCTTGAGGACGGCACACTTGGCCGAGCGAGCGTCCCTTCCGGCGCGTCAACCGGTGTCAACGAGGCTGTTGAGCTGCGCGACGGCGACAAGAACTACTACGGCGGAAAGGGCGTCCTTCAAGCTGTAGAGAACGTCAACGAGACGATCGCTCCTGAGCTGATCGACCTCGACGCCACCGAGCAGATCGCCATCGACGAGCTCATGATCGAGCTCGACGGCACCGAAAACAAGGCCAAGCTCGGCGCGAATGCCATCCTCGGCGTCTCTCTCGCCGTTGCAAAGGCTGCAGCGAAGAGCCTTGAGCTTCCTCTCTACCGCTACATCGGCGGCGCTTACGCGCGGCAGCTTCCTGTCCCGATGATGAATATCCTGAACGGCGGCAAGCATGCCGACTCCAACGTCGACATGCAGGAGTTCATGGCGATGCCCGTGGGCGCGTCTTCGTTTAGCGAAGCGCTCGCCTGGGGTGTCGATATCTATCATGCGCTCAAGGGCGTTCTGAAGGCTCGCGGCCTGAACACTGCGGTAGGTGATGAAGGCGGTTTCGCCCCCAACCTGCCCAGCAATGAAGATGCCATCAAAATCATCCTCGAAGCGATCGATAAGGCTGGCTACAAGGCCGGCGAGCAGATCTTCATCGCCATGGACCCCGCTTCCTCCGAGTTCTACGAGGACGGACAGTACATGCTCAAGGGCGAAGGCCGCACGCTGAGCGGCGACCAGCTCGTGGACTACTATGCCGACCTCTGCGAAAAGTACCCGATCATCTCGATCGAAGACGGCTGCGCCGAAGGCGACTGGGACACCTGGCACAAGCTTACCCAGCGCATCGGACACAAGGTCCAGCTCGTGGGCGACGACCTCTTCGTCACCAATACCAAGTTCCTGCAGCGCGGCATCGACGAGAACACAGCCAACGCCATCCTGATCAAGGTCAACCAGATCGGTACCCTGACCGAGACGCTGGCATCGATCGAGACCGCCAAGCGCGCCGGCTTCACCGCCATCGTGTCGCACCGCTCGGGCGAGACAGAGGACGCCACTATCGCCGACATCGTTGTAGCGACGAACGCCGGGCAGATCAAGACCGGCGCTCCTGCCCGTACGGACCGGGTTGCCAAGTACAACCAGCTCCTTCGCATCGAAGAAGCCCTGGGCGACACCGCCACATTCGGCGGCATCAAGTCGTTCTACAACATCAAGCGATAAGTCCACTTCCCCCGGCGCGGATGTCTGCGCCGGGGGAA
>Ga0105238_10001731_pt1 | contig 21968 bp, 24 predicted proteins | sample KBSC34metaG_FD_81526 | JGI IMG/M metagenome (GOLD analysis project Ga0105238, IMG submission 81526) | Corn rhizosphere microbial communities from Kellogg Biological Station, Michigan, USA - KBS C3-4 metaG | ecosystem: Host-associated > Plants > Roots > Rhizosphere > Soil | place: Michigan, USA...
CGGTGAACGTGCCGGCCTCGATCGCCTGCCGCATCCCGGCCATCAGATCCTGATAATAGGTCAGATTGTGCCAGGTGAGCAGGATCGCGCCCAGCATCTCGCCGGTCCGCTGCAGATGATGAACATAGCCCCGGCTGAACTGGCTGCAAGCGGGGCAGCGGCAGCCCTCCTGCAGAGGCCTGAGATCGTCCTGATGGCGGGCATTGCGCAGATTGACCTTGCCGCGCGCGGTGAAGGCCTGGCCGGTGCGGCCTGAGCGGGTGGGCATCACGCAGTCGAACATGTCGATCCCGCGCGCCACCGCCCCCACAAGATCGGCCGGCGTGCCGACGCCCATCAGATAGCGCGGCTGGTCCTGGGGCAGTTGCGGCGCGGTGTGGTCCAGAACCTGGAACATCACCTCCTGCCCCTCGCCCACCGCCAGACCGCCGATCGCGTAGCCGTCGAAACCGATACCGGTCAGCTCCGTGACCGAGCGGGTTCTGAGCTCGAGATAGACGCCGCCCTGGACGATGCCGAACAGGCCGTAACCCGGCCGCCGCACGAATGCCGCCTTCGACCGCTCGGCCCAGCGCATCGACAGGCCCAGCGACTTGTCGGTCTGGGCATGGGTCGCGGGATGCGGGGTGCATTCGTCCAGCGCCATGGTGACGTCGGCATCCAGCATGCGCTGGATCTCCATCGATCGCTCCGGGCTCAACCGATGCTCCGACCCGTCGACATGGGAGCGGAAGATGACGCAATCCTCGGTCAACTTTCTGAGGCCCGTCAGCGACATGACCTGGAAGCCGCCGGAATCGGTCAGGATCGGCCGGTCCCAGCCCATCATCCTGTGCAGCCCGCCCAGCCGTTCGACCCGTTCCGCGCCGGGGCGCAGCATCAGGTGATAGGTGTTGCCGAGCAGGATCTGAGCACCGGTCTCGGCCACCGCCTGGGGCAGCATCCCCTTGACCGTGCCTGCGGTGCCCACCGGCATGAAGGCCGGCGTCTCGAACGTGCCGTGCGCCGTCGCAACCCGCCCACGCCGTGCGCCGCCATCCTGGGCCAGCAATGAAAATCCGAACTCAGCCAATATGCGGATCCAAGAGGCAGCAATCGCCATAGGAATAGAAGCGATAGCCCGAAGCGATCGCATGTCCATAGGCCGATTTCATCCGCTCCAAACCTGCGAAGGCAGAAACCAGCATGAACAGGGTCGAACGCGGCAGGTGGAAATTGGTCAGCAGTCGGTCCGCCGCCTTGAAGCGATAGCCGGGGGTGATGAAGATCGAAGTCGCCCCGGCAAATGGCTTCACGGTACCGTCGTCGCCAGCCGCGCTTTCCAGCAGGCGCAGGCTGGTGGTGCCGACGGCGACGATCCGCCCGCCGGCCTGGCGTGCGGTATTGATCGTGCCAGCCGTCTCGGCGGTCAGCACGCCGATCTCCTCATGCATCACATGGTCGTCGGTATCGTCGGCCTTGACCGGCAGGAAGGTGCCGGCGCCGACATGGAGGGTCAGCATCGTCGTCCCGATGCCACGCGCCTTGAGCGCTTCCATCAGCGCCGGCGTGAAGTGCAAGGCGGCAGTCGGCGCGGCCACCGCCCCCTCCTGCCTTGCGAACAGCGTCTGATAGTCGGACATGTCCTGGGCATCGGCGACGCCGCCGCGGATATAAGGCGGCAGCGGCATCGAACCGTGCCGGTGCAGCGCGTCGACCAATTCCGGCCCCGCCCGGTCGAACGCCAGCACCACATCCCCCTGCGGCCCACGCTCGACCACCCGGGCGGAGAAATCCGGCGCGAAGACGACGCGATCGTCGGGCCGCAGCCGCTTGGCCGGCTTGGCGAAGACCCGCCAGCTGTCCGGCCCCAGCATCTGGTGCAAAGTCACCGAAACGCGCGCCTCGCCGCGCTGCCCGGTTAGCCGGGCCGGAATGACGCGCGTGTCGTTGAATACAAGCAGGTCGCCGGGCTGGAGCAGGCTCGGCAGGTCGCCGACCACATGATCGGCCAGCGCGGTGGGCGTCACCGACAGCAGGCGCGCGCTGTCGCGCGGCTGGGCTGGACGCTGCGCGATCCGGTCGGGCGGCAGGTCGAAATCGAACAGGTCCACACGCATCGATAAGAAGGGGTCTCGCTAAAAAGCGGGGCTTGTAGCACAGTCGCGCGCCAAGACCGAAAAGGCGCGTAAGGGGAGCGAAATGCCGAAGATCACCGTCCACCACCTCAATAATTCCAAGTCCCAGCGGGTGCTCTGGCTGCTGGAGGAGCTGGGGCTGGACTATGAGATCAAATATTACCAGCGCAATCCCGGCTTCGCCCCGCCGGAGATGAAGCTGATCCATCCGCTGGGCAAGGCGCCGATCGTCGAGATCGACGGGGTGGTGATGGCGGAATCCGGCGCGATCGTGGAATTCCTGGTCGACCGCCATGGCGGCGGCAAGCTGATGCCCGACCGCAACTCCCCCTCATACGGCCATTATCTGGAGATGATGCATTACCCGGAAGGGTCGTTCAGCATGCCCGTGGTTTTCCCGCTCTTCATCGGCGCCTTCGGGGTGCAGAGCGAGGCCTTCAACGGCTATGCCCAACAGCAGATCGCGCTGCAGCTGGACTATGTCTCAGGGCTGCTGAAGGGCCGCGAGTATCTGGTCGACAACCGTTTCTCGGCCGCCGACCTGCAGATCGCCTTCATCCTGCAAACCGCCCGCGGCCTGGGCTTCCTGGAAGGCCGACAGGACCTGCTGGACTATATCGCGAAGCTGGAAGCCCGCCCGGCTTATAAGCGCGCGATCGAACGCGGCGGCCCGTTCGATTTGTCGTTCGGGCGGGGGTAGCCTTACTCGCCCACCGCCACGCCCTCGCGCCGGCCGTCGGCGCCGCCGTGGAGGCCGTCCTTCATCACGGCGATGGCGTGGAGGCCGCTGGTTTCGCTCATCACCTCGACCTTATGGCCCATGCCGGTCAACGCGTCGGCGAAATCGGCGACGGCCGTGCCTGCCTCAAGCTCGGTGCGCGTGCCGGTGTTGACGACGTGGCCGTAATCGACCGCCTGCTGAATGCCGAGGCCCCAATCCAGGTGCGCCATCATGGCCTCCGCGACATAGTCGATGATCTTCGACCCGCCGGGGGAGCCGATCAGCAGGCGCAGATGGCGCTTGCCCTCGAACACGATCAGCGGCGCCATCGACGAGCGCGGACGCTTGCCGCCCTCGACCCGGTTCGCGACCTTCTTGCCGTCGATCTCAGGCCGGAAGGAAAAGTCGGTCAGCTGGTCGTTGAGGATGAAGCCTCCGGCCATCAGGTGGGATCCGAAGGGCGCGTTGACGGTGGTGGTGAAGGCGACGGCGTTGCCCGCCGCATCGACGATCGACATGTGCGACGTGCCGGCATGCTCGAACGAACCGTCGGGACCGGCGGCGGCATGGCTGCCGGGTGGATTGCCGGCGGGCACACCGGGCGTCGCCCGGTTGCGGTCGATCGTGCCTGAGCGGACCAGCAGATAGGACGGATCGATCAGCCCCTTGACCGGCACGTCCAGCGTGGCCGGGTCCCCGACATAGGCGTCACGGTCGGCGAAGGCGCGGCGTGAAGCCTCGGCGAACAGGTGATAGGTGCGGGCGGTCTGCGGGGTCAGCTGCGACGGGTCGAAACGCTGCAGCATGCCCAGCGTCTCGATCACCGCGATCGCGCCGGCGGCGGGCGGCGGGGCACCGCAGATCTCATATTTGCGATAGACGCCGCAGACCGCCTCGCGCTTGATCACCTGGTAGCTCTTGAGATCGTCCAGCGTCATGCCGCCGGGGGTCGGATGGCCCTCGATGCCCATACCGGTACCCACCGACTTCACGATCTCCTCGGCCAGCGGGCCGGTATAGAAAGCGGCGGCGCCATGGTCGGCCAGCATATGCAGGGTCTTGGCCAATTCCGGCGATTTCAAAATGTCGCCGACCTGGAGCGGCGTGCCGTCAGGCTTGTAGTAACGCGCCTTGAGGTCGGGCGCATTGCCCAGGAAATCCTTGGCGCTGGTCAGCCACCAGTTCAGCCGTGGCGAGACCGCGAACCCATCCGCCGCCAGCCTGATCGCCGGTTCGAACAGCTTGGCCCAGGGCAGCTTGCCGTAATCCTTGTGCAAGGCCTCCATCAGCCGGACGACACCGGGCACGCCGACCGGCTTGCCGCCGACATAGGCATCGGGGAAGCCCAGCGGCTGCCCGTCATCCTTCAGGAACAGCTTTTCCGTGGCCGAGGCGGGAGCGGTCTCGCGACCGTCATAGACGACCAGCCGGTCGGCGGCACGGTCATAGAAGGTCAGGAACCCGCCGCCGCCGAGGCCGGAGGACTGCGGCTCCACCAGGGTCAGCACCAGCTGGACGGCGATGGCGGCATCGGCGGCGCTGCCGCCGGCGGCCAGCATGTCGGCCCCAGCCTTGCTGGCTAGCGGGTTGGCCGCCACCACCATGTATTTGTGGGTGACGACCTCCTGCTTGGCGAGCATCTGCGATTCGCCCTCCGGGTCCGACGCGGCGAAAGCCGGGCCGGCAAGCAGGGCCACGAGGCAGGGCAACAGGAGAATTTTACGGTCGAGCATGACCCGACCTTAACGGCCCGAACCGAACTTGCAACTACGGCTTAACGCCGCCGCGCGTTGCTCTCGACCAACTCAGCCAATCCCAGGAAGGCCGGAAACTCCTCGGTGATCACATAGGTGGCGATCGGTTCGAGATAGCTGCGCATCCGGCCCTTGGCCACGAAGCGCGGGCGGAACTGGGAGTGATCGAAGAACTCGCCCATCTTCGGCACGATGCCGCCGGCGATATAGACGCCGCCGACCGCGCCGGCCGTGAGCGCCAGATTGCCGGCGACGGTGCCGAGCAGGGCGCAGAAAATCTCCACCGCCTCGACCGCGATCGGATCTTCGCCGCTGATCGCGCGACGCGACACGTCGGCGGGCTGCAATTGGCTGGGGGCGATGCCGTCCAACGCCGACAGGCCGGCATGAAGCGTGGTCAGGCCCTTGCCGCAGACCAACGTCTCGGCCGAGACATGGGCGCGGCCCGTTCGGTGCAGCCAGGCGACCAGCGCGACCTCGCGATCGGTCACCGGCGACAGGGTCACATGCCCGCCCTCACCCGAAAGCGGCACCCAGCGGGTTGCGCCATGGGCGTCGTCGACCGGCACGACGATCGAAACACCCAGGCCGCTGCCCGGGCCGATGATGCCGACCGGAGCTCCGGCGACGGACGATCCGGTCCCGACCTGCCGCCGCGCGTCAGGGGTGATGCGCGGGATGGCCATCGCCACGGCGACGAAGTCGTTGATGACGTCGAGATGAGCGAGATTCAAGTCCTTGGCCAACTGGGAAATCGAGAAGGACCAGGGGTGATTGGTGAAGGAGAGGTAATCGCCCGTCACGGGGCCGGCTACCGCCACGGCGCCGATGGTCGGCCGGCGCAGGTCGGCTTGGTCCAGACCTTGGAAATAGGCCTGGATCGCATCGTGGAGCGAGGCATAGGAGGCGACAGGCAGAACCTTGATGGAGGTTGGCACCCCATCCTGCAGGACCGCGAAACGGGCGTTGGTGGCGCCAATATCGCCGATCAGCGCTAACTCCATGGACAGCTCCCTCAGTCGTACGCCTGCGGGGCGCAAACTACGTGAGGGGCCGATCACTGGCAACGAAACTTTGCCGTCAAAAGAGGGGCAATAGGGCCGGATACGAAACACCCCGCCGTGGAGTTCCAAGGCGGGGTGAATGTCTCGATCGGAAATCGACGCAGCTTACTTCTGACGCGCCGCGTCCTTCATGCCACCCACGGCATTCTGGACCTTGCCGGCCGCCTTCTGCAGCTTGCCTTCGGTCTTGAGCTTGGCATCGCCCGTCACCGACCCGGCAGCCTGCTTGACTGCGCCCTTGGCCTGATTGGCCATGCCTTTGATCCGATCTTTATCCATTGCCATCTCTCCAAATGAGCCAGGCCGATTGGCCCGGCGTTCCAGCTAAGCAACGCTGGCTATTGGAAAATGTTTCCGCCCTCGCGGCTTGGGCATGCCGCCCGCCGGTGTTAGGCTGACGTCATGGCCTACAGATTCACCGGCGCCTGCCATTGCGGCGCGCTGCATCTGACCTTCGAGACGCCGGCCGATCCGCGGACGTTGCCGCTGCGCGCCTGCGGCTGCTCGTTCTGCCGCAAGCATGGCGGGCGCACGACCAGCGATCCGGCCGGGACGGTCAGCTTCAGGATCGACGATCCGGAGATGCTGCAGCGCTACCGCTTCGGCACGCGGACGACGGATACGCTGATCTGCCGGAATTGCGGCATCTATCTGGCTGCCGTAACCGAGATCGAGGGCGCACTCTATGCCGTCGTGAACGTCAATGCGCTGGACGACCGAAGCGGGTTCGAGCGGCCGCCCGAAGCCATGGACTATGAGGGCGAGAGCGCGGAGCAGAGGCAGGCGCGGCGCAAGCTGAAATGGACGCCGGCGACGCTCGACGCGGGCACGCGTGCCCGCTAAACACACATCCCAGATCAACCGGGAGGAACACGATGTCCGTTGAAGACGACAAGCGCGAACTGCACGAGCTGGCGCTGCGTTACGCCAGGGCCTGCGACACGCACGATGCGGAGGAGTTCGCGGCGATCTTCACCGAGGACGGTGAGATCGTCTCCCCCGGCCACACCATGACCGGCCGCGACCAGATCGTCGCCGTGGTGCCGTCGGCGCTGAAGAGCATGTATCTGCGCACCATGCACCAGGTGCACAACGACCTGGTCTGGATCGACGGCGACACGGCGCGCGGCGAGACCTATTGCACCGCGCACCACCTGACCAAGGAATCCGACACCGTGGCGTCGGACTACATCATGTCGATCATCTACGACAATCAGTACCGCAAGGTGAACGGCCGCTGGTATTTCAGCCACCGCAAGCTGAACCTGCGCTGGTCGAGCACCGGCAAGGTCGATATCTCGGGCAAGTAAGCCCGCCTAAAGGTTCGCCTTTGCCCAGGCGGCGATGCGGCCGGCGTCCATCGCGCCCGCCGTCTGGGCCTTCAGCTTGCCATCCTTGAACAGCAGCATGGTCGGAATGCTGCGGATGCCGTAGCGGGCCGAGATCGCCTGCTCATCGTCCGAGTTCAGCTTGAGCAGCCGAACGTCCGGCTCGAGCATCTGGGCCGCGCGCTCGAACTGCGGAGCCATCGCCCGGCAGGGACCGCACCAGGGCGCCCAGACATCGACCAGCACCGGGATGTCGTTCTTGGCCGTATGACGGTCGAACGCGGCCCCGTTCACGTCCAGCGGCTTGGCCGCGAACAGCTTGCTCCTGCAGGTGCCGCAATTGGCCTGCGCCGCCGCGCGGTCGCCCGGCACGCGGTTGATCGCGCCGCAGTGCGGGCAGACGATATGCTTGGACCCATTTATTTCCGAAATTGGCATTTTCCGTCCCGAAACTGGAGTACGGATTAGAGGTGGTCAGGGCTGTACGCCGTTCAAGCGGGGGGAACCCCACGTTACGCTATCAGGTTCTATTCGCACTAAGTGGGCGAAAATCGCCCATCTCGCGGGCCCTGTGCCCTGTCCCGCCGTGGGCGCTCTTCCCGCGTCCAGGGGCACGCGAATAGAGGAGATTTCCATGAAGTACGCCCTACTGGCCTCTGGCCTGGCGATTGCGGTCGCCTGTTCCGGCATGGCCTTCGCGCAAACCGAAACGACCCGAACCACGACCACCACGACGACCCTGTCGCCGGAGGAACAAACCACCGTTCGCGAATATGTGACCCGGCACGACTATCCGTCCATGCGGGTCGAGCATTTCGATGTCGGTGTCGGCGCGGTGGTGCCGCCCAACGTGACCTTCTACGAGGTCCCGAACATGCGGTATCGCTACACGATCGTGAATGACCGCCGCGTCATCGTCGATCCGACCACCCGCCGGATCATCGAAGTCGAGCAGTAAACGCGTAAAGACCAGCGGGACCGATCGCCTTTTGACGATCGGTCCCGCTGACGAGACTAGTGTTCCTTCTGGTTGAGCAGCCCTGCATTGAATGCCGAGTTCTGGGCGGTCGAGGACCAATCCTGCAATTTGCCGTCGGCGCCGAACCGGAAGCTGATCGCCGTCGTCGTCGTATCGGCCCCGCCGACCAGCAGATTCACGTAAGGCAGAAAACTCTCAGCGCGTTGCTGATACCGGCTGTAGGAATAGATATCCTGCCAGGCGCCCTCCGGCAGTCTGGAGGTTCTGGTCGGAGGGCCGAGGCGCGCAATGACGTCTGCCTCGGTCGATTGTCCTTTGGTAAATTGAGCCGCCTGGGCCTCGGTAACCTTGGTTCCCGATGACGCGCAGCCGGCCAGCAGCGCTATGGCGCAAAATCCCGCAATGGTCCTGAGCATTTCGATACTACCTTGTTGTCGGAAGTATTGATGCGCCGGTGCGATTGCCGCGGCAAGGACTTCTACCTTCCCTTCGCCACCCGGTCGAACGCCATCAACGTACCGATCAGTTCCGGCAAATCCTTGAGCGGGACCATGTTGGGACCGTCCGACGGGGCGCGGTCCGGATTCTCGTGCGTCTCCATGAAGACGCCGGCCACGCCGACCGCGACCGCGGCGCGGGCCAGGACCGGCACGAACCGCCTGTCCCCCCCGGAACGGTCGCCCAGCCCACCCGGCTGCTGCACCGAATGGGTGGCATCGAAGATCACCGGGTGCCCGGTTTCGGCCATCACCGGCAGGCCGCGGAAATCGTTGACCAGCGTGTTGTAGCCGAAGCTGACGCCGCGCTCGGTCAACAGCACGTTGGGATTACCGGACTCGGTCACTTTACGCGCGACATTCTTCATATCGGCCGGAGCCAGGAACTGCCCCTTCTTCACATTGACGACGCAGCCTGTCCTGGCCGCCGCGACCAGGAGGTCGGTCTGGCGGCAGAGAAAGGCCGGGATCTGAAGAATATCGACCACGCCGGCCAGCAGCGCGCACTGCTCCCGCTCATGCACGTCGGTCAGCACCGGCAGCCCCCAGCGCTCGCGGATCTCGGCGAAGACCGGCAGCGATGCTTCCAGCCCAAGACCGCGCGGCGTCGCGATCGAGCTGCGGTTCGCCTTGTCGAACGAGGTCTTGTAGACCAGCCCGATCCCGGCCTTTTCCGCGATCTCCTTCAGCGCGTGGCTGGTCTCGATCGCATGGTCGCGGCTTTCCATCTGGCAGGGGCCGGCGATGAGCGCGAGCGGCAGGTCGTTGCCGAAGGTCACCTTGCCGGCGGTGACGTGGTGCGGGGCGGGCAGGCTGACGTCGGGCATATCGCGATGTCCTGTAGTACTAGGCAAACCGGATATACGCCCCCAGATGGAATAGGCCAAATCGCCGATACTTTCCGACTAGGCAGTCTTTTACAGCGATGTCATAATCCGCATCATGGATGAAGAAACGAAGATCATGCATCTGCGCCTCGCGATCGTGGGGGGCTTTGTCATTTTCGCGTTCGGGCTGGTCAGCCTCGTGGGCTATCACCATCTGCCGATCCTGAGCTTCACGGTTGGGCCTTTGATCAGCCTGATGTCGTGGCGGGCTCTGCAGGGGTTTCAGCGCAAGAAGAGCTTCGTCGAGATCAGGCTGTCAGCCAGGGATCGCCGCAGGTTCTGAACGCACGGTTGGGCGCTTTCTTTCGGATTGCCGCCTCAACCGATTGACAAAATGCATATAGCCGGATTAGTTTCCGCGCCCTTGGAAAAGGACGGTCAAAGAGGCTGTCCGTAAGGATAAGTCATGAAGATCGCCAGCTCGCTGAAGACCCTGAAACTGCGCCACAAGGCCTGCCGCGTCGTGAAGCGGAAGGGCCGCGTCTACGTGATCAACAAGCAGAACCCGCGCTTCAAGGCCCGCGCCGGCTGATCCCGCGTTCGCGTCAGCGAACGGTTCTCTCACAAGACCCTACTCCACGACAGCAATACGCAACGTATTGGTGTTCCCGGGCGTGCCGAACGGTACGCCCGCGGTCACGACCAGCTGGTCGCCGATATGCGCGATCCCGGTCGCCCGCGCCATGCGCGCCGCCCGCTCCACCATCTGACTGAAGCTGTTGATGTCCGGCGTCACGACGCTGCGCACGCCATAGGACAGCATCAACCGCCGCGCCGTCTCCGACCGGGCGGTGAGGCATAATATCGGCATCGACGGCCGCTCCCGCGAAGCGCGCAGCGTGGTCGATCCTGAGGTCGTGAAGGTTGCGATGCCGACCGCGCCGATCGTCTGCGCCACCTGGCTGGCCGCGGTGGTGATCGCATCGCCCGAGGTCGATTCCGGCTGCGGCGCCTCGGCATGCATGGTGCGGCGATAGGCCGGGTCGCGCTCGACCCGGGCGGAAATGCGGCTCGTGATCTCGACCGCCTCGACCGGATAGGCGCCGGCGGCGGTCTCCGCCGACAGCATCACCGCATCCGTGCCTTCATACACCGCCGTCGCGATATCCGACGCCTCGGCCCGCGTGGGGGTGGGGGCCGAGATCATCGATTCCAGCATCTGGGTCGCCACGATCACCGGCTTTCCGGCGTTGCGCACGGCGGCCACGATGCGGCGCTGGATCACCGGCACGTCCTCCGGCGGCAATTCGACGCCCAGATCGCCGCGCGCCACCATGACCCCGTCGGCCAGGTCGATCAGCGCGTCGAGATGTTCCAGCGCCTGCGGCTTCTCCAGCTTGACGATCAGCGCCGCCTTGTCGCCGATCAGGCGGCGCGCCTCGACCACATCCTCGGGCCGCTGGACGAAAGACAGCGCGATCCAGTCCACGCCGAAGGAGAGCGCCGCGGCAAGGTCAGCGCGGTCCTTCTTGGTCAGCGACCCCAGCGGCAGCACGACGCCCGGCACGTTGACGCCCTTTCGGTCCGACAGGCTGGTGCCGGCGGCCACGATTGTATCCAGGAAATCGACGCCTTGGCGTTTCACCTCCAGCCTGACCCGCCCGTCGTCCAGCAGGATATCCGACCCGCGCGGCAGGGCCTGGATCAGCTCGGGATGCGGCAGTTCGACCCGCGAGCCGTCGCCCGGGGCGGGATCGAGATCGAGCCGGAAGCTCTGGCCGATGCGCAGGCCCACCGTGCCGGCGCCGAAGCGGCCGATCCTGAGCTTCGGCCCCTGCAGATCGGCGATGACTGCGATCGGCTGGTCGTAATGCGCCTCGATCTCGCGGATCGCCTCTATCCGGGCGCGGTGTTCCTCGAGCGAGCCGTGGCTGAAATTCAGCCGGAAGCAGTCGGCGCCGGCGCGCAGCAGGCTCTCGATCTGCTCGGCGGTGCCGGAAGCCGGCCCCAAGGTCGCAACGATCTTGGTGTTGCGCGGGCGGGGCAGCAGGCTGAACTGGTGATGGCGATGCGTGGTCATGGGGGGTCCGAACACACGGCGGGTCAGGGGATGCAGACGGGCAAAACGCGGCAGGGGCGAGGGGGTCTCGCAATCGAGGCGCGTTGTGATAGATAGACCACCTCTTAACACCGCAACAGCGGTTTCGCCTCCCAAAAAGGCCCATCATGCGCTTTGTCGCCACCCTGATCGGCCCGGCCGCCGGCAGCCTGACCGATAGCCATATCGCAGCCGCGCGAAATTCATTGGCCGGGCTGGGCGCCAAAGACACCGCGCCCGAGTGGCTGGCCGACGCGGAGGCCGCCGACCTGATCTTCGACGACCTGGACCCGGACCTTGCCGACGCCGCGATCCGCCAGGCGCTGGACGGCGCGGCGATAGACTGTATCGCTCAGCCGCTCGAGGATCGCCGCAAGCGGCTGCTGATCGCCGATATGGAATCGACCATCATCCAACAGGAGATGCTGGATGAGATCGCCGACCTGAAGGGCATCAAGCCGCAGATCGCCGACATCACCGCCCGGGCGATGAACGGCGAGATCGACTTCACCGGCGCGCTGAACGAGCGGGTGGCGCTGCTGGCCGGATTGCCCGAGCGCGATATAGACGCGCTGATGAAGCGCATCACCTTCATGCCCGGGGCGCACGAGCTGGTCCGCACCATGCGGGCAAACGGCGCGCGGGCTTTGCTGGTGTCGGGCGGCTTCACCCTGTTCGCCGACCAGGTCGCGGCGACCCTGGGCTTCGATTTCGTCAGCGCCAATGTGCTGGAATTCTCAGGCGAGCCGGGCCATCGGGTGCTGACCGGCAAGGTGATCCCGCCGATCCGCGACCGGACCGACAAGCTGGAGCGGCTGACCGAGCAGGCCGGCCGCCACCGCATTCCGCTGACCGGGACGATCGCCGTCGGCGACGGGGCAAACGACGTGCCGATGCTGCAGGCCGCCGGCCTGGGTGTCGCCTTCCACGCCAAGCCCGCGGTCAAGGCCGTGGTGCGCGCGCGCGTCGACCATGCCGGCCTCGCCGCCCTGCTCTATGCGCAGGGCTATAAGGCCGGCCAGTTCGTCAGGTAATCGGCCCCGGCGGCTCTTAGCCTTTGGACTTGCCCTCGACAGGCAGGGCGACGAAGTGGGAGTCCCCGCCCTGGCTCTGCACCAGCAGCAGGACCGACTTCTTGCCGCCTTTGCGGGCCTCGTCGACCTTGGCGACGACATCCTTGGGCGAGCGCACTTCCTGCTGATTGACCTCGAGCAGGACGTCGCCGGGGGTGAGCTGCTTCTCGGCGGCCGTCGAATCCGGGGTGACGCTGGTCACCAGCACGCCGGACACGTCGTCGCCCAGCTGATAATGCTGCCGCGCCTCGGCGGTGATGGCGGTGAGCCCCATGCCGAGCTGCGTCACCGTCTCGCTGTCCTTCTTGGCGCTGCCTTTCTTGTCGTCAGCGCCGGGGTCGGCCGAGGCGAGCTGCTTGGATTCCGGCATCTCCGCGATCTTGATCGTCTTGGTGATTTCCTTGCCGTCGCGCCAGATCTGGAGCGGCACCTCATGGTCGATCGGCGTTTCGACCACCATGCGGGGCAGGTGGCGGCTGTCCGGCACCTTCTTGCCGTCGAAGGTCAGGATGACGTCGTTGGCCTGAACGCCGGCGGTGGCCGCCGGGCTCTTGGGCTGGACGCTGGAGACCAGCGCGCCGGCCGCATCTTTCAGCCCCAGGCTGTCGGCGATGTCCTGGTCGACGCTCTGGATCGAGACGCCCAGCCAGCCGCGCTTGGCTTTGCCCGACTGGATCAGCTGGGCGATGATCGGCCGGACCTCGGCCGCGGGATGGGCGAAACCGAGGCCGATCGAGCCGCCCGAGGGCGAATAGATCAGCGAGGTGATACCGATCACCTCGCCCTTCATGTTGAAGAGCGGGCCGCCGGAATTGCCTTTGTTGATCGAGGCGTCGGTCTGAATGTAGTTGTCGTAGCGGCCGCCGATATCGCGGTTGCGGGCCGAGATGATGCCGGCCGACACCGTGCCCGACAGGGCGAACGGCTCGCCGATCGCCAGCACCCACTCGCCGACGCGGGCGGCATTGCTGTCGCCCCAGTTGACGGCGACCAGATCGGGGGTCGGCTGGATTTTCAGCACCGCCACGTCGGCCAGCACGTCGCGCCCGACGATGGTCGCGGTGAAGGTCTTCTCGTTCTGCAGCGTGACCTTGATCTCATCGGCCGGCGGGCTGTTCGGATCCTCGCCGACGATCACGTGGTTGTTGGTGACGACATAGCCCTTCTCGGCATCGATGACGAAGCCGGAACCGACCGAGACACCGCGCCGCTGGGCCTGCTCGCCCTGGCCGTTGCGCTCCATGAACTCACGGAAGAATTCCTCGAACGGCGAACCGGACGGGCCGCGCTCGGCTTCCTGGGGTTCCTTCTTGGTTTCCGTCGGCTTCGACCGGGCCGAGATATTGACCACGGTGGGCAGAAGCTTGGCCGCCAGATCGGCGAAATCCCATGGCGGGGCATGCTGGGCAAAGGCCGGAAGCGGCGCAAGCAGCATAATCACGACGGCAAGGATCGCCGCGAAGAGGGGGCGGCGGCGCACGGCCGCGATTTCAACTTGGACCAATGACACAGACCTTCTTCCTTGCCCGTTCGGCAGGCCGCCCAACAGCGCGCGCATCAAGGATAGCATGTACGAGGCGTCCAATGCGCGGTCAACTGTCGCATCGGAGCGGCTCTCAGCCGATATCAACACCGATTGCGCGTTCGGGTTACCTGGCCGGAGGATTTTTCGGCGTCTCGGGCCGCGCCAGGTAGCGTAGGAAGTCCGAGTTCGGCGACAGCACGAACTGCGTATCGTCGCCACCCAGCGATTTCCTGTAGGCGTCCAGCGTGCGGGAGAAGGCGTAGAACTCAGGATCGCGATTGAAGGCGTCGGCATAGATCTGTATCGCCTGGGCGTCGCCTTCGCCGTGCAGTATGTCGGCCTGCCGCCTGGCGTCGGCCAGGATCACGGTCTTGTCACGGTCTGCCTTGGCCTTGATCTGCTGCGCCTGCTCATATCCCTGAGCGCGATATTGGGCCGCCTCGCGCTGCCGCTCCGAGATCATCTGCTGATAGATCGACTGGCTGATCTTGTCCGGGAAATTGGCCCGGCTGATCCGTACGTCGGCGACGGCGATCCCCATCGGGGTGGCGGACTCGTTCACGCCGTCCCGGATCGCTTTCATGACCCCTTCACGGTCCTTCGACAGCATGGTGGCGACGGTGGTCCTGCCCAGAACCGCCTGCAGGGTCGACGTCAGGGCCGAGGTGATCCGCTCGCGCGCCAGCCGGTCGGTTCCGGCGGCCTGATAGAATTTCAGGGGATCGACGATCTGGTACACGGCATAGGCGTCGACCGTGAGGCGCCCCTGGTTCTGCAGCGTCACCTCGCGCGGCGGGGATTCGATGTCGAGCAGGCGATTTTCGAAATATTTCACATCCTGGATCAGAGGTATTTTGAATTTCAGCCCGGCGGTCCGCTCGATCCGCTTGACCGCGCCGAACTGCAGAACGATCGCCTGCTCGTTCTGCGCGACGGTGAAGAAGGATCCGAACGCAAACATCACCAGGATGGCGGCGAGGACGACTGAGAAGATCAGGGTACGGCTGGCCGTCATGGTTATTGCCCCTTCTCTGCGGCCGAACCCTTGAGCGCCGGCAGGGGAAGATAGGGTACGACCCCGTTCTTGTCGGCGTTCGGATCGATGACGATCTTGTGCGCGTGCTGCAGGATCGCCTCCATCGTTTCGATATAGAGGCGGCGCGCCGTCACGTCGCGCGAAAGCTTGTAGGCGTCCAGAACCGAGATGAACTGCTGTGCCTCACCCGTGGACTTCGCGACCGTCGCGTCCTTGTAGGCGTTGGCGTCCTGGATGATCTTCTGCGCATCGCCCCGCGCCTCGGGCACGATCTTGTTGCTGTAGGCCTCGGCCTGATTGCGCTGCTGCTCCAGCTCGACGCGGGCGGCGCTCACATCGTTGAACGAATCGATGACCGATGCCGGCGGATTGACCGATTGGAGCCTGATGCCGGGGCTCTCCTTGGTCTCGACAAGGCTTATGCCGGAATCGTAGCGGTCCAGCGTGCTCTGCAGGATTTCGGCGGCGCTGGTCGCGATCTGTCCGCGCGCCTCATTCAGCGCCAGCTTCACATCGGACTGGCCGATCACCTCGCGCATGGCGCTCTCGGCGGCGCGCTGGAGCACGTCCTCCGGCTCGGCGACGTGAAAGAGATATTTCACCGGATCGCTGATGCGCCAGACCACGATGAAATCGACGTCGAGGATATTGCTGTCGCCGGTCAGCATGGTGCCCGGCCCCGAGGCCTCGCGGCTGACGAGCGAGCCGATTTCGGTCTGGTTCTGCCGCGTGATGTTGACGGTGGTGACTTTCTCGATCGGCGCCGGCAGACGATAGTGCCAGCCCTGAGACTCGGTCCGGTCGATCGCACCGAACCGTTGGACGACGGCTTCTTCGCTGGGGCTGACCGTGTAGATTCCCGTGGCGAGCCACACCACGAGGACGACGGCGACGATCGCAAGCACGCCCAGCCCGCCGCCCATGCCCGGGACATGGCCGAGCCAGTCCTGAATCTGGCGCAGCATAGCCTCGAAATCGTTCGGTCCCTTGTTCGGCGACGGGCCGCCGCGGTCGTTCGATGGAGGCCGGCGTGGCTCTCCCCCGCCGGGTGGCGATCCCCAGGGGCCTCCGCCCTTATCGTTCCAGGCCATGACGGACGATCCTCTCGCTCGCACAGGAGCCACTTGTTCTATCGACTGAGGCCCTATATGTGCCGACAGCACCACATTGGCAATCGGCCAGTGCGTTCGGGAATTCGGAGATCAGGATATGGCCGGGGGAAATTCGGTGGACGAGGCAGCGGTGCGCCAGGTGCTGGACGCGATTCCCGCGCCGCGCAGCGGCAAGGGCCTGCTCAGCGCCGGCATGGTGGGCGGCATCAGCATCAATGGCGGCAAGGTGATGGTCGCGCTGGAGGTCGACCCCGCGATGGGCCCGGCACTGGAGCGGCTGAAGCAGGAGGTCGAAAGCCGCGTCGCCGCGATCCCCGGGGTCGAACAAGCGACGGTGATGATGTCCGGGAAACGGCCGGCGGCGGCTCCGGCCCAGAACGGCCACGGGCACGCCCATGCGCATCCTCAGGGCCGGCCCCAGGTCGCCCAGGGGCCGGCTCAAGGCATGTCCCCCGCCAAGGCGCCGCTGCCCGGCGTCCGCCACATCGTCGCGGTCGCCTCGGGCAAGGGCGGCGTCGGCAAATCCACCACGGCGGCGAACCTGGCCCTGGCACTGAAGGGCATGGGCCATAAGGTGGGCGTGCTCGACGCCGATATCTACGGCCCGTCGATGCAGCGCGTGCTGGGCGTCACCGGCAAGCCTGAGACCACGGCGCAGAAGAAGATGGTGCCCAAGCAGGCGCACGGGCTGAAGGTCATGTCGATGGGGTTCCTGGTGCCCGAGGACACGGCGATGATCTGGCGCGGCCCGATGGTGATGGGTGCGATCCAGCAGATGTTGCGGGAAGTCGAATGGGGCGAGCTGGATTTCCTGGTCGTCGACATGCCGCCCGGCACCGGCGACGCGCAGCTGACCCTGGCGCAGAGCGTGCCGCTGGCCGGGGCGGTGATCGTCTCCACCCCGCAGGACCTTGCCCTGATCGACGCGGCGCGCGGCGTCACCATGTTCAACAAGGTGGCAGTGCCGGTCCTGGGCATCGTCGAGAATATGAGCACCTTCATCTGCCCGAACTGCCAGCATGAGACGCCGATCTTCGGTCATGGCGGCGCGCAGGCGGAAGCCGCGCGGCTGGGCGTGCGTTTCCTGGGCGAGATTCCGCTCGACATGGCGATCCGTGTGACCTCCGACGCCGGAACGCCGATCGTCGTCGATCAGCCGGACGGGCCGCACGCCGCCGCCTACCGCGCGGTGGCCGAGAATGTGATCGCGGTGCTGGATGCCGGCGGGGTCAGCAAGCCCGCGCCGGTGATCCGGTTCGAATAGGTTGGTTCAGTAGCGCGGCGGATTGGCCGGAACGATCTCCTGGCCGATCGGCGCGGCGGCCAGGACCGCCAGCTTCACATGCTGGAATGCGAAGGGGATGCCGATGATGGTGATCCCCAGCGACACGGCCAGCACCAGATGGCCCAGCGCCAGCCACAGGCCGGCGATCAGGAACCACAGAACATTGCCGATCACGCCGAGCGGCCCCGTGCCGATATCGGTGCGCCCGGTGATCACCCGGCGATCGACCGCGACCCGGCCGAACGGCCAGAACGAAAAGCTGGCGATCGTGAAGGCTGCCCGCGCCCAGGGAATGCCGACGACGGTGATCACCATCACAATCCCGGCCAGCAGCCAGGCAAGGCCCGCAAGGAAGCCGCCGAAGACGAACCAGAGGATGTTGAGGATCAGACTCATCGGGATGCTCCACTGAAAAGCCGCGCTAGCCGCGCGGCGGTCCGCCGCCGCGCACCAGCACGTCGTAGGACAGCGACAGCATGATCGACCAAACGACCATCTGAACGGCCGCGACCGCCCGGATCAGCTCCACGGCGACGATTTTGGCCGCGCCGCCCGCTTTCACAGCCTGAATGAACAACAGCGCGTCGACAAAGACGAAGGGCAGAATGACGGCGAGGGACGCCAGCAGCAGCCGGAAGCCATTGCCCTCGGTCGCCTGCCAGATCCGCCGCGCCCCCACCCGGTCACCCAGTGCCGCCGACGGCAGGGCGAGGAAAAGGCGGCTGAATGCCGGGGCGGCAAAAATGAGGACGAACAGGCTGAACAGCGCGGCCACCCCGTTCGCCGCGGTCGGCGGCGCGGCCGGATCGCCGCCGGTCATGCCCGCGGCCATCACCAGCACCGAGGCGCTCATGACCAGCAGCAGCAGGGCGACAATCACATATTGGACGAAATTCGCATCCCAGCGGAAAAAGCGGATGCCGGCGGGCGCCTCCGCCAGAAGCACAAACCGGTGGATCCCGACCGCGAAGGCCGCGCCGAATACCTGGGTGGCGACAAGGAAGACGAACGCGGCTGTCGGATTGTCGCTGCCGAAAACCTGGCTGACCGCCAGGTCCATGAGCGCGGTGACCCCGATATAGATGATAAGCGGCGTCAGAAGTACGGCGCGGCTTTCCCAGGCGAAGAGAAAGCTGCGCCGGATCACGAGATCGATCGGCAGCCGGCGCGGCTGGGCGTTCATCATCCCGCCCGGCCGAGCAGCGCCATCAGCTCGTTCCATTCGCGCTTGCCGAGGCCGCTGTTGGCGGCCTCGACCGTCTCGCCCGCCAGCATGCGCTTCACGACCGCAAGCCCGGTCGCCGACAGCGACGCCCCGCCGAGCCGGTACTCGCGGAAGGCCTCGGCGGCCAGCGGCACCCAGGCGTTCAGCGTGTCGATCATGGCATCGGCAAAAACGCGAATCTCGTACTGGGCATGGGCGTCGGCGCGCAGACGCAGGAAGTTCATCAGATTGTGCAGGTCGGTCTTCCAGTACCATTGCGTGTAGGTGTTGAGCGTCAGGTTCATCCGCGCCAGCTCCCGCGCGAGGCCCTGACGGTTGGGGTCCGCCTCGGTCCCGTCATCGCCCTCGTTCAGCATCCAGGCATAATCGCGGTAGGTCTTCTCCGCGTCGTGGCGCAGCAGGTCCAGCACCTGGGCCGCCTCATCCCCGGTCAGCACGTCGCCGCGGCCCTGGCGGTTGTTGGAGGATTGGGCTGCCAGCTGCTCGGGCGCCGGAATGTAGAATTCCTTGTCCAGCACCGAATAGCGGGCGGAGTACTCGTTCACATTGGCGGTACGGTGGCGGATCCACTGCCGGGCAACGAAGATCGGCAGCTTCACATGGTACTTGATCTCGCACATCTCGAACGGGGTCGAGTGATAGTGCCGCATCAGGTAGCGGATCAGCACGCGGTCGTCGGACACTTTCCGCGTTCCACGGCCATAGGACACCCGCGCCGCCTGCACGATCGCGGCGTCGTCGCCCATATAGTCGACCACCCGGACGAACCCGTGATCCAGCACCGGGATCGCTTGATAGAGGATTTCCTCCAGCCCCGGCGCCACGGCGCGGCGGGTCGAGGCCGACTGCTCGCGCTGCGCGTTGATCTCGTCTTGCTGTTCCTGGGTCAGGGGCATCGGCGGCATATCTCTTTGTCGAAAACCAGTCGGCGAATCGCATGAGGCTGGCGAACGGTCAAGCGAACGCCTATATCTACCCTTGTCAGGTTCTGCCTGACTATGGCGATAAACGCTTTTCGGAATAGGCGTTGTGGACCCGGGGGCGGTACCCGGCGCCTCCACCATTCCCCGGCCTTACCGGCCGGGCTTCATGGGGGCGAAATAGGCTCGACACGCGTAGTAAAGGGGAAGTTTTCGCCCGGCATGATACCACCGTTATCGGGTCAAACACACTAGGTGCCAACGACAACGTTGAAACCTTCGCTCTCGCTGCCTAAACAGCAGTGATAAGCGCGGTTCGGGGGGCACCGGGCAACAGAAGCCCCCCACTCCAAGCCCCATTCGCTTTCCGAATCGCTATTCCAGATTCAGCCGCTATATTTCGTCCGATCTGCGAAGTACGATCCTGCTTGACCTATCCAGACCGACGATCATGGCCAAAGAGATTCTGCAATATAGTGTGATGGTGGAAGCTGCCCTGCGCGCGGTCGTGCGCCAGGCGCTGACCGAGGTCGCGCAGAACGGGCTGCCCGGCAGCCACCATTTCTACATCACCTTCCGCACGTCCTATCCGGGCGTCCAGGTGCCCGACTATCTGAAGGCGCGATATCCGTCGGAGATGACGATCGTGCTGCAGTTCCAGTTCTACGACCTGCAGATCGATGACACGGCTTTCAGCGTGACGCTGACCTTCAACAATACGCCGGAACGGCTGATCATCCCGATCCGCGCCATCACCGTCTTCGCCGATCCCTCGGTCAATTTCGTGCTGCCGTTCCAGACGACGGACTCCGTGACGATCGAGGAATCGCCGTCGCCCGCCGCGGCGCCGAAGGCCGCGCCGGCCCCGGCCATCGCCAAGCCGGCAGCCGACAAGGAACCGGATGACGGCGACAAGGGCGCGCAGGTCGTCTCGCTCGACAAATTCCGCAAGAAGTGAAGCGAACCGGCGCTGTCGCCGTCCTTTACGGACCGACAGCCAGCGGCAAATCCGATCTCGCCGTGGCGCTTGCCGAGCGGCTGGACGGCGTCGTCATCAATGCCGACAGCCTGCAGGTCTATGCCGAGCTGAGCATCCTGACCGCCCGGCCCGACGAAGCCGCGATGGCGCGGGCGCCGCACCGCCTGTTCGGCGCACTGCCGGCCGCGCAGGCCTGCTCAGCCGCCTGGTGGCGCGATGCCGCGCTCACGGAAATCGCCGCCGCGCATGAATCCGGCAAGCATCCGATTCTGGTCGGCGGCACCGGCCTTTACCTGAAGACACTGATCGAGGGCCTGTCGCCGGTCCCGACCGCCGATCCCGACGCCAGGGCCAAGGCGACAGCCTTGTATGAAGAGCTCGGCGGCAACGCCTTCCGCACCAGGCTGGCCGAGCGCGACCCGGCAATCGCTGCGCGGCTCAAATCGGGAGACCGCCAGCGGCTGATCCGCGCCTGGGAGGTTGCCGAGGCGACAGGGACCCCGCTCTCCGCGTGGCAGGCCCTGCCGAAGGAGCCGGGGCATGCGCTGGATTTCAGCCTGATCGGGCTGATGCCCCCGCGAGACCGCCTCTATGCGCGGATCGATGCACGGTTCCTGGGGATGCTTGAGCATGGCGCGCTGGACGAGGCGGTGCGGTTCGACGCGCTGGGCCTTCCGGCCGCGCTTCCCGCCAACAAGGCGCTGGGCCTGCCGGAGCTGCGCCGGCATCTGAAAGGCGAGATCGGCCTCGATGAGGCCACCCGCCTGGCCCAGCAGATGAGCCGCAATTATGCCAAGCGGCAGGTCACCTGGTTCCGCCATCAGATGCCCTGTGGCAAAAAAAGTGATGGCCGGCATATCAGACATGCTGAATTTGAGGAACTTTCGGAAAGAAATCTGACCGAAATCATGCCGATTATTCTGCCGGCCGGTTGACCGGCCGCGTCCGGCAACTTAGGTTGCGCCCGGCAATTCAAGGATATGCGGCATGTCTGAGCGGCAGATGAGTGGCGCCGAGATGGTTCTCGCGGCGCTGGCGGATAACGGCGTGGATACCGTCTTCGGGTATCCCGGCGGCGCCGTATTGCCGATCTATGACGCGATGTTCCAGCAGAACCGCATCCGCCACGTGCTGGTCCGCCAGGAAGGCGGCGCGGTGCATGCGGCGGAGGGCTATGCGCGTTCGACCGGGCGCGTGGGCGCAGTGCTGGTGACCTCCGGCCCCGGCGCGACCAACGCGGTGACCGGCCTGCTCGACGCCCAGATGGATTCGATCCCGCTGGTCTGCATCACCGGCCAGGTGCCTACCCACCTGATCGGCAACGACGCCTTCCAGGAAGCCGACACCACCGGCATCACCCGCCCCTGCACCAAGCACAATTACCTGGTGAAGGACGTGGAGAAGCTGGCCGAGACCTTGCACGAGGCC
>Ga0105238_10001733_pt1 | contig 21954 bp, 22 predicted proteins | sample KBSC34metaG_FD_81526 | JGI IMG/M metagenome (GOLD analysis project Ga0105238, IMG submission 81526) | Corn rhizosphere microbial communities from Kellogg Biological Station, Michigan, USA - KBS C3-4 metaG | ecosystem: Host-associated > Plants > Roots > Rhizosphere > Soil | place: Michigan, USA...
GCTCCGCCGACAAGTCGCCGAGATTGTGCGACAGCCCCTTGATCACGATGTACTGAAAGCGATCAGGTATGCCGACTTCTGCATAGCGCGAGGCCATCGAAATTCTGAATCGATTCAAGTCCTCTGGCATGATGGTCTTGTCCTCGCTGCCCGAGATCGTCAGCAAGGCTGGCGGTCGACTATCACTCGCTATGTCGGTTGCGCGGTCCGCGATATCGGAACGCTCGGCAAGCTTCCTGCCCGCGTCGGTCCACACATATGTGAGGCCGGTGGCGTGTTCGAAAGCATGGATAGATGCGGATAATCCTGTCGATGGATTCAACACGACGGCGGAATCCACTTTTCCTCTGTGTTCTGCAAGCGAAATGAGAGCTGCGGCCCCGCCTGCCGAAAATCCGAAAAGGCCGATGCTGTCTCCGCGCTTCATGCAGCCATGCCGTTCGAGCGCCTGCACGACTGAAGGCAATTCGGTCGCCGCGCCCCACACGACGGGCTCGAATATCAGGAGGCCGAAATCCCTCTTTTGCCTCCGGATGAGGTCGTCCGCTCCGTCGGCGGGAGCGCGTCTCCCGAACAGAGGAAGCCCGAGATAAACCTTGATCGCGGGGACTTCATCGAGCTGAAATCGCGCCATCAGTTCCAACTCGCTCGCGGGCGCGCCAAATCCGTGCCAGAGGACGATGGGTGACATGGACACGTGGGGTGGGATTCGAAGCACGCCCGGCACGCTCCCCAGGTTTGTGATCACGGTGCGTACTGCGCGCACCGCTGAGGCGCATTCGTTCTGCAGGGTGGGTGGTGAGTCGGGTGATCCTGCACACGCGAGCGGCGCGAACGCGCAGAAAAATAGGTGAATCAGCTGAAGAGCAGCAAGTTTCAGCTTCCGCGCAATCAGCATCTTGTTTCGTCTCATGACACGGACTTTAGTTCTGCTGGACGATCTTGGAGCAACGACGTGGAACTGCGTCGCTGCGTTGCAGCGTCCGCGCGACCGCCGCGGCGCGAACAAAGAACATCGATCGTCGAGGCTGCCCACGGCCAGGTTGATCGTTGCTCCGGCAAGCCAACTCACCCTGTCTGACGCAAAGAAAGCCGCCGTACGGGCCATCTCTCCGAGCTTCATGACGCGCTGCGGATGGGTCGTGTCGGCAAGCTAGCCTTGCAATCCCTCGCAAGTGATGCGATCGCCCTCACGGACCGGGGCGCTAGTGCGCGATCGAGCGGCCAAGCGGGAGCGAAGTCATCTCCAATGCGTGCATCGCGCCATTGAGTGCCCCGCCCGACGTTCCGCACTCAGCAAGTCTTCGCTCGAGCAGGCGCCGTTCCATCTGGCTGCGCGCCAATGCGAGCGCCTTGAGAAAGCAATCGCGCGCCAACGTCAGATCGCCAGCGCGAAGGTGGAGCTCGGCGAGCGCCGCCGAATAGAACGGGTAGGCGGCCAGCCGCTTGCTGTCCGAGATTTGCGCAATCTCGTCAAGGCCGCGCTGCGGACCATCGCGCTGCGCGATCGCGAGAGCGCGATTCAAGGCAACAACCGGAGAGGGTTGAATTTTCATCAGCGCATCGTAGAGCTCGACGATCGTAGCCCAGCGCGTCTCGACGGGAAATTTCGCCTCTGCGTGAACTGACGCGATCGCGGCCTCGACGTGATAGGCCGTGAGCACCGTTCCCTGCGCGGAGAGATCCATCAGTCGCTGACCGTCGTTGATGAGCTCTTCGTCCCAGCGTGACCTGTCCTGGTCGAGCAGCATGGTGAAGTCTCCTGCTGCGTTCACGCGCGCGGGCAAACGTGCAGCGTGCAAGCACATCAACGCGAGCAGCGCGTACGTCGCGGGGACCGCGGTCAGGGGGTTATCGCACAACAATGTGCCGAGGCGCATTGCCTCATCGCACAGTTCCTTGCGCACGGCGTATTCCGGCGAGGCGCCGTGATAACCCTCGTTGAACAACAGATACAGCGCGCGATGGACGGATGACAGGCGCTCAGCGAAATCCTCTCGATTCAAATCGAACAGTCGTCGCGAATTGGCGAGCACGGTTTTGCCGCGCGAAATCCTTTTCTTGATAGCCTCCTCGTTCGACAGGAAAGCCGCCGCAACCTCGCCGACGCTGAAGCCGCACAGGATGTGAAGAATCAGTGCGACGCGGACGCGCTCCGCAAGATGCGGGTGGCAGCAGGAAAACATCATGCGCAGCTCGTCATCGCGCATGTTCGCCGCGCCGAGCATTTCGTCCAGCGCCGGTGCCAGATCATGGTTCGTCTCGATCGCATGGGCCACTTCCGGCGCGTACGTCCGCGCGGTTCGTTCGCGCCGCAGCACGTCGAGAGCACGGCGTTTCGCCGTGCTCAACAGCCATGCGCCCGGATTGTCCGGCATGCCCTGGATCCTCCAGACCTCGAGCGCCCGGCAGAGGGCGTCTTGAGTAACGTCCTCCGCCAGCGCCAGATTGTGCACGCCGAAAATGCGCGTGAGCGCCGCGACCATGCGCCCGGATTCATGCCGGAAAAGATGGTCGAACGGCTCCATCACGGTGCTATCTGCAGCACCGGGCGCACTTCGACCAGCATCTGCGTGCTGAGTCCGGGGCACCCTTCGGCGAGTCGGCAGGCGTGATCGAAATCATGCGCCTCTACGATCGTGTAGCCCATGACGAGATCCTTTTCGGCATACGGACCGTCCGTGACGTCATTCTTGGATCCGCGCACGAGCTTGCCCTCCGGCTCGAGCGGATTCCCCCGCTCCTTCAGGTGGCCATTCGCGCTGAGCTCCTGGAACCAGGCCTGCCACTTCGGAATGGTTTGCTGCATCTGAGCCGGAGAGAGCGCCGGTTGTTCGGACGGACGGCGATACAAAAACAAGAACTGGGTCATTTTCGTCTCCTGTGACTTGTGAGTTCGACGCGACCGAAAGGTCGGTCGCCACTCCTCGACGTTCGAGTGCTCCTCCCGGGGACATTTTTATCTTAAGGCGAACGCGAGGTGCGCGCGATCCGACCCTAACGAGCGCAATGACCCGTCCGGCAGGCGCAGCAGGCGACGTTTCGCGGCAGGAGTGTGACTTCGGCCCAAGCGCGCTCGTATGTTTGTGCCGGAGCGATTGAATTGGCTTCGATAGCCCATTGGTTGGGTTGCATTGGTTCGATCTGCACGTATACACTGTATACATGTCTCGACTGACGACTGCAGAGAAGATCCTCAAAGCCGCGCACAAGGTGTTTGAGCGCGAGGGCGCGGATGCCGTGACCATGCGTCGCGTAGCTGATGCCGTAGGCATTACGCCTATGGCGATTTATCGCCATTTTCCCAATCGGGAGGCTTTGCTGAAGAAGCTTTCTGACGACAGCTTCAGCAGCGTCGCTCACGAATGGGAATCGCGGTCCCGGAACCCGGATGTGCTGAAGCGCCTGATGGCCTTGCTCGAGCCCTATCTGGATTATGCGCTGACTCATCCGCACCTGTTCGATCACGCCTTCTCCGTGCGTCGCGATGATGCCCGTCGCTATCCGGAGGATTTCCACGCGCGTCGCTCGCCAACCTTCAACGTCGCGCTCGATGCGGTGATCGAAGGCATGGCCAAGGGCGCGTTGAAACAGGATGACGCGCATGACGTCACGATGAGCCTATGGGCGCACCAGCATGGCCTGATCGCCCTCTATCGCGCCGGGCGTTTCAGCTATGACGAGGCGCAGTTTCGCGCCTTCTACGTACAATCCTTGAGGAGATTGCTCGATGGCATCAAAGCATGACGGTTTCGCGCTGTCAGCCTGGGTGGCCGCGACCGCACTGTCCGCCATTTGCTGGTGGTTCGGCAGCGGCGTGTATCCGCAGTGGTGGCTGACATGGCTCTCGCCATTGCCAGTACTGTGGCTCGCGCCGCGGGTCCGCGCGCACTGGGCAGCATTGGCGGCCCTCCTGGCGTATGCCGCTGGCGGGCTCAACATCCTGACCTATATGCACACGTACATTGGCCTGCCGCTACCGGTGACCCTGTACGCCGTCAGTCTGTCTGGTGTAATGCTGGCGCTATGCGTATTGCTGTTCCGGCGATTGCTGATGCGCGGCCATGCGCTGGCAGCCACACTGGCGGTACCGACGACTTGGGTTGCTGCCGAGTACGTCAACAATCTGCTCTCGCCGCATGCCACGTTCTTCAATATCAGCTATACGCAAATGGACGCGCTGCCCATCGTCCAGTTGGCCACCATAACCGGGATCTGGGGAATCGGTTTCCTTCTGCTCCTGGTGCCAGCCGCTGTTGCGCTACAGGCAGTGCCGCAATCCACGAGGCGCGAGCGAGTCGCGGCGATGGCGCTTGCGGCACTGCTCGTCATCGCCGTCACGACATACGGCACCTGGCGACTGCAGGCACCGGCTACCGCAACGATGCGCGTCGGCCTGGTATCGCTTCAGAAGCCGACGGCCGCCGCACTGGACGCACCCGAGGGACAGGCACTGGCGGCGCGCTATCTCGATGCATTCGGCCGCCTCGCGAAGGCCGGCGCTCGAATACTGTTGATCCCCGAGACCTCGTTCACCATCACCGAGGCAACCATTCCGGCGTTCGCCGAGTTGTCCACGCAACGCGACCTGATCGTAGGGGCGGGCGTTGATTTCAAGGGCGATCCGCAGGCGGAACGCAATACGCTGATGATGTTCCAGCCTGGCGTCGCATCACCCGCCACGTACAACAAGCATCACCTGCTCATCGGCCTGGAGCAGTTCACGCCAGGCGACGGCTACACCCTGCTTGAGGGCACGCCGCGCATCGGGCTGGCGATTTGCAAGGACATGGATTTCCACGATATCAGCAACGCTTATGCGGCGCGTGGCACGCAACTGCTGCTGGTGCCTGCTTCGGATTTCATCGTCGATGGCTGGTTGCACAGTCGCATGGCGATCATGCGCGGTGTGGAAAGCGGTTTTGCCGTCGCGCGCACGGCCCATGCCGGTAGGCTTACTCTGAGCGATGACCGTGGCCGTGTCGTGGCGGAAGCCTCCAGTGAACGCAGTGACGCCGAGTTGGAGGGCGACCTGCCGCTACGGGAAACGCACACGTTGTATGCGAGCTGGGGCGACTGGTTCGCGCGGCTCGACCTTGCCGCTCTCGCCGTATGGCTGCTGCTGGCCTACCTGCCACGCAGTGCGCGATCGAAGTAACGGTCGACCAGCACCGAAAGATGTCGTGCGCTCTCCGACGCTAGATCGGACAGATCCGAAGGCATTCTCAATTCCGATCTTTGATGGCCGCGCCGCGAGCACCTACGTTAATGGAAAAACGTACTCATTTGAAATCGTTCGGATGCTCGACCAGCGGGAGGCTTCATCGTTTGTTGACGAGCGATTCAATGCGCTTGACGTCCTTAATGGCCGATACCTTCAGGAGATCGATTTACGAAATGGTTTCCCGTGTAAGCCAGAGTACCTCGACGCACTCAGAAATTCTTGGATGTTGGATTCGAAAGAGGGCAAACCGCCATTTGCCGTGGTTGTTCGCGCACTGGGCGTGGCGCTTGGCTTGACTCTTCAGGCGACGTTTGAAATGCGCTGGGGAATCATTAGAGATTCTCTTGGGGAGGTCATTTCGATGATTCATTCTGACGAGGCAGGTAACCATATCTCTGTACCCCCGTTCTCGTATGTCGAAAAAAAGGAAAATGTCCAAAACGTCGAAGTTTTTGTTGACCTATTTACCGTGTTAAGGAATAACCTTCGCAAGGCCGCGTAGGTCCGCGACGCTTGCGCGATAGGGGTTGGTAACAGATGCAATTGCTGAAGCGCATATTTAGTCGAACCAATAAACCACAGTCGCCGAGCGAGGCAAGAAGGTCGCGACGGCCTGTTGCTCCGTCGCTGCAATGGCGCGAAGACACAACGTATCCCATCGTCGATTGGAAAGCTGCGCGAGAGCAATTTGAGTCGCAGGCCGAGTCGACCGCACCCGAAGACTACTGGTCGAACGCCGCTCACGCCTGGCTAGAGGCATTGGTCGCTCACTTGGGCGATCAGTACACCGTTCAAGAGTCCGAACATTTCTCGGTGCTTTCAGGGCTCGCTGACAAGCAGTCGAAGCTAGCCGCAGAGTTCTGTGAGCGTTCGCGGCGGCGCATCCTACGCGACTTGGAAGGCATTGCCGCGCCCTGGGGCAACGGGCCACACGTGGTCATGATCTTCAATACGGAAGACGAGTACTACGAGTACATCGGCAACTACTACCCGAAGACGGGTGAATTCGCCATGTCGAGCGGGATGTTCATACAGCAGGGTTACGGGCATTTTGTGTTCGTTGCTTCCGACCTTACACGAATGGAACCCATCATTGTTCACGAGCTCACGCATTGTTTGCTAGCGCCGTTGCCGATTCCCGCCTGGCTGAATGAGGGCACGGCAGTCAATATGGAAAACCAGCTTTCGCCTAGATACGTTGATCCTCGGCAAGGGATTTTCGTACATCGCGAAATCGCCCAGAAGCGCGCGGCCTTCTGGAACAACGCGACGATTCAAGAGTTCTGGTCAGGAAAATCATTCAAACGTCCAGATGAGGGCTGCGCGCTATCCTATGACCTCGCACAGGAACTGACCCGACTGATTGCACGCGACTACGCAAAGTATCGTGCCTATATGAATTCGGCGGAACGTGGGGACGCAGGGAGTCAGGCTGCCATTGAAGTCCTCGACTTCGCTCTGGGGGACCTTACAGGCGCCGTGCTCGGACCCGGCACGTGGGAGCCTGATCCGGAAGCTTGGAATGAAGGGACCGAACGCGGGCAGTTCTAATGCAACGAGGTATATCCACCTTTGGGGAGCGACGCATGAAGGGTATTTGGGTTTGGGTGGCGCTGGTGGGGCTCTGTGGGGTCGCACAGGCGCAAACAACAAGTAGTCGTGCACAGCCGCAATCGAGGCCTCCGGTGGTCTGGGTCGCGCCAGCGCAGGACAAGCTTGAACCCATCACACTCCAAGAGGTCTCGATCGACATTCGCATCGAGGGATTCATCGCCAGTACGACGATGGATCTCACGTTCGCAAACCCGAACGGCCGCGTGCTCGAAGGGGAATTTGTCTTCCCGCTGGCTGACGGTCAAACGATCACGGGTTATGCGCTAGAGGTCGCTGGCAAGCTGCGCCAGGGTGTCGTCGTCGAAAAAGAGACCGCTCGCGTTGCGTTCGAGTCCACGGAGCGAAGAGGCATCGACCCGGGCCTTGCCGAATTGACGCGCGGCAACGTGTTTCGAACACGTCTATATCCGATTCCGGCGCGAGGAACCAAGCGGGTTGCGGTGTCATTTGACCAGCCGCTGATCGATGCCGGCACCACATACCGCTATGTCTTGCCGCTTCAGTTCACCGGACAAGTCCATCACTTCAAGGTTCATGCTGAAGCGGTGCGAGGCGAGCACAGGGCCATGCCGCCTTCACCGCATGGGATCGGACTGGAGCAGTGGCACGACAATCTCGTCGCTGATCTCGATCGCAAGGATTTCCAGCCCGACCGCGAGCTTGCGTTTGCGATCGACAAGCCCGCCAGCGCCGTCACCGCGTTCGCGGTACCCCACCGGCTCGAGCCCGAATGGCGTACGTTTGCCGCGCAGGTCCAGACGGCAAGCCCGGCCCATACGAACACCACGGCGGTGAAGCGTATCGCTCTGTACTACGACGCTTCGGGGAGCGCGAACTCGCGCGACCGCGCGCGGGAGCTCGATTTCCTCGGCGTATGGCTTTCACGCTTGCGCGACGTCGACGTCGAATTGACGGCGTTTCGGAACGATGCCGATCCCGCCGAAACGTTCCACGTGCGCAACGGCGATTCGGGTGCATTGCGCAAGGCCATCGAGGCGCTACCACTCGATGGTGGCTCTTCCTATGGTGCGATTCGCATCAATCCGACCGCGAAGCCCGACGTGATCGTCGTGTTCGGTGACGGGCTATCCAACTTCGGCCTGCGTGATCCGCAAATCACACTGGCCGATGGCAGCAAGCCGCGCCTATTGTTTGTGCACGCCGCGCAGATGGCGGACGTGACAAGCCTTGCTCGACTCGCCCGACGCAGCGGGGGTCAGGTCGTCAATCTCCTCCAATCCACCCAGGATGAAGCGCTGGCTGCAACTCTGGCAGGACCATTGATGCTGGAAGCTGTGACAGTGACGCGCGGTGAATGCGTAGATCTCGTGCCTTCGGTGCGTCGACCGGTTGCCGCGACAATGAGCCTATACGGGCGATGCCGTGGGTCAGCCGAAATCGAGCTGCGTTTCAGTGATGACATGGGGACATCGACGCGACATACAGTCCGCGTTGACGATGGGACCGTTCTCGATCCCGACCACGGAGCTTTCGTCTTGCGCCTCTGGGCAGCGGCACGAATCTCTGACTTGCAAGACGCCGCGACAGCCGACGAGACGACAATTACCATGCTGGCCAAGCGCTATGGTGTCGTGACCCACAACACATCGATGCTCGTGCTCGATCGCATTGAGGACTACGTTCGATACGGCGTCGAACCGCGTGAACCGGACCTGCTTGCAGAATACGAGCATGTCGTCGCGATGCACGCGAAGAGCGTAGCGCCTCCTGTGCAGGTCCACATGGACCAGGTGCTTAAGCAATGGACGGAATTCCGCAACTGGCACGAAGCGCGACACCCATGGCTTGAGTCTGTCCTGGCGCCGGCCGCACAGGCAGAAATCGAACGCTGGCAGGCTTTGACCGCCGTAAAGGGGTCGCGCGACGGAGTCGACAAGGCGAAGGATCTATCCAAGCGCTCCAACGCCCTAAAGGAGCGCTGGTTGCGCGACGGTGCGGACGCTTCGCGGCGCCGGGACTGGGAACATGAAGCGACCAGTGTAATGCTCCGCCTCGATGCGCTGCGTCAGCGAAGATTGTCGGTAGCACCTGAATCAGATGTGGTCGCGAAGGAAGCGCAGACTGGCGCCCGCGGGCGGTATACGGTGTCGTCGTATGACCGCGCCATGCCAGCGCCGCCACCGCCGGCCCCTCCTCCTCCAACCCCCGAGGCGTCGCAAAGTGCGACAATGTTGACTGCGGAAGCGACGACGACGACGGCTTCTCCGATGCGAGAACTTGCTGTTGCCAAAAGCGAGGGCCCCGCCGCACCGGTTATCTCCGAAGCAAAAATCAAACTGCAGGAATGGAGTCCGAATTCGGCGTATCTTGCGTCGTTGCGTAGCGCGCACGATCCGTATGAAGCCTATTTGCACGAACGCCAGTCGCAAGCCCAGACACCTTCATTTTTCCTCGATTGCGCCGACTATTTTCGTCGTGAGGTGAAAAATCCTCGCCTCGCCTTGCGCATCTTGTCCAACCTCGCGGAGATCGATGTCGACAATGCAGCCCTCTTACGCGTGCTGGCTTATCGCTTGCAGCAATGGGAGCGTTTCGATCTTGCCGTCCCGCTGTTCGAGGAGGCACTACGTCTTCGCGGAGAAGAACCTCAAAGCTATCGCGATCTCGCATTGGCGCTGACCCGGCAGCCTGCGCCGGATTTCGCGCGTGCGGTCGACCTCTTATGGCACGTCGTCGAACGGACATGGGATTCACGCTTTCCCGAGATCGAGACGATCGCGCTGCACGAGCTCAATGACGCGCTGGCACGGGCGCCCGCAGACAATCGTAGCGCACTACTTGCCAGACTCGACACGAAAGGCGTCGACCATCGTCTGGTCGATGACTCCGTACCGGTAGAGTTACGCGTGGTGTTGACCTGGGATGCGGACGACACGGATATCGATCTGTGGGTGATCGATCCGACTGGTGAAATCGCGATCTACAACCACCCGCGCACGACGATTGGCGGTCAAATGAGCCGGGATTTCACCGGAGGCTATGGTCCGGAAGTCTTTACGATCCGCCGTCCCATTCCTGGCACGTATACGGTGAAGGCGAACTACTACGGTAGCAGACAGCAGAAACTCACCGGCGACGTGACGGTGCAGGTCGAATTCCTCACGCATTTCGGAAGCGGATCCGGCAAACGCGAAGCGATTACGCGACGACTGGAGAATAAGAAGGATCTGATTGAGATAGGTTCCTTCCTCGTTGACGAGAAATAGAGACTCGACGAGATCGGGCAGCTCACCCGCTTCAACGACCCAACTTCCCCGATCTCCGCCCGTTGGGGTCCGTGCCTTGTTCGGCCTGCAAAATGCTGTTCATCGGCTTCGTGGTTCGCGGATCGAGAAGAACCTCGGTTCGCGCTCGAATCCCCTGAAAATCCCTGTTCAAGGAGTTTTTGGTGGAGAAGAAGCCCGGGACCGCGAACAAGATGACTAGCCTGTTCTGTGGAGAAAATTTCCGGAGCATTGGCCTCGACATGCGACATTGTGCGGCCCCCAGCCTGCTTTCTTGGTCCGGAGGCGAAAGGAGGAGGGGATTGCCGACTCTCTCTCGAGAGCGTCTCCGTTTGCGCATCACGACGACAAAAAAAGAGTTACCCAAAAGAGTTACCCACGAGTCCGCGACACTCGATGCGTGACGTTCAAATGAGAATGCTCCAGTAGCGGCCAGGTCGAAATGCACCGCAACGCGTCTTTCGCCCCAGAGCGGGCGCTTCGCAGTCCGGGCAACGCCCCGCGCTGAATCCGTTTCACGCCATCGGCGCATCCAATGCCCGAATGCCGTGAGCCCTGCGCATCCGCAGTTCTTTCGGATCAGTTGATCATCTGCCGATGGGTGGATGAATGGGACAACCACTAGGACGCCACCGATGAATCCTCACAATCCGCTTGCCGCGTTTCAACGCAGACGCTCTCTCTTTCTCACTGTGTTGGGCTTGGGTGCACTTGCTTGCCCGTTGTCGGGTTTCGCCGCCGTCGCCACCTTGCCGGCCACGCCCGTGGGCCAGCTTGGCGCCGAGCTGATTCGCCACATCAACACCGACAGTTCCGCGCAAATCCGGCAGTGGGCGCCCGGTGTTCTGTCTGCGGCTATCCCTCAGGACAACAAGGGGAATTTCATCGCGAACCTCGGCTCGGCGGCGCGCGATAGCGGTGGTGTCGATCTGTTCGATGCGCGTACCGATCCGCATCAGCCCGGCCTACTCGCAATGACGGTCAAGGCACGCCGCTCCGGGCAGTTGGGCCTATTTGTGCTGGCCGCCGATCCGGCCCACCCAAGCCAATTGGCGCAAGCGGACATCGCTGCGATGGACGATCCCGCCCTATATGCCGACTGGCCGCAGAAACCGGTATCGCATACCGAGATGGCGCGACTGATCCACGACACGCTCGACCGCCTCGTGCGCACCTCTGACTTCTCCGGATGCGTAACGATCACCGATCACGCGCAAACGGTGTTCGATGAATGCCGTGGTTTGGCCGAACGCGGTTTTGCCGTGCCGATCGACCGGCAGACCAAATTCCATATCGGTTCGATGGACAAGATGTTCACGGCGGTAGCGATCGCACAGCTCGTCGAATCGGGCAAGCTGTCCTGGGACATGACCTTGGCGCAACTGGTGCCCGAGTACCCGGATCATGACGCGGCGAAGAAGATCACGGTCTGGCAGCTTCTGCACCATACGGCGGGGCTTGGCGACTTCATGGTTCCAGAATATTTCCAGAGTCGCGAACGCTTCATCGACCCGGTCGACTACCTGGATCTCGTCGCGCGGCAGCCCAAGGTGAGCGAACCGGGCAAGCAATGGAGCTACAGCAATGCGGGCTATGTCCTGCTCGGGCGCATCATCGAAAACGTCTCCCATGAAGGTTACTGCGACTACATCCAGCGCCATGTGTTCGCGCCCGCCGGTATGCGTGACAGCGGTTTCGACCGCCTCGACGAGGTCACGCCGAAGCTGGCCGTCGGCTATTTTCACGACGGGATTTTCTCGAGCGACTGGAAGGCGGATTGGATCAAGCTTGGGATCAAGGGCGGCCCGGCAGGCGGCGGTTACTCGAACAATGCCGATCTGCTGCGATTCGCCGACGCGTTGCGCAACGGCAAGCTGGTCAAGCTGGCAACGCTCGCAAAGATGTTCGATGGCGAAGTGCCGGCCGGTCCAGGCGGCTATGCAGCGGGATTCGGCGATCGCCTCTCGCACGGCAGTGCGATTCGCGGACACAGCGGCGGCATCGAAGGCACGACCGCGAACCTGCAGATGGTCTGGAACGCTAACGCCACCGTAGTGCTGACGAGCAATGAAGGACCCTCGGAGACGTGGATGCTGGTCGAGCACATCGCCGACCTGCTCGCCGCCAACAGCGCGAAATCCGAGGATCGAAAGCCATCTGATCGACCACATCAGGGAACTTCTGACTAATCTTGGTCGTGATTCCGGCTTGCGCCGCGAATGACGGCCAGTTCAGGGATTCACCACCTTTCTACAACGTTCTGGAGCATGAAATGGATTCTCTTCTTCTGTTGATTCCCGTGGTCGTAATGGCCGCCCCGATACTGATCGTCCTGATGGTTATGCGCTACCGCTACCAGCAGTCACAGGCGCGTTACCACACCCTGCTGCAACTGGCCGACAAAGGGATTGAGTTGCCGCCACAACTCCTGGTCGAGCCGCAGATCGCCTATTCCGAACGGCGTCGCGCCCTCGTGCTCATCAGCGGCGGCATCGGCGTGATGCTCACGCTGCTCGCGTTGCCAGGTCAGCTCGACAACGGACACAGCGTCCGCGAGTTGTGGGGACTGGGATTGTTGCCGTTGACAACGGGCCTGGGCTATCTCGCCAGCTGGTGGTTGAACCGGCGCGGTGACGTGCGTGGCTGATTGCGCGGCCGAGGCGCGCATCGATCGGACGCTGGTGGCGCGTGCCCTGTTGGGCCACGATCGTCGCGCGTTCGAGCAACTGATGCGCCGCCATCAGGGGATGGTGCGCGCACAGTTGCGCCGCCTTCTGCACGGTGATGAGGCCGCGGCCGACGACTTGGCGCAGGAGACCTTTCTGCTCGCGTGGCGCAAACTCGACCAGTTCCGCAGCGAAGCGCGCTTTTCGACATGGCTGCACCGCATCGCTTACGCATGCTTTCTGCAGGCATGCCGCACGAAGTCATGGGCGGCACGTCACGCACAGGAGGATGGAATGGAGCAGCTGCCCGCGCCTACACAGGCGATGGATTTGCAACTGGATCTGGCGCACGCCATGCGGCATCTGTCCACCGCGGAACAGACCGTCTTGCTGCACAGCGTGCAATTGGGGTTGAGTCACGAGGAAGCGGCGTACGTATTGGCGATGCCGCTCGGCACCGTCAAAACACATGCGACGCGTGGCAAGGCTAAACTCAAGACATGGCTGTCGGCCTGGCATGCGGCCACCGGCGAGGAGCGAGTTCCATGAATTCGATACACGACGACGACGTCGACGCGCTGCTGCGGCAGTCCTTCGACGGTCCCACGTCCGATGCAGGCTTTTGCGATCGCGTGATGCAGCAACTGCCGCCGCGCCGCCGCTCATCCGCATGGCCGCTCGCGGCGGGCGTCCTTATCGGAGCGGTCCTGTGCTCTCTAAGCCTGTTCAACTCGCCGCTGTGGCGCGCGGTGTGGCATGGCTGGCTCGCCGGCGAATGGTCCAGCTCGACCATCATCATGCTGTCGACGATGGCTGGACTGTCCGTACTCGCGCTTGGTTGGACCCTTGCGGAAGCCGACGATCACTGAAGCTGGGTGGTCTGCTCAGGTCGAAAGCGGCTCAAGGCCTGGAACAAAGGCCCCGTCCAAGAGCAGGAGCGAATCATCGGGCGCAAGAAATTGTCGGACATCGAGTTGGACGACGCCTCAAAACCCGCGTACGCGCACAACGCGCTGACCAGCATCGAAGAGAACGGCGCGCCCCTGGAAATCGTGCGCGACAACATGCCGTTTGGCGACGTCGGAAAGGGGGAGTTCGGAACTTATTTCATCGGCTATGCGCGATCTCCCGACCGCATAGAGCAGATGATGGTCAATATGTTTGTCGGCCGACCGCCGGGCAACTACGACCGCCTCCTCGACTTCAGTAAGGTGGTGACTGGCACTTTGTTCTTTGCGCCGTCTGCAACGTTCCTCGCCAACGTCGCTGACGTTGGCCTGGTCACGTCGCCTAATCACGCCTTGGCCGGCGGTGACAGCGAAGTCCCTTCTAAGGGACGAGAAACGAGCTGAATGAAATGAGGGTGCTTGGAGGCGCTACGCCGCACTCTTTGAAGTACGGCGGGATGCGCGCGTCGAAACGAGCTGGCAGCAATGTAGGGCAGGCTTCGATTCGCGCGAAGAAGGCGTCTTCGCTATTGCAACTTTTCGACAAGCATGGAGGCGACAACTGAAAGTGGCGATCCAAGCGGCGAGCCTACCTGCAAGATCCCGCTGGATTCGTTGGCCAAGACCACTTGATCAAAAACATTCAGCTGCAAAATAAATGCGTGAGATACGACGACCGGGTTAGAGCCAAGCACGGACGTCACGACGCTTTCGGGTCGCAAAACGCCATTGACAACGATTCCGACCGGTGCCGATGCGCCACCTGAAACGGTTGCCTCAAAAGATATCTTGTAGAGGCCCGATTCGAGGACCAGGACTTGCGCGGACCCTACCCCCGGGCACGCAAATGCGGAGCCCTGGCAGGTTGCGCCGGGAAGCGGGATCGGACTGTTGGCGGCAACCAGCAGGTAGGGACCACCAATCGCGTTCTCTTGAAGGTACAAATACGCACCGCCATTCCCGGGGCCGGCCGCTCCTGTGGGCCCCGTCGCCCCGGTACCCGTAGCGCCTTGCGGGCCGGTTGCTCCCGTAACACCCTGGGGTCCCACCAGACCGGTTGCGCCCGTGGGGCCTGCATCTCCCGCAACGCCTGTCGGGCCCGTCGCCCCGCTCTGGCCCGTGGCGCCCGTTGCTCCGGTTGGACCCGCAGGTCCCTGCGAGAAGTATCCGAAAACATCCACGACAACATTGGCCGGATTCTGCGTCTTGATCGAGAACGAACCGTCGACCGGATTGATCGACGCGACGCCCGCATTCGCGACGGTCTGCCCGCCGAGGTAATTCATCCAGCTTGTGTTCGTGCCGTTCTGCGGCAAGAGGTTGAGAAAACCCGATTGTGCCGGGTTGCCGAGCGATGTCGCGTCAACCGTGACATTGAGGCTCAGGGCGGAAGGGATGGTGCCCGAATAGACGGTGCAGGAACCGCCTCCTTGCGTCGCTGCGCCGTTCGTCGCGTAGGTGCGGGTCTCCTTTGCGGCGAAGGGTCCACCGGTCACGCGCGTGTCGACGATGCGGCAAGGGGTGATGGGCGTGTATACCAGCCCAGTGACATTCACCGCTTCTGCGTTCGGCGCAAGACCCGAAATCAATGCGGCATGGATAGCGACGACGAGCGGGCGCACGACTTTCATCGGATTTCCCCTCTGCCAAGATTGGCCACCGCATTGTGCTTCGATTGCGCCGGCTGTGTCGATTGCGGTCGGGGCCGTCCCGAAAATCGCATTGTGCCAATACCGTGACAACGGAAGCCGAGTCACTCGATTTTGCGTATGAGAGATTTGTAGGATTGCTTCACGGCGCCTAGGGAGTTCGCTCTATGTCGCTTGAGTCCACCGAACGGGTGCGCTTCATCGAGCGCAGCACACTCGGCAAAGGCCATCACTGGGAAGTGAGAACCGGCCTCGCCGCGATCGGCTACATCCGCCGGAATCGTGAGACTTTGCGCTACGAATATTTCAACGGGTTGCAGAACTCGTCGCACCCGGATTTCGAGAACGCGAGCCTCGACCAGGTTTGGCACAGGGTGATCGAAAGCCTTTCATAGCACGCCATGCGACCGTGATTAAGGTGGAGGACGTGTGGCGCAGATCGGCGGGTGCGCGGTTTGCGTCGAGTCCACCTATCGAAACGCGCGGGATCGGGATTGACTGATTCGAAGCTCCCAGCGGCAGAGTGTCGTCGGCCATGACATGGCTCCGCGGCAGCACGCGCCGGCCCATTCCTCACGGCATCACAAGACGGTTCGCTCAACCCCTGGATTGCTCGACTCTACCGCGCGTCTCGTCCGCAGAACCAACACGAAAGACCACGACGCGATTGCGACCCTCGCGCTTCGCCTGATAGAGCGCGCCGTCGGCATCGACTAGGAGCTGCTTCAAGTCGTACTTCGAACCGGACGCCGCGGCGACGCCGAAGCTGGCCGAGACCGGGAAATCGATACCCCCTTCTCCGCTGCAAAGCCCCTCGATCGCGGTGCGCAGCGCTTCTGCGCGCAGCTCCGCAGCATCGAGGCTGCAGTCCGCGAGCAGGATGCCGAACTCCTCGCCGCCGAGGCGCCCGAAGATGTCGATCGAGCGCAGGTGTGTCTCGCAAATCGACACCGTGCGCCTCAGCACGAGGTCGCCAGCGGCGTGGCCGTACGAGTCGTTGACCGACTTGAAGTTGTCCAGATCGATCAGGATCATGCAGGCTTCGCGCGCCGACTTGGCGCTGTATTGCAGCGTCGCACCAGCGGCATCGAGAAAATGTTGCCGGTTGAAGATGCCAGTCAGGCTGTCACGCCGCGCAAGCCTCTGGAAGCGCAGCTGCGAACGTTTCGTACGGAAAGCCCACCACGCGATGGAGCCGAGGACCGCGATCAGCAGCAAGATGGACAACCGCGACGCCTCCGCCGACTTGGCATCGACTTCCTGCTTGAGCTGCAGAACCTGGTTGCGATCGTTCAGTGCGTCGATCTGGCGCTTCTTGTCGACCACCTGCTGGTTGACCATCTGATACGCGAGCGTGCGCGCGGTCGTGTCGGTCAGGTAAGCCTTGCTCGCTTCTGCATATTTCTCATGAAACGCGAGCGCATCCCTGAAGTCGCCCTGCTGCTTTGCGGCGCTGTAGAGCACCGCGTAGGCGTCGGCCACGGGCTTCGAGAAGGCCTGCTTGATGCCGTAGTCGATTGCACTCTGGGCATATTCGCGGGCGTTGCCGAGGTCGCCCGCCAGGAAATAGCAACGCGCTAGCAGCGAACGCGAAAGCGAGATCGCCACTGCGGAATGCGTCGCCAGCACTTCCACATCGTGAGGCTTCAGCAGTTGCAACGCTTCTGCGGCGCGCCCCTTGTCGATCAACAGGCTCGCAAGAGAGGTACGGATTGCGCTGGCGAAAACCGGTTCACCGATGCGCTTGCAGGCCTCGAGTCCGTTATCGACCTGCGGATCGTCGGTCAGCAACTTGGCGCTTTTGTAGAGCGTCTCGATCTTTTGCGCCATCGCCTTGCAAGCGGCACTTTTGTCGCTCGTAGCGAGCCACGCGTCCGAGTATTTCAGCGCCAGGTCGTATTGTCCGGCCTGGTTGTAGAGCAATGCGGCGACACCGAAACTGAAGTTGCGTGCCTTCTCGTCGCTGATCGTCGGCAGGGATTCGAGCAGCTCGCTCAGATTTGCGTAGGCTTCCTCGTAGTGCGAGGCCAGGGCCTGGTCGTTGAGCAGACTGATGCGCGCACGTGCGCGCAGCGTGGGATCGACCGTGCGATCCAGAACGACCTTGAGCGCGACTTCTGCCGACTGATACTGTCCGCTGTAGCCGAGCTGCCAGCCCTTCAGATAGTCCAGCTGATCGCGCTGGAGCGGCGACAGCCGGTCTCGTTGCGCTTCCGCCTGTCCGAGCAGATCGAGGAACTCGCTGTTGTTCGCGGTCTTGATGTCATCCGCTCGTTCGAGAAGCTCCGCCGCTGTTTCCGCGGCGCGGCACAGGCCGGACACGATCAGCAGCATCACCAGAATGACGCGCCCGGCGAAGACCGCCGGGCGCGGAGTGCGAGCAGGTCGCACGGCTTTCATCGTCGTTCTCGCCGACTAGCCCTTCTTCTTCGGCTTTGCGGGCGCTTTCTTCGGCGGCGCCTTGACCGGCGTCTTGGCGGGTGCCTTCTTCGGCGGCGTCTTTACCGGGAAGTTCGAGCAATACATCTTTTCGCGGACGCCGAGCAGCGAATCAATTTCCATGCGGCTTGAGCTTAGAAGTGCGGACTGCACCTCCGGAGCGACATTTTCCTGCTGCATCGCCTGCAACAGCTGTTCCCGGCTTGCGTTGTGCAGGGCGGCATTACGACCGACATTTTCAAGAAACCCGATCACATTCGACATTGGAATCCCCGTTCGTGGTTGGATTGAACACCCGCGCCATGGTGACCGCTGCACGATCCTCACGCACAACCGTGGTCTTGCGCCGCGCGGGCGCCAGCCATCGGTCTCGAAAAACCCCAGTGCGTCGAACAAACGCGCAGCGACCCTGTTCGCCTTGCGATACTGCACCCAAACCGTGTCAATGGGCAATGTCCGCCACGCCGTGGCGAGCAGCGCAGAAAGCGCTTCGCTCGCGTAGCGCCTGCGCTGTGCCTCACGCTTGAGCATGATGCCGATCTCGGCGCTGCGCTCGATCGGTGCCGGGGCCTGGATCGAACACACTCCGACGGCGCGCCCGTCGCGCTTCTCGATCACGGCGAAAAAACGCGGTCCCGCGGTATCCCGCATCGCGTCCAGCGTGGCAAGCAGGGCAGTTGCGGCCGCCTTCGCCGAAAAGGGTCGCCCGATGAAACGCATGGTCGCGCAGTCGGTATAAAGATCGCGAAACAGCGCCAGATCCGCAGCCGCAAGCGGGCGCAGGCGCAGACGCGCGGTGGCGATCGCGGTCGAATTCACCCTCGCGCGGCGCGATCGAGCCTCTCGAGGCGACGCAGAGTTCTCGTGTCGGGCTCGAGCTTGCGTGCCGGCAGGATCACAACCGTGTCGGCAAGTTCGATGCGCGCGGCCGCGAGCTTGCGCAGCGTCGTGCGCTCGATGCGTGGCGCATGGATCGGCAACGTCGCCGCGCGATAGATGATGCAGCGGTGGTTCAACGGATAGTCTTCGGCCAGCCGGTCGACCAGCACCTGCCGGTAGGCTTCGCCCGTCGAGAATCGTGCAAGCGACTGGTCGCCGGTCACCCCGACCTGCCACAACACGAGGTAGGCAGTCACCTCGATGCGGCGTTTGTAGAACAGCAACTGGCTGGCTTCGTAGTGCGCGCAGCCGACTTGGCCCGGATCGATGCCGAGATCGGCGTAGAGACAGTCCTCCGCGGACACGCCAGGCTCCATGTGCGCGTCGAAGCCCTCGCGTCGCGCGATTTCGATCGCCTTGTGCGGCGTCCACGCGAACACGCCGGGATGTCCGTAAAATACCGAGCAGACTTTCTTGCCTTCGCGCACCGGAGCAAGCACGGCCTGCACCATCTGCCGGTAGGTCGTCATGCGCGACTTGCCTTCGCGGTAGAGCGGCTGCAGGCTGCGCACATCCGCATTCATCTCGGCGAGCCAAAGTTCGACGATGCCGTCGGAGACCGCGGCGAACACCACGTCGGCCTGCTCGATGTGACTGCGCGCGATTGGCGTGATGTGCGATCCAAGCGTTATGCCGACGCCGACGCAAACCAGGCTGCCCCTTTGGGTACTTCTACGCTTCAAGTCGCGCCCCTGCGATGGAAACGCCGCTAGTGTATCGTCTGGGCCGGATCGCCGGCCGGATCGCAACGTCAAAGCGGGCGGCAGGTGAACTTCGGAGCCGCGAACTGCAGCGGAGAACCACGGAAGTCCAATACTGCAACGGAGCAACCCAGCACCGTGAGGGTTCAATCTTTTTTTGGCGATAACATGGCCAGTTCGACGAAATTGCGCGAAGGGTAACAAATGCAGTGCCGCCGTTGCGATGCCTGCACCTGGGTGTGCGCTGGCTGCACGCAAATGCCAGAAAGATCGTGATGCAAACCTATCTCGGCAGGGTGATCTCGGAAAAGCAGATCTTCGAGGACACCGAGGAGACGAACGTCCTTCCGGAGATTTTCCACTATTGGTCGAACACCCACTTGCGGCCGATGTATGAACAATTCGGTTTCTCGAACCCCGAGCAGTTCTTCGCGAAGTATCTTCGCGAGAGCGCGGATGCCTGTGCCGAGGACACGCCGATCTTCATCAGCATCGGGTCCGGGAACTGCCACACCGAAATCAAGGTCGCGCGCCTTTTGAAGGAAGCCGGGTTGTCGCGTTTCGTCATCGAGTGCCTTGATATGAATCGGCGCTCGCTGCAGTGGGCAAGAGATGGCCGCGCATGAGGGGGTGGCTGAGCACATCGCGCCGCTCACCGGCGACTTCAACCGATGGAAAGCGACCAAGCGCTACGCAGCAGTGATGGCGAACCAATCGCTTCACCATGTGGTGAACCTTGAAGATCTGTTCGACGAAGTGAAGCTTGCCTTGAGTCCTCGCGGATATTTCCTCGCCAGCCACATGATCGGCAGAAATGGACACCAGCGCTGGCCGGAGGCGCTGTCGGAGGTTCAAAGATTCTGGCAGGAGCTGCCGCCGGACTACCGATACAACTGGCAGCGAAAGATTCACGAAGAGCAATACGAGAACTGGGACTGCTCCAAAAGGGGCTTCGAGGGAATTCGCGCCCAGGACATTCTTCCACTGCTACTCGAGCGCTTTGACTTTCACCTGTTCGTCGGGTGCTGCAATGTCGTGGACATATTTCATCGACCGGTCTTTTGGACCCAACTTCAAGGCTCACCGCCAATGGGATCGCGAGTTTGTCGATCGGCTGCATGCATTTGACGAGCAGGCACTGGCGGCTGGAACGATCAAGCCTACCCACATGCTTGCTGCGATGACTCCGCAGGCGTGCCCCGATCACATGCGCGCGCGCGGGTTGACGGCGCAGAAAGGCGTGAGGCGACCGCTGTCACAGAGACAAAAATTTGGGAAGGGCGAGAACCTTCAAGTCCCGAGGCGTTCTTGAGGTGTCATTGCGACACCTCGTCGTTCGAAGCATGCATTGTCGACGCCGCCGCGCGGCGTCGACACGTGTGCGCCGATCCGCGGTCAGTGCCAGCGGCGGTCGATCGAGAACACGGCGCGACAGCCTTGCGTCACCCAGATGCCGGCACGGTTCGAGCCCCAGGTCTGTCCTTCGACGCAACGGTTCTGCGAAAGCTGGCGTTCAAGCGAGGCATGGCCCGCGCCGCCGAGGTCCACTTGGCAGAAATGGTTTTGGCCATCCTGACTCTCGCAGGAAACCGAGAAGCGATGGTTCCAGCTCGCGTCAGGCTGCCAGCCGGCGGCATCGTTGCGGTCGTGGTCGCGTCCATCCTCGCGGTCGCGACCGTGACCGCGGTCTTCCGCGGAGATGAACCGGCCCGAACAGCCGCGATCGACCCACAAGCCGCGCCGATCGACGCCCCAATTCTGGTCACGCACGCAGCGCGTGTCCGACAGCTGGCGTTCGAGACGCGCGTCGTGCCAAGGCACGCTGCAGCGCTCGCGTTTGAAATCGTGACTTGTGCACTCGACCGCGGCATCGCCGTCGTGTCGTCTGTCTTGCGCCTTGACCTCCGCAGAGGCGACGAGCGTCGCGGCGGCAAAGACCAATCCCATTCCCATAATCGTCGTGCGCATGATGTTCTCCGTGTTTGAGCGAACCACAGATACACCGGTTTTCCGGCGGCTTCCGTACGTCAGCGCACACAGCCCGTTTGAAGCAGGCACAAAAGACTGAGATTGCGACCGCGGTTGGACGCGTGGATTTGCGCAAATGTTCAGCGTGCGGGCGAAATGAAAGCGCGGCGCGCCCACGCCGCGTGTCCGCAGCGATGAGACTAGCCTGGGTCGGGACGAATCTACTTGCGAGACAACCAGAAAACCGCAACGGCCCCGGCCACGAGTCCGACGTATAGCGTCGCTACGCGCCAAATGATCAGCGCCGAGGCCAGCGCGGCGCCCGGAATCCAGGGTGCAAAGGTCGCGCTCAGGGCGATCTCGGCGACTCCGCCGCCCGCAGGAATACCGGTCCAGGCGGCGGCCTGCACGACGAGCGTCTGCAGGACGAATACGAGCGCGGGCGGAATGGGGAATCCCAGCACGAGGAAGACCAGCCAGAGAATTCCATAGCGACTGAGTTGCTGCAGGGCGGTCAGTGTCATGACGCCGAGGGCAAACGCCACGCCACCGGTCACGAGCA
>Ga0105238_10001736_pt1 | contig 21936 bp, 16 predicted proteins | sample KBSC34metaG_FD_81526 | JGI IMG/M metagenome (GOLD analysis project Ga0105238, IMG submission 81526) | Corn rhizosphere microbial communities from Kellogg Biological Station, Michigan, USA - KBS C3-4 metaG | ecosystem: Host-associated > Plants > Roots > Rhizosphere > Soil | place: Michigan, USA...
AACCGCTGACCGATTTTGTTTCGACCAGTTCCAGCAGTTTCCGCTTGCTCATCATCATGTGCGTCAGGTTCAGGCGCGCGAACTCGATCTGTTGCGGGTGATACAGATCAAGGACCTCGATCAGCCAGTCATACAGCGGGCGATGATTTTCGAATTCCAGCGTGCAGATCGAGTGTGTAATTCCTTCGAGCGAATCACTGTAACCGTGAGTGAAGTCGTACAACGGATAGATGCACCATTTGTCACCCGTCCGATGATGGTCGGCATGGCGAATCCGATACAGCAATGGATCTCGCATGTTCATGTTGGGATGAGCCAGATCGATCCTGGCTCGCAATACATGAGTCCCATCGGGGAATTCACCGGCGCGCATGCGGCGGAACAGGTCCAGGTTCTCGGCGATCGACCGGTCCCTGTACGGGCCGGGTTGTCCGGGTTGAGTCAGGCTGCCGCGCATCTGACGGATTTCTTCCGTCGAGCAACTGTCGATATAGGCCAGACCCTTTTCGATCAGTCGTTCGGCGTACTGATAGATCGTTTCGAAATAGTCGGACGCGTAAAACAGGTTGTCCCAATTGAATCCCAGCCAGCGGACATCCTCCTGGATCGAATCGACATATTCAACGTCTTCCTTGGTCGGATTCGTGTCGTCGAAACGCAGGTTGCATTTGCCACCGTACTTCTGGGCCAACCCAAAATTCAAACAGATCGATTTCGCGTGACCGATGTGCAGATACCCGTTCGGCTCGGGAGGAAATCGGGTGTGCACTCGCTGGCTGAACTTTCCCGAGATGTTGTCGACGTCGATGATCTCGCGAATGAAATTGCTCGCCGGGGCCGGTGAAGGCGTCTCTTCCGTGGACATGACAAACGTATCTCTTCTGTAGGACTGCAAGCCTGGGTGCGCAACGACCTTGAGAGGGATGCAATGGGTGAAATCGATCAAATTCCAGTCAACTGACTTTTAGCTGGATTGGCCGTATCACGTCAATTCGCGAAGCCGCATAAAGGCTATTGCCGAGCCGGTTTCAGAGCCACGACGGCCATGATCAGCCGATGGTCTGACCCGTCAGACTGGCCAATTTGAGAGTGCCGGACACTCCATTCACTCGAGCACAGGATGTGATCGATCCGAGCCCACGGCAGGTTGTCGGGCCAGTAGCGATTGCCTTTGCAGGGTGATGTGTATCCGTATCCAAATCCCGCGACGTCAAAGGCGCTTTGCAGGTCGCCCCAGTGCTTTTGAAACAGACTGCTGGATGAAGGAGTGTTGAAGTCGCCGCACACAATCATTGGACGCTCTTGTCGGACGGAATCTATTTGCGAACGAATCGCCAGCGATTCCAGGTACCGTTCACCTTCGAACTCTTCCAGTTCGACGATCCCATCGCCGGTGACTAGAGTTCGTTTGCCCAGTTGAGTCAGGCCTCGGCGTGCCGTCATCTGATGGACGTCCACCATCAGGATCGGGCCGCCAGGCGTTTCTAACTCGACAATCATCCCGGCCGTCCGGCCGCCAAACTGAGTGACTTCGCAATCGACAATATGCTTCAGCGGAAAGCGAGACCCAATCCAATAGTGACCGTGCTGTTTCATGTACCATTGGCTGAAGAAATCATCCAGCCGCTGATCTCCACGAAACGTCTCTTGCAGCGCGATGATATCTGGCTTGATCTGTTTGATCTCTTCGAGCACCTTGTCGAAATCCGGTTTGAACGATTGCACGTTGCAACTGAGAATTCTGAGTGTGATCTCGGCTTCGCTAGGTCGTGACCCGTTCACCCACCGATCTAGTGGCAACGACAGTCCCATAATCGGAACGGCGACGATTGCCACTGAGACAAGGTTGATCCCTAGCGATCCACGGTGCCAGAAGAGCGATGCCAGAACCAACGCGACCGACGGAATCAGGTACGGGGTGCGCGGTGCATAGGTCAGCACTGTGCCCACCCACCAGGTCTCCGAGACACCGTACAGCAGATAACTGACGAGGCACAGCGCCGCTAGATTCACGCACGAGAACCCCAGTACCCACTTCGCGGCGCGAGTCATTGGTCGAGGAGCAGCGGGTGGGGATTGCGTCATCAATTGCTCCATCAATCTCTCGCCTTTCGCCCCAATCTGTCCAGAGGGTGCCACGGACCTTCGTCTTGGCTCGCCGGTGACTTGGCTGAAATGCAATCATTGCATTCTGCACTGGTCAGATGTTCGTCGATAATCAAGATTGCGCGAAGCGCAATTGGCCGCAACTTAAAGTTCTGCCATTTTCACCCTTGCGCATCGTCCGCAGGGCTGGTTTGGTCGCTGGCAGAGACCGATTGTTCCGACGGTACCTCTGTCAATTTCATGAACTCGCGCAGCAGCGTGGTCGCGTAACAACCACTCGGCAAGCTGAATTCAAACCGTAGACCGCTTTCGGCGGGCGAGCAAGTCAGTTCAGTAGGATAGACGACGTAGCTGCGACGCGCTCCTGATAGCAGTTGCGCATACGCGGCGAAGTCGGACAACTTGAGTCCGGAAGCGTCGAGCAGCTTCGTCTCGCGTTCGGCAGCGGCGCCGTTGGGCATCAGCATCTTCAATCCGAACATCGGCCCGGTCACGGCCAGTTCGTGCGCATTGAGCCGAGTCTGTTCGCGAGCAACATCCTCCACCACGAACTTTCCGCCCGATTCAACGACTTCCATGACGTCACCGCTCAGCACCGTGCTGAGCAGCTCATCTTGCAACCGTTCACGAAGCGCTTCGTTGAACAGATCGGACTGCACCGACGACACCGCCAGCCGTAACAGAAACTTGCGTTTAGAATAGGGGATATCGCGCGGCGCCTTGCGTCCCGCCAGTAAATCCAGGCCGAGTGTCAGTGTCTGACCATCGATTCCGAAACGTTGTTCACCGTAATAATTGGGGAAGCCGACTCGTTGGATTTCGGATGCAATGGCGTCAGCTCGCCCGGTGGCATCATCAACTGCGTCACGGACAACGATCGTGAACCGATTCCCTTTCAAGTGACCTGTGCGCAGTTTGTTGGTGTGTTGAGCGGCTCGCAGCACTTTCAACTCATCCGAGTTCAGCTGATCGATTCGATCGCCGAGTTTTGCAGGCACGGACAGATACTGTCGCGTCACCGCGCGGCGATCCTTGATGCCGGCACAACCGATGTCGTCCGTCTTCATGTCGAGCGTTCTGGCAACACGTTTCAGCAACAGGTCGTGCGGCAAATCGCGTTTTTCGATCCACAGAAACAGGTGTTCGCCGCTGCCACACGGTTCGTACGCAGGAATTTCGTCGACGACAAAATCGTCAGGCTGGTCCTTCAGTCGTCCGCCAATTCCGGTCAGATTCGCAGTCAGGTAAGGAAGCGGCGAGGTGTCAGTGGTCACGTTAAATGAGTTCCAAGGCGAGGATGTTTGAGATGTGTTGGTCGAACGACAGACGTAACACATCAATGCTGCCAGTCCCACAAAGCGATGTGGCTACCTTGGCATTTCACCATGGTCGCGGCCGCATACCCTGGACCAACATCGAATGAGTACGTCGTCCAGCACGGCGATTCGTCAGGTTGATCGTCGATATGAACCAATGCCGCCGGCTGGTCGGGGTCAATTCTGACACAAAAACTGCTGAGCGACAGTGTCAGGCCACGACCCGTTGCTTTCAGATAAGCTTCTTTCGACGTCCAACCGCGATAAAACCCGTCGAGTTGCCGTTCGGCCGGCAGGTTGGCGAGTTCACTGGCTTCCACGGGCGAGAAGAATCGCTCAGCCAACTTCAGCGTTTTGACGGCGGGGTTGCATTCCTCGATGTCAACACCCACTTCCGTCTCGATCGTGACGGCGATCAAGCCGTAGTCACCCGAATGAGACACGCTGAACTGAACTCGCGGTACATCTGCCGACAAACGATCCCAAGCCAGCTCAGGTTTACCATGTGGGCCGTAGTTCAGCGGAACGTCCTCCGCAACGACACCGCAGCAGTTCCCGAGAACCTGCCGTAGCGTGGCGCGGCATATCACGAATCGCTGACGCGGCAGATCGAATCGAAATCGGGCGGCACGCTGTTTTTCTTCGTCCGTCAGGAGTGCCGTCAGTTGAGTCCACTGTTCGACCGGTAAGTCAAACTTGATTCGAACAATGTGCACCAGATCGCGTGACAATGGCAGCGGCCAGCGAATTGCTCGCCAATCGCTCTGTCCAAGGCCTGTGTCTGACACGATTGATCACTCCTGATCGGCCACGATCTCGAACGCGCTCGCCACATCGACCGGAATCCGTTTGGGCACGCCGCTCGTAAAGTCGACAAATGCCCAGTCGGTTGCGGCCTTGGCGAGAACGATATCGTCGGTGGCACGAAAGATATGAAACCGCCGCAGCGACGTCACCTTCTTCAGGTTCGCAACAAAGGTGCGGACCACGACTTCATCACCCAGTCGAGCTTGTGCCAGGTATTCGATCTGATGCGATCGTACGACCCAACCTTGCCCCAGCGCACGGTAGGCCTCGATTGGCCACCCCTGTACTGCGGAATGAGCCAGAGCGGCCGACTGCATCCACTTCAAGTATGAAATGTTGTTGACGTGCTGCAGGTCGTCGAGGTCTCGTTCGACGACCGTGTGCTTCCAATCGAACACGGCCGGCATCGCGACGACTCCTTTCTTCGGCGCAGAGGAAGTACGGCTACCCTCGACGCTCTGGCGACTTCGCCAGACTTCGCTGGAACAGGGTGAGTGCCAGTTTCAGATTGGCCTGCGTCCAAAGTAACGGGCAGATATCATTCGGAACATAGCGGCCACGCTCGCAAAAATACGATTCGGGACACCGATAAGGGCCAAACCGCGAATCTGGGCCAGTCATCTGGCCCAGAGAACGATTCAGATGCTGGACCTGTTTGTGCCGGTCGGCGGCATCACCAGTTCGGTGGTACCGCAGTCCGTAATGAATCGACACGATGGGATCAAACAGGCACCACTGAGCTTCCTTGCCGGGCTCGAGCAAGCGATCACGGTCGGCCAGATTATCGCTGAAGTCGGCAGTTCGCACATCCGCCGCCAATTTCTCTTTGTAGTCGGCACACCAGTACGAATCGCCCAGGTAGCGACGGATGCCATATTCGCCCTGCAGGCGGCTTGTGATATCGCTCACGATCTGATCGGCCATCTGCGGCGAGACGATCTGGTAGGGATAAATCAGAAAGAGTAGTGCCGAGTCGTACCGCCGCTTTTGTGAGGCATTGGCCTGCACGCATTCTGAGGGCAGGATGGCCTCGAGTGCCCGTCTGCCCGCGGAACGAGCCGCTTTGTCGAAGCGAGTTCCCCACGCTTCGAACGCGGCAGTGGCAACTCCGATACTCGATGCAGCAATCTTGCGGACTTCTTCCCAGTGACCGCTGTCTTCGTCCTGCCAGTACTGGACCTTGATCAGGAACGCGGCGACATTGTCGATCAGTTCGAGTTCCTCGGGCTGCCACTGGATCACCGGTTGCAGCTTTGCGGCCAGCCACAGGAACGCTCCCAGCGCATCGTTCTGCGCGTGCGACCATTTCTCGTCGACTTCGAGCAGCCGCGATCCGTCAAAACGGATGTGCGGCCGATTCATCGGGTCGGCCGGATCGGCACGGCCTTCGATCACGTCGACGAAGCGATTCTTATATTTCAGGAAATAGGTCATCAGCGACTTCATCGCTGCGACTGCCTTGTCTGTTTCGCCCCATTGCCAATGCGCGTGAGCAATATGCACATTGTCGCGCACCCAGACGTTGCGATATCCCGTCAGTTCAAAGTCGTCGCCTTCGCCGGCCGCCGCAGAAAACAGGCCGTTGGCCAACGTCGGGAACCGAAACGCGCCGCGCTGTTCGAGAAACTGCCGCAACTGTTCTACATCCTGAGATGTACAGTCGTCGCGCAGCGACAGCGGAGTATTGTCCGCCATGTCATCCTCCTTGCTACTGGACCAGTCCCTTCGTGAGCGCCATGAAAGCCGTTTCCAGATTGACTTCCTCTTCCCGGAACAATGTGAGTTGAAAACCGCTGTTGATCAGCATCGTCGGCAGCGGACTGTAGTCCAGCGTGTCGGCCTTCAGCGTGGTATCGATCGTCTCCTTGGCGATATTCACCTTGGCCACCAGTTCGTGCTGCTCGAGTAAGGCCGCGGCCTTTTCCAGACGATCTTTGACCCGGATCTGAAGCATGATCTGCTGTCGTGCTTTGCGCATGACTTCGTTGACGTAACCGTCGACAATCAGATTCCCCTTCTCGATCATTCCAACGCGGGTACAGACGTCGGCCAGTTCCGGCAGAATATGACTCGACACGATGACGGTCTTTTTCAGCTCGCCCAGCTTCTTCAGCAAGTTACGAATCTCGATCCGCGCACGCGGATCCAGACCGCTGGCTGGCTCGTCGAGCAGCAGGACCTGCGGGTCGTGCAGCAATGTCCGCGCGAGACCGATGCGCTGCGTCTGGCCGCGCGACAACTGATTGACCATGGCGTCGCGTTTGAACGCCATGTCGACCAGTTCCAACTTGTCTTCGCACGCCTTGCGACGAGCTGGTCCGTTGATGCGATAGGCCGAGGCGAAGAACTCGAGGTACTCAATGACGGTCATGTCGTCGTACACACCGAAAAAGTCGGGCATGTAACCGACCAACCGGCGGATCTCACGTGGATCGTTGTAGATCGATTTTCCGCAAACGTATGCTTCACCATAGTCGGGGTTTAGCAACGTCGCCAACATGCGCATCGTCGTCGTCTTGCCCGATCCGTTCGGGCCGATAAAGCCAAAGACATCGCCTTCCTTCAACGAGAGATTGATCTCGTTGACAGCAATCAGGTGTCCGTAGCGTTTCGTCAGCTTGATGGTTTCAATCATGGGCGTGAGCCAACTTCGAAAGGTTCGCAGTTTGGTTATTCGGGGACGAGACGCTTCAGGTTCTGAATCGTTTCGTTTGGAGGTGCGACGGGCAGAATCAGCCTGACAAATGTCGTCCTTCGATCGGTTTTCACGGCGGCCCCATCCTGACTGATGGTCGCAACCGGCTGTTCCAGTCGGCCGAGGAACACGGCGCGGCCCAGCTTCAACAGTCGCGAACAGTCTTCATCATCCAGCATTTGGTTGGTCAGCCCGGTATAGCGTTCGCCACCCGCTTCCTCGTGAAAGGTCAGAATCTGCAGGAATCGTTGCGGGTCTCGTGACAAGGGATCGTACATGGCCGAGTGATTCTTGAAGTCGGCTCCCATCGCGGCTTCGGACCGCGGCACGGCAAACGTTGTGGTTCCGGTTAGAAACGCACGAACTTCACGAGCGTAAACACTCGGCTGATCAACACGCCACAATTGTTTCTGAACGAGCGGGATGGGTGTCGGATCGTCCTTCTTTTTTAACTGTCGATAGACGACGTTCTTGTAAACAATCATCCAGTCGTGCAGCGGCCCGGCAAAATGATGGGTCATCGTGCCAGTCAGCCGTCCGGTCGCTGACGCTTTAAAATCGCTGTCGATCAATCCCTTCACTGACTGAACTGAATCGGCCACCAGCGACTTGGAACTCCACTGCAGGATCGGCAGTCCGGTCAATTCGCCGTCGGGTTGCTGCTGGTACCTTGCACCTTGCTCGAACCCTGTGTCCCGCAGCATTCCGCCGAAGGCTGCTTCTGGAACGCCCTGCCACACGACGCGCGCCGCAGGCAATTCTGGTGTTCCTTCCACCAGAGGCAGTGGCCTTACCGAAATCGACGTCTGAGATGTCGTCGGGCTGTAGAGCGAAACGTAATGGTGACCCAGCGCCATTTCCGTGGCGACGTCGATGTTCACGATATCCAGTTGGTTGGAATACCGCGCCGAGCCATTGGATCCCATCGCACTATATGATGCCACCGTGGCGCTCAGTGCGATCAACAGTGGAAATGTGACCCACGTCAGATGCGGTCGCTTCAGCAGGCGATGCACCAGCAGATAGTCCAGCGGTCCCACCAGGGCCAGCAGCAGCAGGATCATTCCCATCACGAACCAAGGCGACACGCGATTGACGCTCTCGAAATGATCCTGCGATCCGTGCAATTGAGTCGCCAAATCGCTGACGCCGGTCGAACTGAGTTGCGCACCTTTTCCGACCGCTCTCTCGTTCGCTTCCACGCTCGCTCCGATTCCGATCATGCGCGCACAAAACGCCCGCAGTGCCTTCCATTCCGCCAGCGGATTAGTGGTTAGGTCCATCGCTAACACCGTGACCGAACCCATGCCGTATGGAGTGCGAACCAGAAACCCATCCGAACGGCTTGCCGCCAGGGTTTCGCCCGTTTTCATCTGCAGGCTGGGGATCGACAGCGTCGTCGTTTGCGGCATCCGATTGTTCTTGCCAGAAAAGCCTTCCAGCCCGCCGAACTCGCGCACGATTACGGGTTGCTCTGCAATGCTGACCGGCAACCATTCGGACATCGACTGCACCGACTGCCGTGCCTCGGACGAATTATGCCGCAACGAAATCACCAGCCGACCGCCTTCTGCAACCCAGCCTTTCAGCGCATTGGCCTGGTCCGCCGAGAGATTGATCTGGCCAGCAAGGACCACGGTGTGAACGGCATCGTAAGCAGCAGCGGTTCTCGGTAGATCTTCAAACGCCACCGGAGCAATCTTTGTCGGCCGACCGGGACTCGAAAGTTCCGCCTCGGATTCGAATCCTTTCGGTTGACCCACGGTCACGATGATTCGGTTGGACGGAGTCAGCGCGGTTGCCAGCCCCTTCGTTCGCCCAGGGGCCCACGTCATTTCGAGAGACTCATCTATCCGAACACCGATCTCGCCATTCAACCGGCCCACTTTGATCAGTCCGGCCAGTTGATTCTCTCCGGTCTTCAAATGAGTTTTCGGCGAGAGATAGCCGACACGATTTCCATCCGAATCGACCGCCGTCAGTTCCAACTGCACGTCTGTCTCGCGGGACGATTTGACAGGAACCAAGACGGGAGTCCAGCGGCCCACGACATAATGACCACCCCAACCGACCGTGGGCTGTTCGATTACCACCGAATCTGCGGCCGCGACTCTATCAATGCCGATCAGCCACAAGACTGAACACATCAGGACGAACGGAAGCAGGTTCGCGATCGCTTGAAAACAACGAAACCCCAGACCCGGCCGAGTCATACGTTCGATGCCTGCGCGCAGAAATCCGTGGTCGGTGGCGCGACACGAATGGTCATGGTCGAGGAAAGTCAATCGAAACACCGAACAACAAAAGTACATCCGAACAAAGCGTAAGCGATTTACGACAAGCTGCACATGATACGCTCACCCCGCTTGAAACGTGAGCGCACGAAGCAGATTCTGACCCCGACGACCGAGTTCCAACGCCATGAACCCCTCTAATTGACAAGAGCAAATCTGCAACCGAAAGACTCAAAATGACTTATACCAAGAAGGAGCCGTAGGTCAGACCCGAAGAACCTCGTGTGTGGGCACCGTCGGAGCACTGTTTACTAACGAAGAGTTTCGCGTGGAGCAAGACACCAGACAGCATTGAATCCACACCGATGTGTTCGTCAATTCGCCGCGTTGACAAGGAGCTTGGCTCACGAATTCGTCAGCAACCTCAATTCTTGAGCAATCCCGAGATGGCACGCGTACCGATTGTCGATAGGATGGACGCATCAGGATTCGCCAATTGAGCGTTTGGTTGCACACGAGTTCGAACTGCCCGAGGTGAGCGAATGCCAGGATTGACGTTGTCGCAATTCCAACCATTAGTCAGCCGACGAGATTTCCTGCGTCGAGCGGGTGGCGGGTTTGGTGCCATCGCCCTCGCGGGTCTGATGAACGAAGAACGCGCTCGCGCTGGTGCAATCGAATCGACTGCCTTCCGGCCTCATTTCTTCGGCGCGGCAAAGAACGTCATCTTCCTGTTCATGGATGGTGGCCCCAGCCATTTGGATACCTTCGATCCAAAACCGATGGTGAACGAATTCGCCGGCCAGCCGCTGCCGCCGACGATCAAGCGCCGGATCACGCCGATGGGCGTCAACGAAAACGGATTGCTGGCATCTCGACGCAAGTGGAAGCAATACGGCGAGAGTGGCCTGCCCGTTTCGGACTGGTACCCGACAGTGGGTGAGTGTGCCGACGATCTGTGCATCATTCGATCGTGTACGTCCGACGCTCTGAACCATGTCGGCGGTGTCACTCAGATGAATACCGGCAGCATTCTGGCCGGTCGGCCCAGCCTGGGTGCCTGGGTCCACTATGGATTAGGAAGCGAAAATCGCAATCTGCCTGGATTCGTCGTCTTGCTGGATAGCGATCGTGAACCACCTGGCGGCAATCGAGCGTGGGGGGCCGGCTTTATGCCAGCGTTGCATCAGGGAACAAAATTCCTGCCTGGTCGTCATCCGATTCTGCACCTGAATCCGCCCATCGAAATCAGCGACGAACGGCAGCGTCGAAAGCTGGACTATATCAATCAATTGAACCGCGATCACTTGGCGCATCGCCAGGGCGACAGCGACCTGGAAGCTCGAATCGCCTCGTACGAATTGGCGTTCCACATGCAGGCCCACGCCCCCGAAGCCGTCGATCTTTCGCAAGAGACGCGTACGGTCCAGGACGAATACGGGATGCACGACAAACGAACCCAGGCATTTGGTCAAAACTGTTTGTTGGCTCGCCGGCTGGTTGAACGCGGCGTTCGATTCGTTCAACTCTATTCAGGTTCCGGTAGTAAGTGGGACGCACATTCAAAGATCGAGCAGAACCATACCGAACACTGTGGTGCGACCGACCGTCCGATTGCCGCGTTACTGAAAGATTTGAAACAGCGTGGAATGCTTGACGAAACACTGGTTGTCTGGGGTGGTGAATTCGGTCGAACACCGATGAGTGAAAAAGGTGACGGCCGTGATCACAATCCGTACGGTTTCACGATGTGGCTGGCCGGTGGTGGCGTCAAAGGGGGCAAGATCATTGGTGCGACTGATGACTTTGGCATGCACGCCGTTGATCGTCAGGTGCATGTCCACAGCCTGCATGCCACGATTCTTGCGGCACTTGGGGTCGACCACACGGAACTGACCTACAAGCTGCAAGGACGCAATGAACGGGCCACCGTCAATGAAGGCGAAATCGTGACGGAAGCATTTAGTTGATTGACACGTTTGAACGAGTATTCGTCCGCAGATGTCGGCCAAGCCCTCCATACGGATCTGTTGTACGATTCGGATCGGAAAAGTCATCCCAACCGCGCTGTTGAGTTCATCTGGAGTGCATCGCACAACTGGATTGACTCGCAACTATTCCGATCCGATGGATTTGCATGACGCCGTTCCCGATAACTGATAAGTCTGCGAGGAACGCTTGCAGCGAGCTTTGCAGATAGGGAGATGGTTTCAGTGGAACCGTTCGAGCTGTCTGAGAAACTTTGTTTCCAGCAGGCCGTCCAGTCCCTCCAACTACAACAGAGATTTCCCCAACCTTGCACCCGATCTGGGGGAGTCTGCCGGTTCATGAATGCAGTACTGAAATACCACTACGAGTCGCACACCACTGCATGAATTGAATGGTCTGCTGAGCTGTGTCCTTGGATCGCCGTCGTTGAGCCACCCCCTCGGTTCTGCGACGGCGATCTTTTTTTGCCCCAGGCATGCGATGAGCCTTCGTCCAAATTGCCAGTGGCCATCTTGTTTCGTGCACGGGCCTGCACTTACCTCGCAGATTGAGGCTTCCAGAAGACCCGGCTCGGCCCATATTGGCGAATTTTATCAATCGACCAGTTCAAGTCGTTCGTTGCCAGTTTTGTGGCACGTAAGACCCGCATTTCGAGCCAGCGTTAACTCGACGATCACTACCTGAATGGCCAACCGGTCAGATTGGGGCTGTGCCCGGTTTTTCGACCAAAGTTGTTGAAGTGTTGCGCGTGATCGATGCAAGGCACTGCTTCAGCTTTTCTTCGGGTGCCCACAGATTTTGTAAGAATGTCCATGAATTATCGTGACATTCAGTCTCTTCCTGCGTTTCGTGGGACTGCCCGATTTTGCTGGCACACCGATTGCAATCTGCTGTGTTACGCCCCAAGTTCTGGGAATTCAGAGGTCTTCCGGCAGGTTGTCCTCCCTCGGTTCGCTCACGGCGAAACGGTGCCTGATGGCGATGAGTACTTCGTCGTCTGAATCGGGAAAACAGCCTGATGCGAGAGGCCGAGTTGCGGAGCAACTCACCCTGACAATTGTTCAACCGAAGGATCGTGCCGCGTGATGCGGGCCAGTTTGAGGAATTCAGTCGATGATCGCCGCTGCTCCACACTTTGACACCGCGTCGAGCGGAAACCGCGACCTGGAATATCTGCTGCTCGGCGATTTGCGACAGGTATTGGATGAGCCTGCCGGTCCGCAGACATCGCGCTGGTTGTTGGCGATCCTCGACATGATCCTGGTAGGTCGTCCGCCGCTTCGTCATTCGGTCTATCTGCCGATTCACCTGAACGAAGACCGCTATCAACCTCATTGTCTTGAATCGGCATCGCTGATCGAGAAGCTGCGGCGGTTGCGAGATCGAGTGGCGCATCGTGCAGGACACGCGGTCCTCGCAAATGAAATTCGCGAAGAGCTGCGCGAGGTCATGCTCGATCGCATGAGTTCCGCGGCCTGCTTGTTCGACGACTGATCACGACGCCCGATAACCAGAGTCGTTGGAGATCTGCCACTCACTCCGCGCGTTTCGCTCGCGCGGTCTCTGCACGCTGATTGTGATGACTCAAGCCGTTTGGGTGGCTGTGGTCGGCGGCACCGCCCACAGGGATCTCAAGTAGTACATCCTAAAACTCTGGGGGCAGCGAAGCGCTGACCCCAGCCACACGTAGCGCTTTTTGCATCAAACTCGATCTTCTCATGCGGCCATCAATGTTCAGTCAGCCAAGGCGGCTGCGAAGTCCGCGATCAAATCGTCCGGATGTTCGATCCCAACGGACACTCGCAAGGTCGAATCGGTGATACCGGCTTCTCGTCGTGCTGGTTCAGTCATCGATGCGTGACTCATCGAATCCGGGTATTCAATCAACGATTCGACACCGCCCAGCGATTCCGCCAGTTGGAACAACTTCAATCGGCTGACGACGCGCTCGACCGCGGGACGGCCACCTTTGATCTCAAAGCTCAGCATCGCGCCGAAACCAGACTGCTGTCGCTTGGCCAGTTCGTGCTGGGGGTGATCTTCCAGCCCAGGGTAGTAGACGTGGCTGATCTTGGAGTTGGTTTTCAAATAGCGAGCCAGGGCCATCGCGCCGCGCTGATGGCATTCCATGCGCGGCCCGAGCGTCTTGACGCCTCGCAATACCAGCCAGGCATCAAACGGTGAACAGCCCAGTCCCAAAGCATTGACCACATAGCTGATCTTTTCCGCATGTTCTTTCTGGTTGGTGACGATGCAACCACCGACGACATCAGAATGACCGTTCAGATATTTTGTCGTCGAGTGAACGACGATATCGACGCCATGTTCGAAAGGTCGCTGCAGGTAGGGTGACAGGAATGTATTGTCCGCGATCGTGATTGCCCCTCCCGCCTTGGCAACCTTTGCTATGGCCGCCATGTCGACGATGTTCAACAGCGGGTTGCTGGGCGTTTCGATCCAGACGCACTTGGTCTTGGGAGTCATCGCTTTGCGGACCTGTTCAGGATCGCCCATGCGGACGAACACGAAGTCGATGCCCATCTTGCGAAACACGGAATCGAACAATCGATACGTCCCGCCGTAAATGTCATGACCGGCAATGATCTGGTCGCCCGGCTGGAACAGATGCATCGTCGCGGTAATCGCCGACATTCCTGTGCAAGTGGCGCGGCAATCGATGCCACCTTCCAGCGCCGCCAGATTTTCCTCAAGTGCCCGACGAGTGGGATTGCCACTGCGGGTGTAATCAAAGCCGCGGTGCTTGTTCAGATCGTCCCAACGGAACGTGGACGAGGGATAGATCGGCGTGGTGGCGCTGTTAAAGGTTCTGTCTTTGTCGACGCCTGTATGCACGCACCGAGTCTCAAATTGCATGGAACAATCCTTATCACAGATTTCGCGTCGAGTCAGTCTCGACTGCAGGTTTCTTGGGTCAGAGAGAAATCGGGCGAGTTGCCTGCCGGACGGTTACTTCGGAGCATCGACCTTGATATGCAGGTCGCGCAACTGTTTGAGATCGACCGTCGCAGGTGCCCCGGTCAGCATATCACCGGCTTTCTGCGTCTTCGGGAATGCAATCACGTCGCGAATGTTGTCAGACGCCAGGAACAGCATGACCCAGCGGTCCAGACCCAGTGCAACGCCCGCATGCGGCGGTGCGCCATAACGCAAAGCTTCGAGCAGGAAGCCGAATCGAGCCTCGGCTTCGTCGTTGGTGATCCCCAACAGGTTGAAAATCTTCTGCTGGACGGCGGGATCATGAATACGGACGCTACCGCTGGCTGCTTCATAGCCATTGCAGACCAAGTCATACGACTGGGCACGCACTTGACCGGGATTCGTTTCCAACAGCGGAATATCTTCGTCAACCGGCTGGCAGAACGGATGGTGTTCGGCATCCCAGCGTTTGTCTTCGTCGTTCCATTGGAACATGGGGAAGTCGAGCACCCAGGCAATCTTGAGTTCTTGTGGATCGTACAAATTCAGGTCACGACCCATGCGCAGCCTCAATGCGGACAACGCGGCGCAACTGACTTTGAAAGTGTCGGCCACACAGAACAGCAGATCACCCGGCTTGGCACCCAGTTTGGCGATGATCGCTTGCTGATGCGCGGCACTGAAGAACTTGGCGATCGGCGAATCGAGTTCGTTGGCTTTGACGCGGAAAAAGGCCAGGCCTTTGGCGCCGTACTGCTTCACGAACTCGGTCAATTCGTCGATCTGTTTGCGGCTGTACTTTTCGGCGGCCTGCGGAACGCAGATGCCGCGGACGCGTCCGCCACTCTCGATTGTCGACTTGAACACGCCGAAATCGCAGGCCTTGGCGATTTCGCCCAAGTCAGTCAGTTCCAGGCCAAACCGCAGGTCGGGTTTGTCGCTTCCGAAGCGTTCCATCACGTCGCGATGCGTCAATCGCGGCAGTGGCAGAGGTAGATTGGTTCCGCGCAGCGTCTTGACGAGACGAGCCATCAGGCCGTCGATCGTCGTCAGGATATCTTCCTGACCAACAAACGCCATTTCGACGTCGATCTGTGTGAACTCGGGCTGACGATCGGCTCGCAGGTCTTCGTCTCGGAAGCATTTCGCCAATTGGAAATAGCGGTCATAACCGGCGACCATCAGGATTTGCTTGTAGATCTGCGGTGACTGCGGCAGGGCATAAAAGCAGCCTTCATGGACGCGGCTGGGAACCAGGTAATCGCGCGCCCCTTCCGGAGTGCTGCGACCCAGCATCGGCGTTTCGATTTCGAGAAAGCTTTGTTCGTCGAAATAGTCGCGTGTCGCCTTTGACAATTTGTGGCGCAGGATCAGCGACTGTTGCACGACCGGGCGACGCAGATCGATGAACCGGTACTTCAGACGCAGTTCTTCGTTGGGGAGATCTGTTTGAGTCGGAAAGAAGGGCGGCGTCTTACTGCGGTTCAGCACTTCCAGCGCGCGGCCCCGGACATCGATCTCGCCAGTGTCCAATTTTGGATTCTGCATGTCTGCCGGTCGAGCGACGACTTCGCCCGTCACCTGGATCACGTCTTCGTTTCGCAGTGAGCGGGCCACGGCGTGCATTTCGGCATACGACGGGCTGAAGACGATCTGAGTAATCCCGTATCGATCGCGCAGATCGATGAAGACAAGTCCACCGAAATCGCGATACGTATCAACCCAGCCGCACAGTGTGACCGATTGTCCAACGTGAGCCGTCCGCAATTCGCCGCAGGTGTGAGTCCGAAGCACAAATCCGATCCTTGCAAGTGTCTAACTGGTGTCGAGTCGGTCTCGCACCGAATCTGCGTGCAGGCTACCGCCAAGCCAAGCCTCCAGACGCGAAACGTGGATTATAGGTTCGGTCCTATCCATCTGGAAGCAGGACAGGTCACGACGGTCGATTGGATCTGAATTCGCCCGCGCAAGGTCGCTTCTTTCGGCGCGGTCAAGGTCCGTTTGGCGTCTCGCGAGCCTAAAAACAGAGTCTCTATGCCTTGTTTCAACGCAACACGTCCGTGCGATACGCGCTAAGGACGAAAACAGTGGATTCATACCTGGAAACCGGCGCCAGACGCCTGTTTTCGCATGCGAAAGGCGGATTTCGCCGGTTTAGGACGGCCTACGGCGCAATTCTTCAAGAAATCGGTCCAGGCCCCACCGAAGCGAACCCATTCGAATTGACCGACCTTAGGGCACGGCTATACTCCGCCCGGGCCATTCGGTCAGTTCAAACAGCATCACGTCGCCCCCCAATTCTCCCAGCACTTCGACTGTTCCCGAGCGGAAGCCTCCGGATTGGGACAGCGTCCCCAACCCATCCGTAAAGAATCGAAGGAGAAACTCATGTTTGGATTTCGTCTTGTAAAGACTGCGGCCGTCGGCCTTGCCACTCTCGGTATGATGGTGCCTCAGGCACGCTTGTTGGCCGATGCCCCACAGGCGAAGGTCGAAGCGAAAAAGTCAACCGTCGCCAAGATTCCCGATATCTCGCTGACCAAGGGTGGCACGATGACCGGTCGTGTTTGTGATCACTCGGGCAAAGTCATCGAAGGTGCCAAGGTCAACTTGAAGCAAAACAATAAGGTGATCGGAACCACGACCACCGACAAGGACGGGGTCTACTCGTTCAGCAACCTCAAGTCGGGTATCTATCATCCAGTTTCGGGCAATACCGAAGGCGTGTTCCGCGTCTGGTCCGAAAAGACGGCTCCTCCATCAGCCAAAGGCCACGCTCTGCTGGTCATGGGAGAGAATGGTGCACGCGGACAGTTTGGTGGAATTGATCCAACGTTGGTCGTGCTGACGGCCGGTGTCATCGCCTCTGTCGTGTTGAGTGCGATCGCCATCGACCGAATCGACCACGTCAGCGATCAGGTCAACGCGATTCCAGTCTCGCCCTGATATTGAGACACGATCAGATTTTTGATCCCCCCAATCGTCTCCCCCCAGACGATTCTGACCGTCGGTGATTCGCCCTGGATCACCGGCGGTTTTGCCTTCTTTGAGTGCAAAATCTCAGTTCATCTCGCCCGCAACGCGCCTCTTTGGGTGCGTCATCCCGCTTCCAACGCGCCAGCGACGCCGCGATTCTGAACCCAACGTGATTGCGAACCCCGCCGGGCTTTTATGTGCAAAGCCGCCCCGCCGACCCGCGGCCGGGTCAGATGTTGTCGGCAAGGAATCGGTCGACACGGCGGAAGTACCAGATCCCCGATGCCAAAATCGCCAGCGCCGAAAGAGCTGAAATCAGTATCGAGTCCACGGATGGCAGTGGAGTTCCCAACATCGCCCATCGGAACGAGTCGAGCAGGGCAGCCATTGGGTTGGCGAAATACAACCACCGCCACGCACCAGGAATGTTGCCGGGTTCATAGCCTGCCGGGCTGATGAACAGTCCGACCTGCAACAGAAACGGCACGATGTAACCGAAGTCGCGGTAATGAGCGTTCAACGCCGATAACCACAGCCCAAATGCCATCGCGGTCGTCACAGTGAATAAGACCACCAATGGCGCCGCAATCAACGTTGCCGATGGCAACACTCGGAACCAGATCATTAACAACGCCAAGACGACCAGGCCGATGCCAAAATCGAGCAGCGGCCGCAAACAGGATGACAGCGGCAACGCGATTCGAGGGAAATAGACCTTGGTCACCATCTGCCGATTATCGACCAGGCAGATTGTCGCGGATTGCAGGATCCCGGCGAACAACTGGTACAGAATCAGACCGCAAAAAGTCGAGACCTGATCGGGAACTTTGCCAGGAACAGCCTCGGTCACCAGCATGTTCTTCAGCACATTGAAGCCGAACATCAGTCCCAGCGGTTGCAAGACTGTCCAGGCGATTCCGACCACGGTCTGACGATAACGGACCTTGATGTCGCGAACGGCGAAGATCCAGACCAGATCTCGATAACGCCACAATTCGCGCAGGTCCATCCACCCCGTGTTCTCAGCGGCGTCGACAATGACCACGTCTGTGTTCAGATGGGCATCAGTGGGCACCGCGGCTTCGGCAGCGTTCATGAACGACAGAAACTTTCAACCAGGGACGGCACTCATCACGCCTTGCGCGAATCTTAATGAAGCAGTCGATCTTGTCGGCGGAATTCCGCGGCAAGCAGATCTTCCAGAAAACGGACACGTTCACCTTCAGGTGGCTCTTCAGCCTGCATTTTCTTGCAGAGCGGCCCGACCATGCGGTTCAACAACCGCTCCCGTTGTGTCACCGTCAAATCGGTCCAGCGTTCAAGCACCTGTTCGATGGCATCGAAATCGGACGGCACCAATCGTCCCAGCTTTGCGTGATCAAACGTAAATTGACTTTCGGCCGTGTTGCGACCGGAAAGCTGCTCGCGGATTCGCGTCAGGTCTTCGGCTTCCGAACTGACCACAATTGTTCCGGCCACCATGTCACCCAATCGCTGACGATACTTGGACAACATCGGCACCATGCACAACGGCGGGAGGTGGTCGGCGACTCGAAAAAGACTGCGTAAGAAGATGCTGACGGGATCCAGCGAGAAGCCGTTCAACTTCACCACGCGAATCTGGCACAGGTACTTTCCCAGGGTCTGACCTCGCCACAGCAATTCGCTCAGCCCGAAATAAAAGAAGCTGCTAAAGGCAAAGATCAGCATCGCGATCCCGAAGACATAGGCAGCCAGCCCCTCGGGATCCGTTCTCAGCATGTCCTCGGTCTTTTTTTCCGCGCCCTTGAACAGACTGCTTGAAATGACGCCCAGCAAGATCAATGCTACGATCACCAGAATGGTGAGCGTATTGATCAAGAGGCCGTCGATGAACCAGGCGAGATAACGAGTCCCCGGCCCGGCAATCCGGTGCTCGATCTGAACGTTTTCGGGCGTTTCAAATTGCAGTGATGCGGACATGAAGTCTCTCGTGACGGCTCGTGGGAACGACAAAGTATGAGTGGTTTCGTAGCGCGCAACAAGGCTGACTGGGATGAACTGGAAGAACTGGTCGCACGCGCCAGAATCTCGGTCAAGCGCATGACACCGGAAGAACTGGGTCGACTGGACACCTTATATCGACGGGCGACGATCCATCTTTCACAAGTGACGACACGGACGCGCGACCGGCGGCTGGCTCGCTACTTGAACGATCTGACGGCCGCGGCACACGGATTGATTTATCTGCCGCCGCGTAAATCGATGTTCGCCGGTTTCTTTGAGTTTGTCTTCGAGGGATTCGCACGAGCGTTGGCGCGGAATTGGCGACCGCATGCCATTTCCGCAGCATTGCTAATTGGCGGCGCGGCGTTGGCTTACTTTGCCGCGATGTCAGATCCGATGGCCGCGTACGCGATGTTGCCGCGCAGTGACGCTCGCCAGCCGGGGGCGACTCATGAACAACTGCTCGAGATCCTGCGCAGCGGTCGCGACACCGCGAACGGAGGGAAATTCATGTTTGCGTCGTTTCTATTTTCTCACAACCTGAAGGTCGGATTGCTCGCGATGGCAACCGGCATCCTGGCGGGCATCCCGTCCGTTTTGTTGATATTTTACAATAGAATGAACTTGGGAGCCTTTATTGCTGTTCATCGACGGGCTGGCATTGACGCCGAAATGTGGGCCTGGATTCTGCCACACGGAATCACCGAACTGGGCGCGATCATCCTGTGCGGCGGAATCGGATTGATACTGGGACATGCCGTGATCGCACCCGGATTGGCCGGTCGAACCGAAGCGCTGCGCAAGGCCAGTCATGAGGCCGGAATCACTTCACTCGGTGTTGCGGGAATGTTGTGCTTCGCAGCCGTCATCGAAAGTTTTCTGCGTCAAAGCGACTGGCCAACGCCGCCGCGTCTGGTCTTTGCTGCCTGTACAGCCCTGTTCTGGATTCTGTTTATCGTGCATGGGTTCGTGCGCGAGCACGCCGCTTCGCTCGCTACAAAAGATTTCGCTGGCGAAGCTGAATGAATTGATTGATCAACGGGATGGTCAACTGGCTGGGCTCGACATCCAGCACGTGCACTCCAGCGTGCTTGAGTGATTGCAGGGCCAATTGTCGCTCATGCAACAACCGAAACGTAACGGCCTTCTTCGCGCCATCAACCATCGATTCGACAGGCATTTTCAAGACGCGTGCCAACAGTGGTGTTTGGAGCGCTGCGAACAACACGATATGTCGCAATCCCAGGCGAGCCAGCGAGGCGCGGAATTGCCGCGATGTTTCGGCTTCGACAACATCGGAAATAACGATGATCATCGAGCGTTTTGCCTGTCGTGTCTGCAGCGTGGCAAACATGGGCGCGAAATCGGATTCGAGGAAATTCGACTGTAAGTCATAAACGCTATTCGTCAGGCCCGACAAAGCCGCTCGACCTGCGACGGGCGGTAGATAGCCGCGCACTTCACTGTCATACAGCCCCAGCCCGCAACGATCACCGCCCTGCAAAACGACGCGAGAGAGAATTAGAGCGGCATCCACGGCACAGTCCAGCTTCGTGCCGTTGCCGGTATCGGTCCCCATCAGGCGGCCGCAATCAATCAGGATCATGACGTCACGATGTCGCTCGATCTGAAACCGGCGAATCACTGGTCGCTGAATGCGTGCGGTCGCGCGCCAATCGATTCGTCGCGGGTCATCCCCTTCACGAAATTCCGCCAACGATTCGAATTCGGTCCCCGCGCCGTGCTGACGCGTGCGAGTGGCCATATCGAGCATGCGGATTTCCGCCCCCTGATCCTTCAACAGTTCGTCACGTGAAGCAAACTGCTCGGGCAATACTTTGATCGACGCTGTCAAATCGAAGGCGCGCTGAACCTCGATCAGCTCGCGCGGACCGATCAGCCGGATCCAGATCGGGCCAACCTGGTGACGACCGCGCGTCGGGATTCGAAAGATTTGTTTGAGCGATGGCGACTCCCTTCCTGCCGGGATTTGAAACGACTCTGTCATCACGCGAGGTACGGCGGCATCGGGCATCACATCACGCACGATGCCGACGACGTCCAGTTGACTTCTGTTTTCGATCTGCCAGGCAATCAAAATCGGCTGGTCGCGGCCAATCACAACCGGCAGAGTTCGTCGCACTTTCAATTGGGAGAGACATCTCGGAACGACAATCGTCTCGTAAACCGTCAACGCAACGACGCCGACCGTAGATGAAATTGTCAATCCAAGAATGATCGTCCAGGGCAGCACGAAATAGACCAGCGACATCCCCAGGATGACCAAGCCAGCGCGAACGGCGTTCTGACCGGGCCGGATGTAGGAGAGTGATTGCCAGAATCCGATCGAGCGGGAAGCCGAAGCAACTGGAACAATGACCTGATCCTGTCCTGCATCGGCTGGACTTTGAATCCGTTCAATCGCCTTGCGCGCCATCGTCATCGAACTCGATTCCTTCGCGAATCTCGTTTCTTCCATCGCGACATTATTTCAACAAGAAGGCTGAAACGACAACTGATGTCCATCATGCAGATTATTCCCACCGATCACGGTACTTCCTGCCGTAATTCTGGATTCGGTCTTTGACCGGAACGGTTCCCGCGGCAGGTGCTGAAGTGCTGCACCGATGTTGCGGTGAATTCCACGCGATGAGCAGAGCATGCTCGACGAGCTTCTTCACAATCTCTGGCACGGTTTGGGCCGCCAATCGCTACTCGGCCTCTGTTCACGAGCCCAATGGGAACGATTTGCAGGTCTTGACCAAGTTCCTTTCATCTTCCTATGGCAGGTTTGGCACAGCAGGGTGAACCGCGGTTTCCGGTTCGCACGAGGTCTCATTTGGCAGGCGTTCGATAATCAGTTGAGCGATCTTGCGGTTCGAGGGAAGGT
>Ga0105238_10001737_pt1 | contig 21913 bp, 18 predicted proteins | sample KBSC34metaG_FD_81526 | JGI IMG/M metagenome (GOLD analysis project Ga0105238, IMG submission 81526) | Corn rhizosphere microbial communities from Kellogg Biological Station, Michigan, USA - KBS C3-4 metaG | ecosystem: Host-associated > Plants > Roots > Rhizosphere > Soil | place: Michigan, USA...
CAACGCTGCCAGCAGGTTGAAGCAGATCACGATGACAGCCCGCACATACCAACGGCGTTTGGAGAGAAGAGAGGGCTGGGAGCTGGATGAGGTGGGCACAGCCTCACTGGCGGAAGTGAGCATTTGTGGAATTTCGGCCCGGCCGTGGGAGTGCATCTCTATCACCGCGGAAAGAGGGCCAGTGTAAATCCGTGCATTAGGTTTGAAGAGAAGAAGTTGCACCGGAATAGTCTTGATAATTCCGATTCGGGAAAGAGGGATACAAGCGTGCCGTTCGGCCGATTTTTCCTGAGCTGACAGAAAGTTGCGGCAGCAGCCAGCGGCTGATGGTAGGCTGGGCGCGTCGGCAGGTTGGGTTACCTATGGTTCCCATATGCTGGTTTGTGAGGAATTGTCCCGAATCCTCTGCCGATAAAGATTCACGCTGATTTGCCGAAAGACACACAGGGAGCCCGCCAAGCAACCGCAGAGCATGCAGCGGGCCTCCCCGAAAGACCTCTCACTCGGTCCTGATGTTCCACGCAGGGCTGCCTCTGGCAGAGCTTGCCGCATTCGCAGGACGATGCGGCGCAGGGCGGCGACGCTGGATTTAAATGAGAAGTCGTGTCAGTCCTTTAGAGGCGGCCAATGGGGCGTGTTGGACATCTTTGCGCGGGAGCGTTGCTCGCGCTTGGTGCTGTGCGTGGTGCTGCAGCGCAGCAAATATCTGCGCCAGGCGCGAGCAGCCTGCCGGCCTATAAGCTTCGCGCGCAACGGTTTCTTGCCGGGCGAACCGGCGCGGTCGGAGCATCCGATGCAAGCGCGCTGGATGCGGCGAGAGCAGAACACTTCAGCCTGATTCAGCGGAGAGCCGCTGCAGCATCTGTTGCGAATCCACGCAATACTGGCGGTTCAATCGCAGCGCCTCACGCAACTGGTTTAGGTGTAGCGTGGACTTCAGTCGGGCCGGCGCAGGTGGCCAGCCAGAGCTTTGGGAACGTAACCGGGCGCATCACTGCGATCGTAGTCGATCCTGCGGATGCGACGGGCAATACGGTCTATTTGGGAACGACCGGCGGCGGTGTGTGGAAGTCCACCAATGCTGCGGGGCCGGCCGCGGGCGTAACCTTCGCGCCACTGACGGATACGTTGCCGGTGTTCGCGGCGAATGGCAGCACACTGGTCGTTCCGTCGCTGAGTATTGGCGCGGTTAGCGTGGGGCAGTATGCAGGAGCAAATGTTGTCCTCGCGGGCACGGGAGATCCCAACGATGCGACCGATTCCTACTACGGCCAGGGGATTCTGCGATCGGTAGACGGCGGTGCCACATGGACCTTGGCCAAGCAGTCCAATGATGGGGTGTACGGCTCGCACAGCTTTGCGGGGCTTGGAGCAGCGGGATTTGCATGGAGCAGTGCGACGCCGGGGCTTGTGGTCGCGGCATTCTCGCAGGCCGCCGAGGGCACGCTGGTTAACGCACCGAACCCGACCTATAGCGTCATGGGCCTCTACTATTCCACCGATGCCGGCGTGACCTGGAAGATGGCGACTATTCGGGATGGGAGCCAGACAGTGCAGCAACCGGTTGTTGGCGGAGCGCCGGGTAATGCAGCGACCGCAGTCGTCTGGAACCCTGTACGGCAGCGGTTCTACGCCGCGGTGCGGTTTCACGGATACTACGAATCTTCCGACGGCATTACCTGGACGCGCCTGCTGAACCAGCCGGGAACGGGGTTCACCCAGAGCGCATGTCCGCCAAACTTCGGTTCGAGCGGGAACGTGAACTGCCCTATCTTTCGCGGTGCCCTGGCGGTGCAAACGCTGACCGGAGATACATTTGCGCTGACCACAGACATTAAAAACCTAGACCAAGGGCTATGGCAGGATGTGTGCGTGTTCTCTGCCGGAAGCTGCGCGAATACTACTGTCACGTTTGGGACGAGACTGAACTCCGCTCCACTGGAGGTGGGCAATGGCAGCACCGCGATCCCGCAGGCAGACTATGACCTGACGCTCAACGCGGTGGCCAATGGAAGCGATACGTTGCTGTTTGCCGGCACTGTGGATCTGTATCGTTGCTCGCTGTCTGCAGGCTGTGTATTGCGCAACACCACTAATTCAGAGAATGGGTGTGCAGCGCCGGCGATGGTCTCGCCGGCGCAACATGCCATCGCGTTATTGGCAGGCACGGGAAGCAGCGGACAGCCTCTGATCTACCTGGGCAACGATGGCGGGCTGTGGCGCAGTGTGGATGGCGTGAACCAGCAGCAGGCGCCATGCTCGACAGACGACAAAGCGCATTTCGACAATCTCAATAGCGGGCTGGGATCGCTTGCCGAGGTGGTGAGTTTTGCGCAAGATCCCAGCGATCCGAATGTGCTGCTTGCGGGGCTCGGTGCCAATGGCACGTCGGCAACGAGCGCGGCCGCCAGCGGAGGTGCTTGGCCGCAAATCTCTGCAGGCGAGGGCGGTTCGGTGGCAATTGATCCGTCAAATCCGCTGAACTGGTATGTGTCGGTGGGCGCTGGCGTCAACATGCGCTATTGCGGTAAGGGTAGCGGCTGCGCGGCGTCGGACTTCACCGGCGCGCCGACGATCGGCTACGCGCAGGTGGCGAATGATGCCGCGCTCATCGATGGGCCCGTTCTGCTGGACCCGCAGCTGACAACAAACGCCTTGATCGGCACGTGCCGTGTGTGGCGCGGACCAGCGCAGAGCAGCGCAGCATGGCCGGGCGCCAACCAGGTGAGCACGCAGCTCGGCTCGGGTTTCGGCGGCGCTTGCGGCGGCACGAGCGCCTACGTACGGTCGCTGGCGGCAGGCGGCCCGGCGAGTGGCGTGAGCGCAGTGCAGGATGCGGGCTCGACCGTGCTCTATGCAGGCATGGCCGGTGTGCTGGATGGCGGGGGGAGTTACGGAGGGCATCTGTTTGTCGATCGTTCAGCTGGTTCGGCCAATGTGAATACCGTCTGGACGGATGCCGCGCTGGGAACGGTAACGAATGACACTGCGAATGCAGGGACCTTCAATCCGCGCGGCTTCGACATCTCTTCCGTAGTTGCGGACCCGCACGATGCAACCGGAATGACTGTCTATGCCACGGTGATGGGCTTTGCCTCACTGGGGGCGGACACTCCGCATGTGTATCGCTCCACAAATGGAGGCACAAGCTGGACCAGTATCACGGCGAATTTGCCGAATGCTCCTGCTAACGCGCTGGTGGTTGATCCCAATGACGCCAACACGGTCTACATTGCGATGGATACAGGTGTGTACGCGACTAGCGCGGTTACAACCTGCCCAGCGGCGAACTGTTGGGGCGCTATGGGCGTTGGGCTGCCGAATGCGCCAGATGTTGGTCTGCAGGCAAGTGCGACGATGGCGACTGGCGACGGAAGGTTTGGCGAGCTGAGAGTGGCGACGTATGGGCGGGGAATCTGGCAGATCCCGCTGCTGACGGCCCACGGGCCCGCCGCTCCTGTGATGACGCTGAACCCTGCCAGTCTGACCTTTACTGCACAGCAGGTTGGAACAGCGAGCGCGGCGCAGACAATTACAATTACAAATTCGGGCAATGCGACGCTGACGGTATCCCTGGTTACGGTCTCGGGCGACTTCAGCGAGACGGATAACTGTGCGAGTGGAAGCATCGCTCCGAACGCGAGCTGTTCGGTAAGCATCATCTTTTTGCCAAGCGCCACGGGGCCGCGCACTGGAACATTGACGGTGTACGGCAATGTGGCCGGCGGTCAGGCGATGGCGCAGCTGGACGGCACCGGTACGGCTCCCGGCGCCGTTGTATTGAATCCGGTATCGGTTACATATCCGGCGACTCTGGTCGGCGCAACAAGTGCGGCGCAGAACATTACCGTCTCGAACACAGGTGGAAGCGCCGTTGCCTTGCAGGCACCGATGGTAACTGGAGAATTCAGCATTACGGCGAATACCTGTAGCGCAACGCTAGCCCCGAATACCGGTTGCACAGTGAGCGTTGCGTTCGCGCCTGCTGCTGCCGGCTCACGCGCTGGGTCGTTCAGCATCACGGACAGCGCAGGAACGCAGACAGCGGCGCTGAACGGGGTAGGGCAGGCGCCGGCTACGGATTCGCTTGCGCCTCTGAATGTGAGCTTTTCGGCGCAGCAATTGAATACGGTAAGCGCCGCGCAGACTGTGACGTTAACGAACTCCGGCGACGTAGCACTGACATTGATTGCTGCGCAGGTGAACGGCGACTTTACCGTTGTGAACGGATGCGGCGCGTCGTTGGCTGGACACTCCAGCTGCGCATTGCAGGTGTCGTTTGTGCCAACAGCGCTGGGCCCACGCACGGGCGCGCTGATAGTCAGCAACCAACTCCGCAGCCAGACCTTGAATTTGATCGGGACTGGGACTGCGCCTCCAGATGCATCTTTGTCTCCCGTTTCGCCACTGAGCTTCGGCGCTATAGGTATAGGACAGGCAAGCGCAGCGCAGACGGTGACGCTGATCAACAACGGCGGGGTGTCGCTAACGATCGCAAGCATCGCAATAGCGGGAGATTTTGCGATTGGCGCGAATACGTGCGGGAGTTCTCTCGCCGTGGGAGCGGCCTGCACGATGCAGGTAGTGTTTGCGCCGACTACGGGCGGTGCGCGCATCGGTACGCTGGCGGTTGCGGACAATGCGACCGGCTCGCCACAGACGCTACAGCTTGTGGGGACCGGGATCGACTTTTCGCTGGCGGCAAGCGGCCCGACTACAGCCACGCTCTCCGCTGGTGCAAGCGCGACCTATGCACTTCTACTGAGTTCTGCGGCGGGCGTACCGGGCGCGGTCACCTTCACCTGTGGGCCACTGCCTCCGCACGCAACCTGTACCGTCAGCCCTTCCAACCCCGCGCTGGGTGGGACGACGTCGATCACCGTGACGATTGCAACCAGCGTCCTCGGTGCGAGGCTGGAGATGCCAGCCATTCGGCAGTTGATATGGTTTGCACTACTGCTTCCGGTGGGGATAGCTCGTCGCGTGCGGTATTCGCGGACAATGCGCATTGCTGGGGCGGCGACGATGCTGAGCGCGGCAATCTGTGTATGCAGCGCGCTGGCCGGGTGCAGCGCGTCACGCATCATCCCGGCGACTTCAATCGGCGGCGGGACGGCCGCGGCGCCGACCCCGAGTGGAAACTATAACCTGACGGTGACAGGCATGAGTGCTGGCTTGTCACGTAGCGTTGGGCTTACGCTGGTGGTGCAGTAATCCAAGCACTTGCCGGTTCCATTAGAATTCCTTTTTGGTAGCGATGATCCGAGTATTCCAGAGTGGCTCATGTCGATGGATCGCGGCTAGTGCGGCCACGCTTGGTTTGATGTTCGTCAGCGCATGCGGATCGACAAGATGGAATTCGACAGGCGTAAATAAGCCCGCAGTCGACGTTTATCTGGCCGGTTTTGAGCAAGGGAGCGGCAATTCCCTGGCTATGTATTGGAAGAATGGTGTTAGGACGCTACTGACCGATTCGACCCATGCTTCCATCGCGTCGGGCATAGCAGTCTCCGGAAGCGACGTGTATGTCGTTGGCAACGATGTACCACCGGGCCAGCGCCAGATGGCGACGCTTTGGAAGAACGGGGTTGCTACGGCACTGACTCACGGGGCCATCTCTGGGTACGCCAGCGGCATATCCATTTCAGGATCGGATGTATACGTGTCAGGCGGTGAGTTTGATGTTGATGCATTAGGTAATATGTTTTTCGTCGCTGAATACTGGAAGAACGGCGTGCCGACCGTCCTGAGCAATATGACCGCAGGAGCTGGGACGAATGCGATCTTTGTATCGGGAACGGACGTATATGTCGCCGGCTATCAGTATGTAACAACTCAGACCGGGCCGACTACCTTCACCACCAATCCAGTTGCCATGTACTGGAAGAACGGTGTGCCTGTACAGCTTACAGATGGATTAAACGCCGCGATTGCCTATTCCATTTTTGTCTCCGGTCCTAATGTTTATGTGAGCGGCTACAACTGCCTTGCGGCGGTGCCCAACTGTGGGCGGGCAGCCTATTGGGTTGACGGAACACTGATTCAGTTGCCGACAATCAATCAAAGTGCCGCGGCTTCGATTACAGCTTCCGGAGGCAACGTCTATGTAGCAGACACAGAGGTGTCCCCAACGCTGGGCGAGCTTGCCATGCTGTGGACCAACGGGGTTCCGCAGACTCTAAGTGTGACCAACAATGCTGCATCCAATGCTGTGGCTGTGTCGGGTGGCGATGTCTATGTAGCCGGCGCGTATGGGAGTTACGCGACATATTTCAAGAACGGCGGTGTGGAAACGGTGCAGAGCGACGCGAACACGGACGCGTCGGCTTTTGCGATTGCGGTGGTACCTCAATGACGGCCATCTGAGGATATAAGCGAGCCACGAAGGGATGGCGATCAAGATGAAGATTGAGACGGAAGAGTTTCTGGTCCGCGAGGGGGAAAAGGTCAGGCTGAAGAAGCGGCCCACGCGATGTGTCATTTGCAAATCCAAAGATGAATACAAAGACGTGCTGGCCATGCACGTGAAGCAGCTGGATGAGCTGCATCAACTTCTTTACGGCGCCGATCAATATGCGCTGCTGGTGATCTTCCAGGGAATGGATGCTGCCGGTAAAGATGGCGCAATCCGGCATGTGATGAGCGGTGTGAATCCACAAGGCTGCGAGGTCACTAGCTTCAAGCAGCCCAGCGCGGAGGAACTGGAGCACGATTTTCTTTGGCGTGCCGAAGCGAAGTTGCCGGGGCGGGGCAGAATCGGCATCTTCAACCGCAGCTATTACGAAGAGGTGCTGGTGACGCGGGTGCACCCTGAGCTTATTGCTCATGAAGGGTTGGCGGCGAAGGGCAAGGAGTTCTGGCGAGAGCGCTACCACTCAATCGTGGAGTTGGAGAAGCATCTGCACCGCAACAACACGCACATCATCAAGGTATTTCTGCACCTCTCAAAAGAGGAGCAAAAGCAGCGCTTTCTGGCCCGGATCGACGATCCGGCAAAGAACTGGAAGTTTTCCCAGGCGGACATCCATGAGCGCAAGTACTGGAAGGATTACCAGCGTGCGTTTGAGGAATGTCTAGAGGCAACCAGCACGGAGCATGCACCCTGGTATGCCGTGCCGGCAGACGACAAAGAGAGCGCCCGGCTGATCGTGTCGCAGATTGTAGTGGATGCGCTGAAGGCGATGAAGATGGAGTATCCCAGAGCGACGGCTGAAAAGAAGAGAGAACTGGCTGCTGTCCGCAAAGAACTGGACAAGCAATAGCCGCGGCACCGGGCCCGAAGGCGGCTATTTTTTGTGCGAAGCGCCGTTCTTGTGCGAGCCGTTACCGCCGGCCTTGCGAATGCGCTTCAGCATCTGTGCCAGCGTAGTCTCGTTCATTGCATCCATGCCGTCCGCGCGCACGCGCTTCATCAGCCCGGTAATGGCGGGGTCGGCCACCGCCAGCCAATCGCCCTCTGTGGCGACGTAGACATCGCCAAGACCGATCTGCTTGGGAGCCAGCTTCAGCCGCGCTCCGCCGTGCGGCCCCTTGCGCTGCTCAATCAGGCCCTGCTTCTGCAGCAGCAGGAAGCAACGGCGCACCATGACGGCGCTCTCTTTCAAGCTTCCGGCGATCTCCGCCGAGGTGTGCATCGTGCCCGGTTCTGAGGCCAGAACCGTAAGGATTCTAAGACTTAACGCGAAACGACCGCTTTGTGCCATGCAGAGCAAACTACCACAGGCAGAGTTAAACGGACTACCGGAAAAGAAGGGCCAGCGAAATGGCCAGAAAGATATGTCGTGCGCCCGCTACAGTGAGAGGCAGATGCCGGGATGCGATAGCCTTAACCAGTGAAGATATTGTTGGTTGGAGACGTGTTTGGGTCGGCAGGACGCAAGATTGTGCGCGATCACCTGCCGCATGTGATGGAGTCGAACGCCGTCGACTTGCTGGTGATCAATGGCGAGAATGCAGCCGGCGGTTTCGGCCTCACGCCGTCGATTGCCGAAGAGCTGTTTGACCTGGGCGCGCACGTTATCACCACCGGCAATCACATCTGGGACAAGCGAGAGATATTCGAGTACATGACTGTGCCGGCGGACTCGCACGAGCGTGGGCGCCGGGTGCTGCGGCCTGCAAACTACGCGGTGAACACGCCAGGCTTCGGCGTTTACGAGGGCGCGCTGCCGACGGGGCAGGCGTATGCAGTAATCAATCTTCAGGGACGCGTCTTTATGTCCAGCTGCGACGATCCTTTCCGCAAGTCAGATGAGCTGCTGGCGAATATTTCCGCGAAGGTGATTTTGATTGACATCCACGGCGAGGCATCCAGCGAAAAGATGGCGCTGGGCTGGTATCTCGATGGGCGAGTGACGGCGGTGCTGGGCACACACACGCACGTTCCCACTGCGGACGAACGGCTGCTGAAGCATGGGACGGCGTATCAGACGGATGTAGGCATGAGCGGGCCGTTCGATTCAGTGATTGGGGTTGAGACGGAGATGATCGTACAGCGCTTCCTGACCGGGATGCCGGGCAAGTTCGAGGCCGCCAAGGGCGATCCCCGCATGTGCGCCACACTGATCGAGTGCGACGGCGCCACAGGTCGCGCGACGGGTGTGAAGCGGATGATGCTGGGCGAATAGCTTCGCCGGAGTGCCTTCAGCTTCCCCCCAGCATCTATTGGCATGGAGCTGACCGTGGCGCTGTTCTTACAACTCGCAAATCTGGCCGAAGAGACGGCGCACACCAGCAGCCGCCTCAAGAAGCGGGCGGCCATTGCGGAGGCTTTGCGGGAAGCGCACGAGGCCGCACCGGATGCAGACGATTCAGGATTACTGGCGCTGTATCTCACCGGCGCGCCATTTGCGGAGGCCGATCCGCGCAAACTGAATACCGGCGGCGCGCTGCTGTCAAAAGCCGTGCTGGCAGTCTCAGGTGCAACCGATGCGGCGCTGACTGTGGCCTATCGCAGGCATGGCGACCTCGGGGCAGCGGCATTCGACCTGCTGACGGCAAAGGAACAGGAAACAGGGAATAGCGAACAGGCACCGGCTGCGAAGACGCCGCTCACGCTCGCGGATGTTGCTGAGACATTCGCTGCCATGGCCGCAGCGCGGACAACTGCTATACGAGCTGCGTTGGTTACGGGATTATTGCGACGCGCCTCGGCATTGGAAGCAAAGTACCTGCTGAAGCTGATGTTTGGAGACATGCGGATCGGGGTGAAGCAGTCGCTGGTGGAAGAAGCGATTGCGGTAGCGGCCTCAATGCCTGAGCGTACGGTTGCAGAAGAGCCTGCCGTGACGCCGCAGACGGTCACGGTGCAACAGGTGCGCCATGCCGTAATGCTGGAGGCAGACCTTGCAGGCGCGGTGCGGCGGGCATTTGCAGGAACACTCGCCGAGGCTCGGATGCGGCTCTTTCATCCGCTCGGCTTTATGCTCGCCTCGCCGGTTGAGTCAGCGGAAGAGGCGGCGGAACGGTTCAGCGAAGCAGGGAAAGAAGCCGGAACAGGTGGGGAGATCAGCGAAGAAAAGACTTCGCCTGTCGAAGCCTTGCTGGAAGACAAGTACGACGGCATGCGCGCGCAGCTGCATTGTGGCGATCCGGCGCAGCCTAGGCGCGTAGCACTTTACTCTCGCAACAGAGAAGACGTGACAGAGAGCTTCCCGGAGCTGGCTGAGGCCTTCGCGCATGTCGATCCGGCGCTGGCCGGAGGGCTGATTCTGGATGGCGAGATTCTCGGCTGGGATTACGGGACAGGGAAGGAAGATGAGTCTGCGCATGCGCTGCCTTTCGCCGTGCTGGGCCAGCGCATCGGTCGCAAGCGGGTGGAGAACGAATGGCGCGCAAAGGTTCCGGTGGTCTTCATGGCGTTCGATCTGATGTGCGAGCAAGGTGAGCTGACGCTCCATCTGCCCCTGCGCGAGCGGCGCAATCGGCTGGAGGCCATTGTTGAGAGGTTACGTGCGTACACTGCTGCTCCTCTGGAGGTGGATCCACGCGCCAATGATGCGCAGGGGGGCCTCTTCGCGCTCGCAGAGGATACAGCGCAGCTGCCTCCGTTGCCCCGTCTGCTTCTTTCGCCTTCGCGGCTGGTGGAGAGCGCCGAGGACATCGACCGTGCGTACGCTGCCGCGCGCGCGAGATCGAACGAGGGCGTCATGATCAAGGCCGTCGACTCGATGTACCAGCCGGGCCGCCGCGGGTTGGCCTGGGTGAAGCTGAAACGCGAACTGGCGACGCTGGACGTTGTGATCACGGGAGCGGAGTATGGCCACGGGAAACGCGCCGGGCTGCTGAGCGATTACACCTTTGCGGTGCGCGGGCCGGACTATGCGCGTACTGGTGAGCTGCTGAACGTCGGCAAGGCTTACTCCGGCGTGACCGATGCAGAGATCGCGGAGCTGACGACCTTCCTGAAGGAGCACACGTTGGAAGACATGGGCCACTTCCGCACAGTCGAGCCGCTGACCGTCATGGAGGTCGCGTTCAACAACATCATGCGCAGCGGACGGCATTCCTCAGGTTTCGCGCTGCGCTTTCCGCGAATACTGAGGCTGCGGCCGGACAAGCCGGTTGCGGAGATTGACACGGTGGAGCGGGTCGAGGAAATCTATGAATCCCAGGTCGACAAGCCGCCATCGCAGCCGGAAAAGCCGGCTAAGGAATAGTCTCCTCAGCGCATCGCTGCAGCCGTGATGTTGACGCTGACGGAGAGCTGCTGATCGCCGGAGGCGGCCTGCATGGGTGGTGCAGGTGCAGCGGCTATTCCCGCGGAAAGAGCCATTCGCATCATGGGTCTTGGCTGAAACACTCCATTGTCCACATTAATGTCGCGGACGGAGACGACATGCATACCTGCTGCGCGGGCAATTGCGTCCGCCTGGGCGACCGCTGTCTTCGTCGCATCTTCGGAGAGCTTCCGCCGCGCATCGGCAATCTCCTGCTCGGTCGGTGTGAAGGTCGTGCCTTCAATCTCATTTGCGCCGTTAGTCAGCACGCCGGCTAGGATGTCCGCCGCCTTATCCGGCGTGGTGCGGAAGCTGACTTGCTCGCTGCCGTTATAGCCGACGGTCTTGTCCGGGCCATTTTTCTGCGAGCGCATGTCGGGCGAAAAGTTGATGTTGGCCGTGATTAGCCGATCGACTTTCTGAGACTTAAGGTAGGCGAGCAGGCCATTGGATTGCGTGGCAAGCGCGCGCTGCACATCGGACAAATTTGCACCTGCCGCGTTCACCGCGACCGAAACGTCCACAACGGTATTCGGGATGCGTACCTCACTGGTGGCCCGCGTGGTGATAAGCGTAGCGCAGGTAACAGGAGCAGTAGCACAAGGGTCGGGCTGCGTCTGCGCCGATACTGCCGTTGCCAGGCCTGCGGCTGTAACTCCGCCCAATATCGTTGTCATCCATCGAGCTGTTCTCGGTTTCGTACGCATCGCATCCCTCGTATCGTGAAAGTGAACTTGCAGTGCCAACCGCATACCACCCTACAATAGACACTCAGGCGTTGGACGTTGTTGCGCGGTATTTTGCTCAACCCTTTACGGAGACGGCATGGAATACAGGACTCTCGGCAGGACAGGCTTCAAAGTGCCGGAGCTTTGCTTCGGCTGCGGTACCTTCGGCGGCAAGAACGAGTTCTTCGATGCGTGGGGCGCGACCGAAGACCTGGCCGAGGCGCAGAAAATGGTGGATATCTGTATGGAGGCTGGCCTCAACTTCTTCGACACCGCCGACGTCTACTCCAGCGGCCGGAGCGAAACGGTGCTGGGCAAGGCCATCGCGCACCTCAAGCGCGAGGAAGTACTGATCTCGACCAAGGCCACCTTCCGCCTCGGCGATGGCGCGAACGACGTCGGCTCCTCGCGCTGGCATCTGTTTCGATCGCTGGATGGCTCGCTGAAGCGCCTGAACACGGATTACGTCGACATCTACCATATGCACGAGGTCGATTCGCTAACGCCAATCGAGGAAACCCTGGAAACATTGGACGGCTTCGTGCGTGCGGGCAAAGTGCGCTACATCGCCTGCTCCAACTATTCCGGGTGGCACCTGATGAAGGCGCTGAGCGTTAGTGAGCAATATGGCTGGAGCCGTTTTATGGCGCATCAGGTGTACTACTCGCTCGTTGGACGGGACTATGAGTGGGAGCTGATGCCGCTGGGCCTAGACCAGGGCGTGGGCGCGCTCATCTGGTCCCCGCTGGGCTGGGGCAGGCTGACGGGCAAGATCAGGCGGGGTAGTGGGATCCCTGCGGTGAGCCGGGTAAATTCAAAGGTTGCGATGGATGCAGCTCCACAGATCTCAGACGAGTATCTATACAAGGTGGTCGATGCGCTGGATGCTGTCGCCGCTGAGACGGGGAAGACCGTCCCGCAGATAGCTCTCAACTGGCTGTTGCGTCGGCCCACGGTCTCGAGCGTCATCTTTGGCGCGCGCAATGAGCAGCAACTGCGGCAGAATCTGGCCTCAGTGGGGTGGTCGCTCACTTCGGAACAGGTCGCAAAGCTGGATGCAGCCAGCGAGGTGCCGCGCGCATGGCCGTACTGGCACCAGCATCAGTTTCCGGAGCGTAATCCACCGATCATTTAGGCCGATGTATAGGTCAGGCCGCGCACGGCATCTAATTCCGTTGCTGCACCGCGCCGGTCTTTGGCGCAGGTTTTCAGCTTGCGACGGCGGCACATAGTGAGAAGATGGAGTGCGGCGAGCTGGCCGTATCTTGAGTAGTTCTGAGGACAGGATGACACGCCGTTTTTTTGCATCGATAGTTTTGTTCGCCGGGCTTCTGACAACAAACAAGGCGCATGCGCAGGCGGTCCCCACCGCAACGCGTGGCGTGCATCTCTCCGCGTTTGGCGGGGTCGCGGGCGTATACACCGGTGTTGCCGACGGACGAAATGCCTCAATCGTCCTCGGGGGAGACATTGCGTTCTCGGTTTTCCATGGAACGCGTCCGTCCGTAGAGGTGTGTGGACTCTTTCCAATCGACAGCGGATCCGTATTGGATCAGCGAAGCATCTTATTTGGCCCGCGCGTGGCGTTCCTGCCCCAGCGACGCTTTCATCCCTATGGCGACTTCCTCTTTGGGCGCGGGGAAATCAATTATCTCCACGGTGGTTACATCTTTGGGCCGTTTCTGTATGTGCAAACCACTACCAATGTTTTTTCCCCGGGTTTTGGTCTGGACTATGACCTGACTCCACAGATCTCCCTGAAAGTCGATGGCCAATATCAGCACTGGGGGTATACGCCCACTTCCTCGGGCAGTGCGTGGAGCAAGGTCGGAACCGTTGGCGTGGTATACCGCTTTAATTTCGGTTCGCGCCGCCTGCCATAGTGGTTTACAGTACGGGACTGCCTACAGATTGAACAGCTCGCGCAGCCGCTTGGTCTGGGCGCGGCTGACTGGTATCTCTGTCTTTTTAGGGTCATCCATACGCAGCTGGTAGCTGGATTTGAACCAGGGAACCACCTCGCGGATGTGCTGAATGTTGACGACGAACGAGCGATGCGCGCGCCAGAAAGCCTCAGGATCGAGCTGGTCAGTCAACTCCTCGAGGGTACGGCAGTTGGACTCGCCCTCTACTCCGCGCGTCGTCACCGTAATCGTCCCGCCCTCGATGGAGGCAAAGCATATTTCTTTCTGATCTACGAGCAGCAGGCGGCCAGCCGCACGCAGCACTACCTTACCGGAGTTGGACTTCGCCGGTGTGGTCCGTTCTTCCACCAGCTTCAAGAGGGCATCCAGTTTGGCTTCGCCGGAGGAGTCGTTTGCTGTGCCTGCGAGGCGCGCGCGGACCTTGTCCAGTGTCTTGAGGACGCGCTTCCGATCGAACGGTTTGAGCAGATAATCGACCGCATTGACCTCAAAAGCGCGGACAGCATACTGGTCGAAGGCGGTGGCAAAGACGACCTGAGGCGGATCGGTCTTGCGATCCAGCAATTTTTTGAGGACAGCGAAGCCGTCCAGGCCAGGCATCTGCACATCGAGGAAGACAACGTCCGGGCTGTGCTCGCGGATCAGCTCGACGGCCTCAATGCCGTTAGTGCCCTGAGCGACCACTTCGACGTCCCCGGCGGCCTGGAGCTGATAGAGAAGTTCCTGCCGCGCTAGCGGCTCATCATCGACGATGACAGCGGTAATTGCCACGAAAGCGATGCTATCGCATTTGCTGCTTCAGTTGCTGTCGCTGTATATACGCAGCCGAGCCGGAGCAGCATCCTCAGCAATGTCGTGCCCGCATTGCTGGCAGTAGGCATCGGTAATCTGGACGCCGCGGAAGCATTGTCCGCAGACCGGCGCAAGCTGAAAGCGGCACTGCGGGCAGAAGTGGGTGCCGGCAGTCAGCTCCGTGGAGCAGTTGGGGCAGCGCACCATCACTGGCTGCCGCACCAGAAAGTAGACGACGCCGCCAATGCCGCCGGGCATCACCGCAACAATCAGCATCCAGAGCGCCACCGGCATGCCGCGCCGCCTAACGTCACGGCTTACGTAACCCAGCATCAGGATGTAACTGGCCAGGGCAGTCACCATGGTGTAGATGAAGATCCAGTGGGACGTCATCCAGCCCGGCCGGCGATACCTGGGCGGAGGAAGATGCTGGTTGAAGTAAATCAACGCGCCGATGGAAACCACTGCGGCCAGTAACACTGACCAGAGCGGAATCATCTTGAGGCCATTGTGGTCACGATGCTTCGCGCCGGTGACGTCGCCTGGTCGCGCGCCATCGTTTGGCGCGGCCCCGGATTGGTTCCATCCGCTCATCGTGCCCGGTCACTCTCGTGGCTGCGTATATGGCGTACCCACACTGCTACCACCAGGATGAGCGTCAGAGGCACAAACCACAGTAGCGCCACCAGAAGATGGTTCGTAGTGTCCGAGCTGGCCAGCGAGGCCACGTCTTGTATCGCCTCAGCGGCATCGGTGCTCTGATACATGCCGCTCCACACCGCAAATATCGCGAGCGTAAGCACTACACTGCACAGCGCCAGCGGCAGCAGAAGGCTGCGCACATAGGTGCGGCGTGCCTTCATAGCATTTGCACGATGCCGCACTACTCGGTGAGTGCGGTTCACCATGCTGGCGGATGCAGTTGCGTTCATGGTCAGTCCGTGGCGCTCAGCCATTTCGGGGGTAAACTGCGGGTTCCAGGAACTCATCGTGCCTCCGCAGCGCGGCAGGCCCGCATGTGCTCAATTTGCGGCTTCAAAGCCGCCAGCCCGCGATAGAGACGGGATTTAACTGTGGAGAGCGGCGCCCGTGTGACGCCTGCAATCTCCTCCAGCGACAGCTCCTCATGGAAGCGAAGCACCAGCACTTCACGATAGCTGGGCTCCAAGGTCAGCAGCACCTCGGCCACCTCGGCGCGGTCTTCGCTCAACTGGAACTCTTCATGTGGCGAAGGGCCGTCGGTGGCGATCTCAAAGGCGCGCCCGTCTTCGGTCACCTCGCTCATCTCATCCAGCGATGCCATCGTCCGCTTCCGCGAGAGATCGATCACCAGGTTGCGCGCGATGGTGAACAGCCATGTGTCGAAGCGCGCCTTGCCGTTGTACTGGCTGCCGCGCAGCAGCACCCGCATCCAGGTCTCCTGGAAGAGGTCTTCGGCTACTTCGCGCTTGCCAGTCAAAAACAGCAAGTAACGCAGCAGCCGGTGCTGGTAAATCTCGATGAGGTGGTCGAGGAGTTCAGGATCCTGGTTCTTCAGGCCACGGGCGATGGCGGCGTTCTCGCGAGCTGTGATCTCCGCCTGCTCTGCTGTGATGGCTGCCGCCGCGCCCCGCATACGAGTAGAGACGCCACTCCGCCCGGAAAAGTCTCGGTCGGCAGGAGCTATTTCCTGTTTGTCTCGTGCCGGCCACAATGCCATCCGCAGGCCCCTCCAAGGGGAAGTTCGCGCCCAAAATGCTGAGGGGAACTTGTCCACGGAGCATTGTAGGTGGATTTTGCAGCTTTTGGCCAGAGGATTCAGCAAAGTACACTCACACTATGGAAGTCCTTTACGGCCTGCACCCGGTTGAGGAGGCGGTGCGCTCCGCCGGCCGCCGGTTGGACCGCGTAATGCTGGCCCGCGACCGGAAAGATGACAAGCTGGAGAAGATCGCCCGCCTCTGCCGCGAAACCGGCGTCCGCCTCACCCTGGAGCCGCGCGAGCAGCTTACCCGCGCCGCCCGCACCGACGCCCACCAGGGGGCCGTAGCCCTCGTCCGCGAGCGCAGTTTTCTTTCCATCGAGGACCTGCTCGCCGACCTTGCCCGCGACCGCTCGTCTAACTCTCGTTTGGACTCTGGAGCCAGCTCGCACCACTTTTACCTCGCGCTCGACGGCGTTGAAGACCCGCATAACCTCGGCGCGCTGCTACGCACGGCCGACGGCGCCGGTGTCGACGGCGTTATCCTGCCTGAGCGCAGGACAGCCCCGGTCTCTGCAACAGTCGCCAAAACTTCTGCAGGCGCCAGTGAGCATGTGCGCATCGCCCGTGTCACCAATCTGGTGCGCACACTGGAGCAAATGAAGCAGGCCAATGTCTGGGTAGTTGGCCTGGACGAGCGCGGCAAACCCGACTACGCCGACTTCGACTTCCGCACCGACTGCGTCCTGGTGCTTGGCCGCGAGGGCGCGGGCCTGCACGATCTGGTAAAGCGCACCTGCGACCACTTGCTGCGCATCCCTATGGCGGGCCAGGTCTCGTCTCTCAATGTCTCGGTTGCCGGAGCGGTCGTGATGTATGAGGCGATACGTCAGCGCCGCAGTCTTTCACCAGCCGTGGCGCACACCGTCAAGCCTGCCAAACCGCGCAAAGGTCTTGGCTCGTGATCTTCGGGACAACATCGGGTGGCCCATCCTTTCGTAGTCTCACCGCGAAAGGGCGGGTTGCCTTCCAGCTCTGCCTGCTCGCTTCTGCGCTTCTCCGTGCCAACGCCCAATCTGCGCCACAACCTGGTCCGCCAACTCCTTCTCCCGGCAGCACCGTCATCTTCTCGCGCGACGAGACAACCGCGCCGGATGCATCGCCACAATCCGCGCAGCCGAGTCCTGTATTCACGACGCCGTCCCAGTTCGCCCTACCTGCGCCGGCATCCATCAGCCTCGGCCCCGGCGATCCTGACCCGCTCAACATTACCTACGCTGAGCGCACGTCCCTTTTCTTCACTGCCTACGATCTTGATCTGCATCTCGCGCCCGCCAGGGCGGGCATCTCGGCGCGCGCCGCAGTCACAGTGCGCAACGACGGTACTGCGCCGCTCACTCGCATCGTGCTGCAGATCTCCTCAACCCTGCACTGGGAGGCAATCTCGCTGAGCGCGGGGACCTCTGCTACCCCCGTGCGCATGCATTACATCTCGCGACTGGTCGACACCGACGCTGACCATACCGGCTCCATGTCTGAGGCTGTTGTAGATTTGCCTGCGCCGCTTGCGCCCGGTGCCTCTCTCTCGATGATTACGCTCTATTCCGGCGCGGTCCCTCAATCGGCGAACCGCCTTACCCGGATCGGCGCTCCGGCACTGCGGGCTGCAGCGCAGGACTGGGACGCCATCGCACCCACTGACCCAACCGCCGACATCCAGACCGGAACTGCCTTGCGCGGCTTCGGCAATGTGCTGTGGTATCCAGTCTCAGCGCCACCGGTCTTTCTTGGCGATGCCGCAAAGCTCTTTGATCTGGTTGGCCGCACCAAGCTTCACGAGTCCGCTGCGACCCTGCGCGCGCGTCTCGCGATCGAGTACAACGGCGAACCTCCGGACGCTGCTTACCTCTGCGGTCGCCGCACACAGTTGACCGCCCACAGCGACGACCCCGACGTTCCGGTTGCCGACGCGCCCGGGATCGCCACCGCCATCTTTGACGCCCAGCCCCTCGGCTTCCGCACGCCAAGCCTCTTCATCACCGCCGCCGCGCCGCATCTGGTGGATGACTCTCATCTGGCCATCATCACTGGACGCGAGTCCGCCATTGCCCCCTTGGCCTCGGCCGCCGCTCAGGTTGAGCCATTGCTGGCCAGTTGGCTCGGCCCGGAGCCGGAGCAGCCGCTCACCCTACTCGACCACGCAGGGGATCCCTTTTCGGACGATGCGCTGCTGGTCTATTCGCTCAGCGGGTCCAACGATCCGACCGCCACTGCTGGCCTGAAGGATCCGCTTACACTCGTTCCTCTCATGGCCCCGGCCTGGATACATTCCGCGCATCCCTGGATTGACCAGGGTCTCCCTGAGTTTATGTCCCTCCTTTGGACGGAGCACATTAGGGGCCGCCCAGCAGCACTCGCCGCGCTGCAGGAATCGGACCGCGCACTTGCTCTCGTCGAGCCGGACTTCAGCGATCCCAACCATGCGCCCAGTCCTGCAGGTGCATCACTTGCGAATGCCTCGGGTGACGTCTTCTATCGGAACAAGGCAGCTGCCGTCTGGTGGATGCTGCGCGCGATCGCCGGCGACGACATGCTCAAACAGGCCATCCAGACCTATCGCAAGGACCCGAGACTCGATGCCGATCCACAAGGCTTCGAGCATGTTCTGGAAACTGCCTCGCACATGGACCTCGCATGGTTCTTCCGCGACTGGGTCTATAACGATCGCGGCCTGCCCGACCTGCGCATTGCCAACGTTACCCCGAGCCAGCTGCAGCGAAACGGCTCTGCTGCCGGATGGCTGGTTGCCGTAGAGGTGCACAACGACGGCGGCGCCGAGGCCCAGGTCCCGATCACCGTTCGTTCCGCTGATGCCACAGAGACCCACCAGCTTCGCGTGCCGGCCCACGCCAGCGCATCGGTGCGCGTCCCCTTCGCCGGCCGTCCGGACCAGGTGCAGGTAAATGACGGCACGGTGCCGGAGACGCAAACCACCGTCCATACGCGCGAACTCGTGATGCCAGCGAAATAAGCCATACCGCGCGTAATTCCAGCTTCGTAACCGAAATATCGATGCCGCCCGTAACCGCCCCGTTACATGCTGCTAACGGGGCATGCTCCCCATGCCAAGGTGGCATGTCGTCAAAACGGCGCGGGTGGTGAAATCAATCTCGGATCGGATAGTACCCCTCTCCCAAGGTCTGGTCCATTCCCGCAGTTGTTTTACCCCTCATAAAACCCGCAATACCAGGAGCAGGAGGAGCGTGGCGAAAGCCGGGCCCTCCGCTCCGCCCTTCCAGGACACCTCTATGGTGGGCCTTCTGCATCGCCTGCGTCCGATTGACCTTGGTTACCGCAAGAGTTTGCGGCAATCCTAACGATGGCAGACGACACGCTCCTTGTTATCGAGAGGCTAGACGCGAAGGCGGTTTGTCCGCCGTGAGGCCGCGAAACCAATTACGAGCATGATCAATGCAAGGCCCGCATGTCCCCATGCGTCGTACATGTTGTTCGAGATGAGTCCCAATATTGTTCCGTTGCCGACTACGAAACCCATGATTGCCATCGCTGCATAAAACGCTCCAAAGATGCGGAACCACCACGTTGTAAGCGTCTCGCTAAACATCGCCGCGACCAAAAAGAATGTCCCGGAGGCAATATGTAAGAGATTGTGGGCGGTATTCACCATAAAGATGCCGAGGTACATATCGTCCTTGATCACTCCGGGAATGAAGCCAAGAAGTCCTCCCAGCAAGAAGAGGCCACCCATCGCAACTCCGAGTCGACGAATCATTTTGTGCAAACCTCAGGTGTTTCGTGACAGTTATTCGCTTCGGCTCGGGCCTATTGGGCTCCAGCCGCGTGTGCCTGCAAAAGATTGAAATGAACACCAGTGAGGTGCTCAGATAGACTCCACAGACGCCCGGCTGCGACCGTATCCAAAGCGCTGGATGGCATTTTTCCTAGCGTCGGATACCCGCGCTTTGGCCACTTTTCGCCGACGACATATTCATCGCTGCAGGCCGACGGTTCGGTTGCCTGATAGAGCGCAGGCAGCGCACCTCTTTCCACAGGAAGGGCGAGAATCTTTTGTGCAAACTGCAGCAATCTTTCGGTGGCGGTTGGCCTGCGGCCCCAGTCGGATTCTTTGTCTCGCAAGAGATTGCTCGTCGTAACACCTGGGTTTGTTGTTAGGCTGTTTATGCCGATGGCGGCTTTGCGGCAGCGCCGGTCGAGCTCCATCGCGAAGAGCAAATTTGCAAGCTTTGACTGGGCATACGCGGCGATAAAGCCGTATTTGTATTCGCTCTGCAAATCTTCAAAATTGATTTTGCCGTTGGAGGCAACGTCGCTTGAAACGCTCACGACCCGTGAAGCGGTCTTCATCAGGGCCGGCAACAGCAGCCCCGTTAGCGCGAAATGCGACAGGTAATTGATTTGGAAATTGGCCTCAAAGCCGTCCAGTGTGACTCGGCGCGGACCGCCTGAAACGGCGGCATTGTTGACCAAAATATCCAGCTTAGGAAACTTCTCCAGGAACATTGACGAGAAGATTTTTACGGAAGCCAGGTCGGCAAGATCGAGTTGATGGGCTTCGACCTGGACACCCGGGTGTCGAACCTCAATCGCTTGTGCGGCTGTTTGCGTCCGATGCAGGTTGCGAGAGGCCATGATGACTTGCGCTCCGTGCGAGGCAAGTTGCCGCGAGATTTCAAGGCCAACTCCACTGCTGGCCCCGGTGACGATCGCAGTCGCGTCACGGAGATTAGGGATGTTGATATCCGTCCAGTGTGGCTTCATGTTTTTGACCCTGTCTATGTCAGTTGTCTGACTTATTTGAGGTTGAGAGCTTCCTTAGATTGAAGGAACATGTAGTTCTAAGACCTAAAGACTGCGGATCCATTCTCGGAGCCGGCGCGTCTCCGTAACCACCAGATCTGCATCACCAAGGCTGTGAGCCAGTACACCGACGCCTTGCAGGCCCGCTAATAAATGTATGGCGAGACTGTGGGCATCAGTGTTTCTTCCGAGAAGAGAAAATTGTTCTTGGATCCAGAGCAAATGCTGCTTGAGGAGTTCAGATGCCTTCCTGGCGAGAGGTCCGCGCGCTTTACTGAGCTCCGAACAGAGCGTGCCGATAGAGCAGCCGCCACGTGCGAGCGCCTCTTTGTTGTCGAGCACTGAATCTACAAACGCGCAGAGACGGTCTGCGGGCGAAGACGATTGCTCCCACGAATCGTGCGCGCGGTGGATGTAGGAAAGGCGGGCATCAATGACGGCCTCCCCGAGCGCCTCTTTGGTTTTGAAGTAGTAATAGACATTTCCGAGCGGCACGCCAGCCGCTTTCGCGATATCGGCAAGGCTAGTCTGGGCAAAACCTTGTTGATAGGTCGCCTTTTGAGCAGCGCGGATCAATTTTTCCCGGCTGTCATGTTTTACGGACGCCATCGCGCAATCCTTGAAATGTTGACTCAACTATTGAGTCGCGATAAAGTCAGACAACTGACTGATGGTTGCATGGGCCGAGAGGCCTGTCAACTTCAACGCTGAAAAGACCCGATACAGCAGGGCGCGATTGCCGCGCAGTGGAAGGTGAAGTTGTTGGTGTGCTTTCACTCAATTCGTCGAGTTTCACCACGCTATCTGCGGTCGCGAATTGTTAGAGCGTTTGGTGGAGCGTGTATCTCTTTCATGGCGACCTTCGCCCATGCCGCGGGGCTCAATTTCATTGAGATTCCCGCCGATGGTGAGGGGCCTGCGATAAAAGGGGCGATTTGGTATCCATGCTCGGCTTCGCCTAGCGACTTCGTTGTGGACGATTGGACGATACGTGCAGTAAGGGTCTGTCCGGTTAGCGGCAAAAAGTTGCCGCTGGTCATTATCTCCCACGGCAATGGCGGCTCCATGGTGGTGCATCACGATACGGCTGAAACGCTCGCCGACGCCGGATTCGTCGTGGCCGCGATCGATCATCCCGGTGACTCCATCTCCGATCTCAGTCGCGTGGCTGATCTTTCGGTTCATATCGAACGGCCCACCGACATCAAGCGCCTAATCGACTTCATGCTC
>Ga0105238_10001739_pt1 | contig 21895 bp, 21 predicted proteins | sample KBSC34metaG_FD_81526 | JGI IMG/M metagenome (GOLD analysis project Ga0105238, IMG submission 81526) | Corn rhizosphere microbial communities from Kellogg Biological Station, Michigan, USA - KBS C3-4 metaG | ecosystem: Host-associated > Plants > Roots > Rhizosphere > Soil | place: Michigan, USA...
AACGAGTTCGTGCAGCGGATGGTGGAGCGCGGCTATACCCAGCGGCAGGTCCGCCGGCTGGTCGACTGGTATATGCGTGTGAACAAGGCGGGTTGAGCGACGCCCGAACGGTGCCATGCCGATCTTCATCGACCGCCGCCTGAACCCGAAGGACAAGAGCCTGGGCAATCGCCAGCGCTTCCTCAGGCGCGCCCGCGAAGAGCTCAAGCGCAGCATCCGCGAGAAGGTCCGCACCGGCGGGATCGCCGAACTCGACCGCGAGCATGCCGTGCCGATGCCTCGCAAAGGCACCGGCGAACCGACCTTCGGCGGCGACAGGGAAAGCGGCCGGCGCCAGCACATCCTGCCCGGCAACAAGACGTTCAGTTCTGGTGACCTCATCCCCAAGCCGGGTGGCGGCGGCGGAGGCTATGGATCGGCGCCCGGCACCACCGAATCCGAAGACGACTTTCGCTTCGTGCTGTCGCGCGAGGAAGTGCTCGACCTTTTCTTCGAGGATCTCGAACTGCCCGATCTGGTCAAGCTCAATCTCAAGCAGATATTGAGCTTCAGGCCGAGACGAGCCGGCTTCACCGCAAGCGGAGCGCCGACCAACATCAATGTCGGACGCACGATGCGAAACAGCCACGGGCGGCGCATCGCGCTCAGGCGTCCCAAACAGGCAGAGCTCGACGCGATCGCCCGGCAGATTGCCGAACTTGAAGCAAAGCCGGCAAGCGCGGCAGTGCGCGAACGCATGGTAGCCCTGCGCGAGGCGCTGGACCGGCTCGAGCGCCGGCGCAAGCGAATTGCCTATGTCGATCCGGTCGACATCCGCTTCAATCGCTTCGATCCCCAGCCTGTGCCCAATGCGAACGCGGTCATGTTCTGCCTGATGGACGTCTCGGGATCGATGGGAGAGCGCGAGAAGGATCTGGCCAAACGCTTCTTTGTGCTGCTGCACCTCTTCCTGACACGGCGCTATGAACGCACCGACATAGTGTTCATTCGCCACACCCACGAAGCCAAGGAGGTGGACGAACATACATTCTTCTACCACACCGAAAGCGGCGGCACCGTCGTCTCCACCGCGCTTGAGGAAATGCACCGCATCATCGAGCAGCGCTATCCGGTCGCCGAATGGAACATCTACGCCGCCCAGGCCTCCGACGGCGACAACTTCGCCACCGACTCCGAGCGCTGCATACAACTGCTCGACCGCAAGCTCATGCGGCTTTGCCAATATTTCGCCTATGTGGAGATCATCGACGAGCGGGAAAGCCACATTTTCGGCTCGACCGAAAACGGGACATCGCTCTGGCGCGCCTACAACGCCGTCGACGGCAAATGGCCGAACTTCCAGATGAGGCGCATTGCCGCCCCGGCCGACATATATCCGGTTTTTCGCCAGCTATTTGCCAGGCAGCCTGCTCTGCGCAAGAGTGCGTGAGGGACTTCGGCGATGGTCAGTCAGGCGCGCAAATCCGAACTGCTGTTTTCCGGGTCGGACTGGAATTTTGCGAAACTGTCGCGAGTCTACGACGAGATCGAGGCGCTCGGCCTCGAAGAGCTTGGTCTAGACATCTATCCGGTGCAGATGGAGGTCATCTCCTCCGAGCAGATGCTCGACGCCTATTCGTCGGTCGGCATGCCATTGATGTATCGGCATTGGTCGTTCGGCAAACGTTTTCTCTACGACGAGCTTCTCTACCGCAAGGGCGCTCGCGGCTTGGCTTACGAGCTGGTCATCAATTCCAATCCCTGCATCGTCTACCTGATGGAAGAGAACACCATGGCCCTGCAGGCCCTGGTGACCGCCCATGCAGCGCTGGGCCACAATCATTTCTTCAAGAACAATCATCTCTTCCGGCAATGGACCGATGCCGGCGGCATCCTGAGCTATCTTGATTTTGCCAAGAGCTACATAGCCCGATGCGAGGAACGGCATGGCATGGCCGCGGTGGAGGCGATCCTAGATTCCGCCCATGCGCTGATGGAGCAAGGCGTGTTCCGCTACCGTCGGCCGCCGAAGCTGTCATCGGAACAGCAGCGCGAAGGGCTGCGCGAGCGCCTCGAATACGAGGAGCGTTCCTTCAACGATCTCTGGCGAACGCTGCCGTCCTCGCCGGGAAAGAGCAAGCCGGAAGCCAGCGACGAAATCCTTGCCGAGCGGAAGAAATCGCTCAACCTGCCGGAGGAAAACCTGCTCTATTTCCTCGAGAAGAACAGCCTTGTCCTCGAACCCTGGCAGCGCGAGATCATCCGGATCGTGCGCATCATTGCGCAATATTTCTATCCGCAGCGGCAAACCCAGGTGATGAACGAAGGCTGCGCCACTTTCGTGCATTACACGCTCATGAACACGCTTTTCGACCGTGGCCGCATCAGCGAAGGCGCCATGCTCGAGATCCTGCGCAACCACTCGAACGTCGTCTTCCAGCCGGCCTATGACGACCCGCGCTTTTCCGGCATCAATCCCTATGCGCTGGGTCTGGACATGATGCAGGATATCCAGCGCATCTCCACCGCGCCGACCGCGGAGGACCGCGACTGGTTTCCGGACATCGCCGGCCGTGGCGACTGGCGCGATACCCTGCTCGATGCCTGGGCCAACCACCGCGACGAATCCTTCGTCCGCCAGTATCTGAGCCCGACGCTGATCCGCAAGTGGCGGCTCTTCGTGCTGGCCGACGGCGCCGGCGAGCCGCACTACGAAGTCGCCTCCATCCACAATGAGCGCGGCTATGCCAAGATACGGTCAGCGCTTGCTCAAAGCTACGACGTGGGGGCGAGCCGGCCCGACATCCAGGTGGTTGACGTCGATCTCCGGGGCGACCGGCGCCTGAGACTTCAGCACACGGTGAAGAATGGTATCATGCTCGAGGGCGAAAGCCGCGACGCGACCCTGCGCCATATCCGAAACCTTTGGGGCTACGAGGTCAGCCTGGCTGCACTGGATGGTGAAACAGGTGCGATGCTCAGCGAACGCTCGACAAAGGAAATTTGAGATCGGAAGCCGCCGCCCGCAGGCCGGCCCGGAATTGCGTAAAAACAAATACTTAGAGCGGTTCGGCGATTCCGTGAAACGCTGAACCGCTTTAGCCGTCGCCGGCGGGCCTGATCCTCAACCTCGCGATACGGTTCTTCTCGCGCTTCATCACCACGAAACGCTTGCCGTGGAAGGTGAAGGCCTGTTTCTCCTCCGGGATAGACTGCGTCTCATGGATGACGAGGCCGGCGATCGTGGTGGCCTCCTCGTCGGGCAGGTCCCAGTCGAGCGCCCGGTTCAAATCGCGGATCGGCACCGTGCCGTCGACCACGACCGAGCCGCCGGCCTCCTTCTTCACGCCTTGCATGTCGACATCGTGCTCGTCGGCGATCTCGCCGACGATCTCCTCGATGATGTCTTCGAGCGTCACCAGCCCTTCGACCTCGCCATACTCGTCGACGACGATGGCGAAGTGCGCCTTGCGGCGCAGGAAGGCGTTGAGCTGTTCCTGCAAGGTGGTGGTGTCCGGCACGAACCACGGCTTCGCCGCGATCTTCATCACGTCGATCTGCGAAAAGTCGTTGCCAACCTCGTTGAGGGCTCTGAGCAGATCTTTCGCGTGCAGCACGCCGACGATGTTGTCGAGCGAACCCTTCCACAACGGCATGCGGGTGTGCGGGCTCTGCAGGATTTCGCGCACCACCGCTTCCGGCGCATTGTCGGCATTGACCGAGCGCATATTGGTGCGGTGGACCATGATATCGGAGACTTCGAGCTCTTCCAGGTCGAAGAGGCCCTCAAGCCGGTTGCGCTCCTCGCGGACGACCGCGCCATCGCGACGGAGCTCGTCGCTGTCTTCATCCTTGCCGTTGCGCTCGGATCGCTGCGGCGGCTCGATCGGCCGCAATGCGTAGCCGAAAGCGGCAAGCAGCCGGGCGCGGAACAGAAGCGCCAAAAGCACGATAGCGGCGAGGACAGCGGCAACGATCCAGCCGGCGCCGATCATCCGGGATGGACCGTCTTGAGGAACAACAAGACTTCCGAGGGCGGTACATCCTTGGCGATGAAAGCCTGGCCGACGCCGCGCGTCAGGATGAAGGTAAGCGCGCCGCGCGACACTTTCTTGTCCTGCGTGATGAAGCCGAGCAGCGCCTCGGCGTCCGGCAGTTCGCCCGGTATGTCGGCCATCCGCCAGGGCAGGCCGACGGCGCGAAGATGTGCCTCGACGCGGTCTGCATCGTCCGGGCTTGCCAGGTTGAGTCGCGCCGAGAAGCGATGCGCCAGCGCCATGCCGATGGCGACACCCTCGCCATGGACGAGGCGTGAACCGTCATACTGCGTAGCCGCTTCCAGCGCATGGCCGAACGTGTGGCCGAGATTGAGCAGGGCTCGGTCGCCGGTTTCGAACTCGTCGCGGGCAACGACATCGGCCTTGGCGCGGCAGGCTTGGGCGATCGCCTCGACCCGCGCCGGGCCGCCAGCAAAGACGTCTCGCCAGTTCTGTTCAAGCCAGGCGAAGAAGGCCGGACGGTCGATCAGCCCATATTTGGCAAGCTCGGCATAGCCGGCGCGGAACTCGCGGATCGGCAGCGTATCGAGCACGCCGGTGTCGGCAAGCACCAGCCTGGGCTGGTGGAAGACGCCGACGAGGTTTTTGCCGCGCGCACTGTTGATGCCGGTCTTGCCACCGACGGAAGAATCGACCTGCGCCAGCAGCGAGGTCGGCACCTGCACGAAGTTCATGCCCCGCCGCACGATGCCGGAAGCAAAGCCGGCAAGGTCGCCGATGACCCCGCCGCCCAGCGCGATCACCACGTCGCGGCGTTCGAGTTTTGCCGCGAGCACACCGTCGACCACCTCTTCGAGATGGGGGAAACTCTTGGTCTTCTCGCCGGCGGGCAGCGTGATGACGGCGGACTGGATGCCGCCTTTCTCCAACCCGGCCCTGAGCGTGTCGAGATGCGCGGCGGCAACGTTCTCGTCGGTGACGATGGCGGCGCGGGTGCCGGGAAGCCGGCGCGCGATCTCCTCGCCGGAGAGCGCGAGCAATCCTGAGCCGATCAATATGTCATAGGCGCGGTCGCCGAGCCCGACCTCGACCTTCACCGGTTCGGCATTGCTCACGACTGCACCTCGTCGGTTGTGGCGCTTGTCGCGCCCGTCGCGATCGTATCGACGCCGAGATGGGCGCAGAGCGCCGCGACCACTTCACCCGCGATGATCTCCTTGCGATCGTCGCGCGTCGGCACCGTCAGGTCGGCGGTGGCGTAGACCGGGTAACGCTCGCCCATCAGCCGCTCCAGCACGCCGCGCGGATCGGGGTTTTTCAACAGCGGCCGGTTCTGCTTCTTCGAAACCCGCTCCATCAAGAGGTCGAGGTCGGCCTTCAGCCAGACCGAGACGCCGTAAGCCGCGATCGCCTCGCGCGTCTGCACGTTCATGAAGGCGCCGCCGCCGGTCGACAGCACTTGCGGGCCATTCTCCAGCAGGCGCAGGATCACCCGCTGCTCCAGCGCACGGAATTCAGGCTCGCCATAGCGCTCGAACAGCTCCGGCACCGTCATGCGCGAGACGCTTTCGATCTCCTGGTCGCTATCCATAAAGGGTAGCGACAGCATCGTCCCCACCTTGCGGCCGATCGCCGTCTTGCCGGCGCCCATCAGCCCGACGAAGACGATCGAGCGCCTGCCGAGCGCTTCGATCAGCGCGGCGTGACCTTCGTCCGTCGGATTTGCTGGCAGAGCGTTCATCGGGGCCTCTTTTCGCCGTATCGACATCAAAAGCCTGTTTGCGTCAAGCACGGCCGGATAAACGTCCAAGAAGCTTTCCCGGCAAAACCTCTGTCCACATGAATCCTTCGTCCTTGAATTGGCCGGATTGGCGTCCCATAAGGGCACAGGGCTTTGGAAACGCAGAACAACAAGACGGGCGAAGATTGAATGCCGACTTTGTTTCGCTTCGTCGTGACGCTGGCGGTTCTTGCAGGCATTGTTTATGGCGCGATGTTCGCGCTGGCGATGTTCGTGGAGCCGAAAAAAGCCGAGATGAGCATCCGCATCCCCGCCGAAAAGCTCAACCCCAAGAAGAACTTGACACAGAACTGACCCCGGCCCGATGAACAGCGCCGCCCGCATCGAAGCCTTCCTCGAAATGATGAGTGCCGAGCGGGGCGCGGCCGAAAACACGCTTTCCTCCTATCGGCGCGACCTGGAAGACGCCTCGGAAGCCATCGGTGGTGGACTGGCGGGCGCGAGACCGGCCGACATCCGCGCCTATCTCGACGACATTGCCGCGCGCGGCTTCGCGCCGACCTCGCAGGCGCGCAAATTGTCGGCGATCCGCCAGTTCTTCAAATTCCTCTACGCCGAGGGCCTGCGCGGCGACGACCCGACCGGCACCCTGGACAGCCCCCGCAAGGGCCGGCCCCTGCCGAAGACGATGAGCGAGGCCGAGACCGGCCGCCTGCTCGACCGGGCGGCCCAGGAAGCCGGCGAATCCGGACCGGACGGCGACAGGCTGGCGGCGTTGCGCCTGCACGCGCTGGTCGAGGTGCTCTACGCCACGGGCCTGCGCGTGTCGGAACTGGTCGGCCTGCCGGTGACGGTGGCGCTGCGCGACGACCGCTTCTTCATGGTGCGCGGCAAGGGCGACAAGGAGCGCATGGTGCCGCTGTCGACCAAGGCGCGCGCCGCCATGCGCGCCTGGCTTGCCGCCAGGGTCGAGCGGCCGGCCTTTGCCGAAAGCCCGTTCCTGTTTCCGGCCTCCTCCGACAGCGGCCATCTCTCCAGGCAGGTTTTCGCCCGCGATCTCAAGGGGTTGGCCGCGCGGTCGGGAATAACTGCAGCCAAGATCTCGCCGCACGTGCTTCGCCATGCTTTTGCCAGCCATCTCCTGCAGAACGGCGCCGATCTCAGAGCCGTTCAGCAACTCCTGGGCCATGCCGATATCTCGACCACGCAGATCTACACTCATGTGCTGGAGGAGCGGCTTGTGCGGCTGGTCAACGATCATCATCCGCTTGCCGACTAGGCCTCATATCGCTATGTGAGGGCGACGTTCCAACGCCCGGAGCCGGCATTTCAGCGGTTCCGCCAGCCATTTGCCTTCCGACGGATCGGTCCGCTCAAGCATGTACAACTACCTCGACTTCGAAAAGCCGGTGCAGGATCTTGAGCTCAAGATCCTTGAGCTGAAGAAGCTTGCCGAGAACGGCGAGGCGGTCGATGTCGCCGAAGAGATCAGCAGGCTGGAAAAGCGTTCGCGCGACGCACTGCGCGACCTCTACAGGGCGCTCACTCCCTGGCAGAAGGTACAGGTCGCGCGTCATCCCGACCGCCCGCATTGCGTCGACTACATCAAAGCCCTGTTCACCGATTTCACGCCCTTGGCCGGCGACCGCAATTTCGGCGACGACCAGGCCATCGTCGGCGGCTTTGCCCGATTCCGCGGCGAGCCGGTGGCGATTATCGGCCAGGAAAAGGGTTCGGACACGGCAAGCCGCATCAAGCACAATTTCGGTTCGGTGCGACCCGAGGGCTACCGCAAGGCGGTGCGCCTGATGGAATTGGCCGACCGTTTCAAGATCCCGCTTTTGACGCTGGTCGATACCGCCGGCGCCTATCCCGGTGTCGGCGCCGAGGAGCGCGGCCAGGCTGAAGCGATTGCGCGCTCGACCTCGGCCTGCCTTTCGCTGAAAGTGCCGTCGATCTCGGTGGTCATCGGCGAAGGCGGCTCCGGCGGCGCCATCGCCATTGCCACCGCCAACCGGGTCTACATGCTTGAACACGCCATCTATTCGGTGATCTCGCCGGAGGGCGCGGCGTCGATCCTGTGGCGCGACACCACCCGCTCGAAGGACGCGGCGACCAACATGAAGATCACCGCGCAGGATCTTCTCGAGATGAAGATCATCGACGCCATCATTCCCGAGCCGATGGGCGGCGCCCAGCGCGCGCCGGAAACGGTGATCGCCTCGACCGGCGACCTCATCGCCAGGACGATGAAGGATTTTGCCGGCGCCAACACCGATTTCCGCGAGCAGCGCCGCGAGAAGTACCTGGCGATGGGCCGCAGCCTCTAAGGGCGGTTGACTGGACCATCCGATGCTTTGGAGCTAGGTCACCATCGACACCCCGCTTTAACGACTGCTAATTAAGCTTTTCGTTTTAGGGGGATTTGAGATGAAGAAATACCAGAAACCTGCTCTGGTCAAAACGGCCCGCCTGCAAGCACTGACGGCTCAACAGGTGAATTCCCCGCCGCAAGCGGACAATGGCAATAGCGGTGGCACCAACGAAGGCGGCAGCATTGTCTAGTCCCCGTCGAATCCGGATCCGTCAAAACGTATGATCGCCTTGGAATTGCGCCGGCCACCACACGGCAAAGTGGCGGCAGGGCACGATTCCGCCACAAAAATGCCGCCGCATTAGGCTCAATGAAAATGCTGCGAGGGGTTGGCCAAGACTTGCGGTAAGGAATTTTCAAGGTTAACGGGCTTACGGTCCGCCAATGTTCAAGCGTGCGGCTCGGCGCTGCCGAAGCCGTTGGCCCGAGAGAAAAGCATAGCCGTACCCATGTTTGCCAAGCTTGCCCGCACCGGAGTCCTGATCGCCGCGATTGGCGTCGCTGGCTGCAATGATTCGTCGATGAAGGATTTCGCGCCGGAAGCCAACAAGCCGCTGCCGGACAAGATCCTCGCCGATATGCGGGCCAAGGGCATGGTGCGGACCTCCTCGGTGATGGCGCGCATCTTCAAGGAAGAAGGCAAGCTGGAGATCTGGAAGGCCAAGACCAATGGCCGCTACGATCTCGTCGCCACCTACGACATCTGCAAATGGTCGGGAAAGCTCGGTCCCAAATACACCGAGGGCGACCGTCAGGCGCCGGAAGGCTTCTACACGGTCCGGCCGTCGCAAATGAACCCGCGATCGAACTACCATCTGTCCTTCAATATCGGCTTCCCCAACGCCTATGATCGCGCCAATGGCCGCACAGGCCAGAACCTGATGGTTCATGGCGCTTGCTCGTCGTCCGGCTGCTATTCGATGACCGATGCGCAGATCGAGCAGATTTATGCTTTCGGCCGCGACGCCTTCCAGGGCGGCCAGACCGAGTTCCAGATCCAGGCCTTTCCGTTCCGGATGACCGCCGCCAACATGGCGCGTTACCGCAACGACCCGAACTACGATTTCTGGAAGATGCTGAAGGTCGGCTACGACAATTTCGAAATCACCAAGGTGCCGCCGAAGGTCGACGTCTGCGAGAAGCGCTACGTCTTCAATCAGGTCGCGCCCGAAGGCACGACCTTCGATCCGGCCGGCCCCTGCCCGGCAATGACCCAGCCCGATTCGCTGAAGACGGCCTATGCCAATTACGAGAAGAGCTACGACGCGTCCTTCAATTCGGCCGTGAATTCGAGCACGCCGCCGCCGAAGCCGACCATTGCTGGCGTCAAGGAAGCCAGCATCGTTTCCGACTGGTCGAAGCGCCGCGCCCGCGGCGAGCGGGTGCCGATCGACCCGCCGTCGATGAATTCTGACGGCTCGGTGACCGAGACGACCCGCATGGGCCGCATCGATTCCCCGGCCGGCCGCAAAATGGCCGCGCTCGATGCGGAGAAAGAAGCCAAGCGCAAGGCCGAAGAGCAGCGCCTGGCGGCGATCGAGGCGGCCAAGGCCGCCAAGGAAGCGGCCAAGCAGCAGGCTCTGGCCGAGAAAGAAGCCGCCAAGCAGGCGGCGCAGCAACCGGTCGTCACCGCAGGCGTCGAAGCTGCGCCCGCGCAGGAAACGCAGCAGGCGGCCGACGCCGACCAAGGCACCGTGTCGAAGCTGAAGAAGAAGCTGCTCGGCATGTTCGGCGGCTGAGATTTTTCAATGCATGTCGCCCAAAAAGCATGCCCTCAGGCATTGACCCGAGGGTGCAAGGCGGTTTTGGGATAACGACATGCATGAACAAAAGGCGAGACAGGCCGCCATCTACGATCTCAAAGGACTGAACTGTCCGTTGCCGGTGCTGAAAGCCCGCAAGCGCCTGGCCGCGATGCGGCCCGGCAGCAGGCTGTGGCTCGAGACCACCGATCCCTTGGCGGTGATCGACATCCCGGCCTTCTGCGCCGATGCCGGCCACCAGTTGGTCGAGACGGCGGCGGTCACCGGCGGCCATCGCTTCCTGGTCGAACGCGGCAACGCGGCCTGAGCCGGCCGATTTTCGATTGCCTTAAAGCCCTGCAATAGCCAGCGGATTGGCTTCCAGCGCCGCGCGATCCGGCGTGTCGATCGACGGCTTGTTGGTGAAGGCGGCGAACAGCCGCCGGATATAGTCATCCGGCATGTCGAGCGTGATCAGCACCAGCCTGGTGCCGCGCTGGCCGACGGGCCAGGCCGGCAGCCTTGCCGGCGGGTGCAGGATCTTCTGCACGCCGTGGATGACCAGCGGCCGCGAGGGATCCTCCATCAGCTCGATGACGCCCTTCATGCGCAGCAGTTTCTCGCCATGCGTCGAGCGCACAAGGTCGAGGAACATTTCGATCGCCGAGAACGGCACCGGGCCGTCATGGACAAGCGAGTGCGAGCGCACGCGCGCGTCGTGGCGATGCTCATGATGGCGGTGGTGATCGTGGTCGCCGTCATGGTGATGATGGTCATGATCATGCGCCGCCTCTTCGCCGAGCCAGCGCCGCACATCGGCGGATTTGGTCTGAGGATCATAGAGGCCGCAATTGAACAGCGCCGCGGCGTTCGTGCCGGCCGCGTTGACGTCGAGCACGACGGCGCCCGGATTGATCTGCTTGAGCCTCGCCCGCAACGCCTCGACCTCGGCCGGGTCGGCAAGATCGGTCTTGGTCAGCACGATGCGGTCGGCCACCGCCGCCTGCTTGACCGCCTCCACATGGGCGTCCAGCGTCGCCTCGCCGTTGACGGCGTCGACCAGCGTGATGACGCCGTCGAGCCGGAAGGCCTGTACCAGCGCCGGATGCGCCATGATCGACTGCAGCACCGGCGCCGGATCGGCCAGGCCCGTCGTCTCGACGACGACACGGGCCAGGCTGGCGATGCGGCCGGTCTGCAGGCGGTCGACGAGATCTGCCAGCGTATCGACAAGGTCGCCGCGCACAGTGCAGCAGAGGCAGCCGTCGGAAAGCTGGATGATGCCGTCGGAAGCCTGTTCGACCAGCAGATGGTCGATCGCCACCTCGCCGAACTCGTTGATGATCACCGCCGTGTCGGCAAGCCCCGGATCCTTGAGCAGCCGGTTGAGCAGCGTCGTCTTGCCGGCGCCGAGAAAGCCGGTGAGCACCGATACGGGAATGGGAAAGCCGCTAGCCATGGCATTGCTCTTGATTGAGCATGATCTTTTCCGAACCGTAGGTCAGCGAAAGCAAGAACCGGTTTTCACTTTTCGGGATCATGCTCTCTAGTTCGCCGCCTTGGCCGGCTGGTCGCCTTGCGCCGCGGCGGCAGCCGTTCCGGTCGCCACCGGCTCGGCGCCGGTCGGCGCCGGCCTGTCGGGCCGCCAACTCGGCAGCGGCACATCGGCATAGTTCTGATCGACCTGGTCGACGAATGCCTTGGGCGCCGGGCCGGTGGCGCCGCCGAGACCTACCGCAACCAAAGCGGGGTGGTCGAGCTTCACCTGGTAGGGCGATTTCGGCGCGTCCTTGGCGGCAACCTCGGGTGCTGCCTCTGACTGCTCTTCCGCTGCCTTCTTCTTGCAGATCTCGTCATGCATGTCGTTGGGCGACAGCGTGTCGCCATAGGGCTTGAGAGCGGCCAGTGTGGTCGAACCCGCCGCCGGCGTATCAAAACCCTGGTCGAGTAGCTTTGCCGCCGCCTCGGCGCGGCTGACCGCCGATCTCTCGCCAAGCACCACGGCGACCAGCGTGCGGCCGTTGCGCGTCGCCGAGCCGATCATGTTGAAGCCCGACGAGCAGACGAAACCGGTCTTCATGCCGTCGGCGCCGGGATAGCGGCCAATCAGGAGATTGTAGTTCGGGATCGCCTTCTTGCCGACGGCAAGGCCCTCGATCGAGAACCAGGGCGAATATTGCGGAAAATCGGTGCGCAGCGCCGTCACCAGCACGGCGAGGTCGCGCGCGGTCGTGTATTGATCGGGCGAATAAAGCCCGTTAGGGTTGACGAAATGCGTTCCGACCATGCCGAGCCGGGCCGCCTCGGCGTTCATGCGGTCGGCGAATGCGGCTTGCGACCCGCCGATATTCTCGCCGACGGCCATGGCGATGTCGTTGGCCGATTTGACCAGCATCATCTTCAGCGCGTTGTCGAGCCGCATCACTGAGCCAGGCTTGAAACCCATCTTGCTCGGCGGCTCGCCGGCCGAATGTTTCGTCACCTTGATCGGCGAATCGAGCGCCACCTCGCCGGCTTGAATCGCCCGGAACGTCACATAGGCCGTCATCAGCTTGCTGAGCGAGGCCGGATACCAGCGCTTGAATGCGTCCTGATGCTCCAGCACAGAGCCGCTCTTGAGGTCGAAAAGGACGACCGGGTTGGCGCGGGCCGCGCCGGCAAACACCGGAAGCGCCAGCGCGCCCGCCAGCAACAGGTTGAGGAAATGCCTTTGCCGCATGATCAAATCCGAAATCGCCTCTTGCCGTAATTGCCGCTGGCTCCGTAAGATTTCATTACCCATCGCCAGCATAAATGCAGCCCGACCCTCGACCCCGGGCTGCATTATTGCCGTGCTATTTACCCTATGTGACGCCAAAATGGCAAAGTGCAAGACAATCACAATTGCTGAGCGGCTCTGACCCGACTGCCGCCAATCAACCAAGAGATGGACCGATCATGCCGATTCTGAACCGCGCCGCGGAAATGCAGGAAGAAGTTGCCGGCTGGCGACGCCATCTGCACCAGACACCGGAGCTGAATTTCGACGTCTACCAGACTGCCGACTTCGTCACCGAGAAGCTGAAGGCCTTTGGCTGCGACGAAGTGGTCACGGGATTGGGCAAGACCGGCGTCGTCGGCATCATCCGCGGCCGCAAGGGCGATGGCGCGACCATTGGGCTGCGCGCCGACATGGACGCACTGCCGATCGACGAGATCACCGGCAAGCCATGGGCCTCGACCGTGCGCGGCAAGATGCATGCCTGCGGCCATGACGGCCATACCGCCATGCTGCTCGGCGCCGCCAAATACCTTGCCGAGACGCGCAATTTCGCCGGCAATGTCGCCGTGATCTTCCAGCCGGCCGAGGAAGGCGGCGGCGGCGGCAATGAAATGGTCAAGGACGGCATGATGGAGCGCTTCGGCATCGAAAAAGTGTTCGGCATGCACAACATGCCGGGCCTGCCGGTCGGCCAGTTCGCCATCAAGCCCGGCCCGATCATGGCCGCGACCGCCGAATTCACCATCACCGTCAAGGGCCGCGGCGGCCATGCCGCGATGCCGCATGGCACGATCGACCCCATCGTCATCGCCAGCCAGTTGGTCGGCGCGCTGCAGACCATCGCCTCGCGCAGCACCGATCCGGTCGAGGCCGTGGTGGTGTCGGTGACGAAGTTCCACGCCGGCGACGCCTATAACGTCATTCCCGAAAGCGCCGAGATCGCTGGCACCGTGCGCACATTGAAGCAGGAAGTGGCCAAGAAATCGGAAGAGCGCATCCGCGCGCTCTGCGCCGGCCTCGCGACGGCCTTCGGCGCCACCATCGAGGTCGATTACGACGCCAACTACCCCGTCACCTTCAATCATGCCGAGGAAACCATGTTTGCCGGCGATATCGCGGCCAACGTCGCCGGCGACAGCCACGTCCACCGCGCCATCCAGCCGGTGATGGGCGGCGAGGATTTCTCCTACATGCTGGAAGCCCGCCCCGGCGCCTTCATCTTCATCGGCAATGGCGACTCGGCCGGCCTGCATCACCCGGCCTACGACTTCAACGACGAAGTCATCCCGCACGGCATGAGCTACTGGGTGAGGCTGGCGGAGACGGCGCTGGCCGCCTGAGCTACGACACCAACCCCGCAGCGGCGCGCGCCAGTTCGCGCCGCGGCCTTCTCGCCTCTTGGCGAACCGGGCCGAAGCGTTTATGTGTCGAGCCGCGTGGTCCCGTAGCTCAGTAGGATAGAGCGGCAGATTCCTAATCTGTAGGTCACAGGTTCGATTCCTGTCGGGATCACCAAACAAAATCAATATGTTGGTGAATGTTGCCACACAAGGTCGTGCCTCAAGGGGGCGCTCGTGGGGACGCGAGCCGCCACAAGGCTAGCGGCGTTCAAGCCGCCTGCATGCTCTGCCGCGTGTCCTGCGCGAACTATATCAACGCCTGCCAGGGGTCATCGTCGAGCCACCTCACGGCCTCGGCGTAAGCCTCCAAGCCGCTTGGTTTCTTGGCAGCTGTACTAGCCGATCAGTGTAGGCTAGAGGATCGTCGGCCGCTCAGAGAACTGTCCAGAATATGCCTCATTTTAGTCCGCTTAGACGCATCGAGCGGTCCATACGCCTCATGCGGGACGCAGTATTGGTCCGTCCGGTGGCGGCGATGAGAGCTGTTCGACGGGAGGTGTCGAAGCAATACCCAATGCTTGTGCAAGATTTCGGCGACCACCGAATGATTTTTGACCCAAACGATGACCCGATTGGGAAAACCATCTTGCATTTCGGAAGCTGGCACCGCCCGCAATTCGAAAGTATATTAGCGGCTTTAAGAGATGCCGGTCGGATATCGGATACAAAGATATTTCTAGACGTTGGTGCCAACATCGGAACACAGACCGTTTATGCCTTGGCCTCTGGCGTATTTTCGCGCGTGATAGCCATTGAGCCGGACGACGCGAATGCTCGAACTTTGCAGATGAACGCGATCCTGAATGGGTTCGAGGATCGCGTTGATATCGTGCGGGCTGCCGCTGGAGACGCGATGGGGACGCTCTATCTGAACGCGAACACAACCAACAGCGGCGGCCATAAAGTCGCGAATATGCCGAACGGCGTTAGGTCGGTTCCCGTTAAGGTCGTGACCATTGAATCCGTTTTGCAGGAGCGGCGACTTGATCCCTCTGATCTCGGGTTGGTGTGGATCGATGTGGAGGGGTTTGAGCCTGAAGTCGTGGCTGGGATGTCGCCCGTTATAGAGCGCGCGATCCCGCTTTGCCTAGAATTCAACGCACATGTCTACGGGCAGATCAAAGCTCGCGAATTCTTCAGCTACCTGGCCAAGCACTACGCCAGGGCCGCCCTTGTATCGGATCGACAGATGGAATTTCGCCCCATCGCCGAGCTAGCCACGCCCGAAAGGACTGTCGACATTCTCTTTGCCTAAAGATTGTCGTCCCCATCCAACGCCAGCCAAGGCGGATCCCGTGCTGGCGCTTGCATACTAATATTCGTGCTTTCCAAGACGAATTCGCCTTGAACAGTCGAGTAAATGCCAATGGTTGATCGCAGGAAGTTTCCTAATCTGTAGGCCACAGGTTCGAGTCCTGTCGGGACCACCATGCTTTTCAGGCGCTTAGCGAATGGTGTCCGCTAACTTGCCATTTTTGAAGCATTGATCCGGCGAATATTGGCTATGGTGTCGACAAGGGAGCTGTCGACAAGCATGGCCATCTCCTGAAGCGCTCCTTCGGCATTCTGGGACGCTATCTTCTCGAAGACCTTTGCGTGGTCCCCTACCGGATCATGTTCGTGCGTCGATGTCGGAAGCATCACCTGCAACTTTACGGACCATCGAAGCGTCGTTTGGATTGCCGGCCAAAGCGACGCGACCGCCTCATTTCCACAATTCACCAGGATATTCTTGTGGAACTCGATAATGGCGTTCAGCCAGCCTCCGGTGCGCGGATTCATGCCGGCCATCCGGGCGAGCGAGTCCGCCAGATCAGACAGTTGTTGATCGCTTCGCCTTCTTGCCAGAAGGGCGGCAGCGCTCGGCTCGACGATCTTGCGCAACTCAAACAGGTTGTGAACAAAATCGTCGCTTGCTCCAAGTTCGAAATGCCAGGCCAGGATATCCGGGTCCAGGATTTGCCACTCGCTGCGCGGGGAAATGCGCGTCCCTACTTTGGGTAGCGCCTTCACCAATCCCTTCGCGGCCAATGTCCTGATGGCTTCCCTGTAGGCGCTTCTCGAAACGCCAAAGGACGCACTGGCGTTTTCCTCGTTCGGCAACAGAGAGCCGGGGAGAAATGTGCCGGCTATTATATCCGTGGCAATTCGATGCGTGACGGTCCCGCGCAATCTCGACCGATTGGCCGCAAACAGGGGGTCGACATCGGCGAGGACGTCACCGAGACCAATTCGATCGATACCGAACCGTTGCGCAGGCTCATCGAGAAGGAGGGTCTGCATCCGCGAGGTCGCGCTTGCAATTTTGCCAGGGACGGAACTGCTCTCGCGGTTTTTGATGAAGTGGACGATTGATCTCGCCGCGTTGGTTACGCTCTCCACCGCACCGACAAAATGCATGCACCCGTGGGGAAGCGTGGACCAAAGGGAAAGGGATACATCAGTGCAAGCCTTGGCCAGTTCCCCGTAAAACGCGAGGGTGTCGTCCAAAAGCAAATCGCATTCCGCTCCTATGCACAACGTGGGGGGAAATGCTGACAGGTCGGCCCCAAGCGGGCTGAGCAAGGCATTTCTGTTTTCCACGGGGATGTGAGGAGCGTAGAGGTTCCAGAACCAGCGCATTTGCGCTTCGCTTATTCCGAACCGTCCGTCGCCATAAAGTCGGTGAGAGGACAGGTTCATCTGGGGCGAATAGGCTCCGTAGATCGAGATGAAACCCGTGACGTTGCGCCGCTCGTGAAGAGGCAAACGCAGTATGGCCATCGCCGCGATGTTGGCCCCCGCGGAGTCTCCCGCGATGAACAGAGGCGCGCCCCTCGTTTCGCCCGACACTGTCGAAATCACGGACATGCATTCGTTGATGGCGGTTGGATAAGGGTGTTCCGGCGCCAGGCTGTACTCGACCGACATCACGCGACCGCCCAGTTCCGAAGCCAACCATCGCGTGATGTGATCGTGGCTGCCGATACTGCCTATCGCCCAGCCGCCGCCGTGAACGAACACCACGGTCGGGCCGCTTTCTTCGGGGTTGTAGATTCTGACCAGCACGTCTCTTGTCGGAGTACGGAAGGTTCGGTCTTCCGTTTTCACGCCAACGATGGATGCCCCTCTGCTGGCAGCCTCGGAATACTCGTGGATCCAGCGTCGTGCGCCACCCAGGTCGTAAGTGCCGTCGTCCTGGGCCACGACCTCCTTGTCGATGGCTGCCATCCTACGTGACAAATCGCTCGAAATGATATTGTCCGCCAGCCCCAAGGTGCTTCTGTCCAACAGCAATGCCATGGTCGCTCCGATCCGAACGCAAGTTGGAAGCCGTTCTACATAACTCAGACAAAAGTGTCCATCACGTTGACGTTGTCTGAGAAATTCAATATAGAATGCGACCTAGCCCGACAACAGGAGGAACTTGCGGGCTATTTTTCTGAAATCATGTAGGACGTTCCAACAGGCATCCGCTTTTTGGTCGGAGGATTTCCATGGGAGGAAACAGCATGCTCAAACACTCGACAACCTTTCTCATGTCACTCGCGCTGCTTGGTGCCGCCACTTGGGGAGCAACCGGACTGGCGTCGGCGGAAGAGAATGAAATCAAGGTGGCTTTCGTCTCCGGACCGCTCAACGACTCGTTCTTTCCGCCGCTCTATCAAGGCGCGCAGGACGCCGCGAAAGCTTTGGGCGTGAAGCTGAATTACATTCCCATCGACGAAGCCGATATCGAAGCGTCGTCCGCACGCACAATGCAGGCAGCCATTGCCCAGCATCCGGATGTGATCGTGGTCGGCGACTTCATCACCAACGTCGTCGATCCTTTCATCAAACAGGCCGTTGCCGCTGGGATACCGGTTTATGTCAACCAATCGGGGCAGGACAGCTGGGAGGCAGTCGGCGCGTTCGGCTTCGTCGGCCAGAAAGGTCCGGACGTCGGCAAGGTCGCGGCAAGGAAGCTTCAGGAAGCTGGCTCGAAAAATATTCTCTGCGTCATCAACGTTCCCGGCAACGCTTACCTGCAGGCGATCTGCAAGGGACTTGCCGATGAGGCCAAGACGCTGGGAGTGACCTCGGTCAATCTCGAATTGCCAACCGCGGATTCAACCGACCAGGGCAAGGTCGCTCGCGATATCGGCGCATTCATGCAATCCCACCAGGGGATCGACGGCATTTTCACGGAAAACGCTGCCGTGGGCACCGCGGCGACGAATGCGGTGGACGTTGCCCAGCTTACCGGGAAAGTGAAAATCGGCACCATGGAGGTTTCCAAGGTGGCGCTTCAGCAGATCAAGGATGGCAAGATGCTCTTTCTCATCAATGAGCAACCCTATCTTGATGGCTTCTACGGCGTCCTGTTTGCTTATCACTACGCAAAATACGGCTTGGCGCCGGTTGGCGTTGTTTCCACCGGTCCCAGCGTCATTGACAAGGTCAACGTCGACAAGATCAGCACCGTCTTTGACACATATCCGAACGTTATCGGCTCGAAGTGACCGATAGTGCGGCCCGTGCGCGTGGTTTATCGTGTCAGGCTGCGCGCGCGGCATCCTCGCACTCGTTAGGGAGGTCAGTGGGTGATCGGGAAAGACGGTATTTCGGAGGCTTTGTCGCCAAACATGAACCCCGCTGTCGACGCGCGAGGCGCGACGGAGACCGGCAGCGCCGCCGCGCTTCGACGCATAATCCTCAGACCCGAAATTGGCGGTGCGATTTCAGCCGTGATCGTGTTCGCGTTCTTCGCGATGGCGGCCGGGTCGTCGGGGTTCCTCAGCCTCCTGGGCACGGCATACTGGCTCGATACCGCTTCTGAACTGGGAATTATCGCAATACCTGTAGGAATGTTGATGATCGCCGGTGAGTTTGACCTCTCCGTGGGAGCGATGGTTGGAGCAGCGTCGATGATCGTTGCGATCTGCACGGGATACTTCGGTCTTCATCCCCTGATCGGCGTTGGGCTCGCGTTCGCGATGGCTGTTGTTCTTGGATTGGTCAACGGAATGATCGTGACCAAGACAAAATTGCCGTCCTTCATCGTGACTCTTTCCACGATGTTCATGACGACGGGCGCGATTCTGGGAGTGTCGATTGCCCTTACCGGATCGAGCAGCATCTCGGCGGTTCCGACCGGTTTGGCCAGCTTCGTCTTCGCCTACAAGTGGAACGAATTTCACATCTCCCTGTTGCATTGGTCCATCCTTGCGGGGGTCGCGACATGGGTGCTGCAGAGCACCCGGTTTGGCAATTGGATCTACGCAACCGGCGGCAATGTCGATACGGCGCGATTGGCGGGCGTACCGACAAACCGCGTGAAGATCATCCTGTTCGTCTTCAGCGCGATCGGGGCTGCCTTTGTCGGCGCACTTCAAACCTATACGTTCCAAAATGGCAGTGTCACGCTGGGTGCGCAGTATGTCTTCAGCGGGATCGCGGCCTGTGTCATCGGCGGCGTCTTGTTGACGGGCGGATACGGTTCACTCGTGGGCACCGCATTTGGAGCGATGACCTATGGCATTGTTTCCATGGGCGTCTTTTTCCTGGGTTGGAACGCCGACCTGACCGAACTCTTTATCGGCGGATTGTTGTTGATGGCGGTGATGGCCAACAATCGCCTACGCCGCTTCGCCATGGGGCGTTGAAAATGAACAACGACCCTCACATCCCGATCATCGAACTCCGCGACATCTCCAAATCCTTTCTGGGAGTTCAAGCCGTCAGCCATCTTTCCATGAGAGTGATGCCGGGGGAGGTCTTCTGCCTTCTTGGCGAAAATGGCGCCGGAAAATCTACCGTCATCAAAATGCTGACCGGTGTCGAGCATCCTACCACAGGAGAGGTGCTGGTGGATGGCGAAGTCACGCACTTCACATCGCCGCGCCATGCGCGTGAACGCGGGATCGCGACCGTCTACCAGGAGGTCGGCACCCTTCCGCTTATGAGCGTGGCCCGTAATTTCACCCTTGCCGCTGAACCGACCAAGGGCCGGGGACTTTTCCGTCGTCTCGATCTGGACAAAGCCAGTGCTCTTGCCATCGCCGGGCTAAGAGAGCTCGGTATCAATCGCATCACGGACGGCAGCAAGTTGGTCGGGACGATGTCGGGTGGCGAACGGCAGGCATTGGCAATTGCCCGTGCACTGCATTTCGGAGCGCGGCTCCTTGTTCTCGATGAACCGACCGCGGCCCTCGGTGTTCGCGAATCCGCCAGTGTGCTGAAGCTCATCCACACGGTGCGCTCACGGGGCATTGCCGTCGTCCTCATCACCCACAATGCCTATCATGCCCATTCCGTCGGCGATGCGTTTCTGGTCCTGCGCCGCGGAGAAGTTCTCGCGCGCTTCAGGAAAGGCGAGAAATCCGTTGGTGAGGTCATCGAGCTCATGGCCGGCGGTGAAGAGCTGAGGTCTTTGCTTACGGAGGCGGAAACCAACCTCACTTCGATTTGACGCGCTCTGGCCAGGCGCGTTCGGCCGTCCTGTCCTCTTACGCGCAGCAGGCGGTCTGCAAGGCGATTTGCCGGGGAGCTGGGCAGGCCATGCCCGGCACAACCGCCATTGCCGGCAACATCGAGCTTTCGCCCGAGGCCGTCGGCGTCGCGAGCCTTCCGTTCAGCTCGCAGTTCATGGTCTTACGGCGACGACGCCGAACTTAACCGCTCGCACTTTCCTGGAATTGCGCTAGCCCGGGCTGCCGGCCGCCGGATTGGCGATGATCGCCGCCCGGAAGCGGGTGACGAACTCGTCGAGCGCGGGGCGCTCGGCGTCCGAGATCGCCCAGTAGGAGAAGGCGTCGTCGGTCCAGTGGACCAGGAAGAAGCCGCCGGCCGACAGATCATCCGCCACCGGCACCGACTTGGCCTCGTTCTGCCTCGGCTCCGCCACCAGCGTGATCAGATGCTCATGATGGCGATAGACCAGCGCCGGCATCGGCCTGTCGCCGATCACCTCGACGCGTCCGCCAAGCAGCGCGTAGCCATCCTTGGCCATGTCGGGCGCTGCCGGCGAGACGCCGATGCGGCCGTCGAGCCACGGCTTCACCGTGTGGCGGTCGGACGACACGATGTCGACCGGGGTCGCCGCGAGCAGGCTGCGGCGATGGCCGTTGGCGACGGCGACCGCGAAGCTTTCCGGGGCATTGTCCACCATCAGCCATTGCGTGGCGCCGCTGGCGAGAAAAGCCGTCAGCGCAATCGAGGCCGCCATCTGGCGCCAGTCGAAGGAGTTGAACCAGCGTGCCGAAGCACGCGGCCGCATTTCGATGACCTTGCCTTGCTGCTGCTGCTGCGCGGATGGCTGGGTCTCTGCCTTCGCGGCTGCGGGTTGGGCAGCTTCTTCGGCCTCCTTAACCTCTGCGATGGCCGCGATGCGCGCCAGAAAATCGTCGCTGACGGTCGGGCGCGGCACGTTGGCGACAGCGCCGCGCAGCGCCACCAGGCGCGCATGTTCGGCGGCAAGGCCAGGATCGGCAGCCATGCGACGCTCGACCGCCAGGGCGGCCGCGGCATCGAGCTCACCATCGACAAGGGCGTGGATCATCAGCTTCATATCCTGCGGGTCTTCCGGCAATCCATCCTCATGCGGGCGATTTTCATGCGGGCTCATGGTGTCGCCCTCCAAGTTCCGTCATCAAGAGGCCGCGGGCACGTGCCAGCCGCGACATCACGGTGCCTTGCGGCACACCGAGCATGGCGGCGATCTCGCGGTAACTGAGACCGTTTATGTCGCGCAGCACAAGTGTTTCGCGGAACGCTTGCGGCAGCCTTGCGATCGCCGCTTCCACCGCCGCCGAATTCGCTTTGGCGATCAGCGCCGCTTCTGGGCTGTCGGCGTCATTCTCCGGCGGCGGCGACACGTCGTCGAGATCGGCGAGGTCGCCTACGGCCACCACGCTGCGCGGCCGGTTGCGTGCCATCCATG